>Ga0173478_10000088_pt1 | contig 13256 bp, 10 predicted proteins | sample NitcycUS014104B1_FD_122623 | JGI IMG/M metagenome (GOLD analysis project Ga0173478, IMG submission 122623) | Soil microbial communities from Arlington Agricultural Research Station in Wisconsin, USA - Nitrogen cycling UWRJ-S014-104B-1 (version... | ecosystem: Environmental > Terrestrial > Soil... | reverse complement strand
TCCTTCAATGCCGCTTAGGGTCAAACAGATAGATCTTATCATAGCATCTGTTATTGGTCCTGAGATCAATGCTTCAGCTCACTTTGAAGTAGTCGGATACGAAGATCAGGTTCCTCCATACCCTCGAGAAGATGTCTGGGTTACTTCGTGCGGTGATCTTGAACCAGAATGTGACGTATTGCCATGCCTCAATGAGATCACTTATTCTGGGCCTGAATCAATGAGGCCGCCGTGTTGAGATCTTCGCCACCATTGACTGGTCAACCGCCAATGGCGATGATCCCGGTCACAATACTGGGTGCCGATGGCTGTGTTCCATTTATGGTACCTGAGGAAGATGGCTGTTGTCCTCCTCCTCTTTGTGGGAATGATTTGTGCTGCACATTTGTGGCGTTTTTCAATCTACTTCCTTCTGGACCAATGTGGGATTATTGGAAGGCGGCTGCGATTAGTTATTTTGAGCGTAACGAGAATGCAGACGAATGTCCTCTTGTTAAGGATCCGGATTGCCCATCTTTGATTTTGCATGCTATCTATACAGTTCTTAGATTGCGCAATGTCGTTCACAATGCACTCTGGCCAGCTTTCAGAGAGAGCAATCCTGCTACGGCTGTTACTACACTAGATGCACATCTTGCCCGTCTACATTGGGAAGATTGTTACCGTCAACATTGTCGTTCGGTTCTGCTTGGAGAGTTGACTCCTTACGAGATCTGGACCGAATGTGGTCCTGTATTCTGCGAAGTCGATTTTCCACCTGAACTTGAAGCTGCGGTTAAGAAAGGAATCGTCACTGCCCTAACTAGAGCCAACATGGGAGTGATCAAAAATCTGTGTACTTTGAATTGGATTATCGAACCGCTTGGTGCTAAGATTGTACCTATCTATCCTCCTTCCGCTCCTGATCAATCGTTACCTGATGAATGTGATCCATACGATTGTTCTAATGTTGCATTTCAGATTATTCATAGCCAAGATTGGCTCGAGGGTGTTGGCTCTGGAGATATCTGTGAGCTGAATCAACCTCCCGATAGAGTTCCAGGGATGTGGGATCGCGCTTGTAATAAACCAGCGGGTCTTCCTGATCAGATATGGCCAGGAGTATTGGCCGCCGAATGTATCGTTAGATCAATGATGCCTTCGAATTGTCCAGCCAACATCACACGAGGCTGTTGAAATGCCCGGTATCCTTCCAGAGATCGAAACCGCAGGTGCAGTCGTTTATCGCGACGCGGCTGGTAATCCAACTCATCCACCAGAGGTGCAGAATGCTTATCCGCCTTTGCCTGCATTTCTGTCTAACTGTGAATTGACAGCACTCCCCGCAGACTGTGACGCAAGAATCGAACCGAAGCAGATCAACGCAATCGTTTCGGAGTTACTCAGCTTTGCAGAATGTCTTGATCCCGATGGACCATGGGATTGTAGTTCGCTCAAGAATTTGTGTGCGTCGTTTACTGCCTGGGGATTGCTCCATCTTAAGTTTGTCGTTGTCAGTGATACACCTCCCCCAAATCCGCAGCCAAATCAATTGTGGTGGGAGAGTGACACCGCTGTTATGTGGCTCTGGTACAACGATGGTAACTCAACTCAGTGGGTGAAAGTTAACGGAACTCAGAGCGGTGAAAGCGGAGACGTAGTCCGCGCGGCTAGCGAAACTGAGATGATCGCTGGTGTTACCAATGAAGCGTTTGGTACTCCGTTCAATACTATGGCTCTCACTGGGCTTAGGGTTGATCAGATCGATTCTGGGCTGACTCCTAAGATCGTTCCAGCTATTAACGAGCTAAAGGGAGCAGTCGACGCTTTAGCTGCATCCAGCGAGTTTGTCGGATCGTTTGCTGCGGATGATGGTTCTATCGTCTGGACGGCGACGTCCGGTATGACTGGTAACGCATTGCCTGCTCCTGCGCTTGCTAATAAGGGATGGTATCTTATCTGCGATACGGCTGGATCAGTTCCTCCTGCAGGTACCATTACTGGTATACCGAATTACGAGAAGAGCGACTGGCTGCTCTCTGATGGTGTTGAATGGACGCATCTTCCGTTTGGACCGATGTCTACAGTTACAGCTTCTGCTGTTATTGTTTCTCCTGCTGTAGCTGGAGCCGATGATGTTCAAGAGGCTCTTGAAGCACTCGATGCTAAGAATGCTGAACAGGATGCAGCGATTGCTAGTCCTGTTGTTGCTGTGACAGCTCCTGAATTGACAGGGAATGGGCAAGTTGCTACTCCTATCACTTTTATGGGTATCACAATTGCTCCTAATTCTGTATCGGCACTTCAGGGTAACGGTCTTTCAACATCTGGGCTCGATCTAGTATTAATCGATGGCGGAACGTACTGAGGGCACATAGATGGTCGTACCTATCCAAATCAAAAGAACTGCGACTCCTGGTTTTAGTCCGACTGGACTTCGCCCAGGTGAGCTCTCTGTCGAGATGGCTAATCCAACTAGATTGTGGGTCGGTGTCCCATCGTCGATTGATCCATCAGAACGAAAATTGATTGGTGGAGGTATTGCTTTAGGTGATGCCCCTCCAATGAATCCCGCAGCCGGACAATTGTGGTGGGAGACTGATTCCGGGGTTCTCTGGTTCTATTATGACGATGGGAACTCTAAACAATGGGTTCAGGTCAACAGCGGTGGAAATACTGGTGGTGGAGCGACGGGTGAATTCTTGCCACTTGTTGGTGGTAATATGTCTGGTGATATTATTATCAGTAAAGGAGCTCCAGGTTTATTTCTAAATAATACCGAAGCGTCTGCTGGTGGGCTAGTTGGTATGCTCAACAGTACACGTCGTTGGATTTTGCAGCCTGGCGACGGGACTGTTGAAGGAGGGGGAAATACAGGAACTAATTTCTTAATCTATCGTTATGATGATCTTGGTGTTATCAACGGAACTCCTGTTCTAAAGATAGATCGTTCCACAGGTATTTCAAGATTCAGTTCGCCTATCGAAATAGGTCCTGATCCGATGCCAACTTTGGCAGCGGGAATCAAAGTCAGTTATCCGGGTACAACTGTTCAAAATGGCATTGCTCTCCGACCAGCAGCAGATGAGAGTACTGCTCTCTTATTTTATAATGCTGCTGGAACTGCAATTGGAAATATCTATCAGACGGCGCTTACTGTGGCCTACAATACTGGGTCGAGTGGTGAGCACAAGGAAGACCTCAAGGAGTTTGATTCTGGGCGTATTATCGACAGTACCAATGTTTATGATTTTGCATGGAAAGGAACTACCGACCGAAGTTACGGTGTTATTGCTCAACAAGCAATGACAGTTTATCCAATGGCAGTTACTCATGTTAAGATGAGTGAAGGACATGATTACTGGGGTGTTGATTATTCCAAGTATGTTCCCGTTTTACTTCGAGAGATGAAATCATTGCGAGAGCGTGTCAGCGAACTTGAATCTGCTCTTTTGAAATTACTTGGGAAGAAGATCTGATGTTTGATTTTCCTTCCGGTCCAGTTCCAGGTCAGGAATACACGTTAGGTGGCGTGAGCTACGTATGGAACGGATACGGCTGGGCAGTCAAGGTTGAAGAGGATACTGGAGGAGAAGTACTAGACGCTTATAACAAATCGGAAAGTGATGCTCGATTTGTTAATGTTGCCGGCGATACTATGACCGGTACTCTTCAGATAACAAATGGCGGTGCCTTACGGGTCTATGTAGATGCAAACCATCAATTTCAAGCGTATAGTAATGCAGTACTGGGAGCACAACAGAGCGGTATCGGACAAGGTGGTCGTGTTGAAGTATCCGGTGCAGGTGTTCTGAGTGGGATAAAGACTTATCCCGCATTTCCATCATATAATTTATTGATTACAAATGAGGGTCCAGTAGGTTTTAAACTCGTAAGACATGATGCTGGATCGACCCCAACTGATGGAGCACTTACGACATTATTGCAGGTTGATGGAGTAAGAGGGAATGCTAGTCTTGGTGGTGTTGCTCCATCTATATTCACCACGTATGCTGCTCCTGCGCGTATATTGAATGTGCGAACAGATAACGTACCTAGTGCGATTGCTGTTCTTGATCTTACCGGTAATGCTACGGTAGACTATCCTATCGGTCATGTGTCATTTAGTAATCAATCAAATACTGCTGCAGATAAACGAATTGGTGCTATCGGTGTATCACGTTTTGGTAATGATGCTTCAGGAAAGATGGACTTCCTTGTATGGGAAGCTGGAACGTTTAAGACTGCTCTGAGTATATTTCCGACGGGACTGATAGAAAGCAAAGGTGATATTAAAATTAATAAGGTACAGCCTGCTCTTATTCTAGATAAGACAACCGATGCAGGAAACGTAATCTATGGACGAAAAAACGGAGTTAGTCGTTGGTATATAAATGTCGGTGCTGCTGATCCAGAAACTGGAGGTAATGTTGGTTCTGGATTTTATCTAACTCGTTGTGCAGACGATGGAAGTGTTATATCCGATGTTCTTGGTATTAGTCGCGCTACGGGTGCGATGTCATATTCAGGTGATATTGGAATTAGTGGTAATTTAACTGTCTGGGGTTCAAGCACAAATCTTAATGGACCATCCGGTCAAAGCACGTCTCTTAATCTAGCAAAAGCAATTGCTAGCGATGTTTGTCAGTCGTATTTTAATTCAGAAGGTAAAGCTAAATGGCTTGTACGCTGGTGCGATGCTGGCGAAGGCCACATGAATTTTTATCGTTATAATGCAGATGCATCTGCTATTGTCGGAACACCGATTTCGCTTAACTGGACCAATGGTGATATAAATCTTAATGCCGGAGTAGGAACGCTCATGCTTCAAGGAGGCAGCCTCTACGTCGGTCCTACTGCGACATTTGCTTCAGGAGCTCTTTGGGTTCATAATAATACAGCTGACGGTACTATCTATCTTGGTAATACAGCAACCTGTTATCTGCAGTCTTCTGGTGGAGCTATGTATCTGAATGGCCCACCTTTAACTATATACCCTCAAGTAACAATGAGTGGAATGCTTCTTGCTAATGGTAAGATATCAATCAATTCTAGTACAGGATTGATTGCTAATAGTTCTGGAAGTCAAGCACTAGAGGTTAAAAGTGCTGGTGTAGGTAACTCAGCATTTATGGCTTTCCATATACCCGGATCATTTGCTGCTAATTTTGGTGTTGATACTGATACATTTTGGAAGGTTGGCGGATGGAGTATGGGAGGTGTTGCGCATAAAGTATTCCATGAAGGTGTGTGTCCTAATAGTGGTTCGTATTTCAAATTGACTAGCGGTCTGATGGTTGTAATGGGCACATGTCCCGTTAGTATGGGTAATGGATGGGTTACGTTTCCAGTAGCATTTCCAAATGGGTGTGTCGGTGTGGTTATAACAGGTGTAGCGGCGTTGGGAGATGGCAGTTCAATTACTTGTAATAGTCAGGCTTTTGAACCTAGTAGATTTTACTTTCAACCAAGATACGTTAACAGTGGTGGTGCTGTAGGTGTAGCTACTCAGGAATATAAATATATAGCGTGGGGATATTGATGAACGAATCTGAGACCCCGTCAGGAATGGCAGATCCCGTCTTACGCTTCTATGGAGTGTTTGACGAGGAAGGTAGAGCTGTTGGTTTCTATACGAGCGATATCTATCCACCTGTAAATGAGAATGCTCGTAGCGCAAAGATACCGTTAGAAGCTATTGAGATCACAGAGGAGGTGTGGAAAGAATTACTTGCTAAACAAGGGTCTGCACGGTATATTGATGGTGCAATTGTCGATGTACCATTTCCACCGATACCTCCTCCACCACCTAGTCCTATAGAAGTGATAGAAAAGGCAATCGAAGAGTTGGCTAAGGAAGTTCAAGAACTCAAACGGAGTAAGAAATGAACGAAGAGCAACAGGCTATTAGTCAATATGTCGAACAGAATGTTCGACTACTTATTGGTGATCTGCAGATGCAGATTCTTGTGTTGAGAGCAACCATTGCCTCGATGCAACAGGCAGAGCAGAATATCAAAACGAACGGAGCGGCGCATCCAAAAACAGAAGTCGAGCGGCGAGTATAATTGATGTTCGATTTTCCTGCATCACCTTCTATCGGCCAAGAATACACGTCTAACGGTGTCTCGTACATCTGGAACGGGTATGGCTGGGCTGCGATGGAAGATGATACCGGTGGTACCGGAGGTGAGTTCGTCAACACCTCCGGCGACATCATGACGGGTGATCTGATCATCTCGAAAGATACTCCAGGGCTTGGTCTGAACAGAGTTGGAGTACCTGACGCTCAGATTCGGGGACTGAAAGACGGACTGTCACGCTGGACTGTGGTGTTAGGAGATAATGTTATTGAAGGGGGTGGTAATATAGGTTCTGACTTCAGAATATCTCGATATGATGATTCTGGAGGTAGGATAGGTAATCCTCTTCTGATTAGTCGTCAAACTGGTCTTATAACTATCGAAGGAGATCCCACAGTTCCTCTAGGAGTTGCAACAAAGCAATATGTCGATAGTCATGTAGATACCGGATCGTATGTTCTTAAGACTGGCGATACAATGTCCGGTCCTTTAAACATTACTTCTGCAAGTCCATTCATTACATTGAATAAGACTAGCGGTGCGGCATACATTCAAGGAGCAAATAATGGTCTAATTCGTTGGCGTATGAATCTCGGATTGAATGTAGCTGAAGGTGGGGCGGATACTGGTTCTGATTTTAGTCTGGTTCGATATAGTGACGCGGCCACCGCTATCGGTGGAATTAACATTTCTCGTAAGACAGGTCTGTTAACCACAGACGGTGATATACGTATTGACAAATCCGTTCCGAAGATCACGGTTAATGGTATTGATGCTGGAGGAGCGTACCTCACAGCTATGCGCGGTGGATCTGCGCGTTGGAATCTTCTAATGGCCTATGGGGCCGGAGCGGATTTCTATATTCAGGCTTGTGATGATACTGGTACCGTTATTAATAATCCGTTAACGATCAAACGGGCAGACAGCACGGTCGAGGTTGCCCGCGATCCTCTGCTTCCATTAGGCATCGCCACAAAGCAATATGTCGACGCGCGAGTTGGGTCTTTTGTTCTAAAGACCGGCGACACTATGACCGGTGGATTAACTGCTCCGGCAGTTAATGTCACAGGGCAGGATAGTCTTTCGCAGACTGTGGCAAATGGTGCTCACGCACGATTGGCACAGACTGTAACTGGTACGCGCACCTGGTACACTGGGCCACAGGCGGATGGTGCATATTACATTCGTGACGCTTCCACCAACGTGCGTATGTCGATCGATCTTGCAGGTACGGTTAGTTTTCAAGGTAATGCGGTCTACGCTGGATCTTTCAATGGTACGTTCAATGGAAATGTTAATGGAAACTGTACCGGAACTTCTGGCGGTATCGCAGCGGGTGGCATTATAGATGTGACGGCTATCGAGGGAGTCCAGTATATGGACTTCAGATATGCAGGTCACAGTGAAGATTACTGTGCTCGTTTTCAGATTCAGAATGATCATCAGTTGACATGCTTCACTCCTCGTTTCAGTGTCGCAGGAGGGTATATCAATTCTGATACCTACATATCTTCAGTACAGGGTTATTCATGTAATACGGGTGGTGCTGGTCCTGGTTATACATTTGCCATCAATTGGCCTGGCGGTGCTCTTTATATTAGTGGAACTTATGTTGGCAACGTAGTAGGTGGATCAGATTATCGTATCAAGAAAGACATCATTGATCTCACCAGTATGTGGGATACGGTGAAAGGATTGCGACCGATCCGATATACTCATAGAGACTACACTCCTGCTTCTCAAGTTGAGATTGAGCAGAGAACAGGAGTACCGTTTGTTGCAGGGGATGAGATTGAACGATGGGGTTTCGTTGCGCACGAGCTTCAGGAAACGTTAATCGAAAGTGCAGCGACTGCCGTCAAAGATGCTCCTAACGCAATACAATCACCCGATCCAATGACTGTGATTGCTGCTCTGACTAAGGCACTTCAAGAAGCAATAACTCGTATTGAACAACTCGAAACGGCAACGGGAATCTAATGTTTGATTTTCCTCCATCGCCAGCACTTGGGGAAGAGTATGTCTCCGGCGGAGTGACATACTTCTGGAACGGTTACGGATGGGCTGCGAAAGCAGGAGACCCGAGCGCCTCGTTTGTTGATGTCTCAGGCGACACAATGACAGGCGATCTGAAGATCACCAAGGCAGTTGACGATCCAATAGGTCCCAATATCTTTGGTCAGCGTGATGCCATTGACCGCTGGTGCGTCCAGCTCGCTGGCACCCCTGCTGCCGATTTCTACGTCACGTATTATAACGACGCAGGTGTGGCCCAAGGTCACGCGCTAGTCGGCAATCGAGTCACTGGGCTGCTATCGGTCAAAGGAGATCCAACTGTACCGCTCGGCATTGCGACGAAACAATATGTTGATTCCAATGCGGGTAGCGGTGGTCTAGATCAAGCTACAGCCGACGCTCGTTATGTCAATGTGGCCGGCGACACGATGACCGGCGATCTGACGATCAGCAAGGCAAACCCCTCCCTCGTTATTAACAAGATAGGCGGTGGTGACACTACTATTCTCTCCAAAAAAGAAGGGATTAATCGCTGGGCCTTCGTTCTGGGTGACAGCACAGGAGAGACGGGCAGCAATGTTGGCAGCAATGCCACGTTCTATCGCTTCAGCGATGCCGGTGACTACATCGGCACTGCACTGACCCTCGAGCGATCAACTGGTCTTGCTACTGTTGTCGGAAATCCAACTGTTCCTCTTGGTATCGCTACCAAACAATATGTTGACGGTGCTGTCGGCGGTGGATTTTTACCACTCACTGGTGGTACGTTAAGTGGCGATCTGACAATTCAGAAAGCAACTCCAACTCTAAGATTGATAGCATCTGCCTCTGGGCAGGGCATGTCGATCATTGGAATGAATGAGGCATTGGCACAACGTTGGAATATGGAGTTTGGCAGCAATGATGCAGAGAGCGGAGGAGCAGCTGGTGCAGGTGGCCGCAGTTTCATACTGCATGCCTACAAGAACGACGGAACCTACATAGGTCAGGCGCTCAATATCAATCGTGAGACTCGTGCTGCTATGTTCAGCGGAGAGATTACGATTGCCAAACCACAATCCATTCTCTGGCTTAACGGTCAGTCTGGAAATGCTCGTGCTGTTGTAGGTCAGAGCAATGGAGTTTTTCGCTGGTCAATGAATCTTGGCGACTCTCAAGCGGAGAGTGGAAGTAATAAAGGATCGAATTTCAATCTTATTCGTTTTGATGATGCTGGTAATGCTATCGACTCACCTATTCTTATATGGCGTGAGACTGGAATCATAGAAAGCCGTGGACAGCAGATTGCTCCCGCTACGATTGATATGAGTAGTAACATACTCATCAACGGCGGGTTCGATATGAACCAGTTTGTCGGAACGGGTGGAGTCGGCGTCGGTGCTGGCTCACTGAATACTTATTTTGCTGATGGTTGGAAAGTCTATAAGACAGGACCTGCTGCATTTTCACTTCATACCATAGAGACTGGACAACTTCAAGAATTTCGTTATGCTCTTGCATTGATTAATATCACTGCGACAAATCCAACGAGTGGAGCTGATGCTGTTATTCTCTGGCAGCCAATTGAAGGAGCACGTCTTGCTCGTGCGCGATGGGGAACAGCAAGTGCAATACCAATTTCGTTTTGTTTCAAAGGTTGCTTTCCAGAAGCTGGACCATTCTTGATGCGATTGTCTAGCAGTAATGGTGCAGTTGTATCTGATATCTGGTTGACTGTAACTACTGCAAATGTTCCTCAATGGTTTAGAGGTACATTTCCTCCAGTGACAACTGGGCTATGGCCTATAGACGATACAAAAGGAGGAACGTTAGAAATCTTTCTTATGTTGGGTGGTGCAAATTATGTGAATTGTGTTGGAAGTACAGCATATCAGACAATCATTAGTGGTGTATTTCTAGTCCCAGGCAATATTCCTCCGTTAGATACACATAGACTTATTCGCCCTTGGTCTGAAGAATGGCAACTTTGCAAACGATACTATGAGAAGTGTGGCTCTGGTTGGACTGGAGCGTGGAGTGGAGGTACCACAGCGCAAGTTTTTGGTTCATTTGAAGTTCAAAAAAGAGTAGCACCTACATTGTTTCTTTCATCTAGTGACAATGTCTATATGGAATTATCTAATATTGGTGGCTCAGTTACGCCTCCTGGTGTTGCAACAATTGTTAATTCACAGATATCGAAACTGGGTGCGCGTGTGTCTTTTGGTAATCTAGTTAATTCCAGTGCGCCGAGTCAAGGGCCGGCTGGCTTGTCATCCGATCCTATGTGTTTTGATGCGAGATTGCAATGAGTGAATATCAACTTACTTCGACCGATTATATCATTCGCACAAGCGACGGCGCTCACATTCCGCCTGATCCTCATAACGCGGATCGTATGGCTTATGAAACGTGGCTCGCTGAAGGTGGAGTACCTGATCCTGCTGCACCAACCCCTCCACTTGTGATGCAACGGGATGCAAATGAACGTATTGATGCTGGTATAGCAGCATCACTTACTGTTGCTAAAGATGCGTCAGAAGCTTTGCACGCAATCTCATCTGGTTTTAATCCACAGACTTTTGCAGTGTTTCTATTACAAATGAAGATTATGACAGATGCTTTCGTTGCTATGCTACAGGCGCAGGCTACTACGACAACAGACGAACGACCGAAACAGGACATCTAATCATGGCTATTGATTTTCCATCTAATCCAGTTCTGGACCAGGTCTACAAGGACCCGCTCACAGAGATTGAATTCAAGTGGAACGGATATGGATGGGATGCGAAGCCGGTTCCTCCTTCCTACAGTCAGGAGGAGTCTGACGCTCGCTTTGTTCATATCACCGGCGACTTGATGAAGGGTGTCCTCTACCATCCGTTTACACCGACTGTTCCTGACCATGTTGCTAATAAAAGATATGTTGACATGGTCATTGAGATGCTTCCAACGCCGGAAGAACCTGGAATTAGTCAAGCTGCTGCCGATGCACGATACGTCAACATCACCGGCGATGTGATGACAGGCTATCTATCCTTGCATGCGCTTCCGACTGATCCGATGCATGCTTCGACCAAACAATATGTCGATCAAGCCATTGCTGCGATTCCTCCTCCTGCTCAGAGTGGAATTAGCCAAGGTGATGCTGATGCGCGCTACGTCAATATTACTGGCGACACGATGTCGGGTGGACTTCAGATCAATTCAAATCTTGGAGTCGCGGGGCGTACAGATACGAATTATATCTCAAACGTTGGAGACATGGATAATTCTGGCCAGATGCGTATGAATACGATTGTCTGTGCCAGCTCGTCGACGTTCAACGGTCACATGTTCAGTAACTATGGCCGTTTCTCCATGTTCGCTAATAATAATCCTTGTGTTCAACTCTTTCACTCAACTGGTGCGTCATTTGGGCTTTGGTCTACTCAAGGTCCGGATTTTTATATGGCAATGGGTAACACCGACGGAAATGGAAATTCTTTGGATGCTATGTGGTGGGTCAATGGCGCAAAGGTTCAGGCTTGGTCAAACCAGGCTTATAAGCCTGCGGGTGGTGCCTGGTTTGCATCTTCTGATGCACGCATCAAGAATGTTCTCGGAAACTACGAAGGAGGCCTCGCTCAGATTCTTTCGATACAGCCAGTTCGATACAAATATAGAGGTAATGACACAGCCAGAGTACCAGAGCATCATGTCGATCTTGATGAAAATCATAACCGTATGCCGACGCCGCAAACTCCCCCTGTGGCTCCTTATGGAAACAGTCCACACTATATGGTGGCAATTGCCGATAAGGAATTTATAGGTCTTGTTGCTCAAGATGTCGAAACGATTATGCCAGAGATGATTGTAATAAATCCAGGAATGATTGATGGAGTTCTGGTCTCAGATCTTCGAGATATAGATTCAAGTGCATTGACTTACGCTCTAATCAATGCCGTCAAAGAACTTAACGCCAAGATCGAGGCGTTAGAAGCTCAACTGGCTGCTCGCAGCTGACAAAAGGAAGTAACCAACCATGCCCATGTTCCCAGACAGTGGCGTTCCAGCAGCAGACGCCAAGAATAGTATCGACGTAAACACTCCCGCTGGGTGTAATGAATTGTGGTACAGCACCAGTCGCTGTCAGCCACGGTTCGATCCAGCCGCAGCTAACGCGATGTTAGCTGAAGATATGAATCTGATTATGAAGGGAGAGTTGCAATACGACTGCTCCCGTCTTGATCACATCGAACGTGCAGTGCGCTATATTAATCAGCGCGGATTGCCTCGATCTACATATATGACAGGAGGGCCAAATAACTATTCGGCTGCTCTCGATCCTGTAGCCACACGCTACAACAATTTCATGACATTGACTGTTGTTCCTGAGACGACTAACCAACCTGTTGTTACAATCAATATCAACGGTCTGGGTGGGGTCTATCTTCTGCGTAACGATGGGCAGCATCTCGAACGGCTTGATCTGCGCGCAGGCATTCCGTACATTATCTGCTATCTCAATGGTTACTTCTACGTCTGCGGAATGGTTGCCAGTCAGGTTCCGCTTCTGGTCAAGGGTGGCATCGACTGTTGGATTCGCACGGACGGAAATGATACAACCGGTGATGGTACGCTGAACACGCCCGATAAGGCGTTCCGTACTATTGCTGGTTGCTGGAACGCGGTTGGTTCGCGTTATGCGGCTACGCCTTTGTTCTCGATCAATATGCGACTTGGTATCCCAGGAACCTATGACGGTACTTCGATCAGTGCATTCGGCGGTGCTGTATCACTAACTGGAGATCAGAACAATCCAGGCTCGTATCGAATTCGATCTGCATTTATGCACATCGATCTATATTCTTGCATGTGGATGGAATCGATTGCGAGCATGTCATTCCTGGGTGTCACTTTCGAGATGGCTCATGCAGGACCAGACGCTATGGCAGGTGTTCGTGCTATGGGATCTCGCGTCTTTGTGAACAATTGTCAGTTCGAAATGTTGGTCGATAACCCGCGTTCACGTTTCGTTGACTGTGCAGATGGAGAGTTTGCTCAGTTCAAAGGTAACAATCGTTTTCTTGGAAATAACCATATAATGGGTGGAGCTGTTGTCTGTTACGGCCATGGTTCGGTTGGGCATACTTATCTTCTTCTTGGAGAGACAGGCTTCTGGCACTTCTCAAACATTCGTATGAATGCAGGTGCAGT
>Ga0173478_10000082_pt1 | contig 13574 bp, 13 predicted proteins | sample NitcycUS014104B1_FD_122623 | JGI IMG/M metagenome (GOLD analysis project Ga0173478, IMG submission 122623) | Soil microbial communities from Arlington Agricultural Research Station in Wisconsin, USA - Nitrogen cycling UWRJ-S014-104B-1 (version... | ecosystem: Environmental > Terrestrial > Soil... | reverse complement strand
GGACCAGATCGACGGCGCCGTGGTGGTGCTTCACGACGTGAGCGAGCTGCGCCAGCTCGAGTCAGTGCGGCGTGATTTCGTGGCAAACATCTCGCACGAGCTCAAGACTCCGCTCACCGCCATCCGCGGGCTGGTGGAAACGATTCTTGACGACCGTCAGATGGACCGCGACACGCACGACCGTTTCATCGAGAAGATCCGCGACCAATCGACACGGCTCGGGAATCTGGTTTCCGACCTGCTCACGCTATCACGGCTGGAATCCGGCCCGGGCGGCCTGCGCTTCGAGGCCATGGACCTGCGGGAGACGGTGGCCGAGTCGGTCCGCACCCAGACGCATGTGGCGGAGACCAAGCGTGTTGATCTGCACCTCGGTGTGCCCGAGCGCGCGGTGACCATCGAAGGCGATTCCGAGGCCATACGCGAGCTCGTCGACAACCTGGTCAGCAACGCCATCAAGTACACGCCCTCGGGCGGCCGCGTGGATGTGAAGCTCGTGGCCGAGAACGGCAGCGCCGTGCTCGAAGTGGCCGACACCGGCATCGGCATTCCGCCCGAAGAACAGGGCCGCGTGTTCGAACGGTTCTACCGTGTGGACAAGGCGCGTTCGCGCCAGCTGGGCGGCACGGGTCTGGGGCTTTCCATTGTGAAACACGTTGCCCTCGCGCACGGCGGCAGTGTATCGCTCAAGAGTGCATCGGGGCGCGGCAGCACGTTCCGCGTTCAGCTGGGCTTGAAACCCGGCGAGACGCCGCGACGGGAAGGATTCGCAGTCAGCCAATGACAAAACATCTCCGGATCGATCTCGACGAGCTCTCCAAGGAGCTCCTCACCATGGGTGCGATGGTGGAAGAAGCCACCAATCGTGCCATCAACGCGCTCGTGCGTCGCGACAAGAATCTCGCGCGCGAAGTGATCGCCGTCGATGATGCCATCAACGATCACGAGAACCGCATCGAGGACCACGCGCTCAAGATGCTGGCGCTGCACCAGCCGGTGGCGGCGGATCTGCGTTACATCATCACGGTGCTCAAGGTGAACAACGATCTCGAGCGGATCGGCGATCACGCGGTGGCCATCGCCGAGCGCGCCGTGGTCCTGGCCGGGCTGGAGCCGGTACCGCGGCCCGAGGACTTCGATCTCCTGGTGCAGACCGTGCAGCGCATGATGAAGGAGAGCCTGACCGCGCTCATCGAGCACGACGCCGCGCTCGCGCGTTCCGTGTGCGAGATGGACGACGAAGTGGATCGCGTGCACAGACTGATGTATTCCGCCATGCAGACCGTGATGCGCAACGACGTGGCGCTGATCGAGTCGGCCGTGAATACAATTTCGGCGACGCGCCACCTGGAGCGCATTGGCGACCTCGCCACCAACATCGCCGAAGACGTGGTGTTCATGGTGGAAGGCGAGATTCTGCGGCACAACTACTAGAAACCCGCCCTGCAGGGCAGGCCGGATTTGCGCGGTGCGCACGCCGGTTTTTATATTGGCGGCATGAAAACGCCGCGTGGCACCCAATTCCTTGCCGGCGAAGCAGATCCACTGCGCCGCGCCGACCTCGTTCCCGATCTCCCCGAAGCAGACGACCTCGAATTGCTCGACGCCTACTCGCGCGCCGTCATCGGCGTGGCCGAGCGCCTGGCGCCGTCGGTGGTGAGTGTCCGCGTCACGGCGGAAAACGGCAACGGTGGGATGGGGCAGGGAGCCGGCTCCGGCTTCGTCATCGCGCCCGACGGCTTCATCGTCACCAATCATCACGTGGTGGAGAAGGCGAATGCAGTCACGGCCGTGTTCACCGACGGCCGCGAGCTCGCGGCGCGCGTGGTGGGATCGGATCCAGCCACCGACCTCGCCCTTCTGCGCGTGCCCGAAGGCGGCCTGGTCCCTGTCGAGATCGGGCGCTCGGAAAATCTTCGCGTCGGACAGCTCGTGATTGCCATCGGCAATCCGCTCGGATTTCAGAGCACGGTGTCGACGGGTGTGGTGTCTGCTCTCGGTCGCAGTCTCCGCGGCCAATCGGGGCGTCTCATCGAGAACATCATTCAGACCGATGTCGCGCTCAACCCCGGCAATTCCGGGGGGCCGCTGGTGGACAGCCGCGGTCGCGTGGTCGGTGTGAACACCGCCATGATTCGCATGGCGCAGGGTCTGTGCTTTGCAATTCCTTCCGCCACCATGACGTGGGTGGTGAGCGAGCTCATGACGGGTGGTCGTGTGCATCGCGCGGTGCTCGGAATCGTGGGACAGACGCGTCCCGTCAATCGCCGCGTGCAGCGCGAATTCAACCTCGCGGAAGCGAGCGCCGTCGAAGTGGTCTCAATGATGGCCGATGGCCCCGCGCAGCGGGCGGGCGTTCGCGAGCGCGACGTGATCGTGTCCATGGATGGACACGGTATCGCGAGCATCGACGACCTGCAACGCGGCCTCGCGCGCGTCACCCCGGGAAACAAGGTGAAGCTCACCGTGATCCGCCATGGCGGTCACCGCCATCACATCGATATCGTTCCCATCCGGGACTAAGCGTTCTGCGCGCACCCATCAATAGGAGACAACCCGCGTCAAGCCCGCGAGCGAATCAAAAGGCGCCACGACGCGCGGCACGAATACACAACTGCCCGCTCGCCACGCACTCATCATGGTCTGCTCGACGGGCCCCCGGACGTTCGGATCCTGCATGTACGAGAAACTGATCAGCTGAACCTCGGCGCTGTCGCTGGTGTAGTGGGAGAAACCAACTTCCGGCACAAGCGTTTCCCTGCGCACCCTGCGCACGTTCGCACCCTGCGACGCAATGCCGTATATGATGTTTGTATAAGCATCCCAACGACACAGCACAATCGACCCGGACTTGCCGTTCTCCAGACGTCCGCAAGTGAGCGCCGAGCTGCGCAGCCCGGTCAAACGCTTCACGTCATGTTTCGCTGTCTCGTGGCCGTAAAAAAACGTGCCATGCGGTGTCTTGGCTGCGGCGGGATGTGCGCGGTTGTAAAGCCGATAAGCGATTTCGGCCGGAAACAGGTTGAATAGAATGATGGCGCCGACGAGGGCCATGGCATGCCGGCGCGGCATGTTCGCGAGCAGTGTCAGGCCAATCAGCCATGTAATGCCGATCGACGACAGATAATAATGCCGAAGAATCGGCACGATGTACGGCAGCCAGAAAACCAGAGACGGTATCGCCCATAACAACCCGCCCACGAGCAGGATCTTCTTTTGCCCCGGGCGACGGAGGCATGCGACAACGCACGCGACCACGCTGCCGAGACCGAGCCCGGCAGCCGCCCACGCGATAGAGCGCGGCATACCGTGCAGCGAATAGCTCATCCCGTACAACGCGCGATAGCGATCCCAGAAGTGTCCGATACTCCTCGTTCCTGTCGACATTTCGCCTGCGGTTGCTTGCACTACAAGCGCATAGATCAGAACTGAAAAGAGCAAACATACAGCCAGCAGCGAGATGGCGCGCCGCTTGCGCGCAGCGCTCCACACAAACACAAGAATTGCCGGAGCAGCGAAGACGATCTCGGTGCGCGTGATGAGTGCGGCGGCCGAACACGCACACGCGCCGGCGGCGTATCCCCAGCGCACCCGTTCGGTTATCAACGCACGACACCCGGCATCGAGCGCGAGGAGGAGAAACAACGTGGCCGGGATCATGGGATGAAAGTACGTGTGCGATTCCCACACCAGCGGCGTGAATGACCACAGAACCAGGCACAACCACGCTGCACGCTCGGGAAGGTGGATGCGGAAGAGCGAGTACAGCGGAAACACGGAAAGCGCTGCGCAGATGACCGAAATCCAGTTCATCAGGTCGGCGACATGGCGCGGGTCATGCCACAAGAAGTCGTGAGCCGCGCGCATGAAGAGAAAAACGCCGGGGTTCAGCTGCTTGCCGTACAGAAAGGTCTCCGCAAACGGAACGTCACCCGTTGCACCAAGCGCAACGCCGGCCGCCACCATGACGGAATCGGGCTCGGGCATCCCGTCGTGGTAGACGTAGACCGCTCGCGTCAGGAGGCAGAGTACGACGACTGCCCACAGACGCGCTCGTTCCCCCTTGAATAAGCGGCGGATGGTCTTCTCCGGCGTGCTCATTGTGGAGCGCATTCTACGGGTCGGCTGCGGGTAACGAAAACAGGTTATTGACGGGGTCGGACTGCATTACCGCCCGGGGGATTTGCTTGCTATACTGCGCGCATGCACCTGTTTTTTGCGGGGATGCTCGCGTTCACCGCCGGCACCGTGTTCGGTATCTTTGGCGCGGGCGGTTCCATCCTGCTGGTTCCCATTCTCGTCTACGTGCTCGACGTTCCGGTCAAGACGTCGCTCGGCATGTCACTCTTCATTTTGATGTGCACGGGACTTCTGGCCGCGCTCGCGCACGCGCGCTCGATGAATGTGCGCTGGGCGATCGGTATCCGATGGGCCATTGCAGGCATCATGGGCGCGTACGCGGGCGGTCGCGTGGCCGAGTTCATTCCCGAGAGCGTGCTCTTGACGATATTCGCGGTAGTGGTGGTGCTGGCGGCATTGCTGATGATTCGCCGGCGTGTCCCGCTTTCGACCGGTGAGATCGAGCACGTGCCGCCGCTTCGAGCCGTGCTGGTGGGCGCCGTGCTTGGATTTTTCACCGGCATGATTGGTGTGGGGGGCGGGTTCCTGCTCGTGCCCGCGCTGGTGATCGTGTGCGGCATGGACGTGAAACACGCGATCGGCACCTCACTCCTGATCATCGCCATCAATTCGCTGGGCGGGTTTCTGGGCTTCGCCGCGCACGAAAATTTCCCGTGGCCCCTCACACTCACCGTGACGGGATTCAACGCCGCCGGGAGCCTCCTGGGCGAGCGGCTCAGCAAACCGCTCCCGGCGCACCGGCTGCGCCCCGCGTTCGGTGTGTTCCTTCTCCTCGTCGGAACCGTGTTGGTTGCACAGAATGTGATCGGTCTGTTCTCGAAACATTGAATTCGCGTTTCGGTGTATAATGCAGTTTTTTCGCCGCTCTCGCGGCGATTTCATTGGAGACATCCATGTTCGATCTGAATGCAATCCAGTCCGCGTTGCGCGAGCTCGGGTTCGACGCGTGGCTTTTCTACGATTTCCGCGGCAACAATCCGGTGGCGCGCAGCGTCTTGAAGCTCGAAGGCGGGATGAATTCGCGCCGCTTCATGTATCTCGTGCCCGCGAACGGTGAGCCGCGCAAGCTCGTGCACCGCATCGAAGCCGGCGCGCTCGATGCGCTTCCGGGCGACAAGAGTGTTTATCTCACGTGGCAGGAGCTCGAGGCCGGCGTGCGCGAGCTCGTTTCCGGATACCGCAAAATCGCCATGGAGTATTCGCCCAAGAACGCGATTCCGTACGTCTCGATCGTGGACGCGGGAACCATCGAGCTCGTGAAGAGCGCGGGCGTCGAGCTCGTCTCGTCGGGCGATCTGATTCAGATCTTCGACGCGGCGTGGAGCGACGAGGTCTGGCAGATGCACCTGGAAGCGGACAAGCACACGCAGTCCGCTTACGACGTGGCCTGGAAGATGATGGCCGAGGGCGTGCGCAAGAAAAAGCCTGTGCGCGAAGTCGATGTGCAGAAGGCGATCATGGATCATTTCGCGAAGCACGGCCTCACCACTTACCATCCGCCCATCGTGGGCGTCGGGCCGCACGGCGGCGATCCGCACTACGAACCGGTGCCCATGCACGACAGCGAGATCAACGAGGGCGACTTCGTGCTCGTGGACCTGTGGGCCAAAGTCGACCAACCCGGCGGCGTGTACAGCGACATCACCAAGGTCGGCTATGTGGGCGAAACGGTTCCGGAGAAATACACGAAAGTATTCGATATCGTCGCGGCGGCGCGTGATGCCGCAATCGAAAAAGTGCGCGATGCGCTGACCGTGGGCAAGCCTGTGTACGGGTGGGAAGTCGACGATGCGGCGCGCGAGGTGATCAAGAAGGCGGGCTACGGCGACCAGTTCGTGCACCGCACCGGTCACAGCATCGGAACCGAAGTTCACGGCAACGGCGCCAACATGGACAATCTGGAAACGCACGATGAACGCCGCATCCTGAAGCGCACGTGCTTCTCGATCGAACCGGGCATCTATCTGCCCGAGTTCGGTGTTCGTCTCGAAAATGACGTGTTCGTCGACAGCGACAACCAGGTCCACGTCACCGGCGGTCTGCAGACCGAAGTGGTTGCCATTCTCAAGGAATACTAAGGAGAGAAGATGCGCCCCGTTGCGGTTCTGACCGCGCTGCTCGTGCTTGCGGCCGGCACGGTCCTGGCGAGGACGAATACCGCCACCCTGAACGGTTTCACCTTCGAAGTTCCCGTCACGCTTCCGGGGACACCGGAGGAAATCTTCGACGCGGCCACGGGCGATGTCACCGGATGGTGGGACCACACGTTCTCGAAAAATCCCAAAGCGCTGGTGCTCGAGCCCAAAGTGGGAGGGCATTTCATCGAGCTCTTCGACGACAAGGGCAACGGCGCGCAGCATGCCGAAGTGATCTACTGCGAGCGGCCGAAGAAGATTCGTTTCGAGGGTCCGCTGGGGCTCTCCGGGACCGCTGTCGACCTGGTGTGCACGTATTCGTTCGAAGCGGTGGGAACGGATTCGACGCGCATGACAGTCTCCGCCTCCGGCGCCGGCGCCGTCGATGCCTCGATGGGGCCGAAGGTGGAAGGCGTGTGGCGCCATTTCTTGATCGAGCGTTTCAAGCCATACATTCTGGCGGGCAAGCACAAGGCGAAGAAGTGAGTGATCTCGTCACCGAGATGTCGGCGTATCTCCACGCCTCGAGCCGCGCCATCGACGCGTTGACCTCCGGCATCGCCGCCGATGTGGCGCGCACCGCCACCGCGCCCGGGAAGTGGTCGATCAACGAAGTGCTCGGGCACCTGGCCGACGAAGAGCGCAACGACTTTCGCGCCCGTATTGATTCCATGTTGCACACGCCTCTTGAGCAATGGGCTCCCATCGACCCCGAACGAACCGTGAGAGAAGGGAACTTCAACCACCAGTCGCTCGATGATCTGCGCGCCGACTTCATGTTCGAGCGGGGAAAATCACTGGAGTGGCTCTCAGGACTGCACGACGCATCGTGGGATGCGACGTACACCCACCCCAAGATGGGCGCTTTCACCGCCGCATCCATGCTGTGCGCATGGGCTGCGCACGACCTCCTGCACCTGCGTCAGATCGAGCGCATCCTCTTCGATCATGTGAGCCGCGCCACCGACCCCGATCGAACCGACTACGCCGGTACCTGGTAATCGCGCGACAGCGCGATCGACATGACTGACTATCTCTATCAGAGCGGCGACGACTTCTTTGCACAAGTACCGGATGGCGGAGAAGAAGTTGCGACCGAGGAATTACTTCGTCTGGGCGCATCCAAAGTAACTCCAGGCTACCGGGGAGTCTATTTCAGTGCCGATCGCGATTCGCTCTACCGCATCGTCTACTGCGCGCTGACCATCTCGCGCGTGCTCTGTCCGCTGATTCGATTTCAGGCCCACAGCCCCGAGTATCTCTACAAGCGCGTGCAGGACATCGACTGGACGAAGCTTTTCACCAATCGCCGCACCTTTGCCGTGTTTGCCACCGTCGCCAACAGTGCCATTCGCCATTCGCAGTACGCCGCACTCACGGTGAAAGACGCCATCGTCGATCAGTTTCGTGACAAGACCGGCTCGCGCCCCGACATCGAGCCGCTCAATCCCGACCTGTGGATCAATCTCTACCTGCACGCCAACCGCGCCACCATCTCGCTCGATCTCTCCGGCGGATCCATGCACCGGCGCGGGTATCGCGTCGAATCCATCGAAGCACCCATGCAGGAAACCGTCGCGGCAGTGATGGTGGCCATGACGGGCTGGAACGGCGAGCGTCCGTTCGTCGATCCCATGTGCGGCTCGGGCACCCTGTTGTGCGAGGCCCTGATGCGCTACTGCCGCATTCCGGCTGCGTACCTGCGCCCCAAGCAGGGTGCGCGTTTCATGCCGGACTACGACGCGGCGGCCTGGGACGCCATGAAGAAACAATCCGACGTCGCCATCCGCGCGCTTCCCGAGGGGATGATCAAGGGAAGCGACGCGTCACGCGATGCGGCGCACGCTGCGCGGGCCAATCTTTCCAAACTTCCTGATGGCCGGCGCGTGGTGGTGGACGCAAAACGTTACCAGGAAATCGAAAGCATCCACGACGCCACCATTGTCACCAATCCACCCTATGGTGTCCGGGTCGGCAAGCGTGATGCCATGCCCGAGTTCGTGCGCGAATTCGGCGACTTCCTGAAGCAGCGCTGCACGGGATCGACAGCGTTTGTTTACTTCGGAGAACGCGAGCTCATCAAGTCCGTCGGCCTGCGTCCCACCTTCAAAAAGCCGCTGGCCAACGGCGGTCTCGACGGCCGCCTGGTGAGGCTCGACTTGTTCGCGGGAAAATCAGAAAAAACGAACTGAGCATTGCGCAAGGCCCCGTCGAGTGCGAAAATATACAGGCACAACGTTCCCCACTCGCCTGTCCATAACCTCTGGTCCCGGGAGGCCGCATCCATGATGCGACACATCGCGCGCAACGCCCTCGTAACACTGCTGGTTGCGACCTTCCTTCAGGCAACGGCGGCCGGCGCCGCCACCCGGCCGGGAGTGCCGCGCAAGGCGGCCCAGCCCCAACTGACCTACACGCCGCTGGGCGAGACCGTCTTCGATTGCGGCACCTACAAGGGCAACGAATCTGAAATCAAGGGGATGCAACTGCTGCACGCGGCCAACCAGAAGAGAATCGCGCAGAAGACCAAGACCATCACCACCGGGCTCGATTACGTCTTTGACAACGTCTGGGTGATTGAAGACGACGGAACGCTGACCCTGAGCGGGACCAACGCGTTCGACAGCGGCGCGGCGACGCACAAGTACACAAATAACGGAGGTGGCGTTTACAACATTGCCGTCGATGCGTTTACCTATGACGCCACACTGGGTTCGTTGGTCGCGACCGGCGACGACGGTGCCGTGCTCGTCACGCTGCCATTCGCCTTTCCATACGCCGGGACGACGTACACGCAGATGTATGTGAGCGGCAATGGCGCCGTCTCATTTGGCGCACCGGTCAATCCCAACGGCTTCTTCGATCCCAATGATTTCCTGAGCTCGACGCCGAAGATTGCCGCGTACTACACCGATCTCGACGAGAGCACGGCGACCGGAGGCGGCGACATTCGCGTGCGCAGCGAAGCCACCAAATACACGGTGTCGTGGATCAGTGTTCGCGAATACGGAAGTTTCGCCACCAACACGTTCCAGCTTGTCTTGTTTCCGACCGGCAATTTCACCATCACGTACAATGGAATCGGGACCAACACTGACGGGATGATCGGATTCCACCCCGGTGGCAGCAATCCCCCCGTTGAGCAGATCAGTTTCTCATCCGACCTGCCGCACGTCACCGCCGCCGGTGCCGCAGTCCTCGAGCAGTACTACAGCTACGTCAACCCGCTCGTGGACGAGCAGGCGCTTTTCCAGAAGTTCTACACGCATTTCGCGGATGACTTCTTTCAGCTGGTTTTCTTCACGAATTTCACCCAGACCATGCCGGGACTCGCCAACGAGCTCAATATCAAGAATGATGTGACCGGCATCGGACTCAATATTTTCGACAGCAGTGGATCGTATGGCTCGGCAGGAGTGCTGGAGAGCCGCTGCAACATGAGCACCATCGACACGTGGCCTTCCGATCCCACGACGCGTTCCTTCGGGAAAGGCAACAATTTCTTGACGATCATGGGCCAGGAATCGGGACATCGCTGGGGCGCTTTTGTCAATTTTGGACCCAGCCACAGCAATCTCATTCTGGGCCGCGACGATGCGCATTGGAGCTACTACGCCGACATCGATCACAGCTCGCTCGAGGGGGGCGACTGGGTGAGCACAGGTGGCAGCAATTACAGCTGCCCGACCACCATCGATTATTTTTCCGAGATCGACGAGTATCTCTTCGGCATGCGCACTCCGAACGAAGTGAAGGACTTCTTCTATATTTCCAGTGCGTCCAACAACCAGCCGACCGCGCGCGCGCAGGGAACACCGCTTCAAGGCTCGACCGCTACCGGCACGCTCGTGCCCGTGACGGTGGAAGACATCATCGCGTCGGAAGGCCCACGCACGCCTCTGGTGGAGGACGAAGAGCACGTCCTGCGCCAGGGCTTTATCTTGTTGATCAAACAGGGAACCGCGCCGACGCAGGCGCAGCTCGACAAGATGGCGCTTTTCAGAAAGACGTGGGAGGAGTACTTCGAGAAGTCGGTCGATGGACGCGGTGCCTTGAACACTGTCCTCAGCGGGCCCTACGCCGCCGGAGAGATCAAGGGCGAAGTGCGCGACAGGTACAGCCAGCACATCATTCCCAATTTCACCGCGCGCTCCGTCGAGCGCGGCTTTGTCCAGCACGTCACCGACGATGGACGGTTCTATTTTCTGTATGACGACGGTCCGACACGCGGCACCAACGAAAACGTGACCCTGATTTTTTCCGCGCCCGGCTATGTGCCCGACACGCTGAGCACCAACATCACGTATGGCGCGACTCAGACTCACGTCGGTCTCCCCGGTGGCATCTGGCTGACACCCGTGCCCAGCGCCGTCGGCGATTCGCCCGCGCTCACCACGGTGCTGCACGCGAATCACCCCAATCCGTTCAATCCGGAAACCACCATCGAGTACTCGCTGGCCCTGGCGGGGCCGGTGCGCATCCGCGTTTTCGACACGGCCGGGCATCTCGTGCGGACACTTGTCGACGGACCCGAGGCGAAGGGCGAGCATCGCGTCATCTTCGACGGACGTGATGATCGCGGCCAACAATTGGCGAGCGGTGTTTATCTTTACCGGCTCGACACGGCGCTGACTTCGCTCTCGCGCAAGATGGTGCTGCTCAAGTAATCCGTGGCTCGAATCGACATCAGCCCCACCCTCTCGATCGACGAGTCCGAGCTCGAGATCACGTTCGTGCGCTCGTCCGGACCCGGCGGCCAGAACGTCAACAAAGTCGCGACCGCGGCGCAGCTTCGCTTCGACGCCGCGCACTCGCGGTCACTGCCTCCTGATGTTCGTGCGCGACTCATCTCACGCGCGGGTTCGCGGATCACACGCGACGGCGTCCTCATTATTACTGCGCGCCGCTTCCGCACCCAGGAACGCAACCGCGCCGACGCCATCGATCGTCTGGTTGAAATGATCCGCACCGCCGCCACCCCTCCCAAACACCGCCGCAAGACGAAGGTCTCTCGAGCGGCCAAAGCCAATCGTGTCGACGCCAAACGCCGCCACTCCGCCACCAAACGCCTCCGCGGCTCGGTTCGGAACGAGGATTGAAAGCCACGGAAGCCGCCGCCCCGGTTGTGCTAATCTATTGGCACGGCGAAAGGTAATTCATGCTCGATGTCCGTCGCGGCCCCAACGGGGAATTCATCTTGGTGGGAAGGTTGGATGCCGCTCAGGCGGACCGCCTGCGTGAGGAGTTGAAGCCGGTGGAGGCGTCCTGCGAGCTCGATTTCGAGAACGTGGATTACATCTCGAGCGCCTGCCTGGGTGTGCTTCTCGGGGTTCAGCGCCGGCTGGCGGAAAAGGGCCAGAGTCTCATCCTGACCCACATGAGCCGCCACATCAAAGAGCTCTTCTCGATCGCCGGTTTCAGCCAGGTGTTTATAATCAAGTAACGATGCCATCGATGCTTCCAACGGCCGCCCGCGATATTCTCGCCAACTTTTCGGCCACCTCGACTGTATGTCCTCAGTGAAAGACCCGAACGCCGACGCCATCCTGGTACGGCAATGCCTCGCGGGTGATTCGCGCGCCTTCGATGCTCTTGTGCGCAAGTACGAGAAGCCTCTCTACCACCTGGCGCTGCGCATGACCCGCGACCGGGATGACGCCATGGATATCGTGCAGGGCGTGTTCGTGAAGGTGTACCAGAAGCTCGATTCGTATGATGACAAGCATGAGTTCTTCAGCTGGATCTATCGCATCACGATCAACGAATCGATCAATTTCACGAACCGGGCCAAACGCAACGAGGAGTATCAGAGCGGCGAGAGTGTCGTGCTGGCGCCCACGCAGGAAGCGGCGCGCAGCGCAGAGGCACTGAGCGAGGAGATCATCGAGGCCATCGAAATGCTGAAACCGGATTATCGAATGGTGATCGTGCTCAAGCACTACCACGACTTCTCCTACCAGGAGATGGCCGACGTGCTCGGTGTCCCGGAAAAGACCGTGAAGTCCCGCCTGTTTACTGCCCGTCAGCAGCTCAAGGACATCCTGACCGCAAGGGGGATCACGGAATGATCGAGCCCAAAGTCATCGACCTCATGAACCTGGCCATCGACGGCGTTGCTTCGCCGCGCGAACGCGCGGAGCTGGAGAAGGCGCTGGCCGCGGATCCCACGACACGTTCCTATTACGAGTCGCTCGCGCGTGTGGTGGAGAAATTGAACCACGACCCCATGCCGGAACCGCCCGCCGAGCTCGAGCCCCGCATTCTGGATGCCGTGCAGCGGGAAAGTGTGCGACGGCCGGTGCAGATGGCTCCGGTGCGAAAAGGATTCTTCTCGTTCAAGCTGCGCCCGTGGTCGACGTTCGGTCTGGGACTGGCAGCGGGTGTTCTGATTTTCGCCGTCATCCAAGAGGGACGTCCGGGCATGTGGAGCGCGCGTCCTGTTGATCCGGGCAGCGTGTCGGGGTCGATGGTCTCCGATGAGCGCGCTACTCTCGGTTCTATTCCAGTGGAGACCGACAAGGGCACCGTTTCGGGTGCTGCCACCATTGAAGAGCAGGGCTCCAACATGGTGGTCCGGCTGCGACTGCAGTCGACGGTTCCAATCGAATGGCATGTCGATTTTGACGGTGATTCCTGGAGCCTTCTGCGCGTCGAACGGGAGGGCACGGGAACGTCTGCGTTCGCTGCCAACCGGACCTCGGTGCAGGGTCTGCACACCGGTGAGGGCGGCGTGACGCTTGTCTTTCATGGAACCCGTGATGCCGCGCAAGCCGTTGTCCTGAAACTACTTCAGGCCGGCGAACCGGTCTTCGAAGGGCGCCCGACGGCCGCCCGCTAAGTCTTCTGCGACGCCCTCCTTTCGAGGGCGTCGCCTTTTTGAAAAAGATTTTCAACCGCCCACCAACTTCTCCATCCGGGCGGATGTAGTAGGATCGACAGCAATTCAGTTAACACCCACCGTCCCAAGGAGGAAAGGTCATGTCGAAGAGGTCAACCAGTCTTCTGATTGCATTGAGTGTGGTCGTGATCGGATCCGTCGTTTTCATGAAGTCCCGCAACACCACGCCGACGGGCACCGACGTATCGGGCGCCATCGGCACGGTCGACAAGTATCGTTCGGAACAGATCACGCCGAGCGACGTGGTAACCACGAACAACGCCGCCGCGCCGGATGCGTTCTACCTGGCGCTGGCGAATGACGAGGCCAGCCTCGAAACCTTCAATGCCATTTGGGGCCGCATGTCGGCGCAGGAGCGCCTCGCGATCCTCAGCCGCATGGACAAGCAGATGGCGTCGTCG
>Ga0173478_10000080_pt1 | contig 13662 bp, 9 predicted proteins | sample NitcycUS014104B1_FD_122623 | JGI IMG/M metagenome (GOLD analysis project Ga0173478, IMG submission 122623) | Soil microbial communities from Arlington Agricultural Research Station in Wisconsin, USA - Nitrogen cycling UWRJ-S014-104B-1 (version... | ecosystem: Environmental > Terrestrial > Soil >... | reverse complement strand
CGCGAATCGCGCCACCATGTCTGCGAGTACGGCTGCTCCCACTCCTGGCGACCGGGCAGCGCCAGCGCTCCCTGATCCTGTAGACGCATCCGCGCTTCGGCACCGGCCAGGCGACTGCGCAGGTCGGACAACGCCGCCTGGTCGGGCTCGACCTTGGTGAGTTGTTCTTTGGCGGCGCGCTCGGCTTCTTTCCATGCCTGCGTCAGATCACCGCTGAACCCCATCTCGGTGCCGTCGTGCAGGATGATCTTCCAGCCCGCACCACCGAGCGCGCCGACATCGGTGTTGCGTTCGAGGCGCACGACCTTGCCACCGATCGTCGCCTTGAACTTCGAGGCCCGCGGGTTCGGCTTCGGGTGCGGCGGCTTCGGATGCTTGGCGAGCCACGCGTCTTCCTTGTCCAACTCCTTCTGCAGCCGGTTCAGACGCCGCGTGCGGCTGGCCTTCGTCGACGACTGGTCGATCCGTGTCGGATACTTGTCGGACCACCACGGCTCGTAGCCCCGCAGGCGCTTCTTGCCTGCGCGCTTGACGGACTTGCCGTACATGTCGGGCGGCTTGGTGAAGTACGCCTCGTCGCGGACGCGCTCCATCTCGCCCATCAGGCGGCGTCGGCGGGAGTTGTGCGAACTCCATGCACGGTTGGCGGGCGGTTGACCACCAGGCGGCTTGTGCCCTATCTCGGTCCAATCGACCGGGGTGGTGTCTTCGGCTGGGTTCTCGATCTTGCGAATCTCGTCACGCAGATGGGAAGCGATCGTTTCGTCGGCGACGTACTCGCGCGCCTCGGGCGAGTCGAGCAGGTTGCGCGCCTTCTCGGCCGCGAAGCTGTTGAGCCCCTTCGTGTTCTCCGGGTTGCGTGACCACCATGCGATCTGCTTGTCGGACTCGGGCGCCCATTGCTTGCCCATCGCAGTCTGAATGCTGGAATGCTGCGGCGGCTGCAGGCCGTTCTCTTTGGCGTACTCGGTGGCGTAGTCGTACATCCGAGTGCCGATGCCTTTGCGCCGGAACGCCTCGTCGACGCTGATCATCATGACCTCGCCGGACTTGGCGCTCCATATCAACGACGAGACGTACTGCGGGTCGGCCGGGTCGGTACCGGTGCGGGCATTGGGCGTCGAACCCTGCATCCATTCCGGCAACGTCGAGGCAGCGGCTTCACCCTTCGGCGGCGCTGCCTCGGTCGTCAGGATGATGCGATGTAGCCCTTCTTCGCCACCGGGCAGATCGTCGGGCGGGCTGATGGCGTAGCTGACATCGGGCTTGGCGCCGATCGCTTCGGTCAACCGATCTTCACTTCGCTGCAACGGCGTCTTGTTCGCTTCGGCGGCGGCTTTGGCGGCGAGGCTCTCGTCCAGTTCGTAGCTGCGCATGTCTGCCTGAGCGGCGTGGAGCCGTCCCTGGGCGGCTCGCATGTCGACACGCGTGGCAGCGTTCGAGTAGCCGTTGATCATCTCCTGCTGTTCGGCGTACTGCTCGACGACGCGCTGCGCTTTCAGCCAGTCGTCGTCCTTGATCCGGCGCTCAGCGTCACGCAGATCGTCGGCCAGCTTGTTGGCACGGTTGGTCTCGACCCGTGCCTGCCGCCGCAGACGACGCGCCTCGGCAGCCTGATTGACTTGACCGGCTTCGATACGAGCCTGACGTGCCTCAGTTCGTGGTGTACTGCCCCCTGTGCGACGAGAGAGGGCTTCCTCGATCCTTTCCGCCTGGCGCTGCAGATCGAGCGCCTGGTTGCGCCTGATGGCCTCCTGGGCGGTCAGCGAGTCACGCCGTTCGAGCAACTCAGCAGCACGACGCGACCGGGCGTTGTCGCCGCGGCCGACGAACTCCTGGGCCTGGCGATGCTCAATCTCGCTGATGAGATGGTCGCGGCCTTTCGTCTCACGGTCGATGCGCTTGGCGACCGCTGCCGTGGCCTTCTTGCGCGTCGATTCCAAATCCTTCTCGGCGCGCAGCACCGCTTCGTGGCGCGAGGCGAACGCCTCCAACCGATCGTCGATCTGCTTCTGCTCGCTGGCCTCCAAAGCGTGCTTCAAGCCGCCCTGCAGCGACTCCAACCGGCCCCGCTCGTGTTCGAGTTGGCGGGCGATTTCATCGAGGCGTTCTTGAATCGCGCGCTTGATGTTCTTCGGTGTCTGGGAACGGACGCCGTGGATCGCACTCTGTCCGGCTTCGATCAGTCGATCGTTGGCCGACGCCTCTTTGAGCAGTTCGACGTACTCCGTCTCCAACTTGTCGACGGTGGCGCGCGTGTCGCTGACGATCTTCTCAGCACGCGTGAGTTTCTTGGCGCTCTGGGCGCGGGCCTTGTCGAACGCCGCCTCGGTGTACTCGCGTGTCGCCTCGATCTGATGTGCGAGGTTCTCGCGGACGGCAGGAGCCGCTTCGCGGTACTCACCGAGCACTTGCTGATGGACGTTCTTGTCACCGCCCTCGGTGATGATCTTGTTGCGCGCCTCGGTGGCCTTGTCGTCGGCGACCATCTCGTACACGTCGGTGTCGGCCGGACGCCGTGACGTGGCTTCACCACGGATGTAGCGCGGATCGGTCTCGCCTTCGGCGGGCTGCATCTTCAAGTCGCGGCCGTAGGGGTCGTACGAGCGCGGCGCCTCGGGCTTGTTGCGCAGACCCTCCATGCCGAAGTTCTCGGCACCGTGCTTCAACGCCACGTTGCGGGCGACGTCTTTCTCGGTCGACTTGATGTAGCGCCGCCACGCCTCGACCGGATTGGACTCGTACAGGTTGCCTTCGAAGCCGTGCTGACGGAGGAGCCCACCCAGCTTCTCCTCCAACTCGGCGACCGAACCGGTGGTGATCGTGACTTCGTCCTTGCCGATCTTGAACACCTGCGGCGAGCCGTCCGCGTTGGGACGGAACAGGCGCCGCTGCAGGAAGCCGCCTTCTTCGAGCAAGTCCTTGTCGGTGACGCCGAGGTCGCGCCGGATGAAGTCGATCAGCGGGTTGTCGCCCTTGCGCAGCTTGTTGAAGAACCGGAACGCATCGCGGCTCAGGACGTGCGGCATGACGTACTTCGATTGCGCCCCGTTGGGTAGCGCCCACGGCTTCAACTCGGGCGGGTCGAGCCCCATCGCCCGCATCGTGGCGATCATGTTCTCGGCCATCTTCGTGGTCGAGTTCTCGACGCCCTGTTCCTCGGCTGCTTTCACCAGCGCCGCACGATCCTCACGCGAGATGCCCTGCAGGCTCTCGTCGAGTTGATGCAGGAACTGACGCGCCGGGGCACGGAACTCGCCGCGTGCGAGGCGCATCGCCTGATCGACGGCGTGGGTGCGCAACGCCTTCTCCATCGACAGCGGGCCTTCGCCCGTGAGGATGCGCTCCGTCGCCGGAGCCAGCTTCTGGCCGAGCACGCCGGTCGGATTGAACAGCTTGCGTCCCTGCGCGCCTGCGGTGCGGGTGAACAGTTCCTTGCCGGGCGACAGCATCCGCGACATCGCCCGCGACGCCGCCTCCGACGCTGCGCCGGGGATCGGTACGCCGCCGAAGCGGATCGCATGCTGCTGTTGACCCATCACCCGCAACTGCTCGGGGGTGGCGACGTTGACACCGCGCCGACCGATCAGGCTCTGAGCGTCCTGACCGCGGATCGTGGTCAGGTCTTCGAGTCGCTGCTGCGCCTGTTGGGCGGCGGCGGCAGTTGCCTGTTGTGCCTCGTCGGCTCCGGTGCCACCGATCAGACGCGCCCAATCGTCGGCGGTCTCAGCGGCCTCGGTCGCGGCGCGCCCTTCGATCTTCGCCGCGTTCTGGGCGTCGAGCAGCTTGTTCATGGCGCTGATGCGGGCCTCGGTGCCCGGCGCGGCGTGCGTGCCGATCGACAGGTATGAGAACGGGTCGGCGCCGATGTCACCTGCGAAGCCGAGACCGCGCCGGGCCCAGATGTTCCAATCGCGGCCTTCGGGACCGAACTGCGGCTCAACGATCGACGTGCCGAAGCCCTCGTGCTTCTTGATGTCGCGCCACATCTCGCTCCACTGGAAGCCCGCCTCGTTGTCCTCGGGGCGTGCGATCGGCGTGTAGTCGATCCCCGGCAGCTTCGCCAGGGCGCGGTTGGCGCCTTCCGCGAGGTCCGACTCCAACCCTTGGCGAATCCCGCCGACGACCGCTGCGCGGGGGTAGTCGAGTACCTCCAACGGCTTCAGGATCGCCCGGCTGACCGGGTTGCCGACGATCCAGCCGAGGCCGTGGACCGCATCCTCTTTGAAGCCGCCGCCCTGTTCGGGGGCGTTGCCTTCGAGCGCGTCCTGAGCGAACACGTCGTCGTTGGCGCGGATGCGATCCGCCAGTGACATCCCCATCGCCGCCTGGCGTGCGGCGATCGGAGCAGCAGCGCGCTGAGCGCGTCGCGGCGCTACCGGCACAGGCGGCATGAACGTCACCCCGCCACGGGCGCGTGGCGGCACCCTGGCGTTGTAGATCGCCTGCTGGTACTGCGCGAGGGGGTTGACGCGGACCACTATGCGCGCTGTCCGAGCGCACCGATTTGGTAGAGCGGGGCGAGCCGCTGCTGGATGGCGTCGGTACGCGGGCTGCGACCCTGACGTCCGGCGACAACGGTGGGCGCGAGGCCAAGCATGTACTTCGTCATCGCTCCCACGCCGCGCTGGTCGAGGTTCTTCTGCGCCGCCATGTACATCGCGGCGCGGCTGGCGGGGCTGATCGCCTCGTCGACCTTGCGCCGCTTGTTGTAGTTGGCAACGTCGCGGATCGGCCTGCCGAGAATCTGATCCATCATCGAGTAGCCCTCGGGGTTCATGCCGGTGGTCATGTCCGACGTGAGCGGGCGATCCGGCAGTTCCAGCGTGACACCGTTGATGGTGGCGGGCGGCGACGACGAGTTGGGGAGCGGACCGATGTTGGTCGGCAGGTTCGGCGCACCACGCGGAGCGATCGGCCTGCCCGCGACGCGCTGCAGCGTCTGACTGGCGTAGTCGCCGACGCCGGAGGCGAGACCCTTGGCGGAATCGAGAATGCTCTTGCCGCCGCCGAGCCAGTCGGGCGTGCCCTCGCGGTTGCGCTCGTTGTACGCCTGCTGCGTCTGCTCGGGCGTCATCGCCGCTGCGATCGCTGCGCCCGGCATCTCGGGGCGCTGCGCCTGGCCGCGTGAGGCGGCGCCGAAGTAGTCGGCCATCGCCTGCTTCGTGGCGCCGTAGTAGCGCTCCATCTGCTTGGCGTCAGCGGCCTTGTTCTTGACGTCGTCGTCGCGGTACTTCTTGGTGCGCTTCAAACGATCTTCGAACTCGGTGCGCATCATGTCGCGCTCGGCCTGGGTGGAGGCGACCGAGTTGAGCATCCCCACCAACGTCGGGTCGGACTCCAACGCGTACTGCACGTCGTAGCTGGCCCGCGGGTCGGGCAGGCCCATCTTCTTCAACCACTCCATCTGCGGCGAATCGCGCTGGGCGACCTGGACGTACTGACCGTCCGGGCCGAGGCGCACGTTGGGCTGGTTGAGCATCCCTTGCTCTTGCAGATACGGGCTGTAGATCGAATCGGCGATCTTGCCGATCGAGTTGTAGTCGGGCGCTTCCTCGACGCCGTTCATCGGGTCGGCGGGGAGTACGTCCAACTCGCTGCGCATCTGCGCCGCTTCGGCGGGGGTGATGATGTTGGCGTACTTCTCCGGGTTCTTCAACATCTGGCGCACGCGCGCTGCGGCCTGCCCGGCGTTCATGCCGCCGAGGATCAGATCGGCGATCGTGCCCCTGATGCCTCCCGACTGGCTCAACATCTGCAGTTGGGGACCTTGCGAAAGCTGCAACGGCTTCTCGTCGTAAACGGGATCAAGCGCACCGGGCGCGTACGAGCCGGGCCCGGCCATGTACGCCATCATGTTGTTGCCGATCGACGAGCCAATGTCCTGGCCGAAGTTCGTCAACTGCGTCTGCACACCCAGGTCGTACGGCTGGACGCGGCCCTTCGTGTCCATCTGCGGCATCGCCATGCCACCGAACATGCCGGTCATCGTCGGGTCCATACCCATCATCGGATCGAACGACGGCGTGCCCGCAGCCATCATCTGCTGCATCATCGCCAACTGTTCGGGCGTGTAGTACGACGCGTCGTCGTAGTACGGGTCGCTGTAGTAGTCGTCGTAGCTCATCTCACACCGCCCACGGGAGTGTTCCGTTGGCGGGGAGCGTGACGCCCGGCGCCTTCTGTCCGACGAGACCGAGCCATGCGTTCATGGCGTTCTGCATCCACGAGTTGTTGGCACCCGCGTTGGTGTCACCGACCGTGTTGCGTCGCTGCCAGTTCTGCAGCGCCTCCTGCTGCGCCGCCGCGTACTGCGCCGACTGCAGCCCCTGATCGAAGGCGCCCTTGCCCTTCGCTTCGGCCATGTTGACGCCCGTGTTCAACATGTTGCCTTCGAGGCCGAGGTTCTGCTCGAACGTCGTGCGGTCGCCCGCCAGCGCCCGCTGATTGCCCGCCTGGCGGGCCTGGTCGGTAGCTGCCAGCATCGCCAGCGTGCTCGCCATGCCACGATCTGCTTGCGCCCCCTGCCAATCGGTCTGACCGACCTGGGGCGGGCTGACGCCGTTGGCCTGCATCATCGCCCCCATCTGGCCCTGCAGGTCAGGGTTGCGGGTCTGTAGCCCACCCTCGTAGGGATTGACGTAGCGGCTGAGTTCGCCCTGCGCCTGATCGAAGGCGGTATTGCCGCGCCCCCGGATGCCCTCGATGCCGGTCGCCACGCCCTGACGCGCGGTGTTGTAGAGGCTGTTGTCCCACTTCATGTACTCGCTGGGATCGGGCAGGTCGATCGCCTCGTAGTTGATGTCGCGCGGCTTGCCGAGACCCATGATGCTGCCGAGGTAGTCGAGCGTCGCCTGGTCGAGTCCTTGCGGGCCCGCGGCACCACCACCACCACCGCCGCCCCCGCCGCCACCGCCACCACCGCTGCTGCCGTAGCCGGGCGGCAGGCCGAGCGGGTTGACGGCACCGTCGATCGGGTTATAGGCGCGGTAGGCGGCGAGGTAGCCCTCGGGGTCTTCGCGCATCATCGTGCCGATGTCGGTGTTGCCGTTGGGCGCGTACTGGTGCCAGTAGTCGGTGGCGTTCGGGTTCTGCTTCTGCCATTCCTGAATGCCACGCACGATCGGCGTCACCGAGTACGTCTGGGGCACGGGCGACGACGGCGTGCCCTTCGGCGGCGGCACATACGGCTTGGGGGTCGTGCGCGGTGCGGCTGTCGTCCCGCCACCCCACTTCTGCCACGGCTGCACGACCGGCTTGGCGACCGGCTTCGCAACCGGCTTCTTCCACGGGCTCGGTACGCCCCATCCCATCAGATTCCTCCTACGAGTTGTCGCAGATATTCGAGCGCCTGAGCATCGTTGGCGATCGACTGCGCCTTCTGCGCCTCGATGTCAGCCAATGATTGCTGACGGAAGGCGCCGTACTGCTGCTCTTTCAGGTCGTACTGCTGTGCTTCTTGTGTCATGTCCTGTTGCGCTCGCCCGTACTGCTGGGCGTAGTCGCCGAGGTAGTTCGTCATCGCCTGGTGCTGCACGCCGGAACGGACGCCGGGCCCGGCGATGCCGCGCTGACCGAACTGCGCTTTGTACTTCGGGATCGCCCGTCCGAAGTTCGTCGACATGTCGGTCAGATTGCGTGAACCGCGTTGCTGGCCGAGGAAGCGACCGTAGGCGTTGGTCGCCACGTTGTTGCCGTAGTCGTATTCGACCTGATTCTTCTGGCGCTCGTAGCCCCCTGCGTCGTAAGGGGAGAACGTCGCCATCACGCGATCCTGATGATGAAGTTGGTCACGGTGTAGGGCTGCACGTTGCCGTTGGTGGGCGAGACGCCGTTGGGCCGCACGACGACTTCGGAGTTGATCGGGTGTTGGTGATTGGCGCTGACACCACCGGTCGAGCCGATGTTTGGGCCGTCGCTCCACGCACGCGACATCATCCAGCCGGTGACGTTGGTGTTGGGACCGGCGGTCTGCTGATGCTGCGCTCCCGGCAAGATGTCCACGGTCACAGCGGTCTGTCGTTCGGCGCTGAACACGAGCGCCGTATTGCCGTGCGGCGGGTAAATCGCGTTCGTCGCACCCGGCAGGTTGCCGCTGTACATCGAGTAGCCATTGCGCACGTTGCTGTCGTGACTGTGGTTCTGCAGATCGTGTTGGTGCTCGACGTAGTGCTGGTGGTTCGACATCCCGTGGGTGTGGTCGGCGGTGATGTTGCCGGTGTAGACGTCGAGCCGACCGGTGTGATCATGGGTGGGCACGATCGAATCGCGGCTGCCTGCTTTCTGGCCGAGCGCCCCGAACAGCCCGTCCCCGGCGAGACGACCGACAGGGACGCGGCCCTGCAGATCGGGGAGTCGGAAGTTGCTGCCGTTCTGGCCGTATTTGAAGCCGATCACACTGAACAACGGCACCCATGCCGGGTCAGTTGACGAGTGCTCGGACCAGTCGCACAGCGCCCATTGCGGCGGTGGCGCATCACCAGCGAACTGCCAGATCGTTCCAATCGGAATGATCTGGGTGTCGACGTAGCCCTTGGTGATGGCGTGGCTCGGCTGCGACGGAGCGGGCCCGTTCAGGTTGAGCGGTGCCTCCATCGCCACGGAGCCGTCGCGCTTGACCACGTCGGTAGCGACGTAGTCCTCGACCGTCTGGAAGTTCCAGTCGATGTCAACAGCCGTGGCGGGTGTGTCGTTGAGAATGTTCCGCAGCGGCGGCATTGCTGTCATGTGGTGCCCCTATGTCGTGAACCGGCGAACGTTGACTTTCAGAACGACGGCATCGACGCCCCACGCGTGAGCCTCGGTGTAGTCATTGGGCTCGAACTGCAGTTGCACGGCCCGCGCCCACCCCAATGATGTACCGCGCGTCGCCGGATTGGCAGTCTTTGGGCGCGTGATCACGTCGCCTTGACGCACGCCCGACGTCCATTTCGTACCGTCGCCCCAATCGAAGCCGCCACCTTTCGGATCGGCGGCACCGAGCGCACGCCAGAAGACACCGCCAGATACGTCCATCGAGAAGACGTGCGAGCGACGTTCATTGGTCGAGTCGTAGTTCCAGTACGTCGAAATCCGCACGTCGGTCACTTCTGGCGGGATGCGAGCGATGATGCGTGGCCGCAGCCACGACTTGGACAGGTCCGGCCAGCCCAGGTTCTTCCAGTTGGTGCGGTAGTGGCAGCGGAATCCGACTGCCGGTTGTGCCTGCACCATCACATCACCCGCGATGTTGGGCTCTGCGCCGACTGCCAGCACACCCGCCACCCCGGTGCAGCCGCACGTCACGACGAGCGGGAACTCGGTGACGACGTCGGAGTATTCGACGGTGCAGGCAATCGTGCCGTGGGCGGGTTTGTGTCGAATCCAGCAGCCGCCCTGGCCGATCTGTGGATCGAAGACGAGACACGACCCGTGCGAGTTGTCGTTCGCCTCGGAGTCCCACGGCACCGAGCACCACAGCCGACGACCGAGCCAACTCAGCCAGATGTCGATGCCACTGGTGAGACGGTCGAGCGCGCCACGCAACCGTTCGGAAATGTTGATCGGCGACTGGCCCTGGTAGGCGTAGATCGCGTTGCGTCCCGACGCCGAGAAGAAGTAGATCGCATCCTCGGAACGTGTCACCGCGCTCGGCGACGGCGTGCCGGTCGCCCCGGCGACCTTGACCAACTGCCACGAGTCCGAGTCGTAGCCGTACAGCGCCCACATCGAGTCCGACTTGAAGATCAGCAGGTGATCTTGGAAGGAGCGGATGGCGGTGATGCGCCCGCCGCCCTGCTCGATGTCGATGAAGTCTTCGACGTGCCAATCCTCCGGCTCGTCGGGGTGTGACCACCGAATCCGATTGTGATGAACGACGCCATCTTCTTTGGTGTGCGCCGCGAACAGATAGCCACCGTGGGGTTCGAGATGCTCGGCGGCAGGCAGCGACGCCCGCAGCGGGAGCGCGTAGTTGGGATTCCAGTTGGCGACCCCTGATACCGGCCGAGCGGCGCCGAGGTTGCCAGCGGCCGGTTGGTTCGTCACCTTCCACGACGGATGGTCACGCCCGCAGGCGATATAGACAGTGTCACCCCAGGCGGCGGGGTCGGCGAGATGCGGATACGCCGAGCACACCAGCCCAAGGTCGACGAACGGGGTGTTCGGACCCGCCGCCCACACTTGGGTGCCGTTGGAGATGAACACCGACAGCGTGCCGTTCGAATACAGGTGCAGTTGCGCATTACGCGGACGCCACGCATTGACCGGGTCGGCGACGATGTCTGTCGGATTCCAGCGCACCCATCCCGGCCGGGTGTAGAACCCGACACGCGGATCAATCTCCATGTTCAACATTCCCGGCGACTCGTTGTCGGCCAACTGGAAGTCGGAACTGGCGCTGTTGATGCCCCCGGTGAAGTCGGTGAGGTTGACGGGCTGCAGACGTGTGCTCATGGCGTCACTGGCGGCAGCACCATCACCCATTCCTGAGCGTGGCCGGTGCTCAACTGCACCGACCCGGCCATCGTCAACGGACGATGATGGATCGGGTCCATGATCGCGCGGTGGGCGAGTTCGACGTCGGCCTGCCAGCGCGCCATATAGGTCGCTTCGAGCACTTCGTCTTCCTGCTGGGCGTAGGCCAGCGCGCAGGCGTAGTGGGTGAGCGACAGGTGCAGTCGCTTGTCGCAGTCCGGCTCCTGGTTGGCATCGAGCCACAGCGGTGCCCAGCGGTAGCCGCGCAGGCGGTAGTTGCGTGGCTCGGTGTAGGTCAGCGCGGGCCACAGATGCAGTTCGTTGCCCCACACCGAGTACAGCTTGGGGCTCATCGTGCCCGCCGAGTTGCCGCGGAAGTTGTCTTCCGCCCAGACCTGCGGGACCATCCCCAGCCGCGCTCCGTTGGGGTCGGTGAGCGCCAGGATGCCGGGGGCATTGACGTCACCAGGCAGCGTGATCATGCCCTCGTCGGGGTTCTGCACCAACGCCCACGACTTGGCGTAGAACGGCCAGCGGGTCTCGCCCGCCAGCGTGCGCTCGAACGCCTGCTGCAGATACACGTCGATCGTGACGTCAGGCAGGTCGGCTGAATCGGTCTGCGTCTGCGTGCGCACGATCGCGCGGAGTTCTGCGAGTGTCGTCACTCGAACAAGTCCTCGGCGGTGACGGCCTCTTTATTCTGCCCAGAATAGGGCTTGGCTTTGGCCTTCTTGACGGGCTCGGCGGGCTTGCTGGGAGCGACGTAGGCGTTGCCAGCCGCCTGGTAGCGCGCTGCTGGTGACGCCTTGCCGGGCCCGGCAGCGTGGACGTGTGCCTTGCCAGTGGCAGGCGTGCCGTACAACTCACCGACCGTCTTCGCCGATTCCTTGGTGGCGTTGATCGGTCGGGCGTATGGATTGTTCGGTTTCGGCATGACAGCATCCTCTCAGGTGTTCGCCCCCCCGGCTGGGCTGTTCAACCGGGGGGCGAACGACGGATCAGACCGGAGGCGCCTTGGAGATGCCTTCCAGCTTGAACAACCGACGACGGTTGCGGACGGTGGCGTTGCCGTAGGTGGTGATGAACGACACGCGGGCATCGAGCCCGGTGGCGACCGGATCACCAGCGACGGCGACGACTTCACCCGAAGCCGTACCCGACAGGTTCGGCGTGAACGCCGACTGCTTGAAGTTGCGGTCCTTGTGGATCACGAGGCCGACGTACTTCGAGTTGATGCCGTACATGGTCCCGGCCGGGCAGTCCGCATCCCACACGATCGGGATGTTCTCGAACAGCAGGTTGCGGAAGCCGAGGTTGGCCTTGTCGGTGTCGGTGTAGCGCACCTGCGGGGTGAGCGTCGACTCGTAGAAGGCGTACGTCGCCGAATCGGTGACGATGATGTCGGGGGTGTCGCCACCGCTGTCCGACACGGCGAGGATCGCGGTGCGGATCGCGGTTTCGAGACCGGCAGCATCGACGGCGCCGACAGTGGCGACATACGACTTCCACCACGCGTTGGTGGCGGGGTCGATCCCGCCCGCGATGGCGACGTCGTCGATCAGCGTGTCGAGCGAGTGCCAGTCGTTGGCGGGGGTCGCCGAGGCGTAGGTGCCGTACAGCATCCGGCTCAGCTTGTTGCGCAGCGTCATCTCGGCCTGCTCGATCTTCACGTCGAGCAGGTTGATGCGGGCGCTACGCCCCGAGTTCTGCGCTTCCTCCAAACCGGAGATGGCGATGGTCGCGTAGAACTGCTTCCACGGGAACTGCGCCGAGGTCAGCGTCTCTGACGGGACGACCGGGACGAGGTCCCATTCGCCGTAGGTATCGGCATTGCCTTCGGCGTAGAGCAAGGGCTCCACGATCGAGATGCCGCCATCTTCGATGCGAACACGGCCCGCGGAGAGCAGGTGTTCGAGAAGCGGGTGCTTCTTGAAGATGTTGTCCGTGAACTTGCCACGGACGTTGTGCATGGTGGACGACAGGAGTTCATCCCACGTCCCTGGGGTGTGCGCTGCAAGCGCCATCGGTTGTGCCCCTTCGGGTCAGGAACCGATCAGCGGTGCCGGGCCTCGACTTCGTCATAGGCTGCGGTGATCGCTTCTCGGTAGGTCGAGTACGACGGATTCGCAGGAGTACGCGATCCACCGTTCACGCCAGTTCCGTTGCCGACCACCGCGGAGGCTTGCGCCGCCGCCGCTTGCCGTTGGGCTTCAGTCTGTTGCTGTTGCGCTTGCTGTTCTGCTTGCGCTTGCTGCATCGCCTGGAACGCCATCGACTGGTACACCATCGGTAGATAGTCGATGCCCAATCCCATTTGCATGGTTTGGCCGACGACCGCCCTGACCTGATCCTGGTTCAACCCGTACTGCTGCTGCAGCCCGTACACCGCCCGACCCAACTGCTCGTCGGCTTCGCGCTGTGCGAATCGCTGTTCGAGTGCTTCGCGTGCGCGGCGCTCGACATGCAGTTCGCGTTCCAAGGGATCGTCGAACTCGGGCTCCTGATCCGCAACAGCGTCTCGCTGCTGCTGCGGTGTCAGACCGAGGTAATCCTCGACTGACATCTGGGCCCGGTTGGCGAGAATCTGGATCGTGAGACCCGGATTCTGAGTCATCGCTTGATGGAGTCGCAGCGCATCTTCATGCTCTCTGCGTTGTTCCGCGAGTTCTTGGCTGTGGCGTGTGAACGCCGCTTGCCGTTGGTATCCCTGTAGCGCTTCCGACAGCGGAACCGATATTTCCTCGCCATCGACTTTGACTTTGACGTGCCTATTGGCAATCGAATCGTCGAGTTCGAGATACTCGGGTGCTGCTGGTGTGGATGGTGTTTCGGACTGTTCTGGCGAGTACTCGGTTTGTCCGCTTTCAGCGGGACCGCCCTCTACCGGCGCCTCGAACGAGGCTGGTGCATCACTCACGAGTGCCCCTTTGGATTTGTTCGTGGTGTGAGCGGATCATAGCCACACACGAATCAGACCGGGGGCATTGCCTCCATTGGCGGTCCACCACCGGCCATCATTTCTTCTGGCGGCGGTCCTTGTCCTTGCGCCATCATCGCTGCCATCATCTCTGGCGGCATTGGTGGCATCGGCGGTGCGCCTTGCATTTCTGGCGGCGGTCCAGGCGGCATCGGTGGTGGGCCAGGCGGCTCACCACCGAGTTGCTGCAACGACTGATCGGCGCCTTCGGGCGGTGGCGGTGGCGGCGG
>Ga0173478_10000078_pt1 | contig 13771 bp, 16 predicted proteins | sample NitcycUS014104B1_FD_122623 | JGI IMG/M metagenome (GOLD analysis project Ga0173478, IMG submission 122623) | Soil microbial communities from Arlington Agricultural Research Station in Wisconsin, USA - Nitrogen cycling UWRJ-S014-104B-1 (version... | ecosystem: Environmental > Terrestrial > Soil... | reverse complement strand
TGCCGGTTTCAGAGAGTGTACCGACTTTGTACCGAGGCGTTAATTTCCTCTACCCATTACTCTCTGTTACTATACTATCAGTAGTACACGAGCCGCGGGTATTGGGTAGTTGTCCACCCGCATGAATGAGCCGCATTATTCTATTGCCACTAAGAAACAAGCATTGGGTAGTTCGTAGTAAGGTCCACCCCCGAAGGGGTGGACCCTAGTCCACTAGCAACACTCCTTGGCTACACCATCCATCACGTAGGTGATGGACCCGCATTCATCACCGATGTAATGCCGACGGCATGCACAATCGCACGGTTCAGGAATCTCGTCATCGTACCATGCGTCAGTCATTTTCGTTATCTTTCGGCTCGTCCACAATGATGTCTCCCATATTGTGGTGAATGATCATCTTGCCATTCTTTCGGGTTACTGCCACATGCTGGCCGTTAGCCAACACATAGATATGCTTGCTCATTGTTTCATCCTATCTAGTGGGGATGAAAGGCTAGGGACCGTAGTCCCTAGCCAATCAACTCGACTAGTCTGCGATGTACTCGCGCGGATCCTCGGAACCCGCTGCGATTGTGACATCGGCTGCCAACTCGCACACACCGCGAAGAAGATCAGGTGCGATTACGTTCGCGTAGGTGCTGGCCTTCTTATCGCCGGGCACGACATTACCTGTGAGGATGGCGCCGCTTTCAATCGTGACGTGCACGTCATACCCGCGTGCGATGGCGGTAGCGATCTTATCCGCCATGCTGTCGGCTGCCGAGAGCGCATCGAAATAGTGCGCGCGACGGACATCCTTATCAGACCCGTAGTAGGGAGTCTGTCGCGGCCACACTAGTTCCGTGACTGCCGCGCCGCGTGCGAGTTTGGCAGCGGCGACCCGCTCGGACATGGACAACGTGCGTGCCTTGCCGATAACGGTAAGGCGAACGATCTTGCTTGACATATTGATATCCTTTATCAATTGGGAATGTAAGGCATGGCAATAGCCTTGCCTTTCTTGCTATCGCTATTGAATTGTCAAGGTGCGGATGCGCGCGAGACTAACCCCTAGGCGCGCGGAAGCATCTGCGCGGGGGAGGAAGCGATTCGGGCATGCCCTAATCGTAGTCCAGAATCGGACAGGAACCTAATCGGGAGGCCCGTAATGGGGGACACTAGCGGGGGACATAATGGGGGACACTTAGCCTGTCCCCCATTACATGCATGGGTTAGGGTAGGCTGCCCTAACTCGCGGCACTACTCTCCAGCCAGACACACCTCACCCGCTAGGGTGTGGTGTGTCTCAGGGTGGGTGTGGGTAGTTGAACGGAGTGGAGACATGTCGTGACGAGGAACGAGTCACGTATGTCTCAACGTAGTGATGCTTTTCTCCCTGAAATTTTTGCCGCTTTTCTCTGTGAAATTTTTGAAATTTTTGAAATTTTTTATCGGCTTGACAAGAGTATACTCATATGATACACTTTAGAAATGTTCGAGGACATTCGCATTTCCTACGGAATTTCCCGTAACCAACTAGCAACCCTTACAGGTAGATCAATCAACTACCTGTTGAAGGCAGAGCAATGTACCTTCCCCACCCCTCCAGTAGCCCTCCTAGCCTTTTACACGCAACCGGACCCTCCCCAAAACACACCACTCCTAACGTCATGGGAAGCGTACGACAAAGACATCTTGTGCGAAGCCTACTACGATAAGCAGCGGCGCAAACGTCAAGAGTGGTTAGATCGCTGGCTACCAGTAACCAACTTCAACACGAAGTATTGGTCCCTTAGGCAGAAGTGGTTACCTGCTGAGGACGCTAGGACTGGACAGGCACATGGGTTAGGGGCCGGCGCTGTCGGGCACTTCGGGGCACTGAGCGGTGTATACCCAAACTCGTACCAATTGTCGGTTGGACTATGCATCCCAGCATCAGTAGTCTATCGGAATGATAAAGATCCTAATACACAGTCCAATGCTATTAGGGCTGCTATGGGGGACTTAGTGGAATACGTTGAGAGTGGGCGGTTCTTAGCGGCTAACTATAGTTCGGAAGACGTGCAGCGGATTGAACTAGGAGTATTGCGGATTGCGGAGGAAGAAGGATGGAAGAAACTAGCGGACAGCCTACCAGCGGAGTTGCGCCAGCAGCAGGCAAGTTAACGACAGAGCAATACGCACTAGTCCGCTTCCTGGAACAAGCCTACTGGAAGACTAGTGCGCTGCCGAGTTACGAGGCGATTGTTGCGGAAGGTATTGAGTTAGACCAAGACTTGTACTTGGAGAGTTGGGCTAACCCGCGATTTGCGGATGCGTTGCGGGCGCGGGGGTTACCCGAGCACGTCCTCAACACCACAACGGCTGTCGGGTTTTCGGGTCGGACGCTTACTGAACAGCAAATGACAGTTGCCAATGTTCTGCTGGACGTGCTGGATACCCGTAGTCGCATTAAGAAACTTACCGAACTCGGAGTGCCTACTAGCACTTACAACTTGTGGTTGCGAGATCCGGTTTACCGAACGTACTGCTTGGAGCGCGCTGAGAACCTGCTGCAAGAGAACCAGCCTGTTGCACACATGAGTTTGATTAACCGTGTGAACAGTGGAGACTTGGGAGCCATTAAGTACTTCAACGCAATGACTGGACGTTACCGGGAGCGGGAGCGCGCTGCTGTCGAGGTCAATGTCAACCAGTTCGGCAGCGACAAGTTGATTCAGATTGTGGAGATAATTCAGCGGCACGTTAAAGACCCGGCCACATTGGAGGCAATAGGAGCCGACATCCTAGCCCTTAACAACCCAGCACAGGCGGCACGGCTGTCGGGTCCTTCATATATGGGCGAACTTGTATACTCAAAGGACACGGCTAGTGACATCGCCATTTGAGAGTAAGCCATTAGACGTACACCAAGGAGATGTGGACTTAAGTTGGGATGCGTTGCATCACACTGTTGGTAAAGGTCCTACTCAAGCAGCACCAGGAAACCATAAACATAAGTATGAAGAACTTTTAGAAATCCCTGTAAGTGAAGTGATTACAAGTGTTGCAGGTAAGTCTGGATTTACTAACAATAGTCGAAATACAGATACGTCTCTTACAGCAGACGTACAAAATGGAATAATTTTTGAAACATCTGTGGCAATACCTGCCGGTATGGTTGCTATCCCATTTGCTACTGTTAGTGGACATACTGAATTTACAATTCCTAACACTGGATATTATGGAATAGAATGGTATGCTGATTTTACTCATGGTACAGTAGGACAAGAAAATTTAATTCAAATGAGTCTTTGGATAGACGGCGCACAAGGTTTTATGACTATTCCTGTTAAAAAATTAATAAGTGGTTGGAATACTAGGGCTATACCTTATTTATATAAAGGAAAAATCTTGGCTGGTTCTAAAATTTATGTAACAATAAGACCTGTAGGAAGTACTACTGGTTGGCAAGTTACTTGGACTAACATCAATATTATTAGTTTTTAAGGGGGGCTACAAGTTGGGAGTTAGTTTGTGCATCGAAATAGTGTTGGTCAGATTCTGGCAGGAGAATATCTATTTATAGCAGCAATGCCTAGATTAGAAGGAGCATCTTGTTACGAAAATTCGATTAATCCAGAATCGTATTTCCCTGTCAATACGCTTACTGGTGATAATCGAGCGGCTAGAAAGATTTGTAAGGAATGTCCTGTGCGTGAAGCGTGCCTGAATTACGCTTTGGAAAACCACATTCGAGAAGGTATTTGGGGCGGTTACACAGGCCCTGAACGTGAGAGAATCCGATGGAAGAGGAGGCACAGTGAAGGGGGTAGCACCGTCCGAATCGGACTTCTTTCGAAAGATCGGTGAAGAGTTAAAAAGACAAGCGAAAGCGCCAAATATCAATGGATATCAACCCCATCAAAAGCAAATCGATTTCCATAGTAGTCCCGCAAAAACTAGACTTTACGTGGGAGGTAACCGATCTGGCAAAAGTTTTGGAAATGTTGCTGAGTGCGTTTACTGGCTCACCAAGAGACATCCGTACCGCGAAATCCCGGTTGGAGACTATGAGCCAACTAGAGGACGCATTAACACGGTGGACTTTGTCAATGGAGCCGACAAGATTCTCCTTCCTTTATTTAAACAACTTATGCCACCTTCGTTTCTCATTGACGGAAGTTGGGACCGAAGTTATCATCGAGCCTCTCGAATTCTTACGCTTAACAACGACTCCTTTATTGAATTCCTCTCCTATGAGTCCGACTTGGACAAGTTCGCCGGAACCTCAAGACACTTTGTAAGTTATGACGAGGAACCACCTGAAGTAATTTACACTGAGAACTTGGCTCGTCTGATCGACACAGGGGGTCACCAATGGTTCTCTATGACCCCTGTCGAGGGAATGAGTTGGGTGTACGATGCAATATACCTCAGAGGTAAAGCGGGCGATCCTGCTTATAGTGTTACTGAAATCTCCATGGAAGAGAATCCTTACCTTAATCAGAGTGAAGTCACATCTTTCCTTGAAGGGCTCGACGACAACGAACGAGAAGCCCGAGGACATGGAAAATTCATCGAAATGGGAGGTCTTATATATAAGAAATTTGACCCCAAGCCCGGAGGACTCCACGTTATTGACAAAGAGAATCTTAGATTCCCCGGCAACGTACCCATTGGTATCTCCCTCGACCACGGTTACAATAACCCTACAGCCGCCCTCTGGCACGCCTTATTACCCGAAGGACGAGTCATAACCTTCCATGAGCATTACCTGTCGGGAGAGACGGTAAGTTATCATGCCAGAGCCATCCATGAATATAATAAAGCACACAGGATTGTACCTGCCATTCTTGTTGCCGACCCTTCAATTAAGAATACCGATCCCATTACAGGAACATCAATCCTCCAAGAATACATTAAGTTTGGTATACCATTCATGCTTGCAAACAATGATGTTAAAGCAGGCGTCGAGCGAACCATCGGATATCTCAAGCCTCGCACTGGCGGAGCGCCTATGTGGCAATGCACAAGAGATTGCAAGAATCTTATCCGAGAAATGGGAAGATACAAGTGGAAAACCTACACCAGTAAAAAACTCAACGCCAGATACAACAACTGGGAGGAACCCCATAAACTAAATGACCACGCCTGTGACTCACTACGCTATTTCCTTATGTCACGACCCAACTTGGATGACGTCTTCTTTGACGCCAACCGTCATGAAGACCCCTTGGTATTTTTTGATGGTATGCCCAAAGTCTATGGTGGAGACTTCACAGTCCGAGAGTTAAGGGCTGATGAAGCCAGACACTACCAGAATTCTGAGTACATTAAGGGTGACGATATGATGGGTGGTTTGTGGTAATGGACTTCCGCGATTTCATTTTAATTGCTATCCTCGTCATGGTTATTGTTTTAACTGTTGTGGCTTTTACATGAGTTGACTAGTTTAACTTTCTGTGGTAGCATTTATCAACTGATTGGTGTATATCTATGATCCGTTTTAATTCAGCGGGCCGCGTGCAGGCAATTGAAGGGATGTATCTTGTTCATCCTGGAACTTGCCTGCTATGCGGTAAAGTTCCTGATACTGGTGATGAGTATTTCGCTAGCCTCGGAGTCGAGTTAGAGTACTTCGGTGCTTGCTACCTATGCCAGGCTTGTTGCGCTGAAATTGCAGATTTTGTAGGCTTTGTCCCTCCTGATAGGGCTGAAGAACTTCAGACTGCTAATGATAATTTATATGAGGCCAATAAGAAGTTGCATAGGTCATTGCAGGTTGCTAAGGGGTTGTTAGATGCCAGAATTGATTCTGCTAGCAGTGATCTGCCTGACGAGCATGGTTCTCCTAGTGTTCCTCTTTTTAAAGTTGAACCAGACACAGATTTCGTTGATAAGATCCTTAACCGAGACAAACCAAAGCCTGCTTAATCAGGTGCGCGCCAAGGACATCGGCGCCCTGTCGGGTCTTCAAATTGCCACGCTGAGAGATATACCTAACGACGAGTATATGTCTACAGACGATAGGGAACTTTTGGCTTGGCAGCAGTCAGTGGCTGCTAATCACGAACTCGGTGAAGTTGAGTACGACGAGGAAGATTTAATCAACCTTAGGAGTGGCTTATGAGCGTAGACGCTGCTCAGGCGCTTACTCCTGATCTGCTTAAAGCAATTATGCGGCAGAAGGAAGATAAAGCACTCATTACTTGGGTTGAGGATCAGTTTAAGAAGTGCAAGCAAGCACGGATTGAAACTGAGAATCAGTGGTATATGAACCTTGCTTTCTACTTTGGTAATCAATACATTAAGAAAATGGGGCTGACAAACCTGACTGGGTCAGCCCAATTCTTGACTCCAAAAGCCCCACCGTGGCGGGTTAGACTTGTGGTTAATCGAGTCAGGCCGATTATCCGTACCGAGATTGCGAAACTAACAGCACAGCGACCTACTGCTTATGTAGTGCCTGCATCTGGAGAAGAGCAGGACAAGGCTGCCGCCCGCGCCGCAGAGCAGATCTGGAATAGTGCTTATCGTGATCTTGGTATTCACAAGTTGATGCGTCGCACGCTATGGTGGGGCACTATTTGTGGTAATGCATATTTAAAGGAGTATTGGGATCAGGGTGCGGAAGATGGTATAGGGGCTGTCAAACTAGAAGTTGTCAGTCCCTTTCACTTATTTATTCCTGATTTAACGATTGAAGAGATTGAAGAACAGCCATTTATTATTCATTCAACAGTAAAAAATATTGATTATGTGAGACGTACTTATGGTGTAAATGTGCAGCCAAACGCTACTGCACAGGAAGAAATTATTAATGTCAGTTATCTTAATATTAATATAGAGAGTAATACGCAGAAGAAGGACTCAGTTATTTGTCATGAGGTTTGGATTAAACCGGGTGGACATAAACTGTTTCCTCAAGGAGGACTGCTGACTGTTATTGGTGGTCAGATGGTGCAGAGGGTGGATAATTACCCTTATCCTCATGGTGAATACCCATTCGCTAAATTTGACCATGTTCAGACGGGTAAATTCTATAGCGATTCTGTCGTTACAGACCTTATCCCTCTTCAACGGGAATTGAACCGCACGCGCTCGCAAATTATTGAGGCCAAAAACCTAATGGCTAAGCCTCAACTTATCGCCGCAAAGGGTTCGGTCAATCCACGGAAGATCACTTCTGAACCCGGTCAGGTTATCGAGTACACACCGGGATTAGCACCCCCAACGCCTCTGGCAATTCAGTCGCTTCCTTCTTATGTCCTTCAAGAAGTTGACCGTCTTGTGCAAGATATGGACGACGTTTCGGGTCAGCACGAGATTTCTCGTGGGCAGAACCCTTCACAGGTGACTGCTTATTCGGCTCTGTCGTACCTACAGGAGCAAGATGAGTCTAAACTCGCTGCGTCTGTGTCTTCAGTTGAAGAATTCATTGAGAAAGTTGCGCGTCTTTACCTTAAATATGTTGTATATTTTTGGGATTTACCCAGAACTGTCCGCATTGTAGGTAGAGATAAGATGGTGGATGCTGCTGCTTGGAAGGGCAGTGATCTCCGGGGTAATACAGATATCCGTGTTGAAGCCGGTTCTGCGATCCCGCTAGGTAAACAGCAGAAGCAGAGTTTCTTGCTTGATCTGTTTAAACTTGGTGCTATTGCGCCTGAAATGCTGTTTGAGTTACTTGAAATGAATGATGTTCAGGATGCTCAGCAGGACTTCTTGGTGGATAAGCAACAGGCTATGCGTGAGAATATTATGATTTCTGAACTTGGCGATCAGATGCCACCAGAAATTATGCAGCCTACTGTTGATCCTATGACTGGTATGCAGATTCCTCCGCAGATTCCACAGATTTTCTTGCCTAATTCGTTTGATAATCATGAAGCACATATTCAATACCACAATAACTTCCGTAAATCTCAGGAGTTCGATAGGGCTTCTGATATGGTGAAGCAGTTATTTGAGCATCATGTTATGCTTCATCAGTATGCATTAATGGGTGGTGTTACACCTAATACGCTTGCAGCAGGTGGACAGGCTGGTCCACCTATTGGTGCTCCTGAACAGCAAGCAGTACCGGGCGCAGCACCACCAGCAGAAGCAGCGCCGCCCCCTCCGGGTGGACAAACAGAAGCCCCATCTAACACACAACCGGGAGGTCAGGGGCAATGACATACGCGCTTAACTCATTGTTTGAAGTTCAGATTGCTGATGCTAGGATGGTGGGTGCTACATCCACTACTATGACTAGCAATTATAGGGATGAAAATACGATTGATGCTCTGCTTGTCACGGCTAACGCAGGACTCTATACGCCTGCTATGCTTGCTACTATGACGCAGAATGATAAAGTTTATGCAAATCGTATGTATAATGATACTGCTAGTTTCGGTACTCCCGGCACTACTACTGGAATGAGTTAATCATGGCTGATGAGGTTACAACCATGAGTGACAACATTGTCGATCAGTATAACCGTGAGGCAGTTCAGAAAGGTCTTGAACTTAAGGCACAGCGAGAGAATGAGGATGCTCTTATTACATTAGCAGAAGAGTACCTTGCTAGTCTTGAGCCTGAGCCTGAGCCTGAGGTGTTAAAGTCAGAGAAGCAGCCGGAACCTAAGCCGGAAACTCACCATAAGAAGTAGTTAGGAAAACTAAGTGGCAGATGACACCGAGGTGGAGGGTCAGCAGATTTCGATTGAAGACCTAGCCGCTCAGATGTTAGGTTTGACTGAAAACAATGAAAGTGATGATGAGGAAGAAGTAGAAGAGGACGGTAGGCCACAGGCCGGACACCCGGCATGGCGACAAATCCTTGATACTATTCCCGAAGAATACCACGACCAGATTATCCCTACCTTACAGGATTGGGATAGAGGCGTCAGTCGTCGCTTTCAGCGTATTCATGACGAGTATGCCCCTTATAAAGATTTAGGTGATATTGAGCCGGATTCGATTAAAGAGGCATTAAACGTCTACAACGCCTTAACAACCAATCCGGCTGAGACATGGGAAGCAATTGGGAGGGTCTACGGACTTAGCCCACAGCAAGTTTCTCAGGCAGCCTCGCAAGATGAGGATTTTGATTTGGAAGATTTACCTGCGCCTATTCGGGAGCGGTTAAACCGTTTAGACGAACATGACCGAACCTTAATGCAGTTGTCACAGCAGATTCAGCAGCAGAATGCACGCTCTGAAGAGCAGGCTGAGGACGAAGCATTAGAAGAGTATTTGGAAGAACTCCGGGAAGAGTATGGGGAGTTCGATGAGGATTATGTTGTTGGTCTTATTGCTAGCGGCATGGATGGGGAAGATGCGGTAGGACGCTTCCAGGCCCTTCTTCATGATATTGCTAGTAATATCGAGTTTGATGAGCCAAAACAGAATTATCCTCAGGTTATGTCCGGTGGCGGTGGAGTTCCTGATTATGGACAGGTAGACACTTCTAAGATGTCCAATCAAGATACGCAGGCTCTAATCGCGGAGATTTTGCGTCTTAGCCACGATCAATAGGAGGAACCTACTGTGGCTAGTCAGGCGACACTTACTGTTGTTAATGCTTTAACGAAAGAGATTTATCAGGGTAAGATTCGAGAGCAGTTACAGGATGAGGTTATCGGTCTTAAGCGACTGACTCGTTCTTCTGCTGGGGTGTCGTCTGAGGTCGGCGGCAAGTATGTTACCTTCCCGATTCGTGTTTCCCGTAACTCTGGTATCGGCTACCGTCAGGAAGACGAGACTCTTCAGGACGCCGGTACGCAGGGTTACGCTCGTGTGAACATTGGCCTTAAGTATGGCTATGGTCGTGTGAAGTTAACGGGTCAGGTCATGGAGTTAGCGGAGACGAATTACCAGTCTTTCGCTTCTACCCTTGATCGTGAGATGTCGGGTCTTAAGAGCGACATCGCTAAGGATTCTGCCCGCATCTTCTATGGCGATGGTACTGGTGCTTGGGCTACTATTTCTGTTGTTGGTACTGCTGGCGCCACTGCAACTTATGGTGTGAATAACCCGCAGTATTTCTTCGGTCAGATTGGCGCTGTCGTTGATGTTGTTGCTGCGGCTTCTAACGTCGCAACTGGTGGTGCTAATGGGCCAGCGTATGTTGATCCTAACAGCGTTAACCCGGCTCTCTTGAACGCACCGCTTTATGCAGCGCCTCCCACTGTTGTTAACACGGTGCCGCTTATTGTTACTGGCATTAACGTGGGTGCTAAGACTGTTACAGTTGCGGGTGTTGGCGGTAACGCGCCTGCGGGTACGGTTGGTAACGTTATTACCCGCCGTGGTAACTATGGTCGTGAGCCTTACGGTCTTGCTGCTCTTGTTGGATCACAGACGATTTTCAATGTTGATCCGGCTGTGTTCCCAGTGTGGCAGTCTGTTATTAATGCTAACGCTGGTACGCCTCGCCCTCTGTCTGAGGGTCTTATGATTAAGATGACGGATGATGTTCGTGTTCAGGGCGGTACTACTTCCCTCATCCTTACTTCACTCGGCGTTCGTAGGGCTTACTTCAATCTGCTGAGTCAGCAGAGGCGCTATACGAACACCAAGGAGTTCGGTGGCGGTATGACCGGGCTTGCGTTCAACAACGGACGTGAGATCCCTGTCGTTGAGGATGTTGACGCGCCTCCTGGAATTATGCACTTCCTTCAGGAGTCTGACTTCACTGTGTATCGGGACAAGGATTGGTCTTGGCTTGATACTGATGGTGGCATCTGGAAGTGGGTCCAGAATAAGGACGCATTCGAGGCTGTCAATAAGCAGTACTGGCAGATTGGTATTGAGCGCCGTAACTCACAGGGCAAACTGTCTGATATCTCTGAGGCATAAGTAAACGGGTGGGGGACTAGCACTACTGGGTTACTAGGCCCCCACCCACCCCTGTCGGGAGGTATTATGGCTACGATTGCTGATCTTGAACGATCGTTTTATTTAGCGACTGTGACGACACCGGATGCTACTACTTCTATTTCAGACCTTGAGCGTCGATACTACATTCAGGTGCTTGGTCTTACTGAGCCTGTTGCTAGGTCTATTTCTGATCTGAAGCAAGATAAACTGGACTAGGAGTAGGTGTGGCTACGCTGACGTACATCACCGTAACCGGCACTTACTTACGCCCGGACGGCGTTACCCCTAAAATTGGGTATGTAGAGTTTCGACCGACTGTACCACTATCTGTTAGTGGTACAGGCATTATTGTTTCTGAGCCTATTAGGGCACAGTTAGATGCAAATGGTCATTTTGAAATTGAACTTCTCTCAACTGGGGCTGCTGATAACCCTGATCTTTCTCCGACAGGGTGGCTTTGGTTTGTAGATGAGAAGATTCAGAATGGTAATATCTGGTACTTAAGTTGTGACTCTAGTGATCCTGACCCTTTTGACATTAGTTATGGATTTTACCCTCCGGGTGCTGCTGTTAGTCCCCCTGCTGTCATAAATCCTGGCCCTGCTGGTGTAAAAGGCGATCAAGGTGATCCGGGTATACGGGGTTCTCTATGGTTTGCAGGAAGTATTAGTCCCGTTGAAGGGTCTTATCTAGTTCAAGATATGTATTTAAACGCTGATAATGGTGATGTTTGGTGGTATACAACAGGTGAAGTTGAAGAAGAAATGCACCCTTACGGTTTTTACCCTTATGGCTCTGGTCCTTATGGAGGAAGTTAATGGCTGTTCAATTACCTACTCCCGGTGAAGAGCCTTGGGGTGATGAACTTAATACTGCTATTAATGGTATTGATGCTAGAGTTAGTGCTTTAGAGTTAAATGGTGGTGGCAGCGGTGGTGGATCTTCAGTTAGTAGGTATGTACCTGTATTTGTCTTTAATGGAGAGTCGAATTCGGGAGGTTTAGGCGAAAACTCTAAGGCTACCGCTTATGAAATTGGTCCTCGCCAGAGTGTTCAGATATTTGATAATACAGGATTAGCAACATTTCAGACGCTTGATATTGGAGTAAATAACCTTGTTGGCCACGATGAGTTTGCTCCGCAGGAACAAGCCAATAGGCATGGATGGGAACTTGGTTTAGCGAATTCGGTTGAAGCAGGACAATGGTTTGATTCAACCATTTATCTCATAAAGACGGGACAGGGTGGATCGACTATTGCAGAATGGAATGCTGGTGGTGCGTATTGGCAGACATTTTTAGCCCGTGTTCGACCGGCATTATCAATTCTGCGTTCTCAAGGTAAAACTCCTTGTATCTATGTTTGGTGGACATTAGGTATTAATGATAAAGGCGCTGGAACGTCTGTAGCGACTTGGAAATCGGGAGTTCAGGCATTCTTTGTGCGGCTTCGTAGCGAACTTGGGTTTGTACCTATCTTTGTACCCACCTTCATGGTTTATGCGGGGATGCCAGATTGGAATACCGCTCTTAATGAAATAGCGGCTGCGGATAATATGGTTCAGATTATTGATTCAACAGGAGCGGGTGTTATATCTCAGCCTGATTTCGGTTCTGATGTTCATTGGAATTATGATGGTATGAAGACATTAGCAGACCGTCTTGGTTCGGCTACTCGGGGTTTTGGACAGCATGAGAGTTATGCTAGCAGGCGAGTCGATATGCTTGCTGGTGGCGGTGTGATTACCCCTCCTGTTAGTTTACCGGGATTAGTACGGTCCCCAGCCACACTTACCTTTGCAGAAGGTAGTGCTGGTGGAACGTTTACAGTAGCACTTGATAAGGCTCCGTCTGCTAACGTGACAGTTACGGTAGCGGTGTCGGGTGGCAATATCAATACAGATAAGGCTTCTTTGCTGTTCACGACAGCAAATTGGGCTTCTACTCAAACAGTGACAATTACTAGTCCAAACGACGGAACGCAAAGCGGTAATAGGTCTGGTACGGTTACGTTATCGTCGGTTGGAGTAAGCGGTCCAGCGACAGTGACAGTAACAGTGACTGATGCTTACGTTGCAGGTGCGCCATCGAATACGGCTCTTCCTGCTATTACTGGAAGTACTGCGTTGGCTGGTGTGTTAACGTGCTCTACAGGTACATGGTCGGGTAGCCCTACTGGATACACATATCAGTGGAAACGAGATGGTGCAACTATTGCGGGAGAGGTAGCAACTACGCATACGGTTGTGACAGCCGACCAGAGTCATACACTTACTTGTACTGTTACTGCTACAAACCCTACTGGATCAACTCCTGCAACATCAGCAGGAACGGCTATTCCGGCAGGAGCAGTAGCGCCTGCTAATACAGTTCTTCCCGCTATTACTGGCACGGCAACGGTAGGAAATACATTAACTTGTTCGCAGGGAACATGGTCGGGAAGTCCAACAAGTTATGCTTATCAGTGGAAGCGTGATGGTACTCAACTTGGTGGAAAAACTACTAGTACTTACGTTGTTGATGTTAATGACAAAGATACAACACTTACTTGTACAGTAACTGCAACTAATCCTCAAGGTTCAACTCCTGCTACATCGGCTGGTGTCCTTATTCCTGGTGATCCTTGGGCAGCATTACCTCCAGTAACATGGACAAATCTTCAGAATACCACTACGCCGACTCAAGGTACGTTAGTTTGGAATAGTACAATTCCCGGTGGTGGACTGGTGGCAACGGCTGTCGATGTGACTCAGGCATTTGATATCGAATTAGAATATGCAACTGCTCAAGATGCAGCCATTATGACGCTGGACGATGAGAATTCCGCTTACTACGACTGGTCGTCACAGACATTCTTGTTCTGTGCTTATCCATATCAAAATGGTATGTACGTCGGCACTACAATGGGTAACCCTGCTGCTATTCCTGGTGTTACTATGACTT
>Ga0173478_10000073_pt1 | contig 14005 bp, 14 predicted proteins | sample NitcycUS014104B1_FD_122623 | JGI IMG/M metagenome (GOLD analysis project Ga0173478, IMG submission 122623) | Soil microbial communities from Arlington Agricultural Research Station in Wisconsin, USA - Nitrogen cycling UWRJ-S014-104B-1 (version... | ecosystem: Environmental > Terrestrial > Soil... | reverse complement strand
CGGAAAACTGAGCGGAAGAGTAATTGATGATCTGCTTGAAACCACCAGGAATTTAGACGGGCAGGAAGAGAAAAGAAATAAAACAGATTTTGCTTTATGGAAAGCTGCACCAGTTGAACATATTATGCGATGGAAAAGCCCTTGGGGCGAAGGTTTTCCAGGATGGCATATAGAGTGCTCCGCCATGAGCTCTAAATATTTAGGCAAACAGTTTGATATTCATGGTGGTGGTATGGACCTTCTTTTCCCACATCACGAGAGTGAAATTGCACAAAGCACCATCTGCAATCATATTTCTCCGGTTCGTTACTGGATGCATAATAATATGATTACCATTAATGGGAAAAAAATGGGTAAGAGCTATAATAATGTTATAACACTTACGGAGCTATTCAGTGGAAATCACCCCCTATTGGAAAGGAAGTATTCACCCATGACCATTAGGTTTTTTATTTTACAAACCCATTATAGAAGTACACTCGATTTCAGTAATGAAGCTTTGCAAGCTGCAGAAAAAGGGTTGAGGCGATTAATGGATGCCTATGAATGGTTGAAGCAATTAGCAATTGGCAATGAGCAGTCGCCTGCAAAAACTAATACAGAGTTGGATGAAAAAATCCAAGGACTGTTGAGTGAGTTTGATGAATTTATGAATGATGACTTTAGCACTGCAAAGGTGTTGGCAAATATGTTTGAGCTAGTGCCGGTTATTAATTCTTTAAAAGACAAAAGTATTTTAATTGAATCGTTGCCAGTTGGCACATTGCGATTAATGCAAGAGAAATTAAAAATTTACCTGGAAGATATTCTTGGATTAAAACTTGAAACTTTAGCTGAAGAGGATAAATTAAATGCAGTAATGGAAGTGTTAATCACACTGCGTAAAGAAGCCAGGACAAAAAAAGATTGGGCTACCTCTGATAAAATAAGAAATCAACTGGCAGAAGCAGGTGTATTATTAAAAGATGAGAAGGACGGTGGAATGAGTTGGACGTTAAAATAAAAGCCCATCCCGACCTTGCCGGTGGGAAGGCCATCATCGCACAAAACTTTATTACTGAATAGTTCACTCATTTAAGCTGGCCTATGTGCGTGGCGAAGTCCTGCCACCTGGAGGATTTAGGTGGGCGGCCCTTATCATTTCTCTCTTGCCCGGTGGCCCAGGTATTTTTTCAACTTCAAATCCTGCAGCCTGCATGGCCCTTCGCACGGTGCTTTTAGAACAATACGTTACCAATATACCCTTTGGTAAAAGCATAGAATAAAGTTTTTTAAAAACTTCTTCCGTCCATAATTCGGGTTGAGCAGAAGGTGCAAAAGCATCAAAATAAATCAAACTAAAAGATTGATTAGTTGCAAACTGAAGCAAATCTACTTTCTCTTTTCGCAGGGTAAAATTTTCATTGATGATCACATCTTTATTCCATGGCCCTTCATGCAAGGCAATAAAAAGTTCTTCGTGCTGAAGGCTTTCTGTGTAATTGAGCGATTGCACTTCTTCCATAGTTATTGGAAATTGCTCAATAGCCAGGTAATAAACTTTTGTTTTTGCATTGCTTGCTTCAATTGAAGTCAAAAATGCATTTAGTCCTGTTCCAAAACCAATCTCTAAAATGTTGATGGGGCGGCGAATGAGTGATTTGCTGATTGCATAATGTAACCCCGCTTCAATAAAAACATGCATTGACTCCTGTATAGCTCCATGCTTTGAATGATAGGTAACATGCATATCCTGAATAGCCACTGTACTTGAGCCATCCGCGGTTTTAATAATTCTGCGATCCATTATCAATATTGTTTCTATTCAACTATTAATTCTTAATTTTTAATTCTAATTACATTATGGAATATATCATTCATCTTTCAAAAGATAAAAAGCTTGCAAAGCTACTTACCGATCATGAGCCTTTTAAATTGAAGTTTCATAAAAACATTTGCCTACGCCTCTGTGCATCCATTATGAGCCAGCAGCTATCAACCAAAGTTGCCAAAGTTATTTTTAACCGGTTCTTAGAATTATATGGAGGAGAGGAACCAACTCCGGAGCAAATAACGTCAACTCCCTTCGACAAATTAAGGGCTATTGGCTTAAGCAATGCTAAAACCCAATATGTACTTAACGTGGCCCAATTTGCTATTGATCACAATCTTGATGACAAGAAGGCAAAAAAAATGAGCGACGAAGAACTTATTGAATTACTTACCCAAATAAAAGGTGTTGGCAAATGGACAGTAGAAATGCTTTTGATGTTTACTTTAGGCAAACCAGATGTTTTTGCTGTGGATGACTATGGTATACAGGTAGCCATGAAAAAATTGTACAAACTGGACGACAGCAATAAAAGAGACTTTAAAGAAAAGATGCTGAAAATCTCTAAAAAATGGTCGCCTTACAGGACCTACGCATGCATGCACCTATGGAACTGGAAGGATAATAAGCCCAATCCTTAAGCTTATTTTGCGTCATTATCTTTCTGCGGCAGATTGGGTGGCCTTCTCTGGGGAGGCCTTGACTGTGGTCTTGGCTGTGGCTTAAAGCGGTTTTCAGGATTTTGTTTTTGTATAGATGGTGGTTGCTGCCTTTGCTGGGGAGCAGGTCCTCTTTGTGGTTGATTACTGCCTTTTTGTTGCTGCTGTCTTTGCTGTTGATTTCTTTGCGGCCTTTCGTTTTGCCTTGGCTGATTTCTTTTTTTATCGGCTTTCTCCAGGCTTTTTAACGTAATGTGACCAACAACATCTACAAATTCAGGTTCTATTTCTTTTTGCTTTGTAGATACAACTTCGACTACTTCTAATTCATCCGGAATAATATTCTGCATGTTCATCGATCTGATCTTTCGAACTCTTTCAATCGTGATCGGGTACTGCTTTGTGCTATCAGGCAGCACATACCACATCAGGTTCCTGAAAATATCTTTCTTAATTAATGTTGCTGTTCCTCTTGCCACCTGAAGCATATCAGCATTTTCCGGAAAACCTTGCAAGGCATCCAGGTAAGTATCTAATTCATAATTCAAACAACATTTTAATCTTCCGCACTGCCCGCTCAATTTTGTTTGATTAATAGAGAGATTTTGATAACGGGCAGCTGCCGTATTTACCGATTTAAAATCAGTAAGCCATGTAGCACAACAAAGCTCCCTGCCGCAACTCCCAATACCACCAACTTTCGCCGATTCCTGCCTTGCACCAATTTGACGCATTTCTACTTTAACCTTAAACTCCGAAGCATATATCTTTATAAGCTCTCTAAAATCTACGCGGTCATCTGCTATATAAAAGAAAGTAGCTTTTTTGCCATCAGCCTGGATTTCCACCTGGCTTATTTTCATATTCAGGTTTAACTGCCTGGCAATGGCCCGGCTCCTGATGACAGCATTTTTTTCTCTTGCTTTATTTTGCTTTTGAATATCAAGGTCACGATCGGTAGCTCTTCGCAAAACCTTTTTCATGTCCGGGTTAAATTCATCAACTCCCTTTTTCTTCATCTGCAAACGCACAATTTCACCCGTAAGCGAAACGTCACCGACATCAAAGCCAGCCACACCTTCTACCGTAATCAGTTCGCCTTTTTCAAAATGCTGTAAAGTACCGTTTCTGAAAAAATCTTTACGGCTGCCTTGGTTAAAACTCACCTCAATTACCCGGCATACATCATCGGCATTGGTAATTGGCAAATTCATTAACCAATCATGCGTATTCATTCTGTTACAACTGCCGGTGCCACAACTGCCATTGCTCTTACAACCGTTTGGGGTACCCGTACCACAACTACCACATCCCATTTATTACTGTTTACAGTTTTAGAAAATTGTTCAAAAAAATATGGGAGTTATGAGCCGGGGCAGAAGAACAGCTATGAAACACCTGTTGCGTCGCACACTTCAACGTTCAGCGCTCCGTTGAGCAAATGCAGTGTGGTTATATGTACTGAAGATGGTACATATGGCAACATCAATCAGTTTATAATGAGTATTCGACAGCTTATTAAAAATCCTTCTGCACTAATTCAAAACTCTCAGATATATATAGAGTGACGCCAAAGCGCCAGTAAGGCAAATATAATTTTTTTATGTGACTACCAACAGAACTTCGCTCAGGAAGAAACAAGAACATTGTTTTTGATTATATGAAAGATTTTGATGGTAAGGGCATGAAAGAGAATTTTAGCGTTTGCATTTCGTTCTACATAATAGGTTGCCTTGCTTAATTCTTCTGCAATCGCTTCCTTTTGCTCCATGCTCATCATCCTGGTCAGGCGGTTTAAAAAATCTTGTTCTGAAGTGGTAAGTGCTTCAATAAAATTTTGTTTCATAGCTCCATCAAAAGCATCCAGCCGTATTGATTGCTCCAGCAGATGAATAAAATAGCGCAGGAATTGTTTCTGCGTTTCTCTTCCCAACCGGTTAATTTCTTCAATAAATTTTACCTGGGCCACGGTTTGGCCTTTTAAAGTAGCATTCAACCACTCCCGCAAAAGACCATGAAAATCCTCGTCGGCATGTTGCAATAAATGTAAAGCCTCCCGATAATTTCCATTACTAACAGTAGCTACCTGGTGGGCTTGTTCGGGTTTGCAATTGCTTCTTTCAATTAAAGCTTTTTCGAGTGCTTCGGTTTGTAAAGCCGGAATTTTTATTAGCTGGCAACGGGAAACGATGGTGGACAAAACCTGGCTTTCATTTTCTGCCACCAGTATAAATAATGTATCGGGAGGCGGCTCCTCTATCAACTTCAATAATTTATTTCCTTCTTTACCCAAATATTCGGGCGTCCACATAATGAGGGTCTTGTAGCCGCTTTCAAAACTTTTTAAATTTAACCGGCGCATAATATCATTGCACTCATGAGCGGTTATATTTCCCTGTTTATTTTCAGCTCCTATAAATTGCAGCCAGTCGTAAATATTGCCGTAGGGATAAGTTTGCATAAACTCTCTCCACTCAATAATATAATCAGCACTAATAGGTGGCGTGCCGGATTTTTTTGAAACAACCGGATAGGAATAATGAATATCCGGGTGTACCATTCCCTCCGCCATCGAAAAAGATGGCTTATTAAGCATAAAAGCATCTGCCTCGCCAGGGGTAGCGGGCAATTTTATTTCTTCTTCCAAAATGGTTTCGCCAAAAAGGGAAGGTTCTGCTGCTCCCTCTGAAGACGGTAGAAGAGTTACATACTGTGCAAAGGCCATGGCTAATGACAAAGCACCACTTCCTTCCTTTCCCAAAAAAAGTAAAGCATGACTCAGTCGATTGTGTTGCACCATTTCTACCAACTGTTGCTTTACGTCTGCCTGGCCAATTACATTCTTAAACTGCATAGTATGTCTCTAAAATAAAAAAGCTGTCTTTTCAGACAGCTTCAAATATCCTTTTAATCTTTTAATTCACGCAAACAAGATAACTCTAGTTCAAATATTTCAAAACCTCTTCACTCGTTGGGCTCACCTTGTTATGAAATACAGCAACGAGATTTCCTTTTTCATCGACAAGAAATTTGGTAAAATTCCAAAGTACGGGATCCTGCAAAAACTTTTTATAAAGCAAATCCTTCGTGTTATTAGTCGGAACTTTTTTTGCCATTTCATTAGACTGTTCCACGAGGTATTTAAAAATAGGGGCAATATCGTCGCCTTTAACTGAAACTTTATCGGCCATTGTAAAAGTAACACCATAGTTTCTTTTGCAGAATTCGCTTATTTCTTCCTTTGTGCCTGGCTCCTGACCGCCGAAATTATTAGCTGGGAAACCAATGATCACTAATTTGTCTTTATATTTCTTATGCAATTTTTCCAGTTCTGCATATTGCGGGGTATTGCCACACTTAGAAGCTGTGTTCACAATCATGATTTTTTTCCCTTTGTATTGCGAAAAATCTATAGTGCCACCTTCTAAACCTGGAACTTTAAATTCATAGATAGAAGTTGCCATTATGAAATAAGAGGCAAGGGCAATGCTTAATAACTTTATCATAGAAATATATTTTTTGAGAACTATTAAATAAGGCTAATTTCTTTCGTAGCAGCCTAAATCCGGCAGACCTACTGGTCGTGGTTTGCCATCCAAGTCCAAAGTTATGGAAGTATTACCTCCATTATTAATCCCTTTAGAAGATTCTTGCAAGTGAAAATCATAAAAATTTCTTTCGACATTTATGGAGTCAAAAAGAGGATCTTGGTTAAAGCTGTTTCCTGTCGGGGTTACTGGATTTTCTTTTACTTTCCATATAACGTTATCAAACTTTATAGAAGGGCTTCCTTTTTTTTCAATACGTATTTCGGTTTCTACAATCCCTTCTTCTCCCCAAAAAATGCAGTTTCTAAATAAAACGTCTAAATGATTTTGTGAACTTTCCAGGTAGTCGCTAAGCAATAAAACAGGTTCCTCATGTACCATAAAACCGTTTGAATAGCTTGCCACCGTGCAATGTGTAAACTGGTAATTACCTCCGTTAACTAACACCAGGTTTTTGTCACAATTACTAATCAATAAATTCTGGCCTGTTATTTTGGTATTGATCCCAAGCAAGCCTACATCATAAGCATTATCGATAATTGTTTCAGCTATGGTAAGTTTTGGGTTTGCATTTAAAGATGGATTTTGTACCACTACCGCCTGGTATGCGTTTTTAATCACTGCATAGTTTATAATATTGTTCTTACTGGAGGGATTAAAATAAATTCCCGGCCAGGAGGCGGGATAATCGCTGAAAGGCTCATCAAGTCTATCGCCGGTAAACACAACTTTTGTACTGTCAAACTTCTTTCCCGATACATTCAGGGTTCCATTTACTATAACAGGCGCATCAGCATGCAGGTATATTTGACAACCTTCGTTTATCGTAAGTTTTGCATTTTCTTTTATTTCCAAAGCACCTAAAATCACATAAGGGAGGTCATTATTCCAGGTTTCGTCTCCTGTAATAATTTTTGATCTAAAAAAATGCGCATTCCTGCCATAAGCTTCTAAATGAATTACTTTTTTATTCCCGTTAGACCATACCTCAATACTGTCTCTCACTACAAAAGGTAAATTAGCCGCAGTTGGATTAATGCTGACTGACACAAACACATACAAGCTATCGTTATCGGCGACATCTATACTACTAATAACCGGACCGGGTACCCCCATAGCATTAATCTTAAAAGGAGAAGAAATACCTCCTTTTAATTGTATTGTGCTTATGTGAATGCCTTTAGAATTTTCATTAAAAATTATAAACCGCTGAGTAACAGAACCAGTCGAAGTAAACACAGTATCAAAATGCAGTGTATCAGTTTCTGCAGAGAGGAATGCATCTGCACTCGTAGTAAAGGATTCTTTTTTGCAAGAGAAAAGAAAAATAACCAGGAAGAGTGCAGCGGTAATTCTCACAGAATAATAGTTAGGAGATAAAGCTAAGAGATAAAGCGGAAAAAGAAAACAGGTTAAGTAAAAGAGCAGGATCTCAAATGTACCTGGCTTTCCCACTTTAATATGTTTGTTTTAACCGATTAAACTAAGTAGATGAAAAACAAAGTGTGGTTATACTGAGTTTAACGTTTTCGCCCTTTAATATTTCCTGACCACAAGCTTCTAAAGTAGCGCCGGTAGTAATAACATCATCTACTAAAAGTATGTGCTTCCCTTTTAATGATGTTCCATCGACCAGGTGAAAACGTCCATCCATATTTTGCCACCGTTCTACCCGGCTCTTTTTTGTTTGGCTATCCGTATACATAGTTCTTACCACAGCATTTTTTAATACAGGCTTTTGAAGTACTTCTGCAATTCCTTCACATAAAAGTGCTGCTTGGTTATAGCCTCGCATCCGTTCCTTGGAAGCAAATAATGGCAATGGAACTAAAACATCTACATCCTTAAAGCGATTCGTTTCATGCAATTGGTAACCAATCAGCCTTCCCAAAAACAGACCTAATTCTTTATCACCCTTGTATTTAAAACGATGCATAAGACGTTGCACCAAGGATTGCTTGGTAAAATAGTATTGCGCTGTTGCATGGGTTACCGGTAAACGACCCCAAAAAAGTTTTTCAATAGGATTATTGCCATGAAGATGAAAAGAAGTTTTTGGCAAGTCGTCGTAACACTGAAGGCAAAGTTTATTGTTCTCTCCAACTAAATCGCTACCACAGCCGGCACATACATGCGGGAATACCAGGTGTAACAGAGAATTTTTTATTCCTTTAATTAAATGCATAAATCAGTTTTGTTCCATTAACTAAGGAAATCTCGTTTAAGATTTTTTCCTGCGTAAAATTTTTAGCTGCCTGCACAATAATAGATCAGGCGAACAAATTCTGGTATACTTCATCTACCTTTCCCATGTTTATCACTTCAATATTAAATTTTTGTTTTCCCAATCCTTTTTGATTGTATTTAGAAACAATGATTTTTTCAAATCCTAATTTTTCAGCTTCTGCAATGCGTTGCTCAATTCTATTTACGGCTCTGATTTCACCGCTCAACCCTACCTCGCCGGCAAAACAAATGTTATGTGATATAGCTACATCTTCATAGGAAGAAAGTAACGCACATAATACTGCAAGGTCGATTGACGGATCTTCTATTTTTAATCCGCCTGCAATATTTAAAAAAACGTCTTTCATCCCGAAGTGAAAACCCCCTCTTTTTTCCAATACCGCTAACAAAAGCTGTAACCTACGCAAATCAAAACCGCTTACAGTACGCTGAGGCGTACCATACACGGATTGCGTTACCAACGCCTGTACCTCTATCAGTAATGGACGTTGCCCTTCGATCGTAGCCGCTATTGCAATACCACTTAATTGATCTTCTTTTTGAGTAATTAAAATTTCGCTGGGGTTAAGAACAGCTGTCATTCCCTTTTCATCCATTTGATAAATGCCTAGCTCGGCGGTGTTTCCAAAACGATTTTTTAATGTTCTTAATATACGATATGCATAGTGGCGGTCTCCTTCAAATTGAAGAACAGTATCCACCATGTGCTCTAAAATTTTCGGACCTGCAATACTTCCTTCTTTAGTTATATGTCCAATTAAAAAAACAGGCGTGTTAGTCTCTTTTGCAAATTGCTGGAACTCCGCAGCGCATTCTCTTATTTGTGAAACGCTACCTTGCGAAGAATCAATGTAGGATGATTCGAGCGTTTGAATTGAATCAACAATAATCAATTCAGGTTTCAATTTTTTTACTTCACTAAAAATTGCTTGTGTTGATGTTTCTGTAAGTAGATAGAAATTTTCGTTTTGCAAGCCTAATCTATCAGCACGCATTTTTATTTGTTGCTCGCTTTCTTCGCCACTGATATAAAGCACTCTGATGTTTTGCAATTGAAGACCCATTTGTAAAAACAAAGTAGATTTTCCAATCCCGGGTTCACCCGCAATTAAAATAAGACTACCTGGTACAATGCCACCACCCAGTACCCTGTTTAATTCCTGGTCAGATGTTATCAATCGTGGAATTTCTCTCGTCCTAATATTTTGAAGCGCCTGTATTTTTTTTGAAGATGATCCAGGTGAATATTCCTCCCAATCGTTTTCATTTTTTTTTGAGTCTTTTTGAATCAGTTCTTCAACAAATGTATTCCACTGTTGACATCCAGGACATTTGCCTAACCACTTAGCGCTTTCATAGCCACAGTTTTGACAAAAAAATCCTGTTTTGACTTTTGACATTCTCGAATGTAATTTGAATTGGCTAAAAATTCTAAGAAGAAAATTATTATTAACCTGAGGAAAGAAAATGGAAGTTTTTTAGTGAAGCAGATTGATGTAAAAAGGGCCGATCTGACGATCGACCCCCTTACTTACTAACCCATTAAATTCTGACACTAAATTACAAATATGCCCCACATTACAAAATTATTTTTTGGCCTTGTGAATAACTTTTGATTCTCTTTAAGAGTCATAAAATGTGTTTTTTCGCATAAAAAGCTTTTGATTTTCAAAATGTTACAATAATCAGATCGTTCCTTTTTTGACCTAGAGCTTCTGCAAAATTGACAGCCATTAACAAAAAACATAATGCGTTATGACAAAAGGGAATGCCATTAGTTAAAAAGCTTTTCATAATTAATTATTTGTTGGATTGGTTAAAGATTTGATAATGGTAGTATAAAAAAAATCAAGCATGACACCTTCAATTTTGTTTGTTTCTATCCTTTTTATTGGACTTAGCATGGTGGTATCCTTTATACTAAAACGCCGCTTCGCTGCTTTCAGTAAAATTCCTTTAGCTGCTCGGCTTACGGGTAAACAAGTCGCAGAGAAAATGCTACAAGAGAACGGAATTTATGATGTAAAAGTGGTTTCGGTCCACGGCTTTTTATCAGATCACTATAATCCAATAAATAAAACTATCAACTTAAGTCCTGAAGTATATAATAATTACAGCGTAGCCGCTGCAGCAATTGCTGCCCATGAAACCGGTCATGCTGTGCAACATTCGACCGCTTACAGCTGGTTAACGCTGCGGAGTAAACTGGTTCCTGCAGTTCAATTTACCTCAAGTTTAGTAAACTGGATATTGCTAATAGGGGTATTTATGGCAAGTTCGGGCAACTCAACCCTCCTTTTAGTGGGAATTGGTTTGTTTGCCTTAACCGTATTATTCTCCCTGATTACACTTCCTGTTGAATTTGATGCCAGCAAGCGGGCATTAGCCTGGTTACAACGTACCAACGTAACTACCGCCTCGGAATACCCAAAGGCTAAAAATGCTTTAACCTGGGCCGCTATGACATATGTAGTAGCCGCCTTAGCTGCAGTTGTCACTCTTATTCAATATGTTTTAATTTATATGGGAGGCAGAGATAGAAATTAAGGAAGCATCCATATTTAAGTAACCCTGTAGCGTGATCCGCAGGGTTTCTTATCACTTATAGCTTGATTTCTTCATTTTCTTCGTCAAAAAACCGGAATTCGGTAAAGTGATAATTATTATCCGACTTGATAGTAATATCCTGTTTATATTTTCTTTTCCACTTGGATGCTTTTGACCAAAGCCAGCCTTTTGTAAGATATGCATAAACAATTGGGTGAACCGCTATTGTGAGATTACGATGTTTATGTGTTATCAGGTAACTAAGATTTTTTTCGATTTCATCTTCCATTATCAGGCTCGACGAAATTTTGCCCGTTCCAAGGCAACTTGGACAAACTTCCAGGGTATTGATATTCATTTCCGGCTTCATGCGTTGGCGAGTAATCTGCATCAGCCCAAATTTGGAAATAGGAAGTACTGCATGCTTCGCCCTATCAGTCTTCATGAATTCATCCATAGCTTCTATTAATCTTTTCTTATTATCCGGAAGCTTCATGTCAATAAAGTCCACAACTATAATTCCGCCTATGTCTCTAAGTCTCAACTGCCGGGCAATTTCTTCTGCAGCCTCAAGGTTGGTTTCCAAAGCATTTTGTTCCTGGTTATTGCTAACGCTTTTATAACCACTATTTACATCAATTACATGCAATGCCTCAGTGTGCTCAATTATAAGGTAGGCACCGCTGTTTAAATTGACGGTTTTACCAAAAGAAGCTTTTACTTGTTTTGTAATACCATATTGATCAAATACCGGCGTTCCATTTTGATGCAATGAAACTATGTCTGCTTTTTCCGGGGCGATACGTTGTATATAAGTTTTGGTTTCTGAAAAAAGACTTTTATCATTTATCACAATACGGTTAAAGTCTTCATTTAGCAAATCGCGTAAAATACTGGTTGTTTTTGTTTGCTCACTTAGAATTTTAGCAGGTGCTACTGAACTGGAAAGGTTTTTTTGTATAGTATGCCAGGTATCGACCAATTCAGAAAGATCTTCATGGAGTTCAGCTGTGTTTTTTCCTTCAGCTGCAGTACGTACAATAACTCCAAAATTCTTTTGTTTAATAGATTCAACTATTCTTTGAAGCCTTTTCCTTTCTTCGGAAGAATGAATTTTTCTGGATACGGCTACAATATCGTTGAATGGAGTAAGCACTACGAAACGTCCCGGTAATGATATTTCACAGCTTAAACGGGGACCTTTTGCAGCTATTGGTTCTTTTAAAATTTGAACTAAAATATTAGGCTTGCCATTTAATACTTCGCTAATTTTCCCTGTTTTAATAATCTCAGGTTCTACTTCAAATTTGCCAAAATCTAAAATTGTTCCCTTATTGTTAATACAATGCTGGGTAAACTTTAATAAAGATTTGGCATATGGGCTAAGATCTGTGTAATGTAAAAAGGCATCTTTCTCATAACCCACGTCTACAAAAGCTGCATTTAACCCTGGTATTAATTTCTTTACCTTACCTAAATACAAATCCCCCACGGCAAAGCGGGCATCCGTCTTTTCGCTATGTAATTCAACCAGTTTTTTGTCTTCCAATAATGCAATTTCCACACCCTGCGGAGCTGCATTGATAATAAGTTCTTTGTTCACATACTACACTTTATGAATGTGCTACTTGTGGCGCTAATTACATCAACCGTATTGTGCAGAAGGCAAGGGTTGAGTTGAAGATCAAATTAATAGGCGGGGTTGCAAACGGCATTAAAGTAATCAGCAAGCAAATGAAAAAACCGGGAGCAAATTATTTGCTCCCGATGTGAAAAACCTATTTATTCTTTTTCTTATGACGGTTCTTTCTTAATCTTTTTTTACGCTTATGCGTCGCAATTTTATGACGCTTTCTTTTTTTACCACAAGGCATATTCAATTAATATTTTATTGTTAACGAGTTTATTTTTTTTCTAATTCAATTATTCTTCTTTCTACTTCTGCCTTTAAGGCAGGAACATTAATCAAAGCCAGACTTTCTTTGTACCATTGGATGGCCTTTATTTTATCTCCGCTACGTTCATAAACATCTGCAAGCGATAAAACAGCTTCCAGGTTGGTTGGTTGTAGTTTAAGAACATTTTCGAATCGCTCAGCACCTTTTTCAAACTGGCCCGAAACTGCTGACGCATGTCCTAGGGTCATCTGGGCATATACGTTGTCAGGATGTTCATCTGCCACTTTTCTTATTTTCTGTATCCCCTCCATCGGAGTTCCAATACCACCGTAAAGGTATGCCGCTCCCAAACCCACTTCTGATGAATCATTATGTTGACTAAGTTTCAAAGATCGCTCAAACAAGTCTTTAGCTTGCAAGGCCTTCCATTGCTTTAAAGCAGGGTTTTCCTCCCCTTTTAGATTTTCTAAAAATAAATGGGCTGCGAAGGTGAGGGATTTTTCTGAATTTTCCAACCGGGCAGCTTCTGCCGTGTACCAGCCATAAGGTTCAAAGGCTCTAACAGAATCGTTCCAGAACCTGGCTAATTGGTGATAGACATGAATTTTTTGAACTAAAACATCTCCCCGGGAGATACTATTTTCTAGAAAACTTAAGCGGGTTTCCTGGGCGGAGGTTAAATTTTCTTTGGCGTGAATTAAAATACTGTCAATAGTAATAACAGAAGCTGCCGGCTGAAGCTCGTTTGTTATCTTTTTTACGTTATCGCCAAAAATATCGTTAACAGTAGTAGCATAGACGCAAACAACCATTCCAACAGCAACTGCTGCGGTAATCCACTGGGGTCTTTTCACAAAAAATTTTTGCGAAGTTATTCCACAAAGCTCACTTTTTTAATTTCTGAGACAAATTCTTTAGCAGGTTTAAATGCCGGAATAAAATGCTCAGGAATGTGAACTGCCACATTTTTTTTGATATTGCGGCCAATTTTCGCAGCTCTCTTTTTAGTAATAAAACTGCCAAAACCACGGATGTAAATGTTCTCTCCTTTGGTCAATGATTCTTTAATTTCTTTGAACATAGACTCGAGGGTTACTAAAACATCAACTTTAGGAATACCTGTTTTTTCTGATATCTGGTTAACTAAATCAGCTTTTCTCATAGCAAGTTTTTAGTTTTTATTTCAACAATATAGAACAAAAAATAATGATTGTCAATATTATACGACAAGTTTGCAAAATTATTTGATCGGAAAAAGATGCTTCGAATTAAAGAGCAGTTGAAAAGTACAGAGCT
>Ga0173478_10000071_pt1 | contig 14137 bp, 24 predicted proteins | sample NitcycUS014104B1_FD_122623 | JGI IMG/M metagenome (GOLD analysis project Ga0173478, IMG submission 122623) | Soil microbial communities from Arlington Agricultural Research Station in Wisconsin, USA - Nitrogen cycling UWRJ-S014-104B-1 (version... | ecosystem: Environmental > Terrestrial > Soil... | reverse complement strand
GCCTTGTCTCGGGCGTCGTGGGTCGGCGTCTCGTACATCCGATAGCAGGCTCGCACCAGGGCTGGCAGGATGTCCGAGTTGTGGTAGTGCACCGCGTTCCAGCACATCACGAAGAACGCGGCCATACTGGGATCGGGTGAACGAGGTGGTGGGCCATCGGGCAGCACCACTCCGACCGTCGGCCAGCACGACCACGCCAGTTGGAGCACCATCTCCACGGCATAGACGACATCATCGGGAGCCGGCATCTTCGACCAGTCGAGCGACTCTCGAGCGGCCCGGTCATCCTCGCCGTACTTCTTCCACAACAGCCAGTCGATCCGGTTCTCCTCGAGCATCTTGGCGAGCCGGAGAGCGATGACCGTATCGATAGGGGGCAGGCCCATGTTGGAGGCATGGGCCATGATCTTGGGGAGATGCGCCTTGATGTCTCGGGGTGACTCCTTGACGTGGCACATCTCATGGAGGCGGGCCTGCGCCTGCGCCTCGGTGTGGGCGCGTGGTACCCGAGCGTGCCGGCCCACCATATCGACCGACGAGTTGCGGAGGTCCACCTCCTCCACCTGCCAGCTTGCCGGCCGGTCCTCCACCAACTGGGGGAGGAAGAGTTCATCTCGTCCGGCCATGTTAGCTCCCCTTCCCGATCAGCCGCGCAAGCTCCGCGCTCGGGATCACCCAGCGCCCCTGCTGGGTGTCACTGACCTTGATCCCCCGAACCTTCCCGGTCTTCAGCCACCAGCGCACCGTGGCTTGATTGACTCCCATCCGCCGAGCAAACTCCGGGACACCTACCGCACCCAGCGTGTGGGCGGGACGGTACGGCTGGGCTTCATCCGCCGCTCGCATCAGGGCAGCGGCCAGGGTACGGGCCTCGGCCGGGATCAGGACGCTGAACCCGATCTCGTTCTTGTCGATGGTGCGGAGATGGATCGTGCCGTGGATGGTCGCCTCCACGTAGATGGTGTTGCCGTCTTCCAGATCCATTACGCGTCCTCCTCACCCTCGTCGTCGCCTGTTGGCTCCGGGTCGGTGAACTTGAGGACTTCCGAAAGCGACCGAGCCAGCACCGAGTTGTTCTTGCACGCCCCCAGAATCGCTTGATCTGTGGGCATGCGCTTGCGCAGCTTCTGCACGCCCATCAGCAACCGGAAGGTGATCGGCGGTCCCTTGAGTGGGTCGGTCGCCGAGGCGTAGCTGTCCTCACAGATCTGCCGGAGGTCGTAATCCAGGACCAGCAACTGTTCTGGACTGGGCTTGTCCACCAGGAACCACGCGTCGAACCGGTCGAGCAGGGCTTCAGGTAAGACCCCGTTGTCTGGCTGGTCGTTCATCGTGGCGACGGCCTGATAGCCTGACGCCTGCTCGAAATTCCTGCCGACGTAGCTGATCGTGCCGCCCGGACCACGGTCTAGCAGACCCATCAGGTACGACTTCATCGGTCCACTCGCCTGATCGATCTCGTCCAGAATCAGCAGCCCACCCTTGGAGTAGGCGAGATCCCCTGGGCCAGCCTCCCACTTGAACTTGTCACCATCGGGGACGTACATCCCCATGACCTCGGCCGGTGCGATCTCCGAGTGGAACTGCACCTTGCCCACGTACCTGGGCAGGATGCTGGAATCGGCAGCGGCCACGAGGTTACTGGTCTTGCCCTTCCTCTTACTGGTGCGGGTACCAGGGGTCGGGTCGGCAGCAGCGTGACGGTTGGCCCATTGGAACAGGTCGAAGGTCTTGCCCACACCGGGCGGGCCATACAGACCAATCTGAATGGACGGATCAGCCAGGGCGTCACGAATCTCAGAACGGGAGGCGTTGCGAATCTGGTCGGACATGATGCCTTTCCTCGGCTCGGGTCACGAAGCAACCCGGAGCGCGGTCGTGGTGGCAGGGTGAGGTCACCCGGCCGGGGTCGAGCAGGAAACAGTTGGGATCGTCGGACGTACAGGGAATGACGTGCGCTACCTGTTCGTCTTGGAGAAACTCCCGGCGAATGATGCGAGCGGACACCGGATTGTCTACGGTGTGGACATCCTCGCTGTCACTGACGATGTGGTAGTGCTGAAAGGTCGGGGGCGGGCTAGCTCGGGGGGTCATATGTCCTCCGGTGAGGGTGTCCAGGCAGGGACGGGGATGGTGGTGTGTTGGTCTGATGAACCTCCAGTTTTGAGATGTGGGTGACCGCAGTCGCAGCCACAGATTTCGTTCGGGAAGTACACGTGGAATCCCGTGCACCTCTCGTGTTCGGGTGGGTCTTCGTTAATCCACCGGCAGCGAGCGGAGATGCCTCGGAACATCACACGTCCTCCGGGGGGCGGATGGTCAGGCTGGTGGGCGTGACTCGGATAGGCTGCCAGTCCGGATGGTGGTCAAAGCTGACCGTCACCCGTTTGGCGTGGAGTTTGACGACGGTCACCTCCCAGGGTGGCGCCCCTTTGTCCAGCCCGCCATGCCAGACCCGGCATCCGACATACAGGTCTTCGAGTTGGGCCATGTACCTCAGGCTCCTTCCTGGGAAGCGGGCGGTTCGCGTGTCATGGGTCGCCCTCATGCGTGATCGGCGTGCAGTCGTCAGGCTCGCAGGTGATCGAGAGCCGCCCCTCCATCGCCCAAATGTGGACCATAAGCCCGGCCACACTGAGGTAGGCGTGGTCAGCATCAAGGGTTTCCAGGTGCATCGGCCCGCAAACGATCTCGTCAACCTCGTCGGGGGGTAGACCCGGGATGTCCAGATACTTGACCTCGATGTGCTCGCCGGCCGGGCCTTGGAAGCAGTCACCTCGACGAGCACAGTGCTCCGGACCGAACGGTTCTGTCCTCCACGTACGTTCGCGTGGTATGTCACACATGGGGGTTCTTCATGCCTCTCCCTGCGGGGAGCAGCCCACGTCTCGGCAGTCATGCTGCCGGCGATGCGGACCGAGTGGATGGGGCGGGAACAGCCCCTGCCAGAGGCTCTGACCGATCAGCCAGAGCGGGACACCGACGACGAACAGCAGGAACTGCACGCCCGGATGGAACAGGACGAGCACGATACTCGGATCGTTGAACACGGGTTCTCCCTTCGTACCAGGGGTTCTCTATTCTACCAATAAGCGTAGAGGTACGTCTATCTCCTTTCCCAGAGTGCGCATAAGGACGGGCCATGTTGGGTGCAGTGACACACCCAGCATGACCCGGAGGAGGGGCGTGTTCGTGAAGATCCGTAGATCGACACGAACGAGCCGGACCGTTCAATCGTATGCGGCTCGTGTCCCTCCGGTGGGCTGGCAAGGAGTCGAACCTCGCTGCTCAGGTACAGGCGATGTGCCACCTGTATCCGGATACCGCATCCAGCCCGGTGTGTTACTGGTCGGTTCGGGACCGATCCAGTTGTGTTTGTTGGACCTCCAGGGTAATCCCCTGGGTGCAGTGAAAGCAACGTACCCGATGCTGCTCGACCAGCGTCTCGATGGGGACGACGCCATTGCCCTGCACGGGCAGCCCACACGGGGCTTTCTGCGAGAGGACCGGCCGGAGCGGCTGCGGTTTGAAGGCCAGCCGGGAACACTCCAGACAGTCCTGGGTGTGCTGCGTCAGCGCGATGAACACGGACAACGCATCCGTGTGGACATAGGTCACCCGTTCCCCACACGGGGCGTCGATACCGGCTGGTTGTATGACAGGAGTATGACCAACGTTCTGGTCCGGGACGTGGTCCGGTTTGGATAGCTCGGCCATGTTGGGTGCAGATACCCGTCGGCAAACGGCGTAGAACCCGACCGCGAACAGGATCACGACGTACAGCCCGACGGCTACGGCAATGACAGGATCGCCCTGGAATCCCATCGTCAGCTTCCCTTCCTCAACGCCCAGGGCACCGTGCCCTGGGCGCATGATACTCCGCGTGCCTAGCGGTCGAGCGAGGTGCGTTCGTCCGGGTGCCCGAGGCACCAGAACTCGCGGTTCGTTCCACCCTGCATGACGATCTCGAAGTCGGTACCCTCCGGTATCTGGGTCGGGCAGCGATACTCGGCTTCTTCCTCGGTGTACTCACAGTGCAGTGGGCCGAGCGCCCGAGAGGTAGCCCGGAGCATGAGGTACGTCAGCGTGGGCATGTTCGGCCATGTTGGGTCGGACCGCTGCTGGAGTTGGGCAGCCAGCCGGGTGCACTCCGCCTGCATGTAGCTGACCGTGCGGTACTCGGTCGCGGGGTCATGCGGGAAGGATGACAGGCCGTAGCTCGCAAGCAGCGCATCCGCTTCGGGCCGGACATCCCAGGCGTGGGCGGCATCAAAGCCGAACCACCAGACCTGATCGGGTCGGCCCGGCTGCGGGATGTGACAGATCCCCGTCTCTTCCTGTCCCTCACGACAGCGGCCGGAGAACGTCAGGCCACCGTGGACATCCACGTCCACGTTGTCATAGTCCTCCCCGAACAGCGGGTGATCCTCCGGGACACCGACGTACCCACAGAGGTGCCCGCTCATGGGCGTCCGCACCAGCAGGCAGTCCAGGCCGGTCGCCTCGTCAACCCATTGCAGCTTGTCCGACTCGGTCTGCCACGGCCCGTCGCCCCAGTCGGTCTTGTCGATGAAGGTGTACGCGTGGTCGATCTTGATGGGCATGTCAGCTCGCTCCATGTTCCCGCTGCCAGTCGAGCAGCGTTTGCCTGACCGTGAGCAGCCCGGCCAGTGCCCGGAGTACTTCGATCTCAGTGGTTTCGGCGCAGTCCTGCCACGTGCTGTCCCGGGACAGCCGGCGAAGCTTCTCGATCTCTTCGCAGATCAGTTCGTCGGCCATGTTGATACGGGCGCGCTGCTGGATCATGTCCATGTCAGTCCTTCTCTTCTGGCGCTTCGACGGCGGCCAGGATACGGTCCATGACCGGCTTGACCCGGCCCTCGTCTTCGATGGCGGCGCGAATCCGCTCGGATGCCTGGACCATCGGCACCCAGGAGTCAGCGTGCACCAGATAGGACTGGGCCTTGCTGTTGTAGAGCAAGGAGTCGAGCGCATCCAGCCCGGCCAGCATGGTGCGGTAGTTGTCCGGGTTGTCTCGGTTGCGCATGATCATGTCGATCACCGTGCCAGCCACGACGGCATCCCATTCTTCAGGTGTGGTGGGCTTGTAGTCCGGGCCTTTGGGTGTGCGGGCCATGTTGCTTAGGACTCCATTCGATAGTCGGCATGTTCGGTGCACCAGACGGCGAAATCACCGGTCCCAAAGCGCACGATCTCGAAGGCGTCGCCCGGGATGATGTCCAGGGGACACGCCCCATTCCCCAGGGAATCATCAAACATGCACATCACCCCGTCAGCGAGGTCAGGTCCGCTTCCCTGGAGCGTGGCGCGGGCGATCAGCGTCGTGTATCCGTGGGCCATGTTGCTTACGACTCCCGCTGGGCTGTGTGGTCCGGGCACCAGAGTGACCGGTGGGTTTCGTCGGCGACCAGTTCGACGGTGTCTCCGGTGTGTAGCAGCATCAGACAGACCCCGTCAGGATCGACGTGCTCGCAAACCAGGATGGGAGCACGAGCGGACGACTCCGCCCGGCCCCCCTGGAGGGTGAAGGTGGCGATCAGGTAGGCCATGTTCAATCCTCCTCTGGACTTTCCTCGTCTACGTTGTGGTCAGAGCAGACCAGCCTACGAGGACGACGGTCTGCCCGGATAAGCTGGACGGCCATGCCGTCTCGCATGATGGTGGTGCAGTACGGCCATTCGCACTCCAGTTCGTCTACATCCGCTCGGAGGATGGCGACGACGTTCCACTGGGCCATGTCAGTCGATTCCCTCCTGGTTCAGTACGTCGATGGGCTTGCCCGCCTTCAAACACAGCCGGATGGTCTGCCATGTGCCCGACCGCTTGGACTTGGGGTGGTGCTCCCCATAGGCCGGGACGCCGACCATGCGCTGGCTCAGGTGCACCAGCATGGCGTTGCGATCCTTGTACGTGCTGCCCGCAGGCATGTGGCTGGCCTCGTCGCAGTACAGATCCCACTCCGGGTCAGCCTGATCCATGTTGGCGGGCAGGACGGTGAACACGAGCAGGCCACGCGTGCTGGCCGCGCGGGCGACGTAGGCGTCCACGCCTACGCACCCACCCGTCACCACGCTGTCCGTGTCCGTGTCCAGGGCGTCGAGCACCCCGTCAATGAAGCGCCGCATCCTGTCGGATACGGCGCGGCTCCCGGTGAATCCGACAATCTCGTCGGCCATGCTCAGTCCTCCTGGTAGGGGACGCCCGCTTGCAGGCGAGCGTCCAGGCGTGCGTCACAGGCGTCCGTGTCCGGGCACCAGCGACTGGTGATGTCGCCCAGTTCGGTGCCCGACAGATTGACCCGGCCAGACTGGCCGCAGTAATCGCACGTGCCCGTCTCCTGGTGACGGGCCGTGGCGTGCCTGACCAGCGCGGGCCAGGATGGGAAGTCTGCCCGGCGTGGGCAGACTCCGCAGAAGTAGGAACCAGAGAGCGGCGTGGTCATGACGGGTGTCCCTTCCTGGTGGTGACCGTGGTCGTGCTGGTGTACGTGACCGTGTTGGTGGTGGTCAGGATGGTGACGCCCCTGCCGGGCGTCACCTGCTCCTGCCATCGCTCCTCACACGCGTCCGTGTCTGGGCACCAGCGGGTGTTGATGACGCCGCTGTCATGGCCCGTGACCGGCCCACGCTGGCCGCAGTAATTGCAGATACCGTCGATGATGCTCATGGCTGCCCCTCCCGGCTGGCGTCGAACGCCCGTCCGAACGTGCAGGACTCCTCGCCCCAACACCAGTACTCGAGCGTCTCCGGGATGTCTCCGGAGATGAACATGTCACCATGCTGGCCGCAGTAGTTGCAGACCCCGTTGCCACGGTGCATGGCCTGCACGTGGGCGTCCAGGGCGTTCCCGTCCACGAACTCCCGCAGCGTGTCACACGAGCCGCAGTACAGCTTGCCCGGCGTGATAGCCGTCATCGTTCTCGCCTCCCTGGCGGTTCTGAACGTCCACGGTAGCGGACAATCTGCCCGCTACCGTGGACAGGAGGATGCCCGTCACCATCCAGGTGACGAGCGTCAGGAGCACCAGCGCCAGGACTAGGCGCGCTTGGCCTTGCCCACCGCGATGGCCTCTTGCAGCTTGGCGATCCGGGCTGCCTTGTTGGCGGCCGCCTTGGACTGCTTTGGGCCGGTGAGGACCGTGCCCGTCAGGGCGGGGGCGGGAGCAGGGGCCAGGGCAGCCGCAGCCGCTTCTGCCCGGTCGGCTGCGGCCACGGCCACGGTGGCCGCCTTACGGGCCGTCCGCCCGGCCACGACGATCTTGTCCGCCTTCTGACCCTTCGGGGCCGGCGCCTGCTGCTTGCCCGAGGTTGCGATGCCCTTCACGAGTCCGGTTTCCTGGGCTGCCGTGCCCAGGATCTCGAAGGCAGTCACCACGGGCGTCTTGGCGGTCGCATCCGAGAGGGTGACCCGGACCCGGTCGTTGACGACCGCCCTGAGGACGCCCGTGACCACGGCCGGATCGGTCGCCACGATCCAATTGCCATGACCCTTCGCTCCGGGCATGTCCTGGCCGGTCACAAACTTGAACAGGCCAGGAGTCTTGGAAGCATGCTGGGCGAACAGGCCGTCCCAGGTGCTCGTGGCGCTCGTGGGGGCGGGAGCGGCCACAAGGGCCGCTCCTGCCTGGATGATCGCCTTGTCAGCCTTGACGGTTGCCGCTTTGCCGCCTTTGAGCGTGGCGGGCTTGCTTGCGGGCTTGGCTGCGGGGGCCGCTGCTGGTGTGGTTGGGGGTGTGGGAGCAGGTGTGGCCGGGCCACCGATGACCTCGTGACCCTTGACCGTCGCCGCGAACACCGTCCGGGGCGCTTCCGCCAACCAGAGTGCGTAGGTCAGCACGGATGCGGGCACCGCGTCGTCCACGACGGTCGCCGTCTCCCGCAGGAACTGGCGCTCCGCACACTCGCGCCGGACCTGCTTCGCCGAGTAGTGCGAGTTGTGGCGGCTGACCCCGCAGTAGCCGCAGACCGTGGACCCGGCCGTGTCGGTCGTGGTCGCCAGGGCGGGGGCGGGGGTCGGTGCGGGGGCCACGGGTGCAGGCTTGGACGCCTTGGCGGGCTTGGCTGCGGCTGCCTGCGAGGGGGTCAGCACCTCGCCGCCCACGACCTTGTTCGACTCCGAGTCGACGGTCAGCTTCAGGCGGGTACCCGTGGGGATACCCTCGAAGATGGGCGCGGCGCAGTGAAACCACGACTTCGAGTCGAGATCCTGCACAGCCTTGTGCGACTTGGCCACATACGCGACGGTGACGGTAGAGACGATGCTTGCCATGATGGCTCCCTTGCCCATGCGGGCAGTTCTACGTGCGTCCGCCCTGCCCGTTGGCAGGGCGTGGGTCCGTGAGGGAGGATCGAACTCCCTCATGCCCACCAGGGCACGGACAGGTGGGCTACGCCTCGGCGTACAGCAAGCCGTCGAGTGCCTCGTCACACGCCTCGTCGTTGCAGAGTGCGTATTCGAGATGCTGCAAATCTTCGAGAATGGCCTGTGTCAGCGTTCCACAGATGGTGCAGGGGGCGTAGGTCATGGCGAGCGTCTCCTTTGCGCGGGTGAGAGCGGCGTGCTCGGGGCAGTAGCAGTAGGACGTGTGGGCTAGGCGTGCCCGAGGATCGTTCGGTACTTAGGCACGCCATTCTTGCAAAGATGCGCCACCCGAACGATCTTCGAGAGGCCGGTATCCTGCATGTGCCCGCTGATGACCGGGTACATGTCTGCTACCTGTAGGCAGTGGGCGTGCGTCGGCAGCATGTCCCGTGAGGTTTGCCGCCAGCCCTTTTCGGTCAGGTCCGCCTGCAAGCGGTCATAGGTGCGGCGCACGATCTTGATTGCCATGTTCTCTCCTAAGAGGTTCCGTTTCGGCCCTACTGGGGCCATCATCAGCGCACCAGGGTGTAGGTGCGGACGGACGGATGCGGGCTGCCCATGCTGGCTGCCCGCTGCGACGGGTGGCATGGGTGCTTCCGCATCCGTGGGGGAGAGCGCCCCTGCTGCTGGCTCTCGGCGCTTCACCCGTCTCGGGATCGTGGCGCCCCGTATCCATGCCGCCGTCTGGCCGCATGCTTGCCCCGTACTGGGGCAGCGAACACTCGTCAGCGGACCGCCGATTCCTGTGGGCTAACCCTGCACTCCCCATGAGCCGTTCATGCAGGACCGTGATCCACAGTCGGGGACCAGGGGCTTATGGGTACATACCCTGCCTGTCTGGCCTCAGAGCCGTTCGTTTGGGCGGCGATCCGAGAGACTCGACCGTGGTGAGCCGCTGGGATCGACGCCGCCCCAAAACTATCGGCGAAAACCTACGCCGATGTCAAGGTGGTTGGTTGGGGGGAGGTTCCCCTAAAGGGGAACCCCCCAACCACCTTGACATCGGCGTAAAATCCGACCCCCCGCCTCGGCAGAGCTAGCTCTGCTCACGCGTGACGCGCTAAGGGGACTACGTCCCCTCGCGTGAGGGTCGGCAGAGCTAGCTCTGCTCGCGCGAGGGAGCTAGCTCCCTTGGCCCGTGTCCACGCCCGTATGAAGCGGTCGGCGGTCAGCAGTCGGCAGTCGGCTCTACGACACGCGCAGTTCTGCACGCGTCGTCCCGCACGCAGCGCACACGACGACACGCGCAGTTCTGCGCGGATCGTCCCGCACGAGGGAGACGGTCCGACAGGATTGTCCGACAATGGGAGCAGGCTAACCAGGGAATCAGGTGATTGACCGGGTAGCCTATTGCACTTTTGACACAGCTCGAGGGTCTGAAAGTCTGCTCGAAAGTGGGCTTTCGGGCAGGGCAGGAGGACGTGAAAGCCTCACGAGCGCGGTGTTGATCCGCATGGATGCGAGGCTTGGACCGTGTGAGCGAGCCGCTCGACTGCCCGTTTCGGCGGGTTCGGGCAGTCTTGCGGGCGGGTAGTCTGGCGTGCTGCTACGCCGTTCGTGAGACACCATTCGCACGAATGCAAGCTGTAGCAGTACGCCGTAACGGCATGCTGTATCGTTGTAGCACCCGGTACGGTCCTGACAGGATGGTCAGGTCAACACTGGTATCTCAGAATGCTTACTTTGCATTGTTGCGCCCCAAACGTCGTAGAGTGGTGCCGATATTCCCTCCTGGTCAGGGGGTGCGAGCAATCGGCGTAGACTTGCAAATTGAGATGGGCGAACCCCCCGTAGGCCATAGGCCGTAGGGGGGTTCGGTGGACCTGCGAGGACGCAGGGGCCACCACGAGCGAACCGCCTCCGTTGGCACTGCGGACAGTTCACGCGTGGTGGCCCCTGCGTCCTCGCGAACGATCCACGGCGTGGATGTTCCGACGGGTGAAATAGCAGACGGTGAAAGATCGGAGATGACGAGGGGGTGCATGGTCAGGATGGCAGGACTAGTCAGACGGTGAAGAGTCCCGGTTGGTGGGTGGGCGCTGGCGGTTCTGTGGGCTGATGTACGGGAACCGGAGCGCTCCCGGACCCCCATAGTGCATATGAGCGCTCATCCGGGGGCGGGTAGCCCCTCCTGGTATCTCAGAACAGCGTTCAGCGTCGTCCTGCACTCCCCAGGGGTCAGGGAGGGGGGTCTACCAGGGGTCAGGGAGGGGTCAGGGCACCCCTCCGACTCGAAACGGGCGCACAGCCCAACACCGGGCACGGGCCTGCGAAACGGCACGGGCAGCCTGCACCCGGATCCCCGGACGTGCGCTCGGGCCGTCTCCGGGCGGATCATCCGGGGGTCCGGCCGCGTGCGCCGTCTAATCTGTACACCCCGTCCCAATTTTTGTGATTTTTGTATCTGGTAGAAGCCGGATGTATGGGCGTATTTTAACGCTGTTGTAAATTGGGGGCTTGACGGCTGCCCCCAGGGGGGTGTAGGCTGTGGGGGATCTGACCAGGAACGTCTGGGGTGTCGAGGTCACATTGGAGCGGAATAACCAGCCTGCATCTCCCCACGAAAGTCCGCGCAAGCGGCCCCCCGAGGGAGCGAAATAACCAGCGGGCATCTCCTCATAGTCCCACCGGCCACAGCACGAGAGCGGTCAACCGGAAGCAGCGAACGTCAGCGGAAGCCAGCGCAGGTCTGCAAGATGCCCACCCCGGATACAGCCTGGGAACAACACTCGGGCAGGGGTTGAAAGTGGGCGCCCAGAAACGGAAATCCGGCCACAGCATCTCCCCCTTCCTCGTGTCGAAAGCGAGCAAGCTGGCGGAACCGCACCGGTCGACAAGCGCAAGCCAGCGAACGCCAACCAGCACACGCCCTCCCGCTCCCCAGGCTAGAGCCATGTCCTCCCCGACACCCGTCTGAGGTACGACCAGATGGTTCGTTCTGTGTGTCCCCAAGCAGAACCTCGATGGCGGTAACGCCGACCCGGTTCTTGAATAAGCACTCCGACCTGTCCGAGATGACGCTCGATCAGTTTCTGCTGATTCATGGACAGCAGCCGGTGATCAAGCAGGTGCCCCAGCGCGCCCTCGGTCAGCCGCTGTCTGCCCAGGACCGAGCGACCCCCAGTCCGGACGGGCGCACCAGATTCGAGAATCCGGACAACACCCCGTATGTGCCGCCGGATGGGTATGCCCATGCCCGGGAGGATGTCCGCCAGATCGCCATACAATCAGCGCGAGAGATTATGGCAAAGAAGAAAACGAAGCAGCGACAGAGCCTCGCGCTCCCGCCGGCGCTCGCCGCGTCCACCAACGGGACCGTCCCAGCCCAGCCCCACGCTCCACCAGCCCAATCCCCGAACTCGGACGGTCGGCCCCAGCCCGGAAAAGCGTATGTGCTGGTCCGGCCGACCGATCCGACCCAGGCGAGCCTTCCGTTCGCGACTCCCTGTCAGCATCTCATGGAACTGGTGTTCGACGTTGAGGGGGTCGGGACCGTCGCCTATCCGCTCATGTGCGAGGTTCTGGGTGTCCATCCCAACCAGCCCCACATGATGAAAGTCTATGGCCGGGCGGCGGATCCCGGATCCCCCGACCAGGATGTCTTCGTCGGCTGGGGCGATGTCCTCCCCGAGCACCCCCACCCGTCGTCATGACGCGACCGCCGCACCCACTCGACCGGCCGTTCCAGGATGTGGACGCGAACGCGGCCCGCCAGTACGCCCTCACCGCCCCCATCGAGAGTACCGATACCCTCCTCCATCTCCTCGAACAGGCGTTCTTAGCCGGGTGCGCACGCTACAGCCATCCCACATCCTCCGCTCCGCTCTCCTACCCACCCGAACGCGTCCCTCCCGGCAGCCATACCCCATACATCCCGACCCACGAGGATGGTATCCCGCTCTACCCGGTCTATCATCGCAACGGAGAGATGCGCTGTCAGAAGGTCGCGTTCTACCATCGCGGTCCGGTCAATCCCACCCAACGGGCGGACCTGACCCGCTTGCGGATCCATCCCTCGATGCGCATCCCGACTCCGCACGATGTCCCGCGCTGTGGATCCTGTGGGATCGTGGTCGATCCCTACTCGACCCAGGATCTGGACTGGGCAGCGTTGCTCTCGACCCACCCGCGTGCTCCGTCAGATCCAGGGGCTGATTCCCTGTCAGGCACTCCCACGAAAGGTCGTACCCCGGACGTGGCCGATCCTGATCCAGATGTTCAGCCCCTGGATCTGCCGGAGCAGCAGCCCGAACAGCAGCACGGCGATGCGACTCGCCAGATCGATCATCTGCACGCCCTCGCCACCAGCCTGTTTGAGGAACGGCCGGGCCATCCGCGTGGTCCGGAGTAAGACGCGCCGCTCCCCGCCCCCGCAGACGCCCGGGCAAGCCCGTCGCGGTCAGCACCGCCGTCGCGCCGCTGCGGATGCGCTGTATCATGCCGAGATGCGGGCGTATGTCGCTCGCCGAATCCGGGAAGGCGCACCCCCCAAACAGGTCGCCCACGAACTGGGAGTTCCCCGCACGATGGTTGAACAGAGTATGCAGGTCAGCCTCTCCCGGATCGCGAACTACGACCGCCAGCAGCGTGGCGAGCGCCGCCCGGATGACCCGCCCCGCTCCCCGCCCCTGCATGGTGACGTTCTGGACTCCCCGGACGAACGGGCGTTCATCCTCCAAGCGTATGCGCTGCGCAAGCGGAGTCTCCCGGTCGATGAGATCGCGATGCTCACCGGCCGGACCGAAGAGCAGGTCCGCCGCGCGGTCGCGACGCGGCTGAAAGAACTCGACGCGGACGAGATGTCGGAGATGAGTCAGGCCAAGCGGATGATGCTCGAACAGATCGACGCGATGATGGCGGCGATCAGCACCCCGGCCACGGGGAAGGACATCGATGGGTCCAACGCCCCCGTCGTCCTGGAAGCGATTGACCGGATGGTGAAACTGATGGACCAGAAGTCCAAGCTCCTGGGCCTGTCCGCTCCGCAGAAGATCGACCTGACCTCCCGGATCGAGATCTTAGCGAGAACCAGCGGCTATGATCTGGACGAACTCCGCGCGATCACCGCCGAAGTCCTGTCCGAGTACTCACCCCAACGGCTGCGAGGCGTCTGATCCTATGTCGCCGATGACGTTCCCCGTGCCCGCCCCGCTGCCCGCGACCCGGGTGGCCTTTCGGACCTACACCCCCGAGCAGATCGCCGAGGCGTCTCGCTGTCCGCTCGAGAACGTCCGGATGTACTGGCCGAAGCTCACGGAGCAACTCCGGCACGCCGGGATCTACGAGTATGAGGTCACCCTGGGCCTGATCGGGACGGTCGCCATCGAATCCGCCTCCCAGTTCAAAGCTGTCGAAGAAGCCTTCTGGCTGAATGAGGCCGACCGTTGGGCGGAGTACGTCCGACGGGGCTACGATGGCGGGCCGGAGTATCACGGCCGGGGCGGGATCCAGCACACCCACAAGTTCAACTACGAGAAGCTCGGCCCGAAGATCGCCACCCTCTGGGCGACCTCCCCCCAGCAGCCGGCGATGGATCTGGTCACCAACCCGAACAACCTGCTCGATCAGGACATGTCCAGTGCGGCTGACGTGCTCTACTTCCGGGACACCCAGACCTTGGAAGGCTATTCGATTGTGGACGCCTGCCGGGAGCGGGACTGGGAATGGGTCCGCCGGCTGGTCTACGGCGGCAAAGACCCGGCCGGCGAGGCCAGGATCTCCAGCATCGTCAACCAGTTGGAAGGGACCGACCCCCG
>Ga0173478_10000070_pt1 | contig 14266 bp, 10 predicted proteins | sample NitcycUS014104B1_FD_122623 | JGI IMG/M metagenome (GOLD analysis project Ga0173478, IMG submission 122623) | Soil microbial communities from Arlington Agricultural Research Station in Wisconsin, USA - Nitrogen cycling UWRJ-S014-104B-1 (version... | ecosystem: Environmental > Terrestrial > Soil... | reverse complement strand
TGATCTTTTTTTCGGGACGCTCGGCGAGAGAATCGGGCGGGGCGACGACGGTGCTGGAGAGCGTTCCGGCGCCGGCCGCAGGCGCATGCGTTGTGTCAGTAGAGCTGGTGCCCGGGTTCTGGGTGGCTTCCTGCTGGGCTTTGAGCCGCGCGGCCGCTTCGCGGCGCTCGCGCTGTGCTTTCATTTTGGGGCCGAGGTAGAGCGCGTCGTAGGCGACGAACAGAACCATCGAGATCGCGAACGCGAGCAGTGCACGGCGTTCGGTGGAGAGCTTCATTCGCTTCCTTTCATTTCTGAATCATGGCGATGGCGCGGCGGCGGCACAGGATCGAATCCGCCATTGAGCGGATGGCATCGCGACAACCGCGCGAACGCAAGCACGCTTCCGCGCAGCGCACCGTGAGTCACGATGGCGTCGCAGGCGTAGCACGAGCACGAGGGATAAAAACGGCAGATATCCGGAAGCAGCGGCGAAACGAAATCCTGGTAAGCGTGCACCGCGCGCAAGAGCGCGCGCTGGGGCAGGGTGAGATGGAGGTCAGGCTTCATTCGTTCGTCACTTTAATTCAAGATGGTCGGTGTTGGCAGCGGCGATCGCGCGTTCGATGTCTTCCTGCACTTCGTATACACCGCGACCGTTGATGGATTCGCGCGCCACAAACACGATCCAGAGTGATTCATCGGGCCAGCGCGGGGCAAGAAAACGTGCAGTTTCGCGAAGCAGACGTTTGGCGCGGTTGCGCTGGACGGCGCCGCCTACCTTGCGGCTTGCCACCACGCCCACCCGCAGTCCGTCAGGATCCGCCGGAGCTCGAAGGAAGATGACTGCGTAGCGTGTGACGATCTTGCGGCCGCCGTCGTAGCAGTAGCGAAACTGCCACGGCAGGGGAAGCGTGCGCACACGCCGTCGCGGCCCTCGCGTCGACCCGGTCGAGTCCATCGCGGCGCCGATGACCGCTGGCTACGCCGAAAGACGCTTGCGGCCCTTGGCGCGACGACGCTTGAGGACGAGGCGTCCGCCGCGTGTGGACATGCGCTTGCGAAATCCGTGTTCTCTCTTGCGCTTGATAAGGCGAGGCTGGAATGTACGTTTCATGACGAATCCCTGTGACGGTAATGCGTTTGATTGGTAATTGCGAAATTGCCGGCCGGGAGGGCAAGCGATTCAGACAAGACGGGTTGCCAAAACGGCGAGACTACAGTAACGGCAGGATTGTCGTCAAGGCCAACCAGGCGGATCGGCCCGCAATGGCCTCCAATGGCGGCCTGGATGCCCTCCGGCGGGGTGTGCCGCGGGTGTGAACAACTCCATCCATCGCGCCGCCGCAAAAAATCCGGCATCCACCAAGTTATCCACAGATTTTCCCCGGATAAGTCACTCGCCCTTCATGACTTGATCACTTTTTGTGAAGAACTTTATTTCTCGGTTGCTGCCGGTTTTGTCGCTTTGATACCTTGACCCGCGTTCGTATCAGCGGGTGTGCGGCATCTCCTGAAAACACGAATTCTCGACACAGCTCTGTGGACAACTTCGCCGCGCTCACCCGTTTCAGATTCCTAACTTGTATTTTTTCAATAAGGTAAGTGCTTTTCCACATTTGTGGATAAGTCGTTGTTTCCCGGGTGCCACTTGGCGAGCCCCCCGGGAAGGCAACCCCAGCTTTTGCGTCTCTGGAGACGGGTAACATCCAGTGTTGATTACGCGGTTGATGAAGGGTTTGGGACGACGGTCACGCCGTGACCAGGTCGTGTCGGATTACATCCGACGGAGAAAGGGTACATTCCATGTCGGTTTCCTCCCGCCAACAAGAAAACGATCAGCTTTGGTCCGGTTTTCTAGCATCGGTGGCGACGCTCGTGAACAAGCAGACATTCGAAACCTGGTTCAAGCCCATGCGGCTCGGATCAGTGGATGGATCGAGGGCGGTGATCGATTGCCCGAGCAAGTTCTTCGTTGATTGGGTGAGCGAACATCACACCGACAAGATCACGTTCGCGCTGCGCTCCGTGCTCGGAACCGAAGCGCAATTCATGCTGCAGAACGCCAACGATGCGCCGCCGGAAATCACGCACCGTCGCGTCGAGGTCGTGCCGGCGGCTGCCGTTTCCGCCAACACGCGCCCGCGCAAGATCGTGAGTGAAGGCGAGCGCCTCAATCCGAAATACGTGTTCGACGAGTTCGTCGTCGGTAACAACAGTCGCATGACGTACGCGGCATGCCTGGCGGTGTCGGAGCGTCCCGCCCAGGTCTACAACCCGCTGTTCATCTATGGCGGCGTGGGTCTCGGCAAGACGCACCTGATGCAGGCCATCGGCCACGGTCTCACCAAGAATCATCCCAACGCGCGCATGCACTACTGCTCCGCGGAAGCATTCATGAACGAGATGATTCTCGCCATTCGTCACACCAACAGCCACGAGTTCCGCAACAAGTATCGCAACGTGGATCTCCTGTTGATCGACGACATCCAGTTCCTGGCCGGCAAAGAGAGCACGCAGGAAGAATTCTTCCACACGTTCAACGCGCTGCATGGCGCCAATCGCCAGATCGTGGTCACCAGCGACCGTCCCCCCAAGGAGATCCCGTCGCTGGAGGATCGTCTGGTGTCGCGTTTTGAGTGGGGACTCATCACCGATATACAGCCGCCCGATTACGAAACGCGTCTCGCCATCCTGCGCAAGAAAGTCGAGCGCGAGAACATTCAGATTCCCGATGACGTGCTGGCTCTGATTGCAGACAGCGTGAAGAGCAACATTCGTGAGCTCGAGGGCAGCCTGGTGAAGCTGCTCGTGCACGCCAGCGTGTACAAGCGGGATGTGACCATTGAGATGGCGCACGACGTCCTCAAGGATTTCGTGAAGACGACGACGCGCAAGACGAGTATCTCGACCATCCAGAAGGTGGTCTCGCAGCACTATCGTGTCCCGGTTGAATCCATGCGATCCAAGGTGCGTACAGCCCGTCTTGCTTTCCCAAGACAGATCGCGATTTACCTGGCGCGTGATTTGACGTCGGCTTCGCTCGCTCAGATCGGACAGAGATTCGGCGGACGTGATCACACAACGGTGATTCACGCCTGCCAGAAGATCTCCGAGCTGATCGAGCGCGATGTCGCGTTGCGTTCGACCATCAGCCAGTTGCGCAAGGAGCTCTCCTCCTAGCGATCAACCAGGGGGCTGGTTCGAGACAGGACGGGCCGCGGTTTGGAAGACCGCGGCCCGTTTTCTTTGTTCGCAGCCGGAAGATTGTCGCGCGGTTTTGAGTTGTCCCCATGAATGTCGGGGTGTGTACAACGTTCCCCATAGTGTGAACAACGTGTGTGGAGAAGATGGGGATTGTTATCCAGTGTTGATCCACACCCGGCTTATCGACCGGGTATCCTCATGCTGTCCCCGTTCCGGAAGTACACGAAACCCCTGACAGGGCAACCGGTATCGTACTGATGTTCCACTTCTCCACACTCCTACTGCTACTACGATTTATGAATCTAATTAATACGTAGAAGACAGGAGAGGCCGTCCACCGAGTTGACGCTAAGATATCGGTGGAAAATCCTCTGCGCCCCGATCCCTTCCTTGCAGGTCACACCACGCTGCGCTATAGTCTGGCTTCCCCGTTTTTGAGCTTAGCCGAGGAATGTTTGCCGTTGGTCAAGGAGGACCAGGCGTGAAGATCACCGTCGACCAGAAAGATCTTTTGAGAAGTTTGCAGGGTATTTCCGCCGTGGTGCCAACCAAGACGTCGTTGCCGATTCTCTCGACATTCCTCATGGAAACGAAAGGTGACGGCAAAGTCACGCTTACGGCGAACGATCTCGATGTTTCGCTGACAAACACGCTGGCGTGCGAAACCACCGGCAGTGGAAGCGTTGCGGTTCCGGGCAAGAAGTTCTTCGAGATTGCGCGTTCGCTTCCCGAAGACAAAGTGATCATCGAAGTGGAAGGCGATCGTATCGGCATCAAGTGCCGTCGCAGCCGTTTCAAAATGATGGGCAAGAGCGCGGATGAATTTCCCAAGCTTCCGTCGCAGAAGCCCGTCGTCTCCTTCACGGTTCCTGCCAGCACACTCGACACCATGGTCAACAAGACCAGCTATGCCGTGTCGACGGATCTGACGCGTCCGTCTCTGTGCGGCGTGTTGTGGGAGATGAAGAAGGGCAGCCTGGGCATGATTGCCACCGACGGTCATCGCCTCGCGAAAGTGGAGCTCGCCAAAGTGGCCGACAGCAGCGCCGACAAAGACGTCATCGTTTCACCCAAAGCACTCAGCATTTTCCGTTCACTGGTGGGCGGTCTCGACACCGTGAATGTGTCGCTGGCCGAGAATCACATCACGCTCGATCTCGGTGACAGCGTGATCTACTCGCGTCTTCTGGAAGGTCCCTTCCCGGATTACAACCAGGTGATGCCGAAGAAGAACACCAAGAAACTCACGGTGAGCCGCGAAGAGCTCACCGATGCGTGCCGTCGCGTGGCGATTCTTTCCAGTGCCATCACGCACCAGGTGAAGCTCGTCGTCGAAGACGATCGTCTCACGCTTTCGGTGAAGACGCCGGACGTCGGCGAAGCGGTCGAAGAAGTGACGTGCAGCTACGGCGGCGGCAAGATGGAGATCGGTTACAACGCGCGCTATCTGCTCGACATTCTGCGCACCATCGAGAGCGGCGATGTGAGCTTCATGCTGGATCGCAACGACAACGCCGGCGTGGTGACGCCCGAAGAAAACGGCACCGACATGGCGCACCAGTGCCTGTTGATGCCGCTGCGTCTCAGCGACTAGAGCGCTGGGACGCCCGGCACCATCGTGCGCGTCGACCGGGTACAAACCGCGAATTTTCGGAACCTCGCCGGCGCCGGCGTCGAGCTTGGACCCGCGCTCAATGTCCTCGTCGGTGAAAACGGCCAGGGCAAGACCAACTTCCTCGAAGCCATTTACCTCTTCCGCTTCGGTCGCTCGTTTCGCGCCCAGAGCGACGCCGAGCTCATTCGTTTCGACGAGCCGTTCTGCCGCGTCGAAGTCACCAGCACCTTCGCCGACGGTCGCAGCGAGACCTTCGCGTGCGGTATCGAGCGGCGCGGCAACTCCGTTCATCGCAGCATCAAAGTGGCGGGCCAGCTCCTTCCCCGGCGCTCGGACCTTGCCGGCCGCTTTCCCGTGGTCCTCTTCGGTCCCGGCGATCTCAGAACCGTTTCGGGTGAGCCGGAACATCGGCGCCGTTTCTTCGATATGGTGGGCACGACCACCGATCCACGCTACCTGCGCGCTGCCAACGAGTACCGCCGTGCGCTCGAGCAGCGCAACGCCGCCCTCAAGGCACGCGCGACCCGCGATGAGCTGGAAGCGTGGAATGAACGCATCGCGGAACCGGGAGCCGAGCTCACGCTCCGACGCCGCGATCTGGCGCTTCGGCTCGAGGCGTTGATGGCGCGGGAAGCGCAGGCTTTGGAGAGCCCGTTTGAATTCTCGATGCGCTACGAGTCATCCCTCGAGCCTTCGGAAGCAACGACTCCCGATGAGCTCCGGCAGCACTTCCTGGAGCGTCTGCGTTCCCTCATGGGGGAAGAAATACGGCGTGGCGTCACCCTGGCGGGACCGCACCGCGACGACGTCCAGTTCTGCCTCGCGGGAAATGATCTGCGTCGTTACGGCTCCCAGGGCCAGCGCCGCCTGTTTGCGGTGCTCCTCAAGCTGGCCGAGCTCTCCCACCTCGAAAGCGAGCTGCGCGAACCCTGTGTGCTTCTCCTCGATGACGTGTTTTCGGAGTTCGATGCAGCCATCATGGGGCGTCTTCAGCAGCTATTCGAAGGCGAGCGACAGGTGTTCGTCACCACTCCGGTGGAGCTTCCCGAGCGTCAATCGGTGCGCACGCGTGTGCTGCGTGTGCACGATGGGTGTGTAGACGCTGGTTAACATTTATAAGCCGCTGCGTGAATGTCGTTTACATCGCGAATTTAGAATCATCAAAAACAAAAAAAAGGTTTCTAAGCTGCGCTAAAAAAGTTACTTTTAGCTGGCTATGGCCCCACGTTCTTTTGCCCGTGTCAGCGATCTGCTTCCTTCTGTTCTTCGCGACCTCGGGCTCCAGAAAAGATTCAGTGAGAGACGGGTGGTCGAGCAGTGGGCCGGCGTGGTCGGCCCCGAGCTGGCACGGCGCACACGGGCGCTCCGCTGTGAAAGCGGAACCCTCACTGTGCACGTGGACCATGGCGCCTGGATGCAGGAGCTGCACTTCATCGAGAAAAAACTGCTCGCGAAGATGCAGGCGGCCTGCCCCGATGTGGCGCTCAAGCAGATCCGTTTCACCGCTCGCGACGTGGACTAGCCGGGCAAACACTGGGAGTCGTCATGAGAAGCGATATCAGCAAATCTCAACCGGACAAGCCGGCACCTCCCGTGATTTCGCCGGACAACGAGACTGGAAAGGTCGACATGGCTCAGGAATACACTGCTAAACAGATTCAGGTGCTGAAAGGGCTGGAGGCCGTCCGCAAACGCCCCGCCATGTACATCGGCAGCACCGATATCCACGGCGTGCACCACCTCGTCTACGAGGTCGTGGACAACTCCGTCGACGAGGCGCTGGCCGGCTACTGCACAGACATCGAGGTCATCATCCACGACAACCTGGTGGTAAGCGTGGAGGACAACGGCCGCGGCATTCCCGTCGATATCCATCCGACCCAGCACCGTCCTGCCGTCGAAGTCGTGATGACCACACTGCACGCGGGCGGCAAGTTCGACCGCGACACCTACAAGGTCTCGGGCGGTCTCCACGGCGTCGGTGTTTCGGTCGTGAACGGTCTTTCCGAATGGCTCGAGGTCGAGATTCATCGCGACGGCCAGCGCTATACGCAGAAGTACGAGCGTGGAGCACCCGCCAACGATTTGCAGGAGCTTGGTGCCACCGATCGCCGCGGCACCATCGTGTCGTTCCTGCCCGATTCCGAAATTTTCGAGAAAGTTGATTACCAGTACGAAGTGCTGGCCCAGCGCCTGCGCGAGCTTGCGTTCCTCAACAAGGGTCTGAAGATCGTGTTCGACGACCGGCGCGCACAAAAGGCGCGCCGCCAGGTGTTCCAGTACGAAGGCGGCATCGTGTCGTTCGTGAAGTACATCGACACGGCCAAGACGCTGCTCACGCCGCAGCCCATCTTTCTGCAGGCGGAGAAAGACGGCGTGCACGTGGAAGTGGCGCTCCAGTACACCGACGGCTACGCCGAAAACGTGTTTTCGTTCGCCAACAACATCAACACGATGGAAGGCGGCACGCACCTGATCGGCTTCAAGGCGGCGCTCACGCGCACGATCAACAACTACGCTGCGTCCAACAATCTGTTCAGGAAGGAGCGCGTCACGCTCGGCGGCGACGACGTGCGCGAAGGCTTGACCGCGGTGGTGAACGTCAAGGTCCCCGAGCCGCAGTTCGAAGGCCAGACCAAGACCAAGCTCGGCAACTCCGAAGTGAAGGGCATCGTCGAGGCCGTGGTGGGCGACGGGCTCAAGGAGTATCTGGAAGAGAATCCGGCCATCGGCAAGGCCGTGGTCGAGAAGACACTGGCGGCGTACACCGCGCGCGAAGCAGCGCGCAAGGCGCGCGATCTCGCGCGTCGCAAGACCGCGCTCGAGTCCGCTTCCCTTCCCGGCAAGCTGGCGGATTGCGCGGCGCGCGATCCGCAGGTGAGCGAGCTCTATCTGGTTGAAGGTGATTCGGCGGGTGGCTCGGCCAAGATGGCGCGCAACCGCGAATTCCAGGCCATCCTGCCGCTGCGCGGCAAGGTGCTGAACGTGGAGAAGGCGCGCCCCGACAAGGTGTTCTCGAACGAAGAAATTCGCACCATTATTACGGCCGTGGGCACGGGCGCCGGCGAGTTCGATCTCACCAAGGCGCGCTATCACAAGATCATCATCATGACCGATGCCGACGTCGACGGCGCGCACATTCGCACGCTGTTGCTCACCTTGTTCTACCGGCACATGAAGCCGCTCATCGAAGCGGGTTACGTCTACATCGCGCAGCCGCCGCTCTACAAGCTCAAGAAGGGCAAGAAGGAAGTCTACGCCTACCAGGAAGAGGATCGCGATCGCGTGCTCAAGGACTGGGGCGGCAACGAGGGTGTGTACATCCAGCGCTACAAAGGTCTCGGCGAAATGAACCCCGAGCAGCTGTGGGAGACCACCATGGATCCCGAAGCGCGCACCATTCTCAAGGTCGACATTCCGGATGCCGTGGAAGCGGACCGCATTTTCTCGATTCTGATGGGTGACGAAGTCGAGCCGCGCCGCGAATTCATTCAAGAGAACGCGCTCGCGGTGAAGAATCTGGACGTGTGAGATGACGCGTGTCTCGAACCGGCGCTCGGATTATCTGGAGTGGACAAAGCGCCGGCGGGGCATCCGCTATTCGCTCTCGCGCAGCGGCGTTCCGCGCCTGAATCTGCGCGAGCTCGAGCCCACCCTCGATTACCTCCTCACGGTTGATCCCAACGAAGACGGGTGGCCGCCGCTCGTCGAAATGATCGCGCAGCGCGCCGAGCTCACGCCCGCGCACGTCTGTCTGGCCAGCGCCTGCACGGGGGCGAATCACGTCGCCTTCGGGCTCTTGCTCGACAGCGGCGATCACGTGGCGATGGAGACGCCCGTGTACGAGCCGCTCGTCAAGCTGGCGCGCTATTTCGGCGCCACGGTGGATTTCTTCGAGCGCCACGAATCCAACGGCTGGCGCGTCGATCCGGATGATGTGAAGCGCTCGCTCATCACGACCACGAAGCTCGTGGTGCTTTCGAATCTCAACAACCCGACCGGCTGTCAAGATGACGACGAGAGCATTCGGCGCATTGCCGCCGACGCACAGCAACTCGGCGCGCACGTGCTTATCGACGAAGTGTACCTGGATTTCCTGCACGCCGAAGGCGTGCGCACCGCCGCGCGGCTGGCTCCGAATATTCTGATCAGCAACAGCGTGACGAAAACCTTCGGCCTCGATTCGCTGCGCCTGGGCTGGATGCTGGCGGATCCCTCTCTCGCCGAACGTGGGCGCCGTTTGAGCGATCTCTATACAAACAACTTCCCGCATCCCAGCGAGCGCATCGCGCTGCTCGCACTGGGTCGCGCGGAAGAAATTCTCGCGCGCAACAACGCGATGCTGGCCGGGCACATCACCATCGCGGACGACTTCATTGCGTCACAGCCGCGGCTGTCATGGGTGAAGCCGCGCGCGGGAACGTGCGGCATGGTGCACATCGACGGCGTCGACGTGGACGAGCTCACCGACCGGCTCGCGCGCGATTTCAACACCGGCATCGTGCCGGGGCGGTTCTTCAACGCGCCGTCACACATCCGGCTGGCGTGGGGCGTGGACACGGAAACGTTCCGCGCCGGACTCGAACATCTCGCGCACGCGCTGGCGCAGTGAACAATCGCGGCGCCGCCGCGGAACTTCACGCCACATCGATCCACAATGGGGAGCGCGCGGCACATTCTGCATGTGCGCCCTTCGTTTGATGGTTGCGATGCGATAGAATCGTGAAAGCAAAAAAAGCCGGCCGCCCTCCGTTCACTAAATCCCACGGCCGCGCTGGAGGTCTCGCAACATGAGTTGGTCGCATCGCAGCGCCGTCGCCGTACTGTTTGTCGCTTCGGTTCTTTCCACAACGCGTTCCGCGCACGCGCAAACCGGCGTGCAGTTTGACGGTTCGAACGACTATTTGAGCTTCGGCACCGCACCCGCACTGGGCGCGGAAACGTTTACGCTCGAGCTCTGGTTCTACAAGACCGGACTCAGCTCGGTGACAAGCACGGGCTCGGGCGGCGTCAGCGCCGTTCCGCTCCTTACCAAGGGGCGCAGCGAAAACGACGGCAGCAACGTCGACATGAACTACTTCCTCGGATTCCGTGGCACGGACAACGTGCTGTGCGGTGACTACGAAGAAGGAACCGGCCAGGCCTCCCCCGGACTCAATCACCCCGTCTACGGCATCACGTCGATTCGCAACAATACGTGGTATCACGCCGCCGCCACGTTCGACGGCACCACGTGGCGTCTGTATTTGAACGGCAAGCTGGAAGCGACGTCGGTGGTGGGCGCGGGACATCTGCCGCAGTCGGCAAGCATCCAGCACGCAGGTCTCGCGACGGCGATGAACTCGCTCGGCGCAACGGGCGGATTTTTCAACGGCATCATCGATGAAGCGCGCATCTGGAACTACGCGCGCAGTGCGCAGGAGATCAACGACAACATGTACGTGGAGGTCGCGTCGGGCACCGGCCTTCTGGGCCGCTGGGGACTCAACGATGGAACCGGCCTCACCGCGCTGAACTCGGTGGGGAGTTCTCCCAACGGCACGCTCGCCAACGGTCCGACGTGGGCGCCGGGTTCGACATTCGCGCTCGCGAACTCGCTCGACTTTGGTCAGTCCAACAACGCTGTCGTCAATTTCGGGGATCCGAACGCGCTCGATCTCGCGCAATTCACGATTGAAACGTGGGTGCGTCGTGACGGGAGCGGCAGCGCCACAAGCACAGGTACTGGCGGCGTCACCGCGGTCCCCCTTGTCACGCACGGCGGCCCCGAAGACGATGGTGGCAACCTCGATATCAACTATTTCCTCGGCATTCGCTCCAGCGACAACGTGCTGTGCGCGGACTTCGAGGAAGGCGCCACGGGTTTGCTGCAGGGCCAGAATCACCCGGTCGCGGGCGTGACACCGCTGATTATAGACACGTGGTATCACGCGGCCGCCACCTATGATGGAAGCACGTGGCGTTTGTATCTGGACGGATCGCTCGAAGCAACGCTGGTGGTGAACCAGCCCGTGCAGTCGGCGAGCATCGCGCTTGCCGGGCTGGGAACGTCGTTCACTTCAGCGGGAGTCGCATGGGGACACCTGCAGGGTGCGATGGCGGAAGCGCGCGTGTGGAACTACGCGCGCACCATCACGGAAATCCGCGCCACGATGAATTCCAAGATCACCACGCCCACACCGGGACTCGTCGCACGCTGGGGTCTCAACGACGGGGCAGGCAACACCGTGCTGGGTTCAGCCGGCACCGCGATCACCGGCACCATCCAGGGCAGCGGATGGAGTTGGGACGCGCCGCCGCCGTTCAACGCAATCCCGTCGTCGCCGCCGTCGCCTCCGGTTCTGGTGGCACCCGCGAACAATGCGATCAACGTGTCGCTGGCGCCCACGCTCGACGTGATCGTAAGCGATCCGGACGCGGATTCGGTGACGGTAACTTTCTACGGACGCGTCAAGACGCCCGTTGATCCCACGCCCTTCACGATTGTGCACCTGCCGGACACCCAGTTCTACACGTCGCAGCAGTTCGGCGGAACCATGGCCATGCTGAATGCACAGCTGCAATGGATCGTCGACAAGCGAGACACACGCCATATTGCGTGGGTCGACCAGACCGGCGACTGCACCGACCATGGCGATGCCATCATCGAGGAGTGGAACAATGCGGCCGCTGCTTTTTCTCTCATCGAGAATCCCATCACGACGGGCCGCCAGTATGGGATGCCGTTCAGCATCGACGTGGGTAACCACGACGAAAGCCCTGTCGGTGACGCGGATGGCACCACGATCTACTACAACCAGTTCTTCGGTGTCTCGCACTTCACGGGCCGCAACTATTACGGTGGCCACCATTCGACCACCAACGACAATCACTACTCGCTGTTCAGCTCCAACGGCATGAAGTTCGTCGTGCTCAGCCTGAAATACGACGTCACGCCCAATGCGGATGTGCTCGACTGGGCCGACGGCGTCGTCTCCGCATACCCGGATCGCTGGGCGATTGTCAGCTCGCACTACCTGATTGATTCCGGAGTGCAGGGGAACTTCTCCGCGCTGGGGCAGGCCCTCTACGACAGGCTCAAGGATAATCCCAACTTCTTCCTGATGATCTGCAGTCACATCGCGGGCGAAGGCCGCCGCAGCGACATCTACCAGGGACGCACGGTTCACACCGTGATGGCCGACTATCAGTCGCGCCAGAACGGCGGCAACGGAATTCTGCGCATCATGACGTTCTACCCGGCCGAGAACGTCATTCGCGTGAAGACGTACTCGCCCTGGACCCAGCAGTACGAAACCGACGCCGACTCCAGCAGTCAGTTCACGCTTCCTGTCGTGCTCGCCGGCACGCCGGGCTGGCAGCTCATCGGAACCAGAAAAGTAGCATCCGGCGAGCACGCCTCGATCGTGTGGCCCGCTCGCACAGCGCTGACAGATTACGAGTGGTACGTGAGCCTCGAGGACGTCCACGCCAAGAATGTCGCGGGACCGGTATGGTCGATGAAGACCGGAAGCATGGCGCCTTCGGTTGTGTTGACGCGTCCCAACGGCGGCGAGAGATTTGCGCCGGGCTCGAGTGAATCCATCCAATGGAACGCGTCCGACGACTTCGGGGTGACTTCCGTCGACATTTTGCTTTCGCGCACCGGTCCTGCGGGCTTCTATGAGACCATCGCCACCGGCCTGGCGAACAGCGGCTCTTACAGCTGGAACGTCACCGGACCGGGTGCCGTCAACGCGTTCATCCGCGTGGTTGCGCACGACGCGAACAACAACACAACGTCGGATCTCGGGGACCTTGCGTTCCACATCTCGACCGTGACAGGCGTGAAGGGCGGCGTCCCCACCATCTTCTCACTCGATGTTCTCTCCGAGAACCCGTTCAGCTACGCGAGCAGACTCGATGTATCGCTCGCGCACTCGTCGCACGTGAGAGTCACCGTGTACGACGTCGCGGGCCGGCGCGTGGCAGACCTGGTGGATGAATCGATGCCCGCCGGTCATCACACGGTGCGCTGGAACGGCGACAGCAAACAGGGCCGCGTTGCCTCCGGCGTGTATTTCGTGCGCATGGACGCCGCGGGAAAACATTTCACCAGGCGCATCGTGCTGGTCCGATAGAGCCGAAACCAAACCAGTCGGCAAAACGAAAACACCCGGCGCGAAACGGCCGGGTGTTTTTTTCGATTGCTTGACGGTTTTGTCACCGCGACTGTTACTTTGCTGCCATGAGACCGAGCTCGCTTCTGCACGTGACCGGACGCGTCGCGCGCCGCATCGGCATCACCATCGCCGGCGTCATCGTTATTCTCGCGGGCATCGCAATGCTGGTTCTTCCGGGCCCGGGAATTCTCACCATCATCCTTGGCCTGATGCTGCTCGGAGTGGAGTTTGCCTTCGCCCGCCGATGGGTGGAGCGCGTCAAAAAAAAGACTGGTCAGGCCGTCGTTTACGCTCGATCGAGGGTGCGCCGTTCCGGGCCGCCGCCGACACCGCCAGAGACGCCATAACCCATTGTCTGTAAATGGCTTGGACAGCGCTTTCGGGGAAGAAAAAGGTTTCCCTGCGCCCGCAGAATCTCTATTATAGCGGGGCGTTGAGTTTTCTTTCACAACCTCGCTTTTACAACGTAAACCGGTGGCCGCCGCGGACTGGATTCCGGGGCGTCCCCATGCGATAAACAGCGCTTTCTACGGGCCGTGACCGCTCCCTCGCGAGCGGCGTCACGACAAAGGACCAAGACATGGCGACAAACGAGAGGATCGTTCCGGTACCCATCGAATCCGAGATGCGGAATTCGTATCTCAACTATTCGATGAGCGTCATCATTTCGCGCGCGCTTCCGGACGTGCGCGACGGCTTGAAGCCCGTGCATCGACGCGTGCTCACCGCGATGAACGATCTCTCGCTCGCGCACACACGCCCCTATCGAAAATCCGCGAAAGTCACCGGCGACGTCACCGGTAACTATCACCCGCACGGCACGACCGCCGTGTACGACACCATCGTGCGCATGGCGCAGGATTTTGCGCTGCGCTATCCGCTCGTCGACGGCCAGGGCAACTTCGGTTCTGTCGATGGTGATCCGGCCGCGGCGGAGCGATACACGGAAATTCGCATGACCGCGTTTGCGGAAGAGATGCTTGCCGATCTCGAGAAAGAGACCGTCGACTTCGGCCCCAACTACGACGAGTCGCGCACCATGCCGATGGTGCTGCCCGCGAAGGTTCCCAACCTGCTCGTGAACGGCGCCGCCGGTATCGCAGTGGGTATGGCCACCAACATTCCGCCGCACAACATGCGCGAGATCTGCGACGCCGCCATTGCTGTGCTCGACAATTCCGAAGTGAGCGACGAGGAGCTGCTCAAGATTGTGAAGGGCCCCGACTTCCCCACCGCCGGCATCGTGCTGGGACGGTTGGGAATTCGCGAAGCCTACACGACGGGCCGCGGCCGCGTGATCGTG
>Ga0173478_10000065_pt1 | contig 14741 bp, 11 predicted proteins | sample NitcycUS014104B1_FD_122623 | JGI IMG/M metagenome (GOLD analysis project Ga0173478, IMG submission 122623) | Soil microbial communities from Arlington Agricultural Research Station in Wisconsin, USA - Nitrogen cycling UWRJ-S014-104B-1 (version... | ecosystem: Environmental > Terrestrial > Soil... | reverse complement strand
TAACCAGTATGCACGGTCTTTTTGGTATTGGAGAGCTTCCCACTTTTTTTAGTATAGCCTTATCTTATCTAACAGTCATTTTAGTCGTTAATGCCTTTAATCTTATTGATGGAGTTGATGGGTTGGCTGGGATGCTGGGGTTATTAACCACATCGGTATTTGGAACTTATTTTTTACTTGCCGGGCTCCCTGCTTATGCTATGTTATCATTTGCGCTGGGAGGTAGTTTATTAGCTTTTCTGATTTTCAATTACAATCCTGCAAAAATATTTATGGGTGATTGTGGTTCGCTTTTATTAGGATTGACGAATGCAATTTTAGCCGTGAAATTTATTGAAGTGGCTGATATCCAGGCTGGTTCTCTCCCCATTCAATCAGCAGTTGCAGTGGGCATTTCAGTACTTATTATTCCATTGTTGGATACAGTCCGTGTATTTAGTATCCGTATTTTCAAAGGTCGTTCGCCATTTACCCCTGATCGTAATCACATACATCATCTATTACTTGATAGAGGTCTGGGTCATAAACATGTGTCATTGTTCTGTTTTTTATTAAACATTGTCTTTATAACACTAACATATTTTGGTAGAAATCTTGGGCCCACTTACTTACTATGTGTTATGTGCGGTATTTGTTTTACTTTTCTTGCTGTTCTTCTGTATGCAAAAAAGCCTGCAAGATCTGTAATTGTAAGTTCAAAGCCACTTTTGCCTAATACGAAGCAAGCCGTTGAACCTACTACTAAAGTGGTCGCTATACACACCGAACCTTTGGGTACTCTTGCAGAGTAAAATTAGGTGCTTTGGCATTTTATCTTCTTAAGTATTGCCTCGTTTATTAGTTTTGTGCCAATCAAATCTGGAGTTATATGTCAGAAGATGTGCAGTTAACCTTGGCATTAGCGGAAGATTCCATGCAAAAGGCAATTAATCATTTAGAAGTTGAGTTGGCTAAAATACGTGCCGGCAAAGCCAATCCGCAAATGTTAGATGGAATTATGGTAGATTATTATGGTGCGCCTACCCCAATCAATCAAATAGCCAATATTACAGTACTTGATGCCCGTACAATTAGCATTCAAGCCTGGGAGAAGAATATGCTTCAGCCAATTGAACGAGCTATTATTGCAGCCAACATTGGCATTAATCCTCAAAATGACGGTGTTAATATTCGTTTATTTCTACCTCCATTAACGGAAGAAAGACGGCGCGACCTTGTAAAGAAATGTCATGGAGAAGGAGAACATTCAAAAGTATCTATCCGCAATATTCGTAGGGAGGGTATAGAAGGGATTAAGAAATTAGAAAAGAATGGCTTAAGTGAGGATGCCGCCAAAGATGCAGAAGCAGCTATCCAGGAATTAACCAATAAATATATTTTATTGGTTGATAAACATCTTGCTGCTAAGGAAAAAGAGATTATGGCTATTTAATTTTTATTAGCCATGAATACTCCTGATAATATTAAACCAAGGCAAGCTACCTGTATTACCGATATATTTTCATTGTCCCAGATACCCCACAAAATTGCCACAACCGGGATACCGTAGGTTATAAGGGAGGCAAATAATCCTCCAGCTCTTTTAATCAAAATATAAAACAGGGCAGTCGCAAAGGCGGTTCCCATTATTCCAAGAACAACAGAAGCTAAAATTGGTAAACGATAGTTTGTATCGTGCCATACAAGTAATGGTACATTTTGTTGCCACATTATGATACCAGCAGGAATACTAATAAATGAAAGAGAGATGGTTGCGAGTTTTATTGGGTTTATATCTCGTAAATAAAAGCTTACGAGGTTTACATTAATGCCGTAAAAAAGAGTAGCCAGCAAAATAAAAAAAGCAAACCAAAAATTATTGAGGGTAATGCCTCCTTTAGAAAGGCTTAGAATAAGCAACCCTGTGAATCCGATTAAGACACCAACAATTTTTTTAAAATGAACATGAGCTTTGAAGAATAAGACATTTATTACTATAACTAATAAAGGGGTTAATGAATTAAGAATCCCCGCTAAAGAACTATCTAATTTTTTGTCGATCGCAATAGCAAACAAATAAGCCGGAAACAAATTTCCGAATAGGCCTGATAGGACTATTATACCTATCTTCTTTCTCGGTATTTTAGAAAGATGAGTTAAAGCAAAGGGTATTAAAATAAAGCCCGCAGAAAAAATTCGTGTGGATGCTATTTGCCATCCATTCAATTCAAGACTGCTTAACTTCATAAGGATAAAAGAGCTGCCCCAAATAAAAGAAAGCGTGATAAAGATGACCCAGTTAATAATTTTATCTTTTATCATAGAAGTGGCAAATGTGCTACGAATAGTTTTTACCAGCTAATTTTTTACTATGAGTACGTTATCAGAAATTTCAACTAAGGCGCCAAAAGAGTTTGATAAAAAGGAAACGAAGGAATTAGCTGCCAAATTAATAGCAGAACTAGATGAGTTGCAAAACCTTTTGTATGCTGAAAGAAAGCATTCAATATTGATTGTTTTGCAAGGACTGGATGCCAGCGGCAAAGATGGGGCGATACGAAAAGTTTTCGGCCAGATGAATCCCCAAGGCGTAAGGGTACAATCATTTAAAGCTCCAACAGAGGAAGAACTAGCGCATGATTTTCTTTGGAGGGTACACGAGCACACTCCTGAAAAGGGAATGATCCAGATTTTTAATCGTTCTCATTACGAAGATGTTTTAATCACCCGTGTGCACAAGTGGTGTGATGATGCTACGGCTGCAAAACGTTTTGATGCCATCAATGATTTTGAGGAGCTATTAATGCTTCATAACAACACACGAATTCTAAAATTTTATTTACACATATCTAAGGAAGAGCAGGAAGACAGACTGGAAGAACGTGTTAACGACCCTACTAAAGTCTGGAAGTATAATGCAAAAGATAAAGAAGAAGCAAAATATTGGGATAAGTATATGGAGATGTATGAAGAGGTTTTTGCTAACTGTGATGTTACTCCCTGGGTTATTGTACCGGCAGATCAAAACTGGTACAAAGAATATATTATCGCTAAAACATTAGTTGATGCTTTAAAAGCGCTAAATATGAGTTTTCCGGATTCGAAAAAAGAAGCGAAATAATTTTTTAATACAAAACTTAAAACCATGGGCTTTATCAAAGAATTCAAAGAATTTGCTTTAAAAGGTAATGTTATTGATCTTGCAATTGCTGTAATCATCGGCGCTGCTTTTGGTGCCATAATTTCTTCTCTTGTTGACGATGTAATTACGCCACTACTCTTAAAACCGGCTCTGGAAGCGGCTAACGCTCAAGACCTTGATAAGTTGGCCTGGGGGGCCGTGAAGTACGGTAAATTTCTGGCTGCGGTTATTAAGTTTATACTCGTTGCATTAGTGCTGTTTCTTATTATCCAGGGGATTAATAAGATGAAACGGAAAAAGGAAGCGGTAGCGCCGGCGCCACCGGAATATTCACTCCAGGAAAAATTGCTGATGGAAATCAGGGACTCATTAAAAAGCTCCAGATCATAGGTTAGTATATTGAAACAAGGAACATGCTTTATATTTGGCAATCCCGTAGGAATAAAAAAACCATGCGGGATTTTTGTTTGTAAATAATTCAACTAAAATACTTTGAGCTCTACTTACCAGATAAAACTTCCCCAATTCGAGGGTCCATTTGATCTCCTGCTATTTTTTATTGAAAGAGATGAATTGGATATCTATAATATTCCGATAACGAATATTATTAATGATTTTTTGGTGTACATAAAAGAACAGGAATCATTGAATATTGAACTTTCCAGTGAGTTCATTTTGTTCATATCAACTTTAATGAGAGTTAAGGCCAAAATGTTATTGCCCCGCAAAGAACTTGATGTTCACGGTAACGAAATAGATCCCAGGCAGGAACTTATCGATAAAATCCTGGAGTATAAAAAATATAAGGAGGCAGCCGTTCGAATGGCGGAGATGGAAGCGCAACGTATGCTTATGATTAAACGGGGGAATATCCAGAAAGAATTGTCCGGCATAGGAGAGGAAGCCAGTGAAGGTACCGAGATACAAGCTATCACATTGTTTAAGTTAATGAAATCGTTTGAGCGGGTGATGCAGAAATATGAAGAGCGATTTAACAAGCCCGTTCATACTGTAGTGCCCTATAACTATACAATGGAAGGCACAAAAGCAGAGATGATTTCGGTTGCGCAAAGCGAAAGAACTTTGTCCTTTGAAAAAATATTTGAAAGAGTGGAGAATAGAGTGCATGCTATTTTCATTTTTTTATCGCTGCTTGAATTGATACAGCAAAAATTTTTAAAAATGATTACGGGTGAAGGCAGGAATAATTTCATTATCGAATACAATGAAACAGAAGAGGGCTTTACCGATGAAGAACATATGCATTTGATTTAGGCTCTCGCCGAAATTTTTTAAAGACTGTGATCGTATTCTTCATCTTAAAAAATCTAAATTTTCTTTAACAATAATTGCCATAATCTAATTAAGGTTTCCTCCTTATTTTGCATTTGATGAAGAATGTTCTTCCCTTTTTTCTAACCATTATTTACGCCTGTTTTACCAGCGGTAGCTTATGGGCTATTCCTGTCGTCGATAGAATTACTTACGAACGCTCAATTGAAGGCAATAACAACGAAAAGAATGAATCAGAGCCCGGGAAAGAAATAGAAGCTCATCATTTTGCAAGAGTTCATAAAATCCTCCCGGCTAAATTAAAAATTCCGAGGACCTGTAACGTTGCCCACTTAAAAAGGTTCACCCAACCTGGGTTTATTTATACAAAGAAGCCAATTTTTTCTTCAACCTATCATTTAGTATATAACAATCCCCTCTTTCTTAAGAACAGTGTGTTGAGAATTTGATGCCCCTTATAATTCTCTCTTAATACAGTAATAAAATTATTGTGAGTGCATTTTGCCCTCTCAATAAGCTATCGTAATATCTAAATGAAATAAAAATGAAAACGAGGCTCTATATATTGTCAGTATGTTTTACTCTTCTGTCTATTTATTCGAATGCGCAAACAAGAATAAGTAAGACCAGCGTTGTGCCCCCTGTAACAAAAGGCTATTATTCAATTGGGCGAAATGCAGAAAAGTTACATAACGGTACATCGTTGGCCCTTGTGCAATCACCTACCTACTATACAGCGCAAAAAGGGTATTATACGATTAATGAAAAAAGATACAAGCTGCCTAAATTTTATAATGTAAATGTGCCTGCGTCAGGAGCAAAATTGCCGGTGCAAAAAGGGTATTATAGCATTGGAAGTAACAATGAAAAATTGAAATAAGGATTAATTTAACCAAGAAGGGCTTTATGAAAAAGCCCTTCTTGGTTTTTGTTTAAAAGTTAAAACTTATGCTTTACGAAAGCACTGCAGCCTTTTCCTTTAGCATAATTCTTACGGCTTCAGCAATGGCTTCAGCATCATAGCCGCATTCAGCATGGAGTTGTTTCAACGTTCCATGTTCAACAATTCTATCGGGTATACCTAAGATCTTAAGTTCATTGTTATATCCGTGTTGTATCATAAATTCTCCAACAGCACCACCAAAACCACCTATGATTGTACCATCCTCTACAGTAATTATTTTGCCATAATTACTAAGTGCCTCATGGAGTAAAACTTCATCAAGAGGTTTAGCAAAACGCATATCATAATGAGCCGGGCTAATACCTTCAGTTTTTAGTTCCCGAATTGCAGCAGCGGCAAAATTGCCTGGATGTCCAAAGGAAAGAATAGCAATATCTTTTCCATCTTTTAGTTTTCTTCCTTTGCCAATAATGATTTCCGACATAGGCTTTTTCCATTCAGACATTACACCTTCTCCACGTGGATAACGAATAACAAAAGGAAGATTAGTAGTTTCCAGTTGCGCTGTGTACATCAGGTTACGCAATTCTGCTTCATTCATTGGCGCTGAAATAACCATATCGGGGATGCAACGGAAATAAGCAATATCATAAGCCCCATGATGGGTAGGTCCATCTTCACCTACAAGTCCTGCACGATCCAGACAAAAAATAACTGGTAATTTTTGTATAGCTACATCGTGTACCACCTGGTCGAAAGCACGTTGCATAAACGAAGAATAAATATTGCAAAATACTTTCATGCCCTGCGTGGCCATACCCGCACTTAAGGTTACTGCATGCTGCTCGCAAATTCCAACATCAAATGCCCGGTCGGGCATCTTCTCCATCATAAATTTTAAAGAAGAACCGCTCGGCATAGCTGGCGTAATTCCAAATATTTTATCGTTTTGCTCTGCTAATTCAATAATGGTATGTCCAAAAACATCCTGGTATTTTGGTGGTTGTGGCAGATCATATTTCTTTTTGTAAATCTCACCCGTGATTTTATCAAACAGCCCGGGTGCATGCCATTTAGTTTGATCTTTTTCGGCCAGCGCATAACCTTTGCCTTTCACAGTATGAATATGCAAAATTTTTGGACCCGGTATGCTCCTTAAATCTTTTAAAGTATCGACTAACTTGGTAATATTATGGCCGTCAATAGGGCCAAAATAACGCAGATTGAGTGCCTCAAATAAATTGCTGCTTTTGCTAATCATACCCTTAACACCCGCTTCTAATTTTGAAGCCATATCGCGGGTAAATTTCTTTCCTACTGGAAGCTTTCCCATAAGTTTCCAAACATCGTCACGCAGCTTATTATAAGTTAATGATGTCGTTATGTCGGTAAGATATTCTTTCAGAGCACCCACATTAGGATCAATGCTCATGCAATTATCATTTAGAATAATCAGCACATCGCTGTCTGCTACACCAGCATGATTAAGCGCTTCAAAAGCGATACCGGCTGTCATAGCTCCATCGCCTATAACTGCAACTACCTTTCTATCTTTTTCACCTTTATATTTTGCCGCCATCGACATTCCTAAAGCAGCTGAAATGGAAGTAGAGGAGTGGCCGACACCAAATGTATCGTATTCGCTTTCGGTTCTTTTGGGAAAGCCACTGAGGCCTTTGTATTTGCGATTGCTGTCAAATTGATCCCGGCGGCCTGTAATAATTTTATGACCATATGCCTGGTGACCAACATCCCAAACCAATTGATCATAAGGTGTATTATAAATATAGTGGAGCGCAACGGTGAGTTCTACCACGCCAAGACTGGCGGCAAAATGTCCACCATGTACACTCACTACATCAATTATATATTGGCGCAACTCATCACAAACCTGGTAGAGTTTTTCCCTAGATATCTTTTTTAGGTCGTCAGGGTTATTGATAGATTGTAATAAGGCTCCGGGCTCTATATGCATGCGAACGGTTTAACTCAGGTAAAAATAACAGATTTACTGCAAAGGGCAGACCACTGTCACTGTTTAACAAATCGAAAGGTTATTGGTTCTGTTAATGCCAGAAAAAAAGCATTCGATATTAAAATAGTTTTCAGTTTTAATGAAGAAACAGCTCTTTGCTCTTGCTTGTTTTAAATCAATGTTTCTCTTTTTTCTAAGAATATTATTCAATTATAAATGGTGTAATTAAACTCGGCGAATGTGGTATTCACAGACGTTTTCGATGTTTTTTAGAGATTTTATCCGCTTATAAAAGTTATCTTCCATTAGTATATTTACAATGCACCAGCTTTAACCATTCAGTTAGTTTTACAAAATGAACTGGACCGCGGCCTCAAGATATTGGGTATTTCAAATTTTTGGTTGGTCACTTTATGCGCTAATCAATGTTTTTTTTGCAGGTCTTTTCGATCAGTTGACTGGTTACATGCTGATCCGGTTGCTTTTTTTTCTTGAAGTAGGGTTGTTTTTTTCTCATTTAATGAGAGAAACCATTCATCGTTCGGCAGTTTTAATGAAGAGCCTACAGTACCAGGTTATTAATTTCATTATACTAACTCTTGTTTTTGCCATGTTGATGGCATTGGTACAAGTGCCCTTTGAAATTATTTGCGATCTGCGCACCATTAACGTTTCCGAAAGAGCCGCCTTCCATCTTTTGTTTTTCAAAAATTTTTCTACAAGCTCGCTGTTACTTTTTATATGGAACTCTATCTATTTTATGTATCACTACGTAATGAAGAGTCGGAAACAGCAAATGGACACTTTACAATTAGAAGCCCTGGTTAAAGAGCTGGAATTAAAAACAATCAAGGCGCATATAAATCCTCATTTTATTTTTAATTCATTAAACAGCATCAGGGCCTTGATTGATGAAAATCCGCCAAGAGCAAGAACTGCTATCACCGAACTAAGTAATATTTTGCGAAGCAGTTTAAGTATAGATAAAGGAGAAACAGTAAGTTTTAACGATGAGTTAAAAATAGTTAGAGATTACCTTGCGTTGGAAAATATGCGTTTTGAAGATCGGTTGAAAATAGAATATGATGTGGAAGAAGAAACATTAAGCCAGCAAGTGCCGCCGATGATGTTGCAAACGCTTGTTGAAAATGCAATTAAGCACGGCATTAGTAAACAGGTAAAAGGTGGGATTGTAAAGATTACTTCGGATATGAAAGGTAATTTTCACGAATTGTCTGTTCAAAATACAGGTTATTTAAATGGGGGTGCTAAAGAAACCGGGTTTGGACTTTCAAGCACCCAGGATCGGTTGAGCCTGCTATATGGTAATAAAGCAAAATTTGAGATCAAACAAATTAATCCTTCCGTAGTTGAAGCTAAGGTGATGATACCGGTTCTTTAATTTACTATTGATGGATTTAAATAGTATCGAGCTGGCGGCAACAAAAAAATTAAATGCACATGAAAGCAATTATTATAGATGACGAAAGATTGGCCCGGGCTGAATTAAGAAAACTGTTGCAGGACTTTCCTGAAATTGAAGTTGTGGATGAAGCTGCAAATGTGGATGAGGGCATTTCTAAAATTGAAAACCATAATCCTGACGTTATTTTTTTGGATATACAGATGCCTGGGAAAACAGGATTTGATTTATTATCAGAGTTAGACCATGCTCCCCAGGTTATTTTCACTACTGCTTACGATGAATACGCATTAAAAGCTTTTGAAGTAAATGCGCTTGATTATCTATTAAAGCCTGTTGAGCCAAGACGATTGGCTGATACCGTTGAAAAGCTGATGAAAGGAAGGCAGTCCATGCCTATACGCAACGGGAATGAGTTTGAAAAGCAATCTTTATTAAAAGAAGATGACCAGGTTTTTGTAAAGGATGGTGAAAGATGTTGGTTTGTTAAATTAAGCGAAGTGAGGCTTTTTGAGAGTGTAGGCAATTATGCAAAAGTTTTTTTTGGTCCAAATAAACCACTCATTTTAAAGTCATTGAACTCACTGGAAGAAAGGCTTGATGACAAGGTTTTTTTCAGAGCCAACAGAAAACATATTGTTAACCTGCGGTTGATAGATAAAATTGAGCCTTATTTCAACGGAGGACTTTTGTTGGAATTGAAAGGTGGAGAAAAAATTGAAGTAAGCCGAAGGCAGACAGTGAAGTTTAAAGAGATGATGAGCCTATAGGAATTTTTTTAAAATTCTAGTTACATAAATTCCTTTTTGAAATAGACATTCTAAATTTTATCCCCTACTAAATGAAGCAATTTTTTTTATTTCTTGGCTTAACAGCTTCCATTATCGCCTGTGCACAAAATTCCGTAGATAATATCAATGCAAAAGAAGTGGAACGCATTGAAAAAATTCTTGCATCAGATGATATGGAAGGAAGACAGGCTGGCAAAAAAGGAAGTGGTAAAGCGGCTGAATTTATAGCCACTGAATTTAAAAAGGCAGGCTTGCAAACGTTGAAAAACTCGACAGGTTATTTGCAGCCGTTTAAATTGATAGAAACAAAACTATTAGAAATAAAAGGTGAATTGGACGACAAAAAATTTGATTCTTCGAAGATTTTTGTTCTCACTACAAAACAGAATTTAGAGATAGATGAGAATTCAGGTTATGAATATAAAACCATACCTGCAGGTGCCAACATGATGCAGGCAGCTTATAGCATAATCAATGAAGAAAAAAAAGTTATCGTATTTATAGACGAATCTTATTCGAACATTTTTTCTCGCCTTAATCGTTTTATAAGGCCGGTGTTTGAATCTGGTGTAAGTACTGTTTTCATTCTTTCTAATACTAAACCTGGGAAATTTAAAATAAAAGTAAAACATCAAATTAATGAAGTGTCAATGGCTAATGTAGTGGGGATACTACCCGGAAAAACAAAGCCAAATGAGTACGTAATTTTTTCGGCTCACCATGACCATTTAGGGATAAACAAACCGGTAAATGGAGATAGCATTTTTAACGGCGCCAATGATGATGCAGCGGGAACAACGGCAGTAATAATGTTGGCCGATTATTTTAAAAAATTAAATAGTAATCAACGAACACTTGTGTTTGCAACCTTTACAGCAGAGGAAATTGGTGGTTTTGGATCGCAATATTTCTCAAAACAGTTTGATCCGAAACAGGTGATTGCCATGTTCAACATTGAGATGATTGGAACGGAAAGCAAATGGGGAAAAAATTCTGCTTATATGACTGGCTACGAAAAAACTGATATGGGGAAAATTCTGCAGAACAATTTGAAAGGCACATCTTTCACATTTTATCCTGACCCATACCCTGAGCAGGATTTATTTTATCGTTCAGATAATGCAACTCTTGCAAGATTGGGTGTACCGGCGCATACTATTTCTACGTCAAAAATGGATAGCGAAAAATATTATCACTCTGTCGATGATGAAATTGAAAATTTAGATTTCAACAATATGGCTGCTATTATCAGAGCCATTGCAGAAAGTTCTAAAACAATTGTTGATGGAAAAGATTCGCCGGCAAGAGTAAACACAAAAGATCTGCGCTAGACTTTTACTGGCACTGCGTGAATAGCAGCCGCCATTTCTTTAATAAGAGAAGGATCTTTTTCTATAGCATTCCCTATTACAATTACATCAGCACCTGCTTTGCAATTTAAATAAGCTTTTTCTGCATCCCTAATTCCTCCCCCTACAATGAGAGGAACGTCGATATTGCTTGCTACAGATGAAATCATTTCTTCGCTAATTGCTTTTTTAGCGCCGCTGCCCGCATCCATATAAATAATTTTCTTTCCCAGCATTTCACCTGCCATAGCTGTGCATAGTGCAATATCTGCTTTATCAGCTGGGATAGGAGTAGCGTTGCTAATGTAAGAGACTGTGGTAGGAGCGCCGCCATCAATCACCATATACCCGGTTGAAATAATTTCCAAACCGCTCTTTTTTACAAAAGGAGCTGATATTACATGTTGTCCAATAAGTAAATCAGCATTGCGACCGGAAATGAGTGACAAATACAATAAAGCATCGGCATGTTTGCTTATTTGAGAAGGACTTCCCGGAAACAAAATTATTGGGGTAGAACATTGTTGTTTGATGGTTAGTACACAGGTATCTAAATTATCGGATACTACCAGGCTGCCACCAACAAAAAAATAATCCGCCTTTGCTTTAATAGCTAAATCAATCAGTGCGGTTAATGACGCAACGCCTACCTTATCAGGGTCGATTAAAATTGCGAAAGATTTTTGTCCGTTCTTTTTCTTTTCCAGCAACGATTGGTAAACATTCATCTTCATCCCTACGGTTAAGTATCTGCAAAAATGCAAAAAAGTTTTGGAATGGTAGTAGAATCGTAGACGGTCAATCGTAAATAGTCAATAACCAGCTTTCCCATTCTATTTTAGAATAGTAAATGCGCTCATATTTTTTGAATTAGATGCGAAACGCAAAGGCAGTGAGAGCATTTCTAAACGTTAAGGATCGCCAGCAAAACTCAAATAGAATTATTTTAGCGCATTACCAAAAAAAATTCGCCCGGAACTTTGTTTTTGGAGTTAAAAATCCTGCATTTCAATGCAGGCGCGAACTATGAATTTTCTCACGTCTGTTATCCACACCTGTGCATATCTAAACCTTCTCTATGTGGTTATGAAAAAATATTTTCGTCGTCGCCCACAAAATTTTACCACCACCCAATTTTTTGAAAAATAATTTTAAAATGTAGCTTATGGCTAGTGAACAAATAATAAAAACAAAGGGACTTAAATTTCCACGCAAATTCACAAAAGACGATGTATCGGTATTTGATCAATTTGAATACGATTACAGAACATCGGTTATCCGTAATCCGAGTGGTGAAGTGGTATTTGAGATGAACAATGTAGAGGTGCCTAAACAATGGAGCCAGATAGCAACAGATATTTTAGCGCAAAAATATTTTCGCAAGGCCGGCGTGCCTCAGCCAGACGGAAGTATTGGGAGAGAGACTTCAGTAAAGCAAGTGGCTCATCGCTTAGCCAATTGTTGGCGGGTATGGGGCGAACGTTACAGCTATTTTGCTTCATCAACAGATGCTCAAATATTTTACGAAGAATTGGTGTACAGTATTTTGAACCAGATGTGTGTGCCTAACTCACCGCAATGGTTTAATACTGGTCTATATGAAAGCTATGGTATAAAAGGAAAACCGCAAGGCCATTATTTTGTTGATGCGGCGGATGGACAATTAAAGAAATCAACATCTGCTTATGAGCGTCCTCAACCACATGCCTGTTTTATTTTAAGTGTGGAAGATGATCTTGTCAATGATGGTGGTATTATGGACCTCTGGGTTCGTGAGGCAAGAATTTTCAAATATGGTTCTGGTGTTGGTACTAATTTCTCCAGCATTCGTGGCGAAGGAGAAAAATTAAGTGGTGGTGGTACGTCAAGTGGGTTAATGAGTTTTTTAAAAATTGGTGACCGTGCAGCAGGTGCCATTAAAAGTGGTGGAACAACACGTCGTGCTGCTAAAATGGTTTGCCTGGATTTAGACCACCCGGAAATTGAAGGGTTTATCAATTGGAAAATGGAGGAAGAAAAGAAAGTGGCTGCATTAATTGCCGCAGGGTATCCAAGCGACTATGAAGGTGAGGCTTACAAAACTGTTTCCGGCCAGAATTCTAATAACTCAGTGCGCATACCGAACAGCTTTTTTGAAAAATTGGAGAAAGACGAAGATTGGGAATTAAAAGCACGGTCTGATGGGAGAATAATGAAAAAATTGCCTGCTCGTGAATTATGGAACCAGATATCTTATGCTGCATGGCGTTGTGCCGATCCGGGAACTCAATACAATACAACCATCAACGAATGGCATACCTGCCCTGCCGGTGGTGAGATCAGGGCTTCTAACCCTTGTTCTGAATATATGTTTCTTGATAATACAGCATGTAACCTGGCATCGGCTAACCTGATGAAGTTCTTTGATACTGAAAAAAATATTTTTGATGTAGAAGGATTTGAATATGTCTGCCGTTTGTGGACGACGGTGTTGGAAATCTCGGTATTGATGGCGCAGTTTCCTTCAAAAGAAGTGGCACAATTGAGCTACGAATACAGAACGCTTGGACTGGGGTATGCTAACCTTGGTACTATGTTGATGGTTAGTGGCATCGCTTATGACAGTGAAGAAGCAAGAGCTATTGCAGGTGCACTCACTGCTATTATGACGGGTATTTCTTATAAAACTTCAGCGGAATTAGCCAGCACTATTGGTGCTTTTCCGAGATATGAGGATAATAAAGAAAACATGTTGCGGGTAATGCGTAACCATAGGTTGGCTGCCTATGATGCTGATGAATACGAAGGACTGAGTGTAAAGCCGCAAGGATTAAAAGCACAGTACTGTCCTGATTATTTGTTGAAAGCTGCATGTAAAGCGTGGGACGATGCGGTTGAACTAGGTGAGAAATATGGTTATAGAAATGCTCAATCAACTGTAATTGCACCAACAGGAACTATTGGCTTGGTAATGGATTGTGACACAACCGGTGTTGAGCCTGATTTTGCCCTGGTTAAATTTAAGAAGCTTTCAGGTGGTGGTTATTTCAAAATCATCAACCAGTCAGTACCTGCGGCATTAAAGAATTTGGGTTACAATGAAAAAGAAGTAACCACAATTATTAAACATGCAGTAGGTTCTGGAACATTTGCCGGTGCCCCACATATCAATCATCAAACTTTAAGCGAAAAAGGATTTATTGCTGAAGAAATAAAAAAGCTTGATGGATCAGTAACGTCTGCTTTTGAAATTGGTTTTGTATTCAACGTGTATAATTTAGGTGAGGAATGCCTGCAACGTCTTGGATTTAAGCCGGAGCAATATTTCAATTTTGAATGGAGTTTGTTGGAAGCATTAGGTTTTAATGACGAGGAAATTGAAGCAGCTAATGATTATGTATGCGGAACTATGACTGTTGAAGGTGCTCCCTTCTTAAAAGATGAACATCTTTCCGTTTTTGATTGCGCTAACAAATGTGGTAAAAAAGGTGAACGTTTTATACATGCTCATGGCCATATCAGGATGATGGCAGCGGCACAACCATTTATTAGCGGTGCCATTTCTAAAACTATTAACCTGCCACATGAAGCGGTTATAGAAGAAATTGCAGATTCATATTTATTAAGTTGGCAACTAGGTTTAAAAGCATGTGCCCTATATCGTGATGGTTCCAAATTGTCGCAACCATTGAGTAATAAAAGTGATAAAAAGAAGAAAGAACAAGATAAAAGCGACAACGTGCAGGAAGAAACTTTTGTCAACGGTCAACCGTCAATGGTTAACGATTCTAATATCGTTGACATGGCTAAACTGACTATTGAAGAATTGTTGGAAGAAGTAACAAAGCGGGTGCAAGCCTCCCCGGATACAAACCTCAAACGTCAATTGGCTAGTATTGTTGAACG
>Ga0173478_10000057_pt1 | contig 15397 bp, 22 predicted proteins | sample NitcycUS014104B1_FD_122623 | JGI IMG/M metagenome (GOLD analysis project Ga0173478, IMG submission 122623) | Soil microbial communities from Arlington Agricultural Research Station in Wisconsin, USA - Nitrogen cycling UWRJ-S014-104B-1 (version... | ecosystem: Environmental > Terrestrial > Soil... | reverse complement strand
CTGGCCTGGACGAGCATACCAGTCTCAGCCCTGGGCACCTCAAGGCGGTGGGATCGGCCGCTGCGCTGGTCGAGTACGGCTTCGGCCCGAACTACCGGATGGAGAAATCCATGATCCGCCGGACCGAGATCACCCAACGCTGGCTGCCGGAAGGCGAGCAGTTCTTCTTGTATCTGGCTGGCTGCACCAACGAGGTGCGCGGGCTGTTGATCAAACAGCCGGTCATGGCCGTCGGGATCACGACCATCCGCTACTGCCCCACGCAGGCGTACGATTTCTGGCGTCCGTTGGCGCTCGAAGACGCCCTGGAACGGGGCGATCCCCGACACCGGCTGCTGGCATGGCTGCGGCTCAACAAGCGGATTGCGACCTATGGGTTCGACAAGTACGCCCGCTACGTGGCGACCGCCTGGAACGCCTGGATCGAGGGCCGACCCCTCCAGTTGATGCGTCCGCTCAAAGGCGAGCACTTCCGCTTGATGGGCACCCCCTTTGACGGGACAGGACAGCAGGGGGAGCGATGGTCACAGCCCCGCTAGCCCCGCCCCCCTCGCTGCCTCCACCAGGGGCGCACCAGGACCGGGCCATCGAGCGAGTGCTGACCAGCGAGTCGGTCCTGGTGGAGTACGGCACCGGAACGGGTAAATCCAGAATCATGGTCGAGGCGTGCACGGTGATGGTCGAGATGGGGGACACCCCCATCTTGATCATCGTCCCCAACTCCCTGCTCGAACAGACCTGGGAAGAGTTCGAGAAGTGGGCTGGCCGGACCTGGACCGAGCGCAACGTGGACGTGCTCGACAAAACCTACACCATCTACCAGCGGGCACAGAAGCTGAAGTCCGGGCGTGCTCGCATCTTCCTGCTCAGTCACGAGTCGCTGTCCTACCTGGATATTCGGGCCGGAGTACGCAGTCGGACCTGGGCAGCCGTGCTGCTCGATGAGGCGTCCCGGTTTCGGAACCACTCCAAGCGGACCGTCACCCTCAAGACGCTCGGGTCACACGCCCGGACCCGCTACGCGTTCACGGGAAACCTCACGGTACGCAATCCCGCTGACTCGTGGTACGTCATGAACTGGCTGACGCCGGGACTGTTCGGGACGACCAGCCGCAGCGCGTTCATCCATGCGTACTGCCTGTTGGGTGGGTACATGGGCAATCAGCCCATCGGGATCCGGCCGGACAAGCTGGCCCAGTTTAGAATGATTCTTGATGCGAACCGCATCAAGTGTGAACTGCGAGACGTGCGGGATCTCCCGGATCGGGTGATGACCGTACGGCGGGTCACCTTCTCAGGCCGACAGCACAAAGCCTACGAACAGATGCGGCTGGAACTGCGCGCCGAGATCATGCGGATGTCGGCTGATGACTTTGTCACCCACGCCTCGACCTATGCCGTCCGGCTGCTGCGCTTGCAGGAGATTGCCGCTGGCTTTGGCCGGAACACGGAGGGGGAGGTCGAGTACCTCCCCTCCCCGAAGACGACGGAGATGGTCGAGACGATCCTCGCTGATCCTGACCCGCCCACCGTCATTTGGTATTGGTACCGACCCGAACTGGAGATCATCAAGGCCCACCTGGAGAAGGCCGGCTTGTCGTACGTGGTCTTCGGGGAACCGAACGCCATTGAGATGTTCATGGTGGGCGGCAGCCCTATCTTCATCAGTCAGGTCGCGAAGGGCGGGTACGGTCTAAACCTGACCCGCGCCACCCGGATGATCTATCACAGCTTGCCCTGGGATCTCGACGTGTACTCCCAGTCGCAAGAGCGCAACATGCGGCTGACGACCACGGCCAGCAGCCTGGAGATCGTGCACCTACTGATCCGGGGCAGCGTCGATGAGTACGTCCGCAACCGCTTGCTGGACAAAGCCGGGATGTCTCGTCAACTGTCCCGATCCCAAGCGTTGGAGATGCTGAAGTGAGCGACACCAGCGAAGCCTGCTATAGCTGCGCGGAACCCGCTCAGGGTACGCGAGGGGTCATCTACGTCCGTCGCCAGATCGGGGATACCTACCAGTCCGTTCCCATCTGTTACGCCTGCTGGAACGAAGAGAATCCGGATCGTCCTATTGACGCCGACGGAAAGCCCGTCTTCAGCGAAGGACTATGACCATGACCATCATCAAGACCGCCGGCCGCACCGACCTCGAGGATCTGTTCGAGCAGTCGGACATCCTACGCAGTTCCCGCTTGAAGCACACGCCGTTTCTGGTGTTCTCCGAACTGATCGACGGGGATGTCCGGGTCGAGATCGTGGAGAGCGCCAAGCAACTGGTCGCCGAGTACGCTCCGGACACCCCGGTCATGGTGCAGTGGCGGGGGCAGTGGTCAAGCGACTTCTTCCAGATGACTGTGGCCGATGTGATCGCCGCCATCTCCTTCCGGAACTCTAAGCGTGGGCGCTAGAGGCTGTCCGCCCGCCCTGCTGGACAGGCTACTCGATCTGCTCCGGGAACAACCCGACCAGGAGCAGAGCATCATCGACCTCACCACCCAGATGTATGGACAGGATACATGGAGTCACCGCCGACGCCTCACCCAACTCCTCCTGCGACTGGGCAAGTACCAGCCCGGTCTCACTATTCACTCCGCCCGCAGGCGGGGGATCACCTACTACCGGACGACATGGCGCACGCTCCCTTCCCCGTCTACTTCCGAAAGCTCCGGATCCGATCCGGACGCACCCAGACCGATCTCGCTCGACTGGTTGGACTGAGCGTCTCCACCCTCAACTATGCGGAGAAGCCTAAGCCCAGCCGGAAGTACAACACCCCGTCCCGTGAGATCGTCCTCGAACTCACGAAGTGGGTGTGCTTCACCATCTTCGAGCGTGATGCCTTGCTCTACAAAGCAGGCCACGCTCCCGTCATCGATTGGATGCAGCATGTCCTGGCAGCACGGAGAGAGCACAGCCAAACCGTCGGTGAAGCGGCCCCAACCGAGACATCCGGATACCAACAAACGACATTTCTGCCGCTCGTGTGACGCCGTCTTCGAGCCAGGAGACGGGGATGAATCGGCGCATACGACTGCGCGTATTCACGTCATACGGGAACACGATGACACGCAGACGTTCAGCCGGTGTTCTCGCAACTGTCTGGAGGTAGAACAGCCGGAGGAAACCACGCTCGGTCGTAAGCTGTATGGGGTCAAGTACGACCAGCGTCCGAGTCCGTTCAACACCGGGTATGCGTACCTGTTCCCCGAAGATGAGGACTGACACTCGCAGCCAGTATCGACACTGGTTGAGGATTGAAACCCCGAAGATGAGGATGAGTAAAGGACGCACATGATGCAGGTAAGAATCGCCACGATCTACGCACAGATACGCATCACCCATTCAGGGGGATCGGAGACAGAGATCACCAACGATGTGGCCCACTCCATCTCGGTCATCGAGAATGTGTTGGGCTTACACAACAGCGGGAAATTGGTGATTGACCGCATCGAGTATGAGTCCCGAGAATTCCCGGGGACTCCGGCTTCAAATTCGGGCGGGTCTGGTCTTGTCCTGAGCGGTATGGATTAACAACAGGATGCCGGTTGGCTGTGTACCACCAAGCCAACCGGCATCCTGGACCCAAGACAGACCACCCTGCACCCACGTCCATCATAGCGGTTTCAATCCTCACCCGCAAGTAGCGGCGGGTGCGAGCATCCACAACATAGCGGAGGCCAGCATCCATGTCAAACCCGCACGAAAAACCCCTCACGATCCCCCTCCGGCAGCGGTTGGAAGCGCTTGAAGCGCGGGTGCACGCGCTCGAGGTCCACCTGTATCCACCGGACAGCCACACGCTCGAGGCGCACACGCCGGACGACCCGCCCTTCCAGACGGCTGACGAGTTCGTCCTGTGGTGGTACCGGACCATCATACAGCGGGACGCGACGCTCGAGGATGCCTACGCCGGACTGAAAAAGGATGGCGTCAAAGCAACTCCCTGTACCTGTAGTGCGTCGTATTGTCGCGGCTGGCAGATCGTGTCTGACTACACCAGTGCGACACCCCGCATCCCTATGACCCCGCCCTGGGAAGTCTTCAGCCGCTAAGAACAGGGGGTGCGCCACTCGTGCGCCACTCGTGCGCCATCTGTTTTTGGGGGTCTGTTGCACGGATGACACACTTCCACGGCTGGGACGGACCGCGCGCGGTCTCTTTCGCTGATCTGGAGGGTCTGAAATGTCCTTTATTTTGGACGGTGGGGTAAGAGGCCCGCCCCTGGCAGGGGACAGAGGCCCCAGAGGCCCCTAAGGGGCCGTCGGGGCCTCTGTTCCCCTGACCCCTGCCAGGGAGCGGAGCCTCTGTAATTTTTTGGGATCGGCAGTCGCAAGTTTGCTAGTAGGGGGTAGCCGCCGTGCGTGCTCCCCGCCATCGACGCTTCCGCGTTTTCTGTTTCTTCCGCATCGGGTCCATATCCTCGGGCCTGTTCCACAGCGGCGGGCGTCCCGCTGGTGGAGCGGGCAACAGGCCCAGACTCTCGTCCACCTCCAACAAACGCAGGCCGGTCAGGACGTTGATGCCGAACCCGATGTTGTGGGCCGCCCACCCAGGAAGCTGTTTGGATCCGGTCAGATACTGAGACAGATTCGACCGGTTCATCTTGATCGCCTGATACAGCGCCGTCCGTGTCACGCCGAACCGGCCCATCTCGGCCCGAAAGTTCTCGGGAGTAGGAGCCAGTGCCATGCAGCACCCCCTTGCACGTAGTCCTCCCAGTAGTATATCGTAACGCTACGCTCATCGAAGGGGTGAGTGGACGCCACGGCTGTGAGGTGGTACCATGCAGTCCTGCACCCACCGCAGCCACCACAAGACCAGGAGACAGCGCACGTCATGACCACCAGAAACGATGACCTGATCGCCCGTCGGAAAGCGGCGCTTGCCAGCAAGAGCAAGTCCGTTCCGGCCACGCTCGTTGACGATCCTGAGGCGTTTGACGAACCCGACGAGCCGTCGGTCCAGCCGATCAAGCGGCCCCTTCCAGGCGGCGTGAACGCCACCACTAGCGACGGTTCTTCGACCCGAAGCATCAGCCTGCCGATGGAGGCAGACCCCACCCGTACCCTCGATTCTGACGATCTCGTCATGCCCCAATTGAAGATCTGTCAGGCCATGTCGAAGGTGTCCCGCTCCGGCATTCCGCAGGGTCACTACTACCATTCGACGCTGGAGGAAGACCTCGGCGCGACCGTCTTGGTGGTCCCGGTGGACATGCGGAAGAGCCGTTCCGTGTTCAAGACCGGCGTCGGTGTGGTGTGTCGGTCGTACGATCTGCGGCAGGGAGAAGGCGATCCTGGCATCCTCTGCGAGGGGACGCCAGAGGAAATTCGCCTGCTGCCCAAGACGGATCGGGGCTGTCCGCTCCGGCTCTGGGGCGAACGGGACAAGGCCACGGGCCGCAGTGAACGGCCGGCGTGCGGCGTCAACTACAACTTCCCCGTGCTGATCCTGGATCGAGATGATCCCGAGAACGGACCGACCAAACGCGCGATCATCTCTTTCCGTGGCACCGGAGCCAAAGCCGCGAAAGCCATCAATTCGATGGTGTCTGAGCAAGACCTTCTCTGGCATGAAGCCATGATCGAACTCAACACCGAAGAGGCCACCAATTTCAAGGGAACCTTCTTCGTACCGACCGCGAAGTTTGTGGGTATCGCGAAGGGGATGACCGCCACAAAGGCGAAGCGATTCGCGGACACCTTCAATCCGGCAGCCGTCAAGGCGACCGAAGACTCCGACGACGAATAACACACGCGTCAACCGGGGGCGGCAGATGCCGCCCCTTTCTTGTTGTCGCATCTCTCGTGATAGAGAGATGGGGATTGAAACCCGGAGTAGACTGTGGCGAGTCCGTGGGAAGATGCCGCCCCTGTTGCGGCACGCACGCTCTTACCTGAGCACGAACGAACCCTGACCGATGAGAGCCACATCAGCCCGGACATTGTGCGGGAACGTGGCTATTACTCCCTCAACAGTAAGATGGTCCGCAGCCTGATCCAACTCGAAATCATCAACGCCATTGCGTTGAGCGGCGACAGTTGGATGGGCATCCCCGTGGTACGACCGGATGGGCTGGTGCACGCCGAGCTTCTGCGGGTGTTCGGCCCCGACGCCAAGGTCAAGTACGTCTGGCCGACGGGCGTTCGGAACGCGGTGGATGTCAACCCCGCCTGCCTCCGGGATCTGCAAGACCCGACCATCCCGATCATTCTCACGGAAGGCATCAAGAAGGCGGACGCCATCTTGACCGCCGCGAGAGCCGAAGGCTTTGCCTGTGCCGTCCTGGCCGTCAACGGCTGTTGGGGCTGGAAGTCTTCCACCGAGGGCGGCAGCATCGCCAGCCGGGACTTCCAGGACATCCCGCTCTCCGACCGACGGATCTACGTGGTGTCCGACTCCGACTTCCGGACCAACGATCAGGTGCGGGCAGGCTGGTCAAGCTGCGCCCAGTACCTGTCCTCGAAGACCGGCGAGCATCGGACCTTTCTCGTCGTCGTCCCGCCCAACGGGCTGGATAAACAAGGGGCCGACGATTATCTGGCCCGAGGCTTGACCCTCTTCTCGCTGCTGGCGTACGCCTCCACCCCCGCACACGCCCTGCTGGATATCGGAGCGGACCGTCAGCCGCTCCACATCAAGACCGGGCAACAAGTCATTGCCGAAGCGGGCGTGGAGATTCCCCATCTGATCACCCCACTCCTGCCCGAGCGTGGCGTCGTTGTCCTGGCCGGACACAGCGGTACGTACAAGACGTGGCACGCCCTGAGTCTGATGCTCGACGGGGCGTTCGGACTCCCCTGGCTCGATCATCCGGACCTGAAGCTGCGGGACGGGGGTTTCACCACCCTCTACATCAACAAAGAAATGGGTGGGGTCATGCTCGCGACCAATCTCAAATTGCTGGCGAAGAACCCCCGCTATGCCAAACATCCGGACTACGACAAGCACATCAGCGAGCGGGTGTTCTCGACCGACGAGTCGTCTCTCGATCTGGCGCAGACCGTCCAGCGGGACCGGCTCGAGGAGAGTGTCCGGGGATTGAAGATCGATCTGGTGGTGCTGGATTCCCTGTCCATGTGCTGGTCGGGCAACGAAGACAGCAACTCGGAGGTCGGTGTGCTCTACTCGCAGATGCGAGCGATGACCGAACGGACCGGCGTCACGTGGTTGATCCTGCACCACCTGCTCAAGCCCAGTTCCGGGACCACCAAGAGTCGGCTGCCCGCCAAGTTCACCGTCCGAGGAGCCGGCCAGATCATTCAGCAAGCCGACTCGGCCCTGCTGTTCGCGCCACACAACGAAGAGTCCGGGGATCCCGACGTGCGGGAGATCACGGCCGAGTTTGTCAAGACGCGGACGGCGGGTGAACCACCCACCTTCATCTCGCACTTCCTCACCAACGACGGACGCTTCATCAACACCACCTACGGCGGCCGGGTGGCGGAGGTCGCCGCCCGAGAATACGCGGCGTCGAGTGGGGATCCGGTCAAGTTCATTGCGTGGTTCAACGCCGAACTGGCGAAGATGCCTGGGATGCACCCGACCGGGCATGGTCTGCGCACGCCGCAACTGGTCGCGCTCCTCCAGTCGGCATGGCCGGATGGCGAGAAGGGTCTGCCATCTGAGCGCACCCTCAATCGCCGCTTCGAGATGATGGTCGAACTGGGAGAACTGGTGCTGGTGGCCGAGCACTCGAAGCAAGGCAACCTGTATCGGTTCCCACCAGAGCCAGAGCCTGCGGCGCTTCCTGGTGCGGCCCCACCACCCGCGCCACCCACGCTCCCGGAGGGACGGGTATGACCGCGCATCTTGAACACGACGGGCACACCCTGTCGGTCACGCTGATCGATGGCGACTACACCCTGATCTGTGAAGCCTGTCGGGTGGCGCTCCGCACCTTGCCCACCTGTGGGAAACCCACCAAACAGGGGGTGCCCTGCCGAGCCTACATGCGCACGGACCTGGGTGCGACCACCTGTTACACCCATAGTCCGGAGCGTGCGGCAAAGTTTCTGGCGCTGCCACGGTGTGGGGTGACAACCAAGAGCGGCAACATCTGCGGGGCCATCCTCCGGAAGGATTCGGAAGAGACGACCTGCTACTACCACAGCAACCGGGAGCAGTATCGCAAGCGACACATGGCGCAGTGCGAGGCACACCTGCCGGATGGTTCTCGCTGCCCCAACGAGTTTCACCCCTACCGAGAGCAGACGATCTGCTGGACGCACCGCGCCTCGCTGCTCGATGGGACATCCTGAGGTGGGATTGCTGTTGTTGGTGACCCTGCTGCTCGTGGTGGCCGTCCTGAGCGTGCTCTTCATGGTGACCTGGAGGTAATGCCGTGCCTGTGAAAGGTCAGTGGGAATCCCGGACCGGCATGATCCTGCGCTGCCCCGAGTCCTTCGCCTGGGCCTTTAAGCCGGCGGACAGCCCCCTCTATGGGGGACAGGCCCGCATCGACTGGCTGGCGTGTGACCACAAAGGCCGGTTCTGGATGGTGGAGGTCAAGCAATGCGCCCTTGACCGCAAGACCATCAACGTCCTCACCGATGTCAGCCCCGGTCAGCGGGACGCGCTGACCGCCATCGCCCAGACCGAACAGGGGATCGCCCTGCTCGCTGTCGGGCAGGAGAACATCCTCTACCTCTTCGATTGGAGAACCATACTGTGGCGTCTTACGCAAGCCGGAGGATTCAGCGAGCGGCAACGGCCGCTCCTCCCCCTGTCGTCAGCCCCGATCCAGGTACTGTGGACGGGACCGAAAGCGTGGGCGACGAACGCCCTGAATCTGTATGCCCAGATCCTGTGGGTGAACTCCCGCGAGCCATCCCTGCCTACGGAACCGACGCTGATCGTGCCCGCATCCTTGCGGACATCTTCCGGGTCGTCGCCATCGACCTCGAAACCCGTGGTCTCCACCCCCACGCCAGTGTGGACGCCGCCGTCGGGGCCATCATCGTCCACGTCGGCGGCGAGTCCTTCATCTTCCGGGAGTTCCCCGACTGGTGGACCGACCTCCTCGAAGACGCGACCATCAAGAAAGTCCTCACCAACGCCAAGTTCGACCTGACCTGGATGATCGACGCCTCCCTGAGTGGGGCATGCGGGGGCGGGCTGACCCATGCCCGGAACATCCAGGACTGCATGCTCAAGGCTCAACTGGTGCACGACTACCGCACTTATGGCGGAGCCAGGAAGGCCGGTCGGTTTGACCTCTGGCGGGGGAACGATCTCAAATCTCTGCTGGCCGAGTTTCTGACCGTTGACATCGGCAAGACCATCGACCATGCCGTCACCGACTGGACCGGTCCGTGGACCGCCGAGATGGTCGAGTACATGCTCGAAGACATCGCCTACCTGGAGCCGCTCAATGACGCCCTGGACCGGGAACTGCTGGAGCAGGGCCAGGAGCGAGCGGCTGCCATCGAGATGGACGTGGTCTTCGGCGCAGCCTGGATGACCTACAACGGGATCGCCATCGACCAGGACACCTGGAAGGTCAACCACAAATCCTGGTGGGAGATGTCCGAGCACCTGGAGTGGCACCTGAAGAAGGTCTTCCCGACCGTGCTCAACTTCAACAGCGTCCAACAACTGATGGCTGCCATGCCGGATGTCCTGGGCGCGCCGGTGGCGAACCTGCGGAAAGCCACTCTCAAACAGTTGGCTCCCGGCTTCCCGCAGTTGCAACTCCTGCTGGACTACAAGCACTACCGGAAGATGACCACCAGTTGGGGCGCGACCTATCTCAAGAAGTTTGTTTGCGAGATCTGCGGACGGCTGCATCCGGACTGGCGGCAGATCGGGACCGAAACCAGCCGCTTCTCGTGTGCGAACCCGAACCTCCAGCAGATCCCGCGCGCCGACTGGTTTCGGGCCATGTTCGTCGCCGCTCCGGGCATGAAGCTGGCGAGCCTGGACTACTCGGCCATCGAGGTGGTCGGTGCGGCGATCTATGCCAAGGACAAGCAACTGCTCAAAGCCTGTGCGACGGGCAACCCGCACGGAGCGACCGCCGCCATGACGATGGGCCTGTCCTACGAGGACTGGCAGGCGTTGGACCGGCCCACCCGAGAGCGCACCCGCCAGTCCGCCAAGATCGTGAACTTCGGTCTGCTCTTTGCAGGTGGGGTGGAGTCCTTGGTCAAGCAGGCAAGAGACATGTTCGACACCATCCTGACCTACGATGAAGCCAAAGCCATGTTCGATGACTTCTTCAAGACGTTCTCCGGACTGAAGAAGACCAAGAACTGGGCCTATCGGGCGATGGAACAGACGGGCCGAGTCGAAGTCCGAAACGCCGTGGGCTTTCGCCGCTACCTGGATGGACATGACCGGAAGCCAACCTCATGGTTGAATACCTGGATCCAGTCGTCGGCGGGGTACGGGTTGAAGTCCTCGTTTGGGTACTTGCGGGAGGCGAGCTTGCTGCCGTTCCTCTGCTTACAGGTCCACGACGAACTGGTTTTCGAGTTCCCCGAGGAGGATGCAGACGCGCTGATGGAGGAAGCCAGAGCCTGCCTGATCCGGGGCATGAAGGATGTTCTTGGAGCACGTGCGCCTGTGGTGGTGGAGGCGAAGGTAGCGACGGTCTGGTTGAAATAGGTATACTGCTACGCCGAACAACGCGCCGACTCTACGGGAGGTAGAGGCGGCCATCCTCAGGAGAAACCCCATGCACAGTGGCGAATTTCGATGTTGGTATTCGGTCGCAAACCGGGATCAGGTCACAGGGGTGGTCACCCTGGAGACGTGTGTGAAACCACGACACTCGGACAAGCCGAACGCCCATGCGCTGGTGGTGCTGAACGAGACAGAGAAGGCGCAGTGGTACGCTGCGCTGGCTGCCTACCGGCAGCAGAAAGAGGCCGCCCTGTCGGTACGGACAGTGGAGGATGCACAGCCGGACCCCCTGTATCTAGCCCGACAGGTACGAGCCAAACAGCTTGAAGAGAAGCGACGACGGGCGCTGATGTCCATCCCGCAGTCTGTCCTGGAAGCGGCTCAGGGAGCTACCCACCCCATCCAGCCATCTGCACCCCCAGCCAAGAAGCCCCGGACCGAGAAGCAACAGGCGGCTGATCGCCGACGCAAACGATTGGAGATTCTCAAGGGAGCCACGCGCTCGTGACGAAAAACGGGCGAGGATTGAAACACAAGGGAGCGCAACGATGAAGAGCCTGCTGTTCTATTGCCGGAACACCCCGCAGTGTCAGCGGACGGGGCTGCCGGCTCCGAACGGGCGCATCCCCGACGGCTGGTACTCGGTCGCTCGCGGCTGGTCGTACAGCTATCCGGGCATGATCAAGCTCGGGCTGTTCTGCTCCGTGTTGTGCCTGGACGAGCACCTCAAGATCCTCTACCAGGATGAGATGGAGCACCCCGTCGAGGCCGAGGAAGTACCCGCATGATCGAGGAAGATGCCCAGACAGCCGCCCAGCAGATCGCCGCGCTGCGGGAGGCGTGCGACCTTCTGCTGCCGTTCGCCGAGGAGTGGGCCGAGAACTGGGCAGAGCGGGAGGTCATCAGCCGTGCCCGCGCGCTCCTGGCGCAGCCGGCCACACCTGACCCACGCGGCCAGGAGGCAGGGTGATGTGTATAGGCGGCACGCATTACTTCACATGGTCAGGAGGGACGACAGGCAACGACCCCGGGCCGTCGCTGTACTGCTGCTGCGGATCGGTGAAGCGCGGCGATGCGGACATGATGCGGATTATTGCCGCCCAACTCGCAAAACGCGACCAGCAGATCGCCGCGCTGCGGGAGGCGAGAGATACGCTCTGTGAGTGCATCCATGACGTTGAGCCGGACGACTTCCGCGCGTGCGGCGCCTGCTGGCTCAAACTGGATAGTGCAATCCTCGCGCTCCTGGCGCCACAGGCCGTTGATGGATTCGATCCCACAGCGCCACGCTTACGCTTTGACAGCGCGGCCGCCACTCTCGCGTATCTGACGGCTGACGATGAGCCGTCCGCCGCGCCTGACGACGAGATCAGGATGCCGATGACACCCGGCATCCCTGGCGTCGGCGTCGTGGTGAGCGCCGGCCCACGACCCGAGCTGGTGCTTGAGGATGACCCGCCGGCCGGCGAGGAGGACACCCCCGCATGAGCAATCCGCACTACGAACCCAGTGAACCCGATGAGCCGGTCCCGACCGATCCGATCCCCAGCATCGGTGAGGCGGGCCGTGTCGTTCGGGAGAAGTTCAACCGACTCCGGAACAGCATGGATATCGCCGACTCGGTCAAGCTCGCAGCGGCCGGCGGCGTGGTCAACAAGCACGCCCTCCCCCAGGGAGAGCATTACCACGCCTGCTTCCAGATGGTGGGGTCCGACGCGGTGCTGCCGTTCTTTGGGGTGGCGTTCCCGACCAAACGGACCGCCTATCTGTACCTCAAAAAGCTGGGAGAGGACAGCGAGCCGAACACCGAGTGGGGCCAGGACGGACGGATACAGATTGAGACGCCCGTAGCGGGCCGTACAGGGCTGTTTCGGGTGCGGGTGAGTGTGGCGCGCTGTATCGCTCGGAAGTGCGCAGGAAAGAAGCGGTCGCGCATCCTGCTGCCAGACCGGAGGAACTGATGATTGGCTGCAAAGACTGCGATTTTACGTGTGCGGACTTCGTGCGCACGATGAAGGGAGAGCAGCGGTCCGGTTACCGCCTACTCCAGCAGCACTACAGCCAGCAGCATGGCGCATTTTTGCGAGGGAACAGGACGTGGCCGGCTCGGGTCGATGACCGCTGTGGTAACTGCGAGGGGAAGGGCTGCGAAGGCTGCGAGCCGGATGGCGTCATCGAACGCTGGAACTTCAACACGCTCGAGCGACTCTCCGGGAGCCTCTTACCATGAGCGATGTCGTACTAGCACTCTGGCTGCTGTTCGCTCGGAAGTGCTCAGGAAAGAAGTGGTCGCGCATCCTGCTGCCAGACCGGAGGAACTGATGGTCGAAGATCGCGCTGAGATAACCCACGTCGGGATCACGTCGCTCGGGGAGGCGTTCGTGGACTGGATGGACAGTCGTACCCCGAACACGTCGAAGTTTGCGTTTCCTGAACTAGACGCCTTCTCTGCCGGGTGGCAGGCTGCCCTGCGGGAGCACGGACTGGCGTCGGTGATAGACCCGGATGAGCCGTCCTGATGGCGGATCTGCTGCTGGCGCTGTGGCTGCTGGGAACGTCCGTGTCTGGGCAGGACGCACCCTGGTGTGGTCCGACCCGTTTGACGGGGTACGTCCGGACCGACTTCTCGGGACGGACCTTTGACGGGACCAGCATCTACACGGACGAACCAATTGCCGCCGCCTCCTGGGATGTCAAGCTCGGGTCGCTGGCGGACATTCAGGATCTGGGGACGTTCCGGATCGCTGACCGAGGCCACCTGGGGTCTGGCTCTCCCCTGCCATGGGTAGACGTAGCGGTCTGGTCCCGCAGTGAAGCCTATGCCTTGACCGGGGTACGACAGGTCTGTTTCCGACCGCCCACCAGCCCGAGCCTGAGGTGAACGCGCCATGCCAATCACCGACGAGTACGTCGAAACCGCCTTCATTGATGAGTACGCGCGGCTCAAGCAGGCCGGCGTAGACAAACTGGTCGAGCAACGCATCGACAAACTGCTGTTCCTGATGTACCGGAGGGGCTATATTCGGGGGCATTCGGACCGCTCACGGGAGGTCTTACGGGAAGAGGAACAGGCGATCCGTGAGGGCCGGACTATGGGCCTGGATCTGAAGTATGAAGATGATCGCCTGATCCTCTCATCCGGACGAGACATCACACCCAACCGAGAGCCAGCGCCAGATCCGCCGCCAGCATTTCTACCCCCGAAAGGAGCGCCCGATGACCCCTCGGGACGAGGAGCGCCAGATCCACCGCGAGATGCAGCGCGCCTGGGGAACGTACCGGGAAGGCATCGCCTTCCTGGTAGCGCAGGATGAGTACCTCTACGAACGGTTGGAGCTTGCCTTCCGGGAGGGCTACATGCAGGGGTACGTCTCCCGTCGTGCTCTCTCCACCAACGGCGCGTACTCGAAAGGCTACACCGAAGGCTTTACCGAGGGGTTGACCTTCACCCCCGACGCGGAGGCCGAGTCATGATCCTGGCGGACAGCAAGATCAAGGAAGCCCTGGGGTACCAGGACATCAGCATTCTGCCCCTGGGAGAGAACGCCATCCAACCCGCGTCAATCGATCTCCGGCTGGGCGAGGAGTTGCTGATCCAGACCGCCGAGGGAGAGTTCCGGAAGTGGAACATCCGTCTCCACGGAGACTACGGGCTAGATCCGGGAAGCTTCGTGTTGGGCGCGACCTTCGAGTGGATCACCATCGGCAAGAAGCACATCGGAGAGATGGTCGGCAAGTCCTCACGCGCCCGCGAAGGACTGATTGTCGAGGCCGCTGGACACTTTGATCCGGGCTGGGATGGGTACGGGACGCTCGAGCTATCCAATCGAGGCCGGACCCGAATCAGGCTGTCCTACAAAATGCCGATCTGCCAGATGCGCTTTCATCGGCTCGAAGGGGAGGTCGAGCGGCCCTACGGAACCCCTGATCTGGGGTCGCACTATCAGTTGGCGATGGGACCGGAACCGTCGTTCACCCAACAACCGCGCCAACCGCTCGCTCGCGTGAAGATCCTTCCCACCGTGGAGGGGGCACCGCCACAGGTCATCGTGCCGGAGTATGAGATCCTCAATCGGCTGCGGAGCGAAGATCGCGACTAGCTCACGGCGACCCACTGCGCGTCGAGGTAGCTAGACCCGTACTGACTGTTACCGGTCCCGCCACTCTTCTTGACCTGGACAGCGAGCGGAGCGCCAGCAGCCAAGACCCGGTTATAGGTGAAGTGGAGGGTGAAGGTCTGGTTCTGGGCGGGGGTGAAGGTGGGGACGACCGCCTCCAGGGTCGGGCCGAACTGGCCCGTCCCGTCCACGATCCACGCCTGGAGCCGATGGGTGTTGTCCCCGGTGAGGCTATCGACCGCCGTCAGGATCACGGTCATGTGGATGAGATAGCGTCCGGCGGTCGTGACGTTGATCTGGAGTTTCTGGGAGGCACTGGTGGTCAGCGCGCTTGATGAGGCGTTCTCCCCGTGGATCACGGGGAATCCGGTCAACTTATCGGGGGTGATGCCACCTGCGAGCTTGTCGTTGGTGATCCCACCCGCGAGCTTGTCGTTGGTGATCCCACCCGCGAGGGCGGAGTTGGGGAGAATGGCCTGGGAGTTCGTCCAGGTGTTCCAGGCCCCCGTCCCGAGTGAGTTATCCTGGAGACGGTTGGGGTGGATGCTGCTCGATCCAATCGCGCTTGTGCTGGCGTTACCCGTGACGGTGCCGGGGATCAGCTTCTGATCGCCAGGGATGGTCGAGTCCGCGACCCGGCTCCCCGTGAG
>Ga0173478_10000056_pt1 | contig 15412 bp, 17 predicted proteins | sample NitcycUS014104B1_FD_122623 | JGI IMG/M metagenome (GOLD analysis project Ga0173478, IMG submission 122623) | Soil microbial communities from Arlington Agricultural Research Station in Wisconsin, USA - Nitrogen cycling UWRJ-S014-104B-1 (version... | ecosystem: Environmental > Terrestrial > Soil... | reverse complement strand
GCACGTGACGGGCGACCCTTTCATGGGGCCGCCCGTCTTTTGTTCTGTTCTAATAGGCTTCGCGCGATGTCAGCTTTACCCGCCTAAGCGGTCACCGCACATCCAGCGGACGATAACGGCATCAAGATGATCGAACGCCCTGAAAAGGCTGTCGATGAACCTAACACCGCTCAAGCGCGCGTACATGTCGGTGCCGAGACCGATTGGATCGCCTTCTTGATCGCGTCGATCAGATCATTTGCCCGAAATGGCTTTTGCAGGAATGCGATGGGCTCCAAGGCCGACGCCTGGATTTTGATCGCGGCGTCGTCGAGGCCGCTCATGAAAATAATCGGCCATTTCAGGCCGTCCGCACACAACTGATGGGCTAATTCCACGCCGGTGATATCGCCGAGATTGATATCGATGACGAGGCAGCAGGCTTTGCAGGTCGAGGCGCAGGTGAGAAACGTCTCGGCTGAATCATATGTTTCCGCGCAATATCCAACTGCATCCAGCAAAGTTGCAAGTGATGCGCGCATTTCAGGGTCGTCGTCGACGACGGCCACGATCTTCTGCGAATCTGACATTTATTCATCCGTAAAATTGGTCATGGCCGCGCAGCCCGTTGGCTGGCTCCGAGCGAGGAGCCGTGTGGCCATGTGACTGAAAGATTTTTTGTGCCGATATTCGGCCGCTGGGCAAAGCAAATACGCACGATGCTCGCCGGCGTCTTGTGAATTTATGCCAATAGTTTGTCCGCAGGAGCCAACAGCGTGCGTTTGAGCCAGATGCGGTCGTTCAAGCCGGCCGCGACCGCTCCGAGCGCAACACTTGACGAGGCGTTTTGCCTGTCCATCGTCGAAAGGCATGCGAAAAGGAGCCGACCTCACGATAGCCCAGCAGCCAGGCAACTTCCGAAACGCCCATGTCGCCCTCTACCAGGTAACGACTCGCGAGATTGGATCGCAGATTCTCCAGCAGTTCGGAAAACGTAAGTCCTTCCGACGAGAGTCGCCGCGCAAACGTTCGCTGGCTCAGTCCGAGCTGCCGCGCGACATCTGTTGCTGTTGCCTTTCCGTGCGGCAGTAACGGCGCAATTGCATTTTCAACAGCTGACTGGAACGAGCCGCGCTTTCTGTTCCGGTGGGCGAGAGCTTCATCGCAATATGAAATCAGCAGGTTATTGAGATATGGATCGGCGCTGACAATCCGGGAGTTCCTGATGCTCACCGGAAATACGATGTCGTCGACCGGCGCGGCGAACTCGATGTTGTCGCCGAAAAGTTCAGCCAGCTCCGCCTTCGTCGTCCTGTGGTGGACAAGCCGGACGCGCTCGGGCACGACACGAAATCCCGTCAGCTGACGGCAGGTGCGTATCAGGGCGGTAATCCAGAACTCGATCTGGTGCCGGTCCTGGTGGCGGCTCACGCCGACGTAGTCAAATGAGAGCCCGACATATTTTCCGTTGTCGATGCAAGTTTGCGATACGCCCTCATTGACGATTGTGCTGTAACGCACCGCGCGTTGCAGAGCGTCGATCAATAGTTCCGAGGATGCGAGCACGTAATAGAGCAGCCCGATTTCACGAAGGTCGCATTCCTGCGCCAGATGAAATCCGAGAAAATCATCATCCATAGCTGACGCGACTAGGTTCAAGAACTTGATCTGGTCACGCACCTTGATCGGCGCGCGTTGATTCTCGATCTGCGCGCGCGTAAGGCCCGCCTCTTGCAACTGGACTTCGAGGTCGATCCCAGCGGCACGCGCGTGCTTGTAGGCCAGCCGGCTCATGCCTCCGCTGGCAACCGGAAGGCGCTCGATGCCTTTTCTCGCGGGGTCCTCTCTTTTCGACATCGGGTATCTGCGTCTCCGCAATCCAGTCGACCGATTTTAGTGGCAGAACCGGGATAGCTTACCTCGCTTGGGGCATGCGTATCATTGACCTTTGGGGACGGGGGTGTGGTCCGCATGGCGTTTGCGCGTTTGCAAAGGTGAGATTCTGAAACCCGCTCGCACAGCGAGCGGAGGCGTTTCCCCAAAGGGCAATATCGTTCCTCTCAATTCCTAGAGAAAAATTGGACTGGCTGATCAGCCAGGTACTTTGGAGACCAACAATGCGTCAGTACTTTCACAGGCGCGCGGTATTAAAAGCGCTTTTCACGTCCGTTGCCAGCACGATCATTCTTTCAAAATCAAGGGCGCTGGCGCAGGGTAACCCGCTTCCGTCGTGGAGAGACGGCAAGGCCAAGCAGTCGATCCTGGATTTCGTTGCGACGGTGACGCGCGAGGGTTCGCCCGGTTTTGTTCCGGTGTCGCAGCGCGTGGCGACCTTCGATAATGACGGCACATTGTGGTGCGAGCAACCGATGTACGTTCAGGTTGCCTTCGCGCTTGATCAGGTGAAAGCGCGCGCGCGCGAGCACCCTGAATGGAAGAAGAAGCAGCCCTTCAAGGCGGTTCTTGATGGTGACATGAAGGCGCTTGCCGCAACAGGTGAGCGTGGCCTGGTTGAGATAATCATGGCGACGCATGCCGACATGAGTACCGATGATTTCGAGCGTGTCGTCATGGATTGGCTTTCGAAGGCGCGCCAGCCACGATTCAAGCGTCCGTATACCGATTGTGTGTACAAACCGATGCTCGAATTGATGACCTATCTGCGGGCGAATGGTTTTAGAACCTACATCGTGTCGGGTGGCGGCATCGAATTCATGCGGCCGTGGACGGAGCGAGTCTATGGCATACCGCCGGCGCAGGTTGTGGGCTCGAGCATCAAGACAAGGTTCATGCTGCGCAGGGACATTCCGATACTGCTTCGCCTACCGAAGACCAACTTCGTCGATGACGGGCCGGGCAAGCCTGTCGGCATCATCGAGCATATCGGTCAGCGTCCGATCGCCGCGTTCGGCAATTCGGACGGCGATCTTCAGATGCTGCAATGGACCACCAAGGGCGCGGCCACGCCATGCTTTGCGCTCATCGTGCATCATACCGATGGCGAGCGCGAATATGCCTACGATCGGCAATCTTATGTCGGCCGGCTCGACAAGGCGCTGGATGCGGCCAAGATAAACAATTGGACCGTGGTCAGCATGAAAGACGACTGGGCGCGGATTTTTCCGTTCGAATGAGCCGCTTGATGGGATTTGAGTAAACCCATGAAGCGGTCGCGAAACCGAGCTGATGCCACTCCCAGGGGGTCGAAAGCGAAGATTGCGCTCGCCGTGCTGGGGGTCGCGGTCCTCATCTATGGATTGACCGCCTATGTTTTGCTGCCGCGGGCATGGACGCACTACGAGCATCAAAAAGGACTCGCTGGACTTACGATGGTGACCCACACATCGCAGGGCATTCCGGGTGATCCGATCAACGTAGGTCTGGTCGGGACGCGCAAGGACGTGCTCTGCGTCATGCACGCGGCCGGCTGGTACCCCGCCGATCCGATCACCTTCCGCTCAAGCGTCGAGATCGTCGGCAGCGTCGTTCTGCGCAGGCCATATGATGATGCGCCGGTTAGCGATCTTTTTTACGACGGCAGACGGCAGGATCTCGCCTTCGAAAAGCCTGTCGGCGAAAGCGCGGACCGGCGCCACCACGTCCGGTTTTGGGAGGTCTTGAAGCAGGGCGATGAAAATCGCCCGGTATGGCTTGGCTCGGCAACGTTTGATCGTGACGTGGGACTCAGCCGCTACACCGGGCAGGTCACGCATCACATCGGTCCAAATGTCGACGCCGAGCGCGACGGGCTCACGAACGACCTCAAGAATTCCAAGGTCGTTGAAGCGGTCTACGAGGTCTCCGGCGTTGGGCCGACCTTCATGGGCCGGAACGGAGAGGGCGACCGGTACTTTACTGACGGTGAGGTCAAGATCTCCCGTCTGGTCCCTGGCTGTGACCGGAAGGCTGAAACGGCTATCGAATTGAAGAATCCGCCTTTGGTCGATCTGAAAAACGAAACGTGGAAGGCGCTTGCCGCCTTATTGGGGAAGGGAGCGGCAGCCAATTGAATATTGGCATACGCTCTGACTGACGTGATCGAGGTGCTGCCAGGAGAGACAACATGAAAACAGTTCTTGTTTCGATTGGACTATGCCTTGCCGCGACGGCAGTGCATTCAATGCCGCTCTCGCTCTTGAATGCGAATGTGGCTCAGCCCGTGATCGCGGTCTCCGATCAATGCGGTGATCGCTGCGGATCGTCCCGTTCGTATGTGAGGGATCGACGCACGGTCATGGCCGGCTATAGCGGCGGCTACGTTCTCGTGCGCGATCCGCTTATCCAGCGACGTCCTTACTGCCCATTCGGATCGTACGTCGCCTGCATAATGTCCGGCACTTATTGCATCGATCTCTGCCACTGAGAGTCGCGCAAGACCTAAAAGTCCGGCTGAAGAATGCTCTCCATGCTGTTGCCGATGTCCGCGGGTATGTACGCGCCACCGACATCGGAATCGATCGTCTGAATGGAATTCCACGGCTGACCGCTGGGGGCGTTGCCGCCGACATTTGCCCAGTTCTGATAGCGGGCAAAAGCCTCCGGCGTTCCCACGTAGGCACAATTGCAGCGGGCGGCGTCGGCATAGACGTAGTAAAGCTTCCCGTCTTTTCGTCGCGTCACGAGTTTATCCGGTGGCAAAGACCGGAGAATTGCCGCCTTTTCCGGCGTGGTCGCGTACTTCACGACAAAACCTGCCTGGGTGAAGAGATTGTCCGGAATCACGGTTGTCTGTTGCTGGGCGTTCGCCGGCGAAAGAATGCAGGCCAGCAGTGAAAATCCTAGCGCGATGCGGCAGATCGACATTATGAGTCCCCTACGACGGCGCGCTGGACACTAGTTGTCGGGCGGCGGCGGCATTGCACCGAGCCCCGGCGGCGGTCCCGGATCCTGCGACTGGAGCGGCAGCAACCCCTGCGAACTTCCCGAAAACGGCGCAAAAAGTGGTGGTCGTTGCCCGGAGTTTGGCGCGCTTCCCGCAGGGTTGGGGATGCATTCGCCGCCAACGCCGCTTATCGTCGCCAGGCATTGCTGCTGGGTGTAGAAGTTGCATTGCGTCGTGCCGTCATTGTCCATGATGGCGCACCAGGGCGGATTCTGCGCGTAGGTTGCGTCCGCAATCGACAGAACCGCTGCGCAGAAAATGACCGTCGTTGCGAATGATCTTTGCATCGCCGCTCCAAATATGTCTGGCATTTTCATCCTGAGCCGAACGGCCGATTTAAGCTATTTCCCTTTGGGGCAATTGGACCGGAGGCCCGTTTTCGGGACAATGACCTCAAGGTGCCGAATTTTTGTGGGCAGCGCGCGGCACTGACGAAATCATGTATGCTGTACTGGGTTGCTGCCGCAGGTTGTAACACTCTTTTTCTCGGGGGCTAGCATGAGAAAAGCCGGCGCGTTGGTCTTTACCGCATTTTTCGGTCTGCTCGCGAATGCGGCTTTGGCAGACGATGTACCGAAGCTGGATTTCAACAAGAGCTGCCGTACCGATGTTGCGGCCTATCCGGGCGGCGGCGGCAACAAGGCGTGCATTACAGATGAACAGCGGGCTCGGAAGACGCTCGTCAGTCAGTGGAAGCGCTTCTCGCCGCAGAGCCGGACACGCTGCACGAGTATGGTCACCGACATGGTTGGATCGCAAAGTTACGTCGAACTGTTGACCTGTCTTCAAATGGCGAGGGACGTCCAAAGCCTTCCCAAGCAATGAAGATCTGACAGGCCGTCATTGTTTGTCTGCATAGGCCTCGGAGTGTGGCGTGGCCTCCAAGCGAAACAAGCCGTCAAAAGCGAGCCAGCCGCCGGACGACGCACAGCCTGCGGCGTTTGACCGGACCCAAAAGCGTTTTGCGTCGTTGCTTCGGATCGTGGCGAGTCTCGCCGCAGGATTTGTCGTCGTTCTGTCATTCGGCCTGTTCGCGCCGAGGTGGCCAATCTTCCAAAGCTCGCAGCAAGCAGGGCAGCCTGCGGCGGAATTCGTCGGCAGCGAAACGTGCTCAGGATGTCATCGGGTTCAGGCCGCGTTGTGGCGCGACTCGCAGCACAAGCACGCCATGGATCACGCTACCGAGAAATCGGTGCTCGGCAACTTCAGCGACACGACTTTCGACTATGCCGGCGTCCGCTCGCGCTTCTTCCGCAGCGACGGCAAGTATTTTGTGGAGACGGACGGACCGGACGGAAAGCTTGCCACCTTCCAAGTGAAGTACACTTTCGGCGTCGATCCCCTGCAGCAATATCTGATCGAGTTTCCGGACGGGCGCGTGCAGGCGCTTTCGATTGCCTGGGATGCCCGTTCAAAAGGAAAAGGCGGACAGCGCTGGTTTCATCTCTACCCCAATGAAAATATCCGCCACGACGACGTGCTGCATTGGACGAAACTCAATCAGAACTGGAACTTCATGTGCGCGGAGTGTCATTCAACCGGACTACGGAAGAACTACGACGCCGAGCGCGACCGCTACGCAACGACGTGGTCTGAAATCAGCGTTGGCTGCGAGGCCTGTCATGGGCAAGGGTCCAATCACATCGCTTGGGCTCGCGCGCAACAGACCTGGTGGCCATTCGGCCGGCAAGAGGATCGCAGCAAAGGCTTGCTCGCTCGCCTGGATGAGCGCGCAGGGGTCATATGGACGCAAGATCCGGCCAGCGGAAACGTTCGGCGCAATCTTCCAGTCAATCTTCTACGGACGGAAGTTGAAGCCTGCGGCCGCTGCCACGCGCGCCGCAGCCAGTTGTCCGAGAAATGGACGCCGGGGCACTGGCTTCAGGAAACGCACGCGATTGCTGCGCCGCTCGCAAGAGATGTCTACTGGCCTGACGGCCAAATGCGGGACGTCGCCGAGGCCTATAACTACGTCCCGTTCAAGCAGAGCAAGATGTTTGCAGCAGGGGTGACCTGCAGCAACTGCCACGACCCTCACAGCGGCAAGCAGAGAATTGCCGGCGATGGTCTCTGTCTCCAGTGCCACGCGCCCGAGGTCTACGCCGGGGCAAAGCACAGCCATCACCAGCAAACCGATGCAGCGCCAAATTGCGTTTCGTGCCACATGCCGGCGCGCACATACATGGTGGTCGACTCCCGCCACGATCACAGCCTGCGGGTCCCGCGGCCGGATTTGTCCGTGAAGAACGGGACGCCAAACGCCTGCGACGATTGTCATACCGATAAACCGGCACGATGGGCTGCGGATGCGGTCGACCGCTGGTTCGGACCGGATCGCAAAGGGTTTCAGACTTATACGGATGCCTTCGCGGCCGCTTCGGCCAATCGCACTGATGTCCGGCAGCTACTCGCTTCCGTCGCCGGTGACCCGAATGTTCCCAACGTTGCGCGCGCGAATGCGCTCATCGAGCTCGGACCTTATATTTCACCGGCTAATGCGGATCTGGCGCGCCGCGGCCTGGCCGACTCCGACCCGACGATCCTGATCGCTGCGACGGACATGCTTGCGGCTGTGCCGGCGACGCAGGTCTGGCCATTGGTTGCGCCACTTTTGTCCGATCCGGTTCTCGGCGTCCGCATTCGGGCTGCCAATCTGCTTGCAACCGTGCCGACTGAACGTCAGCCGCCGGCTGATCGGGAGCGCTTTGATAAGGCTGCGGGTGAGTTTGTCGCCGCGCTCAAATTCAACGCAGACCGTCCAGAAGACCGATCGACGCTGGCGAATTTTTATGCCCGGCAAGGCCGCCCTGCGGAGGCCGAGGTTGAATACAAGGCGGCCCTCCGGTTGAGCCCACAATACACGGTGGCGGCCATCAATCTCGCGGACTTGTATCGGCAGCTGAACCGTGACGGGGATGGAGAAAGCACCCTTCGGTTGGCTATAGCCAGTTCGCCTCAGGATGCCGGACTGCACCACGCTCTCGGGCTGACGCTCAACCGCTTGAAGCGAACCGGCGACTCGCTTGCTGAGCTTGGCCGGGCCGCCGAACTTGATTCCGGCCGCCCCCGATATGCTTACGTCTATGCCGTCGGCCTCTACTCGGCGGGACGTGCGGGCGATGCAATCGCAATCCTAAAGGCTAATCTGGACAAGCATCCGACGGATCGCGACACGCTGCTCGCGCTTGTCACATTCAATCGCGACAATGGAAACATCGCATCGGCTTTGGAGTATGCGGAGCGCCTGGCTCAGCTTGCCCCGGCCGATAGGCAGGTTTCAGAGTTGATCGACGCTCTCAAGCGCCAACTGAAACCCGCGCCCCAATAGAAAGACGAAGCGGAAGCATTTCCTTCTGTGGGCGGACGTGCGACATGCGGCGCGCCGTTTCACACCCAGGGAGGCTGGCCATCGATTCAAAGGGATGCCGCCCTCGGCCGCTTGACGGGGGAAACTGCGGCGGAGCAAATACAGCGTTGATGCGGCGGCTCGCTGCCCTCGGGCAGCACGCCAGCTTTCTTCCAAGGCGCCGGTAGCTCAGCTGGATAGAGCACCAGACTTCGAATCTGGGGGTCAGGGGTTCGAATCCCTTCCGGCGCGCCAGTTTCCTGCATTTTCCAGGTGAATCACCCAGGCGCGCCTGGCGTGTATTTTTTGGAGGTGTCGAATGGCCCTCGACTCCACCAACCTGAAACACATCAAGCTGACCGGTCAGCTGCGCGAGGCTTGCATACTCGCTGGGCGACTCGCGGGTCATGTTTCTCGCACGCACGGTTCCCCGCGTTAACGGAGGTTGAATTGAGAACGTCCACTTCTTCGATGATTGTTACGACCAGCGCGCTGTCCGTTCCGACGGCGCGTTCGCTCGGCGGATTACGATGAGTTAATTATGCAGAAGGTTCTTAGCTTCTATAAATGGAAGAAGCCGCCGGTAAACCGGCGGCTTCAACACCGCTCTAGAGCTACACGTGCCTAGGGAACGTGGATTCGAGATACTAGCCACCGTTAGCGGTTGAAAGGGCAGTCGAGATGCTGGTGAACGTGGTGTTCAGCTGGGTGCCAACCGATTGCACCGCAGCAATGATGACGACCGAAATGCCCGCGGCGATGAGGCCGTACTCAATCGCGGTAGCCCCCGACTCGTCCTTGAGAAATGCAACAAACTTAGACATGAACGCGCTCCTTGCTGTTTGTCAGTGCGCGGAAACTACGGTCGTCCGCGTTAATAGGGCGTTGAATTGGAGCGTCGATTTTTTTGAAGATTGTTAGAAAGAGCAATTGTATCAGCGATACCTGCATCAGAAACTGGTATTATTCTGGGGTTCCCAGCTTATTAGCTGGAGGTTAACCAAAGCTACAACCTGTGCGAAACCAATCAGGTGGGCTCGTTTCGCGGGCAAGGCCCTGACATTTGATGTATCAAGTCACGAGAATTTATGCCCGCAGACTAGGATTCTAACTTACCCACTAAAGCAATTTCAATATTTGCTGCGTATTTTCATGCCGAACTTCACTCCAAATGCTTGGCTAACCGAAATTCGAACTGAAAGATCAGGGGCTGACTCTCATGCATGCGGCCTTAATAAGAAATTTTGAGAATTCGAAATTTATTTGGCTCGATTTGCTCGAGCGATCCATTATTTTGATAATGTTCAGTTTCTTTGCAGTGCGGATGTATTTGAATTTTACGTTCACTTACAGCATCCCGGTGCTGTTGTTGCTAATTGCGGAAATTCTACCTGTCATTTTGGTCATCTTTCGAAAATGGTCCAATTCTCCCGTGATGTCGACAAATCCGTCGGACTGGTTTTTGGCACTTGTGGCTGCAAACGCTCCGCTGTTGGCCGCCCCTGGCGAGACGCCTGGCACCATCATTCCGCAAGCAATGTGCTCGTTGATACTCGTTTGCGGATTTTTGATCCAAATATCGGCGAAGATTATCTTGTGGCGAAGCTTTGGAGTGGTGCCGGCCGCGCGAGAGATTAAGGTCCGCGGGCCATACCGGTTCGTTCGCCATCCGATGTATGCGGGCTACATCATCCAACATATCGGATTTCTTTTGGCCTATCCCACGCTTTGGAATTTAGCTGTCTACTCCGGTGCACTGGTGGCCCAGGTCGCGAGGATTTTGCGCGAAGAGCGGATACTTAACGGACAACCTCTTTACCGGCAGTTCTCCTCTCTGGTCCGGTATAGACTTCTGCCAGGAGTATTTTGAGGTCCTAAAGCCGCCGTTCCCCGGGCGGCTTCTTCGTTTTGCGTGCCGCGGTTTCATTGAAAGATCAGGCGACTTTGGCTGCGCCGTTTTGCGCGTCTACAGATGCCAAATGACGTCGGGTCCGATCAATGTGGGCTCTAAGCTCAAAAAAGAGATCAGAACTATGCATCGGGACGATATTGGCCGCCCTGGCAATATTTTCCAGTTCAGCGTGGAGCGTCTGCATCCGAGCGGAATCGGGCTCCAACAACAGCGCTTTATCAACCATCCTGAGCCGACGATACAACCTGCGCACTCGATCGCGAATCAACCAGAGAAAAAGCTTCGGCCCGTAATTAAACACCGGGACAACGATTGCTATGACTGCCACCAACACTGCAAGAAATCGTTGCGCGTAATTGGTCATCCAGAAAGGCAGGTACCGATTCAAGAACGAAGGACCATTTCTGTAGAAATCGCGGGCCCCTTGGGAAATGGGATATTCGGGGTCGGTCTCGGTAGGAAATTCACCAACCTTTCGAAAGAGCCCCGGCGTGCTGTGTGCCTGCAAGGTCGTTTGCGCCAGAAGATCGACTACGGCCGGGTGAATGTCCTTGCGCGCCAGCAATACGTTCGTTGTTGCGACAAGAGCGGTGTCTGTGCCGGGCATTTTCCGCGCGAGGTCAATGGCGCCTTTCGGCAACACCAGGCGAACCAGATAAGGAAAGATCCGGGTTAGCGCCTCCGCTTCGGCAAAACTCATGAGGCGGTACTGGGGACCCCTTAGCAAGGCATCGAGGACGGGCGACTCCGGAGAAAAGTTGCGAAAGACTGCGTCGATCGCTCCACCGTCAAGGTTATTGACGACATTTTCCGGCGCGACAGTGACCAGTGTCGTGTTGTCATAGGTTATGCCGGCGACGGCAAGGATTTTTTCGCACACGGCTCGATCGCCACTGCCTTCAGCACCGAGCCCGATGCGCTTGCCCCTGAGTTGCGCAAGATCGGTCAGGGTCTCGCCCGCTGGATAGAAAAGCCAGAAAATCTGATGATCGATACGGCCAAGCGACATCAAGTCAGGCGCCAGGGCACCATTTGATATTCCGCCCTGCATGAATGCGAGTTGAATCCCGGAATTCGGATCGTTCAGAAGTCCTAAATTTTCTTTTGCGCCATTGGTGGCGCGCAACTCTACTTTCATATCCGCCGCTGCCAGTATCCCCTGATAGCGCGTGCCCAAATTGTGATAGTGCTCACCGACGGGGGATGTTCCAATTATGATCTGTGATGGCGGCGCTGGAATTAGATATGTCATCCCAAGCCAGACGAGACCGGCGACGCACAGTATCGCCGCCAGTAGCCGGAACAGATGCCCGCGTGTGATCCCCAGCACGGATGCTTTCCGTTAAGGCGCAATTTGAGATTGCAAACGAACCCCCAGACGAAGGTAGGCTACACTTGTTCCCCTTTTTTTTGAAAGGGATGTGTTTGGATCCGGGGGTCCGGGCTTCGAATCCCTTCTGGCACACCACTTTTGCGAAGGTCGTTGCGATGAAGCTGGCCTTATGGGTTCTCGCTGTTCTTGCAGTAGGCGCCTGCGCAGCTCAGGCGCAGGATCCAGCGAGTCGCGGACGCGCCCTTGTCAGGGAGTTCTGCTCCCCCTGCCATGCAATCGGGAAATCGGGAAACAGCCCGCACAAAAGCGCGCCGCCGTTCCGCACCCTCGGCCGAAGTTTTGACCTCGATCAGTTTCCGCAGCGTCTGGAGCGCGGCATTTCATCCGGCCACCCCGACATGCCCGAATTCAAATTCAATAGCGATGATGCGCGTGCCGTTCGCGATTATCTGAGAACGATCCAGCAATAAGCGTGCAAGCCTTCTTAACGGTCGATGGTGATTTTCTCGCCTTTCGCGCGGGACACGCAGATCATGATCGTGTCCTTGCGCTCGTGGTCGGCCAGCACGAGGTCGCGATGGTCGGCTTCCCCCGCGAGCATTTTTGTGCGGCAGGTGCCGCAGGTTCCCGTTTCGCACGAGCTCGGCACGTCGAGCCCATGATCGCGCAGGACTTCAAGGATGGTCTTCGTTGTCGGCACGTCGAGAACCGTGCCTGAGCGTGCAAGCTTCACCTTGAAGGGCTTGTCATCCGCCCTGTGAGTTTCCGCCTCGCTGAATGCTTCGAAGTGCACAGCCGTCGGCGACCAGTGATCGGTCATGGCCCGCACGGCTTCCATCAGCGGGCGCGGGCCGCAGCAGTAGAGGTGTTCGCGGTTTTTTCGTTCGGCCAAAATCGGCCGTAGGTCGAGCGAGCGCGACGCGTCGCCACCGTCGTAATGGATGGTGACCATATCCTTGAACTGCGGAGCGCCGAGCTCGTCGCGAAAGGCAGTGGTCTCCGGCGACCGCGAACAATAGAACAGGCGGAACCGTCTGCCTTCCGCTACGATCTGCCGGATCATCGCCATCATCGGCGTTACACCGATGCCACCGGCGATGAACAGGAAATCCTGCGCACGCGGTGGCAATCCGAAGTCGTTCACCGGCGCCGTGACAATGAGTTCGTCGCCGGCCTTCACGTCGTCGATGAGATTTATTGAACCGCCGCGTCCGGTGACTTCGCGCTTGACCGCGATCTGGTAACGGTCGCGCTCAGCTGGATCGTTGCACAACGAATATTTACGGAGCAGACCGTTCGGCACGCGAACGGCAATGTGCGCGCCCCCGGTGAATTGCGGCAACTCGTTCCCGGTGGGATCGCGAAACTCGAACAGGTGGATGCCGTCGGCGATCTTGTCATTGCGCGTGACGCGCAGCGGCATCGTCGGCGGTGGAGGGCTGGCGGTCATCACATATCCGGCGAGGGCGGCCTAAACACAACAAGTGGCGACTTTGGACGTCCGAGACAAGATTGCCAAGGCCGCCGTCGCGCACAGGAAATATATTGCTCGTACCGAGAATTCCTTTCAGCGCGTGCCAGTGCTGACCCGCTCAACGGGCCGCCGGCCTGCGGCAGCCACGGGCGCAACATCGGCCGTGATTGCGCCATAGGCGTCGGCGAGGCCGGCGCCGAACATCGCGTCGGGGCCCTTCGGTCCGAGATCTTTGGCGGTCGCGCGCAGGATGGTCTTCACCTTGTCAGGTGTCAGATCGGGCTTTCGCTGCAGCATGAGCGCGATGATGCCGCTCACCTCGGCCGCGGAATAAGATGTGCCGGATGACATCTCATAGCCGTTGTCGGGGACTGCGACGAGGATTTGCGCGCCCGGCGCGGCCACCGTGATGTAGCGGCCGCGGTTGGATTGCTCGAACAGTTTATCGTCGGCGTCGGTCGCGCTCACCGCGATCACATTCGGATCGGCGGCAGGGTAGAGCGGGGGAGACTTGGCGCCGGCATTGCCTGCGGCGGCGACAAGCACGATCCCCTTCTTGCGCGCCGCTTCCAGACTGCGGTGAATTGCAGGATCGTCCGGGCCGGCAAAGCTCATGTTGATCACGCGCGCACCCTGCGCCGCCGCCCAGTCGAGTGACTTGAGGATGTTGAACGTGGTGCCTTCCGCGCCGGCGGCTTTCGGATCGAAGGCGCGCGCCGCGAGGATTTTTGCGTCCGGCGCCGATCCCATCAGCTTGCCGTGCGCTGCGATCAGGCTGGCGATCGCCGTTCCGTGCTGGTGCGGGGCCGCGGGTGCCGAAAGGGCATCGAACGTACCGGCGATCGAGCCGGCCAGCTCGGGGTGGTTTCCGTCGATGCCGGAGTCGATGACCGCCACAAGGACGTTATCGCCCTTTGCGAGGACATGTGCCTGTGGCAAGCGCAATTTGGCGAGCCCATATTGCGCGGCGTCGCCTGCGGTCCTGGTTTCGTTTTGCTGCAGCATGAACAGGTAATTCGGCTGCGCCCACGCCACGAGGCGATCGGCCTCGAGTTCGCGCACGACTGTTGCGACCGAGCGCCCGCCGGTAATACCCCAGCGATACAATGTGGTGCCTGAAAGCTGGAACGCCTGGCTTTCGCGACGCGTCAGCCGGTGCCGGCGTTGCAGCGCCTCGATCTGCTGTGCGCTGACTGAATTGGGAAGCTCGATGACGACTTCATCCGGCACGAGCCGGCGCTCGTTCGCAGGCGGCACGCCGCTTGTGCCGCGGCGGTTCGCTTGCGTGCGGCGCGGCCCTGACGGGCCGTCATCAACAATGTACGGACCCGTCGAATAGCCTTGCGGCAGCCCCACGATGATGCCGGGCACGACGCCACCCCAGCCGGGCCCGCGATGCCCGCCGCCAGGATAGCCCCCGCCGCCTCGAGGCCCGTCGGGAACGGTCGGCGGCTTGCTTATGCCGATATTGGGTGAAGGACCCCGGCCGCCCATTTTCTGGGCGAGGACACCGTCGGAGGCCATGGTCAATGCGGCGGCCAGGCAGAGCAGGGCAGTTCGATGCGCGCGCATAAGACGGCCTCTGATGATCGGGGTCAGTCGGTCGTGGCAATGAAGCCGACGACTTTATCTTCCTGCAGCTTCTTCACGATGCGGGCGAGCTCGGCCTTCGGGATTCCCGTCACTGCGACGCGGACCTTGTACAAGCCGCCGGCCGTCGGTCCGCTTGCGATCGACAGCTTGTTGGTTTCGAGAAACTTGGTGACGTCGTCCGCCGAAGCCTGCGGCGCGAACCTGATGAGCGCGAAGGTGCCGGCGTCCGGCGCCGTTGTCGGTGCCGACGCGGTCTGGTAGCCGCTGGTTTTCGTCTCGTTGAGCATCACACCGGCAATGAAGCCGGCCTGCACGAGAATGGCGAGCACGGCAGCGCCGCTGGCCAAGGCCAACGTGCGCGGCGTCAGGCTCGCGAAGAATTCCGAAATGCGGCTGCCGAGATTGAGCGACGCATTGAACGACCCTTGGCGCCGCGCCGGCTCGGCATCGATCTTGGCGAACAATTGTTCCAGCGCACGCGCTGACGGCGCGCCCAGCGTCTCGTTGAGGTGAATGGTTTCGCCGAGCTCGTCGCGCACCAGCGCATAACGGCGCGCGAGCTCGGGGTCCTGCGCGAGCGCCTCTTCGACGCGTTGGGCATCGCGACGGCTGAGTGTGCCCGCCGCATGCCACGGCAGGAGCTCTTCGATTTCCTGGCGCTCGGGCGCTTCTTGTTTCATCGCGTTCATGGCCAACCTCGATCTATTCCTTGCTCCTTGAGAAGCTCCGAGAGCTTCTTGCGCGCATAGAACATGCGCGTCTTCACGGTCGCCTCCGGGATGCCGACGATCTCGGCAACTTCCTCCACCGACTTCTCGTGGTAGTACACGAGGTCGATGATCTCCCGATGGTCCGCCGAAAGCTTGGCCAGGCATTGCCGCAAGGCCGAGCTT
>Ga0173478_10000055_pt1 | contig 15525 bp, 15 predicted proteins | sample NitcycUS014104B1_FD_122623 | JGI IMG/M metagenome (GOLD analysis project Ga0173478, IMG submission 122623) | Soil microbial communities from Arlington Agricultural Research Station in Wisconsin, USA - Nitrogen cycling UWRJ-S014-104B-1 (version... | ecosystem: Environmental > Terrestrial > Soil... | reverse complement strand
AGCTTGCCGGTGCGATAGTGAGGAGTAGTGAGGAGTTCGTTGTAAATATCCATCATGCGTTCCGCTACTTCATGAGGATTGAATTGGGCTGCGGCAATTTCTTCCGCCTGGCTGCCAATCTCGTTGGCTAAATCAGGATGATTGACACAATAGTGAACAGCATCTACAAAACCATGCACATCATCGGCTACCAATAATTCTTTCTTGTGTGTTCCATCGATACCTTCTTTCCCAAGTGTAGTCGTGATGATCACCTTTCCCATCAACATGCCTTCGACAATTTTCACCCGCATACCACTGCCGGAAAACAAAGGCACTACCATGATTGCATGCTTATTGAGAAACTCCCCTGCATCTTCTACTTCTCCATGCACAGTGACATTGTTGAGTTTCAAATTCAACAATTACATCGGTGTATTTCTGCCGGCGATGTGAAAAGTAATTTTTGGCCAGCGCTGATTGATTTTTGGCCACACCTGGTTAAGGAACCATTCAAGCCCTTCCAGGTTAGGCATCCAGTCGAGCGAGCCAATGAAACAAATTGACATCTCAGGACCAAACTCTGGCCTGGTGTACGGATATCCTTTTATATCCAAACCGATAGGAGCTGCGGCAGCGCCATTAGCATATCCTTTCTGGCGGAAGAGTTGAAGATCGCGATCCGTAAGCGTAACGAGGTAATCGTAAACCGGAAACTGTTCGATCTCATAAGCCTTCAATTGCTTTGTCAGGTATGCGAGATATAATTTCTTCAGGTTGGATCCTGTGTTTTGCGTGATCCGTTCCCAGATTTCATGTTCAACGTTATGAGCACGCATGACGACTTTGGCATCAGAATATTCGCGGATCGTAGAAACATACGGTGCGAGATATAAAGTCTCGAGTTGAATGATATCAAATGTCTCCTTTTGGAGAATCTCGATCAGTTTGGCTTTGAACACTGTTGACTTGAACCTCCGGATATGGTAAGACTCACCTGACATCATACTGGCGATGGCTTTCCAGGGCTTGATGGAATTGTCCAGATCGACCGTATGGATGGAGGTGAAGTAATTGTACTCAGGTGGCAGGGCTGCAGGGTTGGAGTAATGTTTACTCGTATTCATGCAGAGGAGGGAGATGTCGCAACCCTTGGCTTTGAGTTCCTTGCAGAGATTGGAGACCGCGATGGACTCTCCATCCTTCAGTGGATAAGGAAACTTCTTGCAAAGGAAGAGGATCTTCATATGGCCATTTCAGGTTCGGGGGTAACAAAAGTAGGGAAAGAGCATGAATAACGAATAAAGAATAAGGAATGCGGAAGTTAGAAGTCAATAATATCCAAAGGTTCGACTACGCTGACCAACCGTATCCAATAACCAATAGCCAAGTCGGAAGGGCACCACCCCCCGACCCCCTCCAAAGGGGGCGGAAGTTTTCTGCTTTACAGGAGATTAGTGCGAAATAAATTAATGATTCTGCCCACTTCAATGATTCTAGTAAGAATCATCATACTATCTAAGTTATAATCTTTGAATAAGCACAATCATCCGCCCCCTTTGGAGGGGGTCGGGGGGTGGTGCTTTCCCAGCCCTCTGGAATATTTCGCAATTTTACCCCGATGGACAGCAATGGAAGTTATCAATGGGCCATAAAGGCTGAGAATATCCGCAGGAGCTTTGGCACCCTGGAGGTACTGAAGGGTGTGAGTATCGAGGTTCCGAAGGGGAAAATGATCTCTATTGTAGGACGATCTGGCTCCGGGAAAAGCACATTGCTGCATATATTAGGTACTCTCGATTATCCGGACCAGGGAAAGGTCGAGATCTGCGATATTCCCATAGCCGGAATGAAGAGCAAGGCACTGGCCTCCCTACGCAACAAACACCTTGGATTTGTTTTTCAGTTTCATCACCTTCTTCCTGAATTTTCAGCGTTAGAAAATATCGCTATGCCTGCCCTGATCACCGGGATGAATAAAAAAACAGCCTATAAAAAAGCTGATGAATTGCTCGGTTACCTTCAATTGTCCGAGCGTTCCACTCATCGCCCGAATCAATTGTCCGGCGGCGAACAACAACGCGTAGCCATAGGCCGCGCCCTGATGAATGAACCGGATATCCTACTAGCCGATGAACCCTCCGGTAACTTGGATACAGAGACCTCTATTCAAGTTCATCAGTTGCTTCGCAAGATCACGACGGATATGGGGAAGAGCCTGGTGATTGTTACTCATAACACGGAATTAGCGGGGTTGAGTGATGTTGTCTATGAGATGAAAGACGGAATATTAGGGAAGGCAAATTGATAGTTTGTAGGGGCTGAAGATTTTCAGCCCCTACAAACTATCAATTTGCCTTCAGGTACCTTACTTATCTTCGCCCCTCAATTAAATACATCCTAAATGAGAATTTTCATCCTGGCGGGCTTTTCCGTTCTATTCCTATTTTCCTGTAAACCATCTGATAAGGCAACAGAAGCCAGTACTGACCCCAAGGTCCTGGAAGAACAAATAATGACCATCCATGACCAGGTCATGCCCAAGCTGACGGAAATCCAGGATTTAAGTTCACAACTTCGAAAAATCAAAGCTGCCATTCCGGAAAATACAGAAGGCAAAGTCGTTTCTCCCGAAGGCCTCGATGAAACTATGGAAAGCCTGAAACTGGCTGATCAGGGGATGTGGGACTGGATGAAACAATACCATGACAAGCGGGATTCCATTCCGGCAGATCAATTACTTCCTTATTTAACTCATCAAATGGAACTTATCAAGTCTGTGGAGACTGGGGTCACCTCCAGCATCACGAAAGCCAAGGTCTGGTTGAATGCAAACGGAGGTACAAATGGCAAGTAAATCTGTTTTCTTCTTCACCATTCTCGCTTTTGCTTTCTTCAGCTTTGAAGCATGTGATAGCAAGCCAAAACGTCTTCCTATCCTTGGTGAACGGGAGATTGTAAATGGAGATACGATTTTTCATGAAGTACCGGATATGGTTCTTATCGACCAGGACAGCCAGGCATTCCAGTTATCGAAACTCGGTAACAAGGTTGTCGTTGCAGATTTTTTCTTCACCTCCTGTCCCAGTATTTGTCCGAGAGTTAAGAAACAGATGTTACGACTCTATGATAAATACAAAACGGATGATCGTGTAATGTTTGTTTCTTATTCGATCGACCCGCGGAATGATTCTACTACTGTATTGAAAAAATATGCAGCCAATCTTGGTGTCAATACGGTCAACTGGAAGTTTATCACGGGTGAAAAGGATTCTATTTTCGAATTGGCTGATTCATTTTTTGTCAGCGTGGTGGATGATCCATCTGCACCTGCCGGATTTGATCACAGTGGCAGGATCATTTTATTGGATAAGAACAGGCATGTCCGGGGATTTTGCGAAGGTGTGGATCCTGAGTCGGTCACTGCTTTTTTCCCTACCATCGATCAGTTGCTGACCGAAGAATATGCGCAGTGAGCAATTTGTTTTTTTACTGTCTGGCCTTTTGATCTTTTCGGCATGCCAGCCTAACCCATATCGGCAGGGGCAAGACCTCTATAACGCTCAATGTGGCGGATGTCATTCGGAGGATGGAAGCGGATTAGCCAAGCTTATTCCTGCCCTGGACACCACTAAATTGACGCTCAGGGATCCCCAGGAACTGGTTTGCCTCATTAGAAATGGCCTCCCTTTTGACTCCCTGACCCGCCAACAGATGCCTGCCAATAAAGTCATCAATGAGGTCGAAATGACCAACCTCATCAATTACCTGGGGTCCAGGTATATCGGTAGCCCCCAGGTAGTCCGGGTCGAAGAAGTCCAGGAGATGTATAATGCCTGTCAATCCTGGAAACGGAAACAGTGACCTATCCAAAAAAGATTATTTTTACCGTTCATAGAAATGGGCCTATCTGAAGTCATCAACAATGGTAAAATTTTCCTTTAAACCCCTCCTCTTTTTATTGGTTTTTCTTGGTTCTGCTGTGGCGACCTTTGCCCAGCCAGCCCTGAAAGCAACCTTGGTAACTCCTGCGAATAACGGCGTCATTACAGAAAACTGCACAGGAGCTAACTTTTTGGTTTTCGAAAGGGATTCTTCCAACCACGATACCATATTTATCACCATCCAGGATCTAGGTGTGGCCTTAGCAGGTGTGGATTATAATTTTGCTCCGGGCACTTTCCCTCTTACCTTTTTACCTACGCTATCAGCCGTAATCGTGCCGGTAGTCGTGGTCAATGATGGACTTCCCGAGGGACCTGAATCTCTGATCTGGGAGATTCACTACGAAGCGGGCCCGCTTAAAAAGACCATTACCATTACCAGTTTGATCATCGATAATAATGAAGTGCAGATTGTATCGACTGCTGACACCATCCAGTGGTGCCGTTTTGCACCTCTCACTTTGCAAGCAACTTCCGCTTCACCAATACAATGGTCCCCTGCACCAGCATTTGATCCCGCTACTGGTGCTGAAGTCACGGTTCGCCCGTTTACTTCCGGTTGGTATTACGCTATGGTGGGCACGGATACTTGCGGAGCTAAAGACAGCATTTACCTCGACCTTGCGATTGTCAATATCAATAATGCTGATACCGTCTTTATCTGTAAAGAAGGAACTGGGATTACGCTGAACGGGGAATTGCTTGGCCTGGCTGAAGGATTTCAATGGATCCCTTCTGATACAACGCTGAGTGATACGGCAAGCCTCACGCCAGTAGCGAATCCTGACGTAACCACAACGTATATTCTTCAATCTGATTTTGGTGTTTGCATCGCGTCGGATACCATAGTCGTCAGAGTGGATTCACTCCCCCAGGATCTGCATATTGATGTGGCTCCTGCGAAACCCTATTACTGTGAAGGTGAAATTGCTGCATTGTTTTCCTCAGCGTATGATTCCTTGTTGTTTCCTGATCTCACCTTTAACTGGACTCCATTTGACAATTCATTTCTCTCCGAACAGGATTTGTTAAATGCAGCTCTTCAATTGCTCGATACGACAACTTATATTCGGGAGAGTAAGAATAACGCCTGTTCCACTATGGATTCAATCACACTCAACGTGGTGACTTCCGGCATCCCGATCTCGCTGACTGATACAACTCTTTGTCCGGGGGAAATGTTCCAGGTGATTATATTATCGAACCAGGTGACAGAACCAGAGTGGATGCCCGCAGAAGGGCTGAGTTGCACGGAATGCCTCGATCCAAATGTTACTGTTGTAGGAGAACCCGGATCCAGCGTTATATACATGTTCTCTGGTATGATCCTGGAATGCCCGGTAAATGCCAGTTTATTAATTAACATTCCACCACCCGTAACGATTGGTATTAGCGCCGACCCGCTTACCGTTTGTGATGGTGACGTTGTTAGCCTGAACATAACCAATCCAGAGAATCTTACGAACCTGCATTGGACTATAACAGAAGGTAATGCAACTTTGAGTTGCAATGATTGTACAAATCCTACACTTACTGTTCAAGGAGATCTGGGTGTCACCCTTATGATTACAGGAGAAACCACTGATTCCAACTTTTGTACAGCCATTGGAGGCATAGTTCTTCCACACGGTTCTCAGGCGCCCGTTTTGATCACAGCCAGTGATAATATTATATGTGAAGGAGATGTAGTTTCACTCAATGTAGTGGATCCCAACAATTATTCAGGTCTGCATTGGAACATCCTTGATGGCGATGTTTCTTTAAGTTGCACGGATTGTATCAATCCTGATATCACCATTAATTCAAACGGTACGGTTAAATTATCCGTATCCGGTGAATCTAATGTCCAGGGATTTTGCGGAGCATATGGAGAAATCATATTGATGCCTGGTGCCGTCGTACAGCAAAACAATCTCAATACGATCAATGCCTGTAAGGATAGCACAGTCATAGCTAGTACCGGTGATCCCAACCTTATTGCTTACCATTGGGAAATAAGTGGCGTAGGCGGTCTATCGATCAGTTGCTCTGATTGTCCTAATCCAACAGTTACCGTTACTTCATCTGGCGACCTGCAGTTTTTTGCGATTAGCAACTTCCCTGACACATGCTACTTCACTGGATTAGTACAATTTGAAATTTACACCTCTGGAACAGGTACAATTGAAATAAAGGTACCGGAACCACCTGATAGTGTTTCCCAAGGTGAGGAAGTAACGGTGATGCTGAATGTCAGTGGCGCTACACCAACTAATATTCAATGGAGTGTCAATGGAGTTGCTGTCGGAGGCAACAACACTACTCTAACCTTTAATGCCAATTCTGAAAATAATTTGGTAGAAGTTACTTTCCTCGATGGAAATGGATGTCCTCAATCTGCTTCAATTAATATTCACGCTAATCCTCCAACTTATCAGATCCCTAATGCCTTTACGCCGGGCGGTTCTCCTGGCATGAATGACAGATTCAGGATTCTCCCCAAAGGCAATATTGTAATCACAGAATTCAGAATATTTAACCGCTGGGGCCAGATGGTATACGAAGGACCAGAAAATGATCTTGAAGGTTGGGATGGAAATTTCAAAGGAAAAGAGGCAGCCTCTGATACATACGTCTATGTAGCAGAGATCAGATTTCCGGATGGAAGGGTTGAAGTGGCGAAGGGGGATGTTATTCTACTGCGTTGATTCTCATTGCGTGAGTCGTGAATCGTGAATCTTCGTGAATCGTCAAGCGTGAATCGTGATATGTAAAACGTAAGACGTATGATGTCAGACGAGGTCCCGTTCGTTTCGACTTTGATTCGACTACGCTCACAACGAGAGCTCAACGACCGGGAAAGCAATCTTCTTAATATAGTCTCGACTCCGCTCGACTATTGTGAACCGTTAGCTAAACCTAAATTATCCTTATTAACTCACGATTGACGCCTCACGATTGACGATTCACAATCTTTATCCAGTACGATCCCCCATGCTTTTCTACTTTAGGCATCGACGCATCATTCCACAACGGTTCGAGAATTTTATTCAACTCTGCATCTTCTGAGACAAAGTAATTCGGCATCAGGGTATGATACCGCTGCGGGTTAGCTAACAGGAAAGCGGCCAATCCATATTGCTCGGAATAAAAACGATCACACATAAACTGCGGGTAATCGTAAGGCAGGTATATGTCATGAACATGCACGATCACACCTTCCGGCAAGTTTGGCAATACATCCAGAAAAAAAACAGTGGCATCCGAATTTGGAAACATCCGGTGTGAATTATCCACAAAGACTATGTCACCTGCAACCAGTTTTGAAAAAACAGAAAGGTCAACTTCCTCAAATGGTTTGCGAATAACCTGGTCGGTCAAAGCATCAATCTCTGCTCTCGGAGCAGGATCGATGGAAATGATGCGCGAAGAAAGTTGAAGATCTTTTTTCGCCTTAAAAGCTACTTTCGTTGAATTACCGGAACCTATTTCTATATAAGTAGCCGGTTTAAACTTTGCCATCATGGCGTATAACATCACAATATCAAGGCCAGGAAGGAATCCATTATTCCAACCGGGAGATTGTGCATCCTGATTTTTAGCCTGCTCAGGAATGGTAATGAAATGTTCTTTTAATGAAAGCGCAGCAACAAGAAGCTGTTTATATTCTTCCCTATGCTGATTGATAATAGAATACAATTGCTGATGTGGTGGCAGCCCATGACCATACCGTGGCTTCATTTTCACCGGGTACTCCAGGTGAAGCATTTGGCGACCGTGAATAATTGAATTCAGTAAGGAGAGAAAACGGGATGAAGCCATACGCTATTTCTCGATATTGCCTTCGAGTTCCTGGAAAAGTGCTTTCAATCCATGAGCCTCTTCCGGTTTCAGCCTGCCGGCCAGTACCAACCTAACTTCCCTTCTGCGCAAAGCACCATCGAAAAGTGCTTTCTCATGTTCAGATTCAGGGATGACCTCCGGAACTTCTTTCGGCCTGGATGTCCTCGCATCGAGAGCAACAAAAGTCATGTAGGCATGATTGGATTTTTCAAGATCAGCACCGAAAGCAGAAGTGGCAAAAACTTCAAGGTAGACTTCTACGGAAGTGTGGAATGCACGTGTAACACATGCTTTGATAGTGATGACATCACCAAGATGTATTGGCTTGGCGAATGAAACACTATCCACAGATGCTGTCACTGTATGGGAACCGCAATGTCTTCCGGCACAAATGCTTCCGGCGATATCCATCCAACGCATCAGGTAACCTCCCATGAGATTCCCCATCGGGTTTGCATCATTGGGCATTACCATTTCAGTCATCAGCGTCCGGCTGTAATTCACCGGCCGTGGTTCAGGCTTACTCATATAGGTTTGTAATTGAATTCAAAAGATTTACTCGGCGCGAACCAATTCATCCATAATTTTTTGAGAAAATAAAAACTCCATTAGTTCAGGCTGCTCCAGGTTGATTTCGACCAGTTTCCAATCTCCGTTCCCGGGATTGATCGCCATCATGTCTTTGGTGGCATGTATTGTATAGATTTTCGCGTTTGCATCCCATTGAACAGAACGGGGACCAAAAGAAGATTTGAATTGGTCTCCGATAGCCTGGATGGCTTTTGGTGCATCATACATTCCTCCTTTTTCAATTGTGAATACCATGTCGGACACATAAGAAAGTCTGACAAAAGTTTCGTCCCCGTCTTTCACAGGGGAAGAAGAAGAGGTGATTTTGGTATTCTCCATCTGCAGGGACATACCAACTTCCATCTGTTGCATCATGCTTACCATATCCTGCTTGGGAACCCGGGTAAACAATTTGGGATAGATCAGATCGAAAGCTTTATCCCATTGCTTGCTGTTGGAGTAATTGATGAAGGCCTCAAATTTGGCCTGGATAGCCGGATCGACTGGTGCCTGCCCAACCACTGATGCTGTACTGGCGAAAAGACAAAAAATTAAAATGAAGTTCCTGGTGATCATGATGCTAAATTTTGGAGAGCGAATTCCTTTAAATCCGAAGCGGAAGCAATCCTGGTCCTGACTTCAAATACTTCAGCAAACTCCTCTCCTACTAACCTCTTAATTTCCTGCAAATCTAAGTTATTCCCCAGCAGGGAGGCCAGGGAGCATACGCTTTTGTCCTCGTCCTGGATACCGCAAGGAACTATATGATTGAAATAGCCAAGGTTGGTGTTGATGTTGAAAGCAAAGCCATGCATGCTCACCCACCGACTTAAATGAACTCCAATGGCACAGATCTTTTTAGACTGATGTGATCCTTCACTATCCCCTACCCAAACGCCTGTATATCTGTCGTTTCGAATGCCATTGACATTGTAATGCTTGAGTACCTGTATGATGACCTCTTCCAAACCCCGGACATATTTATGGACATCGGTGAAAATGAGGTCCAGGTCTAAAATCGGGTACCCTACTACCTGGCCAGGGCCATGAAAAGTGATGTCTCCTCCCCTGTTTATTTTAAAGAATTCAATTTCAAAATCCATCAGCTGCTGATCGTCAATCTTGAGGTTTTCCTCGCTCCCGCTTTTGCCAAGGGTATAGACTGGCGGATGTTCGCACAACAGGAGGTAATGGGTTTGCGGAGCAGGATAGCCGGCTCGTTTATTCTCAATAAGATGGCGGTGAATCGAGGTTTGGAGGTCCCAGGCTTCTTTATAGGGAATCAGGCCTAGATCAATAATCTCCACCACACCCCTGGATTGGTTCGACATAAGGCAAAAATACGGGTTCTGGCCGGGTCTGGGCTTTAAGCAGCTTTAGTAACCGTCACATTACAATAATGTTTAACTTTATGATGCCAACCACCTCTAAGACAGAGATCCCTCCTCAAGACGAAATTGATTCTTAAACCCTGTTTTATATTCAAAGTATGGTATCGTATTTGTGTGTAAAACTCTAGCCTTGCCTTAATTTTGACCGGAACACATTTTCAACCCAAAATCGCCTTCAAAATGAAAATCACTTCATTGCTTTTAGGCTTACTCTTTTTTAGTCTTGTTTCTTCTGCACAACCTGCTCCTGATTTCACCGTCACGGATTCCCACGGCCAGGTGCATCACTTGTATGCAGATTATCTCAATCAAGGAAAGACCGTCGTCATCGAAGTGTTTTTCACAACTTGCCCACCTTGCAATTCCATTGCTCCGCTAGTAGAACCGCTTTACCAGGAATGGGGCGGAGGCGATTATGATGTGGAGTTTTTTATAATGTCGGATAAGAATTTTGATACTGATGCATTGGTCAATGCTTTCCAGGCTCAATACAATGAAACTTTTGTCGGGGTTGGAAAAGATGGAGGTAGTCTTACTGCTGTTGCTCCTTATAAGAATGGAACCTATGGACAATGGTTTGGAACACCTTGCTTCGTGGTGATAGCGCCCAATGGCACCGTCAACTATGGTGTAAGTGGAAGTGGAAACCAAGGCACTATCAATGCAGTAGATGCGGCCATCACGGCTACCGGGGCAGAGAAACCAGGACAGGTTCCCATTGCACCCGATTTTACCGTGACGGATGTAGACGGATATCTGCACCACCTCTATTCCAATTATCTCAATATTGGCAAAACAGTTGTGCTTGAAATTTTCAATACAACCTGTTCTCCTTGCAATTCAATTGCGCCTTTGTTACAGCCTTTATATGAAGACTGGGGCGGTGGTGATGCAGATGTTGAATTTTTTGCATTAACGGATAAACCGGCGGATAGCAATCCTGTCATTTTCAATTATCTCATTGCCAATGACCTGACCTTCCCAGGCATCAGTACAAGCGGAGGAAGTATAACAGCGGCGACTCCTTATGAAAATGGAACTTTTGGACCCTTCACAGGGCTTCCGACTTTTGTAGTCATTTCTCCAAATGGAACGGTCAATTACAATGTGCATGGCCCAAATGATCAGGCGACAATAACCGCATTGAATGCTGCCATTGCCGCCACCGGTGCACAACCGGGACAAGCGTTGACACAAGCACCTGACTTTACCATTACGGATAGTCATGGACAGGTACATCATTTATATGCAGATTATCTCAACCAGGGCAAGTCAGTTTTGCTCGAAGTATTTTATACCACATGTCCTCCCTGTAATTCGATCGCTCCTTTACTAGAACCTTTCTACCAGGAATGGGGTGCGGGAGATTATGATGTTGAGTTTTTGGAATTATCCGATAAGAATTTTGATACTGATGCATTGATCAATACTTACCAGGCTCAATATGACGAAACATTTGTAGGTGCCGGGAAAGACGGAGGAAGCCTTGCTGCTGTGCAACCTTATAAGAACGGTTCTTTTGGTAACTGGAACGGAACACCCACATTCATTGTGATTGCACCAGATGGTACTGTTCAGTATGATGTAGATGGAGGAAACAACCAGGCCACTATTGATGCTATTGATGCAGCTCTGCTAGCTACAGGTGCAGAAAAACCTCCTCCTGTTGAAAACCCGGTTGAAGTAACTGGTTCCGTTACTCATCTCATGGGCACAACCGGTGTGGGAAATGCACATGTGCAAATCATCGATGGACAGGGAAATGTTGTGAAACAAGACACCACAGGAAGTTCAGGAAACTTCAATCTTTCTTTTTTATTAAGTCAAATGCAACCGGACTGGCAATTGAAGGTGGTTAAAAACGGAACTCCAACCAATGGTGTGAATGCACTTGACCTGGTGAGAATTCAAAAGCACATTCTCTTTGTAGATCCATTCCAGGATCCGCTTTCCAAACTGGCTTCCGATATCAATAAATCAGGTTCTTTATCAGCGCTTGACATTGTAGCCCTCATAAAAATTTTGCTGGGCATCAATACCAATTTCCCGGATGGACAAACCTGGATTACGGTTCCGGCTGATACTGATTTCGGAGTTCCTGCTCAGCATCCACCGATCTTACCGGCTTCGGCTTATACCATACCTGTGCAGGACATTGTCAATGGCAACAGGGTTGCTCATTTCTTAGCGGTCAAGCGAGGAGATGCGAATGGTAATGCCAATCCGAATCAATAAATAAAAGGCGAAGGCTAAGGCTGAGGCGAAGGAGGTTAATTCATTTTAGCCGCCCAGGACTGGACGGATGCAGAGATTTCCTTTTCGTGTTCCTTATAGAATTCGTCATCATCGAAGGCCATACCGAGTTCAATGCTCTTGGTTCCACTGGCTACGGCTTCAACATAATCTCCCTTCTTGGCTTCGATTTGGGCGCGGGTATACCAATTCCAACTTCTGCCGTTTAGCTCGGTTGATTTTTTAGACCAATCATAGGCCTGTTCCAGGTTAGCATCAGACTGGAGTAAAAATTCAGCACCTTGACCATAGACGATCCATTTTTTATTTTCTGCAGTGGTATCCAATGTTGAATTGATATTGGCCATCACCGGGGTCACGACGTCAACTTTAAAACGCAGATACAATCTCATTTTTTCCCATGCCAGTTTGATATAAGCCATGTCCGGTTTCAAGTCCATGATGGTATAGCTCAGACGCTCCTGCATAACCTCATTCATTTTGGGTTCAACCTGGAAACGAATGGCATCCTTGGTTTCGTCATAATCGTAAGCTCCCCATTGATCCCAAACCGTATTGACAATGACCGTCCATTCTTTTTCACCGGGGATAAAGAAGAGAGAATATTTACCGGCTTTCAGGGCCTGGCCTTCCATGTTGACGTCCGTGCTGAATTCGATGGTGGTGGCTTCATTGGCACCGGCCCGCCATACCTCACCATAAGGTACCAGGCCTCCCCAAATCACGCGGCCTTTAACTGCCGGCGCACCGTAGTTTACTTTGACATCAGTAAGTCCAATGGTAAATCCACTGGAGGCTTTAGGGCTAACCCTGGGTAGGACGATACCCTGTGCTTTAACCCAACCAAGCGTTAGCAGCAGGAATGTCATGGAGGAAATTAATTTCTTCATAGGTGGTTTGATTTATTATTGGCCAACTTGTTATTTATAGATGCCCCAAAACCATATTGAAACGTTGCTCAAATCGGTTTCGTATGTGATATACCGCTTTGGAAAAGCATATAACACAACCTTAAGGGCGTTTCTATCAACCTTATGACAATTAAAAGAAGCCCTTTGTTTGTCAACAGGTTGCAAATAACGGTTTTGTTTTAAATCCGGGGCGTACTGAAATGAAGGGCCATAAAAATCATGGCCATGCGCATGGCCAGGTTTGTATTTTCCGGCAGTTCATCTTTGATCACCCATTCCCGGGCATCATTTTCATAATAAGTATAGAACTGGAAAAAACCATTCGGTCCGTCATCGGTCATCCATTCTGTTGGTTCGCTTGCATAACGGGCAAACCAATTGTAGGGTTGTTTGCCATCTGTCAATTTCCAACGATAAAACTGTCCAAGCCAGGCTGTTCGTGCTGTGACAATGACGCCATTGCATTTGATTTCCCAAAGATCAGGTTCGTCTTTCCATTTCTGATCGATCGTCCCATGAAATTCACCGATGTCAAAATCCCAGGCTGTCCAGTCATCCCCAAAAGTCCATCGCATGCGCAGGCTTCCGTCGACCTCTTCATCATCAGTAGTGATGACCCACTCACGAAATGAGTTGTTATACTTCGTTCCGATACCAATTGGTATTTGGGCTTGGATAAATGTTGTGCAAAAAAGGAGTATGAAAATAAACACCCATTTCCCCCCTAGCGCCCTGAAGGGGGTAATTGGGGATTCTGTAAGAAAAATAGATTTTGGCACAACAATTTTCATCCTTCGAGTTACACAGATTAAAATGGAAGATCATCATAAGATGAACCTTCTTCAGAGAATGCAGGAGGCTTGGAAGGAAACTCACCGGCAGGAACTTTAGGTTTTGATTCCTGACCCAGTGCTTCAATGCGCCAGGCATTCAGGTTTGTAAAATACTTGCCTTGCCATTCCCGGCCGCGGAGATCAAAATATACTTTGATCATGCTGCCTTCTTCCATATTGTCAATGGAATTGACACGATCCTGGACCAACTGAAATTTGACATAATTGGGGTATTGGCCTTTTTCATCCAGCAGAACGAATTCACGAGTCTGAAAACTATCGGATTTCTTCTCGATATCGTATTTCTTGTGGAGCTTGCCTTCAACTTCGTAAGACATGATTTGTGTGATATTTTAAAATGAATAATAAATTAATATGCTTTTGCAAAAAGAACCCGTCCTAATGACTTCTTACCGGTCAAAATGCAGGTCCCTTCTTCCTTTTGCTGATCTAAAGGAATACAACGAATAGTCGCCTTGGTTAATTCCTTAATCTTCAATTCAGTTTCAGTAGTGCCGTCCCAATGAGCTGAAACAAATCCGGCTTTCGTATCCAGGATATCTGTAAAGGTGGCAAAGTCATTGGCCTCCCTTGTATTTTCCTGGCGAAATCGTAGAGCGCGCAATAACAAGTTGTCCTGGATGTCGCTCATCAGTTTTTCAACATGATTGCCCAATCCGTCCAAAGGAATGAATTCCTTCTCCCTGGTATCACGCCGTGCGACTTCAGCCACTCCTTTTTCAAGGTCACGAGCTCCGATCGCTACACGTACAGGAATACCTTTCATTTCGTATTCAGCGTATTTAAATCCTGGCCGTGATTTCTCATCAATATCATATTTGACAGTGATTCCTTTTGCACTCAGCTCCCTGGATAGTTTTTCTGCTACCTCATTGATGGCGGTATCAGGTTTAGGGACGGGTATTATAACAACCTGGAGCGGCGCAAGTTTAGGAGGCAACACCAATCCTTCGTCATCACTGTGCGTCATGATCAAACCCCCTACCAACCTTGTAGAAACTCCCCATGAGGTAGCCCAAACATGTTCTTGTTGGTTATTTTCATTGAGGAAGGTTACGTTGAAAGCCTTGGCAAAATTCTGACCCAGGAAATGTGAAGTCCCGGCCTGGATGCTTTTTCCATCCTGTACCAAAGCTTCAATACAATAGGTATCCAATGCACCGGCAAATCTTTCATTTGCTGTTTTCAAACCTTTGATCACCGGCATAGCCATATAAGACTCTGCGAAATCTGCATAGACATCGAGGATCATTTTGGTTTCGCGAATGGCCTCTTCTTGTGAAGCATGGGCAGTGTGACCTTCTTGCCAGAGAAATTCGGTTGTACGCAAAAAAGGACGGGTGCGCATTTCCCATCGGACTACATTGGCCCATTGATTAATCAGGATGGGGAGATCGCGGTAAGACTGGATCCAATCCTTGTAAGTATTCCATATAATAGTCTCCGATGTTGGACGAACTATTAGCTCTTCCTCCAGTTTAGCTTCCGGGTCAACCATCAGGCCTCCATTGACAGGATCCGCTTTTAAACGGGAGTGTGTGACCACTGCGCATTCTTTAGCAAAGCCTTCTACATGTTCGGCCTCACGACTCAGGAAACTCTTAGGAATGAATAAAGGGAAATAGGCATTGACATGACCTGTCCTTTTGAATTCACTATCCAGGCGGTCGCGCATCTTTTCCCAAATCGCGTAGCCGGTGGGCCGGATGACCATGCAACCGCGCACGGGGGATGAGTCCGCCAATTGTGCTTTCCGGACGATGTCGAGGTACCATTGTGAATAGTCCTCGGACCTGGGGGT
>Ga0173478_10000049_pt1 | contig 15889 bp, 11 predicted proteins | sample NitcycUS014104B1_FD_122623 | JGI IMG/M metagenome (GOLD analysis project Ga0173478, IMG submission 122623) | Soil microbial communities from Arlington Agricultural Research Station in Wisconsin, USA - Nitrogen cycling UWRJ-S014-104B-1 (version... | ecosystem: Environmental > Terrestrial > Soil... | reverse complement strand
TTCCTTTTTTTACTGTTAATACATCATTCGATATTGTCCACATGGCAGGCTTAGTACTATCTTTTGTAGAGGCCCATTGATTTAAATTTTTTCCATTAAATAAAATAACAGCATCGGAAGGAGGGCTGCCCGAATTTTTTGCAGGTGTAACAACTTTAGGCACTGGTGACCACACTTCGGTTCTTTTCGATTTTTCTGCATCTGTTTCCTGGGCATATGCACTAATAACCTGAATAAATAACAAGAAAGATGAAATGAATTTGCAATTGTTCATTGATGGTAAAATTTATCGTGAGCTTATTAATGGGCAGCAGTAAAACTAAGGAATTGCACTAAAAAAAGCAGCTCTAAAAAGAGCTGCTTTTTTACTCAATATTTTAAAACTTTTATAAAGAAGCGATTAATTTTTCGTTCAGGCTCACATAGTCAGCATTGTTTTGCTTTTTAGCAAGTTCCATAGACTTCTGTGCCGATTGTTTGGCTTCATCTTTACGGCCCAATTTAGCTAACGCATTCGCTCTTTGGTGATGTATCCAAAAAGCCTCAGGCTGTTGCTGAACAGCTTTATCTAACCAGGTTAAAGCTTGCTTCACGTCTTTGCCTGACTCTAAATAATAAAGACCCGCCTGGTAATATGGACGGTTGTCTTTATTCATGATATCATCTATTTGGTTCATCACTTTTTTATCGATATCACTTGTGATAGGCAAGCTTACGGCCACATTATCCCACATCAGCTGAAGGTCGGTGGAAGAAGGTTTTACATTTGCAAATTGCATAGTAAAAGTTTCTATTGGAGTGGCTAAGCTAGTTGGCTTTGCTTTAACCCGTACGATGTCGTTTTCCTGTTTGTACGCTGCAGCGTTTGTAACATCCAATTGTTTTGTTAGAATTAATATCCATTCAGTTTTATCAGGAATACTTAGTAATCCATATTTACCAGCAGCCACCTTGGTTCCGCCGATCGATACTTCATCACTAAAAGTTAGGGTAGTAGCCTGGTTAGCGCCAGTGCGCCATACTTTGCCGGCAGGCGCCAGGTCAGTATAAATTTTTCTGCCCTTAATACCAGGACGGGAATAGGAGAGTTCGATGGTGCCGATACCAAAATCTTGTTTAATAGTTTGCGTAGGGCTTGCTGCTGGTGTTTTAATAGTTTGCGCATTAGTAGCAAACAATGTGGCTACGGCCAGACCACTTAAAATAATTTTTCGAAACATAGTAGGTTGTTTTAGAATTACGCAAGTATAGGAAGAAATGAATTAATAGAGAGAAATAATTACGTGGGTTATTAGCCTTTAATATCGATGATTTAGTAGAATGCAAAATTGCGTAGGAATTATTGAACAGATTCGTGAGTATTAGAACTTTATACTCAGCTTCCCTTTTTTACTTTTCTTCTTCTTTACCCATTTCGGGCCATCTTTTAAAAGACGGATAGCCTCTTTGTCACATTCGGTGCAAAGAGATTTTTCTACTTTGATGTTTATAGCCTGCCCTGCGTCGTTGACATCAAACGAAAGCTTTACCTCACCTGTAACATTTTTTCGCATTTCTAATTCCGGCATTTCCAGGTTATTGGCAACATAGTCATTATAATAAACAATGCCGTTCGCTGGTTCTGCTTCTTCAAAGGTTATGTTAGGTTTACGATAATTACTATCTTTTTTTATATTGCTTAAAACAACTTCGGGCATTGGTTCACTTTTGCTGCGTTTCAAAACAATCACGTTTTCCTTTCCCGCGCTAACAGTCTGGGGGGCTGAAGCAATGTTGCCGGAATCGCTTGTTTCAGCGATGCCTGGCCTGGCGGAGGCATCTTTGTTATAACCACTGATAACCGTTTCTGTCACTGCTCGAGATGGTTCGCTATTTTGAACTTTTTCTTTGGGTATTGAAGCCGTATTACTATTCAGTTTGCCCGTATGCCTGTTTTGAGTACTTAGTGAAACAGTTCCATTTCCATTATCCTGAATTGTTGTTGTTTGGGTGTCTGTTTCTTGATTAATATTTTTTTGCTGAAGAGCCGTTTCGTTTCTAATTGTATCAGCGGTTATAACCGGAGTCGGAGCTTCAATTTTTTTTGCAGAAGCTATGTCATTATTTCGGGTATTGAACGCAAACTTGTAAACCGCCCAACCACAGCCTGCTAATAAAATAAATAGTGCAGCAATTTTTAAAAACTGGTTTTTGTCAAATTTATTTATTGGCACCACCTTCCCTGCTGTCATTTTTGATTGAAGCTGGGAGTATAGATACTCATTATCTTTTACGGGGGTATTGGTAAAACCATAGCCTTCCAAAGCATCAGCAAGAAATGGATCTTCCATAGCTGCTTTTTCCAATTTATGCATTTCCAAAGGAGACATTTTGCCGCTATAATAACGCTCTATGTCCTCCGCTGTAAATTCGTTATCATATTTTGAGTGCTCAGTCATTAACCTGCGATTGTAATTTTTGTTGATCCATGCAAATTTTTAAGTTTCTCTTTCCGTTTTGAATAAAGCTTCGTACGGAGTTCCATTCTATACCTGTTTGCTCCACAATTTCTTTATAACATTTATTCTGCAGATAAAATAATTCCAAAACCTGCCGTTGTTCCTTGTTTAATTGGCCCAGGCAGAAATCAAGCTGTTTAAAATTCTCTTCTTTTTCCAGTTCCCCGTTTAGATGCACGATTTCTTCGTTTTGCATAATGTCAGGATCAATCTGTGCTTTCGTAAATTTTTTATCCCTTCTTAATTGCATCAGGCAGTGATTTTTTGTTACCTGGTATACCCAGGCTTTAAAATTTTCAACCTCATGTTTCTGAAGCTTGGAAATCAATTCTTCAAAGATTGAAAGCACAGCGTCTTTGGCTAGTTCTGTATCCTTAAAATATTTAAGACAAACACCATACAGCAGGTCCATGTAGCGCTGATACAAATCACCTAACACCTTAAGGTCATGGGTTTGTTTATATAAATGCACCAGTTCGTTATCGGGCCGAACAGAAGCTGATATGTTTTTAACAAAGGCCACTGATTAAAATTAGGCAGAAATTATTTTCCGCTACTTAGGGAAAGCTTAAAAGTATGCGTCTTCGTAATCCCGGTTTGAAATGCTTTTGCGTAATTCAGAATTAAACAAGAATCAACTTATAGTAGCGTTTTATTACTGACCGAAATACAAACGGGGAGCGACAAGGAATGTTTCCGTATAGAATTTATTAAGCAGGTTAAAAAGCAGCCGCATTACCAATCAATAACGATGATTTAGTTGCATAAAAAAGCGGCATTTTGATGCCGCTTGATTGGTTTTATTTCATACACATGGTCTTCAACAATATTATTCAGATGGAGGCGCTATTTCATCTTTGCATTTTATTTCTTTCGGCATCAGCTTCAATGTAGTAAACTGATCGCAACTAACAGAAAGACAATTATAGCCTAGCTGTTCCAAACGTGCTTCAAACAAAACAGTAGTTTGCTTACTCTGCGTGTTTATTTGATTTTGTTCCATCGTTTCTTTCATTTAAGAAAAAATTATGCTTCTTAAAAATAGCCATATTAAATCTTATAAAACAAGCTGTACAAACAAAACTTGCGCACGATCAATTGACTTAATTTTTAATATAAGTGTATGATCGACAGTTTTCCAATAAAACAAAATCTAAAAGATGTCTTCTTCGCTAACCTATTTTTGTGTCCATGTTGTTAGGAACGCTTTCAAAAGAAAAGCTGCGATGGATCACACTTATTTTCTTTTTTCTTTCGGGAATTATTACAGCGAGCTGGGCTTCACGCATTCCTGATGTGCAAAATAAATTTGGTCTTAATGATGCACAATGGGGTTTTATACTTTTTGCATTGCCATTAGGTTTAGTAATAGGTCTACCTATATCGAGTTGGATAGTGGCAAAATATAGTGCCCGAAAAACAATGATTATTAGTTCAATTCTTTTTGCTTTTATATTTTTTTTACTAGCTCTGCCCTCTAATAAATGGCATCTTGCAATACTTCTCTTTTTCTTTGGTTTGTTGCGCAACGCAACAAATTTTTCTATCAATACCTATTCCATCGAAGTTCAAAAATTATATGACCGTCCTATCATTTCTACATTTCATGGTATCTGGAGTCTTGCCTGTTTATTAGCAGCAGGTGTTGGCACTCTAATGATTGCCGCCGGTATAATACCATTATGGCATTTCCTTTTTATTTCTATTATCACGATTACCGGGTGTCTTATTTATAAAAATGGCGGCTACGACAGAAACATACAGTCAGGCGAACGACGTCCCATACTTATTATGCCCACCCGCTATCTTTTCTTATTGGGGTTGATCATCCTTTGCGGGATGATATGCGAAGTGACAATGTTTGACTGGGGTGTTAATTATTTTCGCAGCGTAATACAGGTGAAAAAAGAATGGTCAACTGCGGGCTACACTGCTTACATAATCGCAATGGTTTCAGGTCGCCTGGTTGGAGATAAATTGATGGCGCATTACGGCCCTATTAAAATGCTATTCATAAATGGGTTTCTTATGGCGAGCGGTTTCTTTATCGCGATTGTTTTCCCTTTTTTCTTAACTGCCTGCTTAGGTTTTTTATTAGTGGGGCTTGGCAATTCTATTCTTGTTCCAATGATTTACGGCCTTGCAGGGCAATCAAAGGATATGGCTCCTGGTTATGCCATAGCATCAGTCACGATGGTTGGTTATATAGGTTTTCTCATGGGCCCATTAGTTGTCGGCAATATTTCTGAATCATGGGGCATGAAATGGGCTTTTGCCCTGATGGGAGTATTAAGTATTTCGATGATTGGTATAACCGTATTGGTTAGAAAGCATCATAAGCTGATGAAGCAATAAGTTTAGAGACTTATCGGCGGTTCACAACTAAGGTTGATCGATGATTACATAAGAAGACATGCTTAATTCTTTTATACTTAAGCCTTGGGCCATCGTTTGTTTTGAAATTTGGGCTATAAAAGGATAATGATTATCCAGCCATTCATAAATTGTAATAAACAGTGATTGAATCTGGTCGTTGCTGAGGCCCTGTGATTCAAGCTCACACAATAAGGTTTTCATAAAGCAGTTTTAATTAGGATGTTGATGAATTACAGTGCTCTCAAAATTCCTTTTGCCTCTGAGCTTTTTCAGCACTATAGTAATTCAAGCTTAATAAATTTGAAATTATCTTACGGAACGTCTGGATTGTGACAATTGGATAATGTTTGCATAACCAATAGACAAAGTGGTTTTATGTTTGTCCGCTTTTAAAGAACATTCGCATCCGGCGTCTTTAAATTTTTTTTTCAGAGTAAATAAGATCGGTTCTTTTGGAGACACAGTTAGTTTTTTCATAAGTGTGGATTTGACACCAAGATATAGTCTATTATTTTCTGATACAATACCACAGACTTAAAAAGACTTAGGAGAAACCCTTAGGCTTTTAATTTCATAATGCAAATCAACTTTTGCTATTCAGTCAAATGAAAGGTTTTGCTTTTGAATGGAATCAAACTATAAACAACAAGTTTTGCGGGTTTTGGACAGTTTGAAAATTTGTCCGTTAAGAATAGTAGCTTTTCAAATATTTTTCTATTTTGTTGCTGTAACAAAACCAATCCTATGGAACGACTAACCCTTTCTTTCCCCTCAGTATTTGATTTACACGATTTTAAAAAAGAAGCTAAACTTGGTAACACTAATGCCAGGGTAAATCTTCTTACAGGTCATTTTTCAACACAGCAACTGGAAATTGCGACTACAATTTATAGAGCAGAAATTATAGAAGGTAATATTACTAATACAGAGAACATCATCAACTAAAACCCATAATTAATAAACGGAAAGCCCACCTGTTTATGGTGGGCTTTCTGCTTTAATTCAAGTTTAAGTTTAAAAAAGCGATTAATGTATTACTAAGTTATTCTTTACAGAAAACTATTGCAATAGGAAAAATACGACGATTCCTTGTTGCTGAGTTTGTTTAGCTATTTAAATTGTCCTGGTCCTATTGACAGTGATGTAATGGACGATCCTCGATAATCTGCACAGAAAAAGACCGTGGAAAAGGGGTATCAAGATGGTATTTAATGCGCATAATTCAGAACTCTCATTCTATATGGCTACCCGGATAAAAGATGCGAGAAAGGTCTTAAATAGTTCATTAAACAAATTAAACTTTTGCCCTGAGCCACTGTCCTACTTTTTTGTGGATGTAAACCCGAACGAAAACACCCTAAATCTACGAAGCCCTGCTTTAGATAGCGGGGCTTTTCTTTCAGGAAACTTTTTTCTAACACATTAAACCTTTTGCCTTAATATCCCGTCTTATAAGCACTATACACGAAAAGGAAACCGTACCTAACAGGCCCTGCCTAAACCGCAGGGCTTTATTTTTAGTCGCACTACAGAAGACACCCCAAACTGTAACGTTTAAGTACATTTTTCATTTTCTATCAAAGATTAAAGAGTATTTTTATTAAAACCTCGTGTAAGTTTAATAATGGGAAGGCCTCTTATTCGTAAGGGGCCTTTTAGTAGTCTTTTTGCTTCATTCACACCAGCAACAATATCAGAAATAATTAATAAACTGCTTCATTTTTTGATCCTGCTTGTGTCATTTGAAATGGAAGTTTCAATAATGCCCAACATATAAAAGCCGTTGATAAGGGTTTCTCTTATTGACTGTAGATAATTAAGACCATACTTTCACAACTTCATTTTCTAGCCGACAGGATAAGGCCCTTCTTTTTAGTTGGGCTTTTCCACTTTTGTTCCATATAGCAAAGGCCCCTATTCCTTACGGACAATGGAGCCCTTACATAGTTTCAATGTGATTGGATGAATTAAAGTTACGCCGAACCCATAAAGAGAGACGCTGCGATAAGTAAATTCCTTATACTAGTAATATTACTATTGACGCGAGATATTGTACGATATACTTTTACTATAGGCCCTTTTAGTCCGTCAGTTGGCTAAACGACCTAGCCTCTTGTTTTTACAAGGGGCTTTCTTTATTCTATCTCCTAGGTACTGCCTGCCTCGTCCGTATGTATTGCGAGTACTGCAGAAAAAAATTCACGAGGCAATACAAAAATTATAAAGGAGAATATAATGTAGTCTCTAAGCTTCTTTTCTAGCTTCTGATTTCAATCTTTATTGCTATCACACTTCAGTAATGCATAGCATAACTAGTGATTTGAATAAAATTAAAATGAAAAACAGTACTCAAGGCCGCATGATGTAAAGATCATTTTTATGTTTTTCATTTAGTGCTTCAATTTTTTTATAAATTACTTTTTGGTAGTAAACAAAAAGGATTTAGATTCATAAAAATATACAGGGTCATAATATTATGTGATTTAAAAAGTACGATTGTAGAACTTTTAACCGTATCCCACTTTCGGTAATTGATAGTTCGACCACTGATCCCACTCCCTAAAAAAGCTATAGTTTTTATTACTTGCCTCTAATCCAGGAATTCTTTTGAAGGGATTCCTAATTCGAAACCAACGATTGCTTATGCAAAGACGAAATTTTCTTCGCACTGGCGCATGGGGATTTGCAGGAATCCTTGCAGGGCTGCCAATTTCAAAAACTCATTCGGCTATAAGGAACATTACTTCCTCTAATCTGAAAATTACAAAGATCAGGTATTATAGTGCGCCTGGGTATACCAAACCTTTATTCAATCAGGCAAGAGGCATTGTTGAAATTGAAACTAGTGGTGGCATCATAGGAATTGGTGAAGGCGGCTCAAAAGATATGATAGAACAATGTGCCCAGATGATGATAGGTGAGGATCCGTATAGAATTGAACATATATGGCAACGGCTTTACAGAGGCATGTTTTATCCTCCGGGACGTGAAAAACTACATGCACTTGGAGCTGTCGAAATGGCCCTTTGGGATATAAAAGGCAAAGCACTTAATATTCCTGTTTACGAATTACTTGGTGGTGCAACACGTGATTTTGTTGAATGTTATGCTACAGGATTTTCACCTTCAAAGGCCACCACTGAAGAAGGCAAAGCAAAAGACTGCATTGCTGCTGGTTTCCGGTCTTATCGTATTGGACCAACAGGAGGTTCAACTGACAATCGATTTGATTTTTATGATAATGCTAAAAAAACAATTGAGTTTAGCAAAAGAATAGACGCCGCTGTGGGCGGTGGTGGCAATTGGGCCATCGATCTTCATACCCGTTTTGACACTGCAGAAGCTCTCAAGATTTGTGATCATTTGCAGCTATTGGAACCTTATTTTGTAGAAGATATTATAAGATCAGAAAATCCTGGCGTGTATAAAACTATCCGCCAGATGACAAAAGTTCCCATTGCTGTTGGAGAGCAATTCGGTGACCGATGGGATATTAACGAATTGATAGAAAACAGGCTGATTGATTATAGCCGCGTTACGCTCCCTAACAGTGGTGGCATTTCTGAGTTAAAAAAAATTGCGGCCATGGCAGAAACTCATTACTGCGGACTAATACCGCATTTTACAGGTCCACTATCTACAGCCGCATTGGTACATGTTCTGGGCTCAAGCAGTCCCACTCGTTGTATGGTGGAAATAGCCGGAGGTGTGGTTGAAAGACCAGCGTACTTTAACGAAGATTATTTATTATTTAAGAATGGAAAAATGTACCTCAATCCTGCCCCCGGTCTCGGTGTAAAGTTCGATCCTAAAAAAGCAGATTTTATAATGGAAATAACGGCTAATACCAAGTTCCCTCATCCAATATATTTGGCTCCGGATGGGTCGATTCATAATTGGTAATTAATCTCTCACCAAACCATATCGTTAACATCTTTCAAAAATTAATTGAAATGAAAAGAACGCTAACACAGATTGCTTTATTCCTGTTGCTGTGTAACGGTCCTCTTTTAGCACAGAATGCTACCGTTACAGGAAAAGTTACAGGCTCCACAGGTGAAACCCTTGCTGGAGTTAATGTCCTAGTCAAAGGAAGTACGATAGGAGCGATTACTGATGCCAACGGTAATTTTTCTATTGATGCTCCTCGTAATGCAATATTGGTTTTTTCTTATGTTGGATTGCCTGAAAGGACAATAAATGTTGATGGACGAAATCTGATAAATGTAGAAATGGATAGCGATGCCAGAAGCCTGGAAAATGTAGTGGTAACCGCTTTAGGAATTAAGAAGGAAGTAAGGAAACTGGGTTATGCCACTTCAACGGTAAATAACGACCAGATTGCAACCAATCGTACGCCCAATGTAATGAGCGGTTTGCAGGGTAAAATGGCAGGGGTTAATATCACTACCATGGGTACAGGTCCTGCAGGATCGGTTAAAGTGCGGATTCGCGGACAATCTTCTTTTAGTAGCAATAATTCACCTCTGATTGTAATTAACGGTGTGCCCATGGATAATACTACTTATGGAATTGGAAGTGGTAATGGTGCAAGGGCCGGCCAGGTAAACAGCACTGACGGGGGAGACGGATTATCGAGCATTAACCCTGATGATATTGAAACCATGACGGTACTGAAAGGTGCAACAGCGTCTGCCTTGTATGGCTTCAGAGCAAAAGATGGTGTGATTATGATTACTACTAAAACAAAAAACACCACTAAAGGTATTGGTGTTGATTATAATATTAACTATACCACCGACACACCACTTGATTTTACTGATTTTCAGTATGAATATGGTCAAGGTGAAAGAGGCGTTAGACCAACTACACCTTTCCCACAATCGGGCGTTTGGAGTTTTGGTGAAAAGTTTCAGCCTGGTATGACACAGGTACTTTTTGATGGGAAAACATATCCCTATGAACCAGTGCACGACAGGTACAAGAAATTCTACAACACAGGAACGAATCTTACCAATACGATTACACTATCAAACGCAAGCGATAAGGGAGGTTTCAGCCTTTCGCTCTCTAACACCGATAATAAAGGCATTTTGCCTAATTCCAAGTTCAATCGTAAAACGGTAAACCTTGGTTTTACACAGAATGTAACCACACAGTTATCGGTGTTAGGTAATATCAACTATTCGAATGAAAAAAATACCAATCCGCCACAAGTAAACACGCAGGATATGGCTATTCCAACGGTGTTATATACCCTGGCGAACTCAATGCCGTTTTATGGCCTTGAGGAAAACCAGTTAATGCCTAATGGAAATGAATTTGTAATGGCAAGATTCCTGGTGAGAAATAATCCTTACTATTCCGCTAATTATCGCAAGGAAAATATAACACGCGACAGAACGATTGGAAATATCGCGGTTAAATACCAGTTTACACCATGGTTATACGCACAAGGACGTATAGCGCAGGATATGTATACTCGTTACCAGGATTATAATATCCCCAATGGATATGCGCCAATTCCTGCAGCTCCATCTGGATTTGTTAATGGCTCGTTTACCCAGGATATTCGCCGTTTCAGAGAAAGAAACTATGACTTCCTGGTAGGGGGCAATAAAAAATTCAACGATTTCGGCGTTGATCTTACAGTGGGTGGTAACCAATTGTATCGTAAAATGGAATTGAACAGTGTAACCGTTCAGGACTTCACCATTCCGGGCCTATATACTATTATGAATGGAAGGGTAAAAGATCCTCTTTACGTTTTAAACGAAACCAAAGTAAACTCACTATATGCTGCAGCTGAATTTTCTTACAAAAATTATTTGTACTTAAACGTAACTGCACGTAACGACTGGTTCTCTACACTTTCTATCGATAACAACGATATTCTTTATCCTTCTGTCACCGGTAGTTTTGTTTTTACTGATGCATTTCGTGATGCAATGCCTTCCTGGTTAAATTTTGGTAAGGTAAGGCTGGCTTATGCGGAAGTGGGTGCGGCCGATGTTCAGCCTTATGCACAAATGTTACCTTATTCAGTTAACAATAACTTATTCCCTAATCCGTCTGGGGCCTTAGGACCAATAGGAGGAATTGCTACCTCTGTTATTCCAAATAAAGAGTTGAGGCCAATGCGAGTGTCAGAGACAGAAGCAGGTTTCGAGTTGAAGATGTTTAATAACCGATTAGGACTTGACTTTTCCTATTACTATAAAGTTACCAACGATCAAATTCTCGGAATTTTAGTATCGGACGCGTCTTCCTATACCAGTAAGTTAATCAATGTTGGTAGGAGCATGAACCAGGGTGTGGAGGTGATGTTGAATGTAGTGCCTATTCAGTCTAAGTCTTTTAAATGGGATGCGACTGTTAACATGTCGTATAATACTTCAGAAGTTTTGCAGTTAGGTCCCAATGCCGCTGATACATCAATAAGTGTTTCAGATGGTGGTGGTCGTATACTGCGGCAGGTAGTAGGCAAACCTATTGGGGCTTTGTACACCTATATGTACCTGAGAGATGCTAAAGGTCAGCAGGTATTTGACAAAGGAAATGGTCAGCCAATGCGTAATGAAGTACCACAGTATGTCGGCAATGTTTTGCCAACATACTTTGGTGGTATCATTAACAATTTCAATTTTAAAGGCATCAATCTTTCAGTATTGATTGATTATAAACTGGGGGCTAAAATGATTGCCGGCTCGAACCAGAATGCACAACGCCATGGTTTACATAAAAGAACCCTGGTAGGGCGTGAAGAAGGAAAAGTATTAGGAATTGGTGTAAATCCTGATGGAGGGGTAAATACCACCAAAGCTGATCTGCAACCTTTTTACGAAAGAAATAACGCTATCGGAATAAATGAAGACTGGGTTTTCAATTCCGGCTTCTGGAAATTGCGCCAGATTTCTTTGGGATATGATTTTACCAGGTTATTTAAGGACATAAAATTTATAAAGGGAATGAAACTAAGTGCTGTAGCCAACAACGTAGCCACTTTGAAAAAATGGACAGAGAATATGGATCCTGAGAACACAGCGAATATCTCTGATAATGAAACAGGACTTGATTTTTGGACTGCAGTTCCACCAACACGTAGTATTGGATTTAATTTAGCGATAAAATTCTAACCTGTTCAAATTACTTAACCTTATTATAAACTCATTATATGAAACAATATAAAAAATGCTTTATGGTGCTGTTTGCCTCAGCTATGCTGCTGACAAGCTGCGATAAAGATTTTGAGGAAACGAACACAAACCCGGTAACTCCTACAGCATTGGATGCACAGATTGTGATGAATAACGCAATTCTGCTCAGTGTTTATGGAGATAATTTTCAAACCCTGGGCATGCTTTGCTACAATTTTCCTATTGTGCAGCAGGTGCTAACACCATTTGGAAGTTCATTGTCGGGAGGTAATTACAACATCAAGAACACGGCCAACACAAACCTGGTATGGGTTAATTTTTACCAGAATGTTTTAAAACAGAATGCAGATGTGATCGACAAAACTAAAAGCGACGCGACCCGTAGCAACCTGTATCAAATGGCCAGAATATGGAAGGCGCATACTTTTATGATCATATCGGATACTTATGGTGATGTGCCTTATTTTGATGCAGGTCAGGGATTTATTTCAGACGTTATTACCCCAAAATATGATAAGCAGGAATTGATTTATAAGGATATTTTGAAAGAACTGGATGAGGCCTCTGCAGCCCTTGATGCAGCTAAGCCAACTGGTGCAGGTGATATTTTGTATGGTGGAAATATTGCCCGTTGGAAAAAATTTGGTTATTCTTTATTGCTGAGAGCTGCTATGCGTTTGTCTAAGGCAGACCAGGCTACTGCAAAAACCTATGTAACTAAAGCTGTTGCTGGGGGCCTGATGGCATCGAACCTTGATAATGCAAAAATAAACCACACGTCCTTGTATAATAACTGGATAGCGGTCCACTTAACTGCCCGTGAAAAAGCAAATTTTTATATCGCTAAACCATTTTTGGATTTGCTGAAAACTAAAAATGATCCAAGGCTTGCAGTAATTTCTTATCGTGCGGTTGGCGCTTTATCAGGTGCGGACCAGGTGCCAGCGAAAACTACTTCAGACCCAACTAAACAGATTGGAATGCCAATGGGTTATGATGATGTTTCAATCAAAAACAGGTTTGCAGTAGATGGGGTGGCCAGTTTATACGATTATTCCCAGGTAAATCTGAATACAATTCTTAGTGTTACGGCGCCTGAGTATTTCGTAACCTATTCTGAAACACAATTGCTGTTGGCAGAAGCTGTAGTAAGAACATGGGCTACCGGCGATGCAGCAGCGCTTTTCAAATCTGGTATAGAAGCGCATATGGTACAAATGGCCGATTATGGTGCTGCTGCAGTTATTCCTGTTGCAGATATTAATGCCTATACCGCTGCAAATCCTTTAAATCCGGCTACAGCGCTTGAACAAATTAATACGCAATACTGGGTATCATCCTTTATGAATGGAAGTGAGACATGGGCTAATTTCAGAAGAAGCGGGTTCCCGGCTTTAACTAAAAATCCTTATCCAGGTGCTGAAGTAACAGGGAATTTTATCAGGCGCATGACCTATCCTGATAGAGAAACCATTACCAATAAGGCCAACCTGGATGCGGCTATTGCTGCGCAAGGCCCCAATGATTTGAACACCCCAGTATGGTGGGATAAATAGTAAAGCTTTTATCTGATCAAATGACTATACTAGTAAGATCTCATCAACAATAGAATAAACTTGCTTTGAAGGTTAGAAACGAATAGGCTTTAAAAGTGCAGCACTTATGATTCGTACTAAAATTGGAAATTACAGATGGTTTATTGTGGTGCTGTTGTTTTTTGCTACAAGCATAAATTATCTTGACCGGCAGATCATTGGTTTGCTAAAGCCTATCTTGGAAAAGGAGTTTAATTGGACAGAGACAGCTTTCGCAAATATTGTTGTAGCGTTTACAGCGGCTTACGCGATTGGGTTATTATTATCGGGCCGGCTTATCGATAAGATTGGAACAAAGCTGGGATATACAATAATGGTTATCATTTGGAGCATTGCAGGAATGCTTCATGCAATAGCCAGGAGCGCATTTGGCTTTGGTATAGCAAGGGTGGGGTTAGGCCTGGGCGAAGCTGGTAATTATCCTGCTGCAGTAAAAGCGGTAGCAGAGTGGTTCCCAAAAAAGGAACGGGCACTCGCTACAGGTTTTTTTAATGCAGGTACCAGTATTGGTGTTGTACTAGCCTTACTTATTGTTCCTTTCATCCTGAATCATTTTGGCTGGCAGGCTGTATTCTGGATCACCGGTGCCCTGGGTTTTGTTTGGCTGATTTTCTGGTTAATATTTTATGAGATTCCTGCTAAACAAAAACGGTTGTCTCCGGAAGAGTACCAATACATTACCAGCGGTCAGGACAAGGAAGATAATGAACGAGGAACTTCAATTAAGTGGCAAAAGTTATTCAGGTTGCCTCAAACATGGGCGTTCATCACCGGCAAAGGATTAATTGATCCTATTTATTGGTTCTTTTTATTTTGGTTGCCTTCTTTTTTTTCTTCAACATTTAGTTTAGACCTTAAAAAACCTAGTTTGGAATTAATGATCATTTACGCAGCTACAACAGTAGGAAGTATTGGAGGCGGTTATCTATCCTCTCATCTCATAAAAAAAGGCTGGCCGGTTCTTAAAGCAAGAAAATCTTCGCTACTACTATTTGCAGTATTAGAAGTGTCCATTATACTTGCCCAGTTTGCTTCAAGTGCCTGGATAGCTGTCGGATTGATAAGCCTGGCTGTGGCTGTGCACCAGGCATGGGCTACAAATGTTTTTACTATCGCTTCTGATCTTTTTCCTACTGAAGCAGTCAGTTCTGTGGTAGGGATTGGCGGAATGGCAGGAGCAGTCGGAGGAATTGTTTTTCCAATGTTTGTGGGAAGGCTATTGGACACTTATAAAGCAGATGGAAATCTAACGGCTGGTTATAACCTGTTATTCACCATCTGCGGGTTTACATATTTAATTGCCTGGACAATCATACACCTGCTTACCCGGCGAACGGAAAAAGTAAAACTTAGTCAACTATTGTAAGCTGAACTATCAAAAAATATAACAGTATGAAAAAAACTGAAAACGAAATTGGCTCCGGCAGGAGAGATGCCTTAAAGAAAATTGCGGTAGGTTCCACTGCAGGATTTCTGGGATTATTCGGCAGTAATCTTGCTGCGTCAGCCCAAGGTCCGGCAATTCCAGATTACAAAAGAGGAATGCCGGCTGTTAAAATAAAAAGTGTAAAGGCCATTGCAACAGCACCAGAAGGTATCAACCTGATAGTGGTGAAAGTAGAAACTACAGAACCGGGCTTATATGGTCTTGGTTGTGCCACCTTCACCCAACGCGCAATGGCAGTTGTTACGGCTATCAACAGCTACCTTAACGAATTTTGCGTAGGTAAGGATGTAGATAACATTGAAGACATGTGGCAGTCGTGTTACGTTAGCTCTTACTGGCGCAATGGTCCTGTGCTTAACAATGCATTGTCCGGGCTCGACCAGGCTCTTTGGGATATTAAAGGCAAAAGAGCCAAAATGCCTGTGTATCAGCTACTGGGCGGCAAGAGCAGGTTTGCGGTTGATTGCTATGCACACGCCGGAGGGACAACACCGGAAGCGGTAGCAGAAGATGTGCAGAAATTTATTTCCGAGGGCTTTCGTCATGTAAGAATTCAACAGGGAGGATATGGAGCAACAGGAGCAAATAGCCGTAAGCCCGACTACGAAGCTGCAGGGTATGGTTATGAAAAAGATAATTTCATGCATGAACGTACCTATTTAAAATCCGTTCCGAAGATGTTTGAGATAGCTCGTAAAGTATGTGGTGACGAAGTAGAACTATTGCATGACATTCATGAAAGGGTTCAGCCAATGGATGCCATCAACATGATAAAACAATTGGAAGACTATCGTCCTTATTTCATTGAAGATCCGTTTAGCCCTGAAAATATGGAATGGTTTAAGCAGCTGCGAG
>Ga0173478_10000046_pt1 | contig 16425 bp, 28 predicted proteins | sample NitcycUS014104B1_FD_122623 | JGI IMG/M metagenome (GOLD analysis project Ga0173478, IMG submission 122623) | Soil microbial communities from Arlington Agricultural Research Station in Wisconsin, USA - Nitrogen cycling UWRJ-S014-104B-1 (version... | ecosystem: Environmental > Terrestrial > Soil... | reverse complement strand
GTGCGCGCCCTGTACGCGAAGGGCGGCAAGAACTTCGAGGCCGCTCAGGGCACGGGGACGTCGATGGAGGTTGCGATCGCCGAGGCCGTGCGTGCCGCGGGGGAGCGCTCGATCGAGGAAGGCGCCACCCTGGCGGTGCAGTACACCGGCATCGCCAAGCCGACAACGCGCGGATACCAGGGTGCCAACTTGTTCAAGGCGCAGTACAAGGCGCCGGTCTCATCCGTTTCGACCGACGACCTGTTCGGCGAGTCGTAGTATCGACCGACCGGCCCCCACGCGGGGCCGGTCGCAACAGATAGGGGCAGGCATGTTGAGCGTCATATGTGAAGGCTGCGGTCGCTCGGCCAAACCGAACGAAGAAGCCGTGTTCCAGATGATCACCGGCTGGCGCCGGATGTATCCATCTACCCAGACCATCCACGCCAAACACGCCGAGCAGCGTTTCGCATGCCGGTCGTGTGTGGAGGGTTTCGAGAAGGCAGGCACCCCGTGGGTGCAGCCCACTCTGTTCAGCGTTGCCGACGCATGAACCGCATCATGATCGCATCCGCCGTGGCGGCTGGGTGCGTAGTGGTGTGGTGCGTGGCCGGGGCAGCGCGCAGTACGAGGGGGGCAGGGTCGCGTGAGCGGCCCCGCCCCTCCTTCGTTCCCTACATCGACACCTATCCGCCGTTGCGCAACGTCGGTGGCAACACATGGACGTCGTCGCCATGAGCTACGCCTTCGATCAATGCTGCATGGAGGGCTGCCGCCGCAACGTGCAGCGCCGCGGGATGTGCTGGAAGCACTACCAACGTCGGCGCCGCATGAGCGACGAGTCGAACGCCCATCAGTACGCATCGACACCGCTCGGGCCGTGCCGCTGTGACGAGCCGATCATCGGTGTCGCCCGCTGGTTCGGGTGGGGCAGCAACCGCTATATCGAACGTGACCCGGTGCCTGGCGACATCGTCGAGTGCCGGGTGTGCTGTCGTCCGATCGCGGAGTTCCTGTCGCGATGAGGCGGATCGAAGGCGAGACGCTGTGGGCGACGATCACGTTCACTGTGCTCGTCGTCATCGCGATCGCGTTGATCTGGGTCTACGTCTAGTGCGCTTCGGCGACGACCTGGATGTATCACCGTGGAGGCTTGCAGCAGTTCTCGTGATCGCTGTGGCGCTGTGGTGCGTGTTGATCGAGTTCTGTTTGAACCTGGGCTGAACGACGAGAGCCCACCGGACGAATCCGGTGGGCTCTCAGTCCCATCAACCCATTTGATGAAAGGAAGCGTGTTGGCGCTGCCATGAGTGACGATACCAATAACGACGACGACGAGAAAGGCACAGGCGTTGCGATTCTCGATCGTGCCCTGCATGTCATCGACGTCATCCCGATCCGGCTCTTTCCGGTCAACGCTCAGAACAAGCAGCCGATGCAGGGGTATGCCTGGAAGCAGCGAGCCACTGATCGCAAGAACAAGATCGTCGAGGATTTCCTCTACGCCACCCAGGAATGGGGCGAAGACAACGTGTCAATCGCCTGGGCGCTCGGACTCGATGGCTGCCTGGCAATAGATATCGACGTTGCCGAAGAAGCGTGGCCCCCATTCATTCACGAAATCATCGACGAGGCGGTGGTGAATCCGAGCGCCCGTGGCACCCATCTCTATTTCTCGAATCCGAAGGATTTCCAGCCGGGCAACGGTGCATCGAATCTGCCTGATGCCAACGGCGTCGACGTGCGGGGGGCGGGCGGATATGTCGTGATCGACGGGCCCGATCGTCCGGGCCTCGATCCTCGCTCGCTGCACATGCTGCACAAGTTCCCGCGCCGAGAGTGGCTGGTGCCCTACGGCGGCGAGGGCATCCACGCCTCGACGAAGCAGGTGATCGAGTTCGCCAACCAGTTCAACGGGCCGGTGACATCGGAGCCGTCGTGGAAAGGCGTGCTCAACATGACCAACCCGGAGCGCTGGGACGAATCGCTGAACGGGACCGGCAAGGGGCGTCATAACACCTGTCTGGGGCGGATGACGAAGTTCGCCGAGGAAGCGCAGTTGGGGCTGTACTCCTTCAAGGAGGCGCTGGCCCTGCTGCGTGAGTGGTGGGAGGCGGTGATGGTGGGCGAAGACCGTCGCCGGGTCAAGGACGAGTTCAACCTGATGATCCCGTGGGCGGTCGGCAAGGCGCTCACAAAGAGCGCCGAGCCAACCGAAGACGCCGACGAGGATGAGTCGCCTGCGCTTGAAGGTGACAGTAGCAAGGCGCTGATCCAGTTTCGGGAACTGCCCGACCCGTTCGTGCTGCCGCCGATCGAGTGGCATGCGAAGGGGCTGCTGATGAGCGGCACGCACGGGGAACTCGGTGGGCCCGAGAAGTCGATGAAGTCGTACCTGGCGCTGTCGACGGTGACGGCGATCGCGCTGGGCGTGCCGGTGCTGGGGCATTTCCCCGTCCCCGAGCGACAACGGGTGCTGATCCTGTCGGGCGAAGGCGGTGAAATCGGCATGCTGCGTCGTGCGGAACGGATCGTCAGCGCCTACGGGGCCGACGTCGCAGACCTGCGGCCGTGGCTGCGGTACACGACGATGACGGCGCCGCTGACATCGAAGCTGATGATCGACTCGATCGCTGCCGCCATCGACGAGTTCGATCCGGCGATCGTGTGGCTGGACCCGTGGTACGCCTACGCGCCGGGCTCAGCAGTCGCCTCATCAGCCCTGCTGACCGACATTGGACAGGTGTTATCGAACTGGCGCCAGGCGGTCGGGGTGGGACGCACGGCGATGATCAACCACCACCTGAACACGGGCGGGACCGGCGACGGCCTACAGCGCCTGGCAGGCGCCGGACATGCCGAGTGGTGTGACTCATGGATGTTGGTTGACCACCGAGAGAAGCCGCAGGTCGAGGAAGGCCGATTCCGCCTGAAACTGCGGGTGGGAAGCCGCCAGTGGGGCGGTGGCGACTACGCCATCGACCTGAACCTGGGGCGGTTCGACCCCGAGCAGGGCATCCACATCGGCTCGATCCACTGGAAGGTCGGACGGCTGGCGGAAGCCCAGGCCGAGACCGACGAGGAACGCCATCAGACGACGATGACGGAGACGCAACTGGCGATCAAGCGGTACCTGCGCAAGCAGCAGCGGCCGGTGGGACGCAACGAACTGATCGAGGGCGTGGGCGCCAAGAAGGAGCGGGTGCGAGCGGCGCTGGACATCCTGATCGAACGCGGAGAGGTCATCGAGCGTGCGCTGAAGGTGGCCGGAGCGTCCGGTCGCCCGAAGATCATGTGCTCGTTGACGGAGGATCAGTGATGGTTGTCCACAACTTTGTCCACAGGGTTTCCGCCCCGACCACTTTCGGGGTTTCCGCCCCAAATCGAGTAGGTTTCCGCCCCGCGTCGTACCTGCTCAGAGTATTTCCGCCCCGAGAAACTATTACCGCCCCAGGGGCGGAAACCTATTTCCGCCTTTCCGCCCCCAGCCCTATAGGGGGCGGAAAGAAATGGGGCGATAACCCACAACCCACAGAAGGAAGGAACTACCCATGAACAAGTCATCGTCGGCCAAGGTCAGTCGTCCCTACGACACGCCCCCAGGACCCATCCTCGACGCCTTGATGGACGCTCTCGATGCTCACCTGCACGCCCAGGAGGGCGACTCCTGGGAGGCTCTCGACGAGCTACTCGTCGGCCTGGGACGGGCCTGTCGCTACGGAGACGCGAGTTGTGAGTGCCGTTCGTTCACCATCAACTGGCCGTATCGGCTCGATCCTGCAGGGGACGGCAGTTGGGACGCGCAGTATCTCTGCCGCTCATGTGGGCGGCGCTACCACTGTTGGTGGTCAGATGAGCAGTAGCTCACTCTCACAAATCTGAGAGCCAGGCGACATATCGTCGTTTCGGCCGCAGGAACGTATGTTCGATGTCACATATCCTGAACTCATGTAATAACTGGCTGGGACTCCAACAGAACACGCTCCATAGGGATACACCCCCAGGCCATACCCCCGGCCCCTCGATTTCGGGATCACGCCAGCCCGAGCGAGGGGTTGCCTAGACAAGCAATGGCAATAGACTATAAGTAGGAGTGAGGAGGCGATATATGCCTCAGAACCGGCCTCCGCTTATTCTGTACAGAATAGGTCATGTCCCGAATGCCTGCGCTTATTCTGCGCAGAATAACCCATACAACCCAAAGGTGATACCGACATGAGTAAGACAATCAATCTGACCAATGCACACGATGCTGTCATTGATCAGTACATAGCGAACGAACAGACCCTTTCGAAAGGTGCGTTTGATCAGTTGGCAAAGGCCGTTGCCTTTGCTATGTCGTGGTACACATGCGTTGCCACCAAACTGTTCAAGGCATCGGGGATGGCAGAGTCCGAATACCTCACGATGCGCGGCGGTACTTTCCACGGTCATGTGACCGGTACGAAAGAGCATGCATTGCGGTATGTCGGCAAGCGCACCTATCCGTCGGCCTCATATTGCACGCGTGCATTCGCGTTGCATTACATGAGCACCAATGAGCGGCTGACCGAATACCGCAATACCAATACGTCACCTACGCTCATTGATTACGTCACCTGGCTGCAAGTCATGTATGGCACATCAACGGGTGAGCATGCAGCATTGGTCCGCAATGCTGAGGGTACTATCGGACGGTTCATCACGACTCCGGCAACGAAAGCCGATAAGGCAGCCGGGCGTGCATTCCATACCGCTGTCTTGAAAGAGACTGTTCGTGACACTGACACGCCATCGACACCGTCTGCCATTCGTAAGGCAGTCTCCGGAGTCGTCGCAATGTCTCCGGCAAAGCGTCGCAATACCGCTGCCAAATGGGACATGAGTACATGGTCACAGTCCGATCTGTTGAGCAACATTGAGGCAGGCATCGCGCAGTACATGATCAACGACGCCGCTGAGAAAGCGGCAAAGGCAAAGCCGAAAGCAAAGGTCAGCGCCTGATCGCCAACTAGATTGGCAGACATTGAGCCCCCGAACCGAAAGGTTCGGGGGCTCTTTGCTACCCATGAACAGGTTCTATTGATTGGTCGTCGCCCTTATTCTGCGCAGAATAGGGCCGAGGGTCAATCGACCCTGTCAACCTGCCCGACCAGGGCAGCGTTGTCGTGATTCGGGATCACGCCGGACAGCCATTCGACCGTCCGCGAACTACCTGCGACCGAACCACACCCTCTCAAACCAACCAGCTACCAAAGGAACATCAACCCATGAACCACAACCTCAACTTGAACGACGACGCGGCCGAGACAGTCTCGGCGGCGCTGGTCGACATCGACCGCGCGCTCAGCGCGTTACGCAACTACCCGTTGAGCCCCGACGTGCGTGCCTACCTCGGCACGATCAACGACGCGCAGTGGCGGATCGGTCAGATCGTGTTCCACACGTCGCCCGACGACAGCGAGTACGCGATCAGCGAGGGCAACGATCCTCACGGCATCGACCGTCCCGCGATCGACGGCGACGACATCGTCAATCTGCTCGACGAGGGTGTCATCGACATGCATGAGTTCCACATCGAACTCGACAAGCGTGGCATCGACCAGCGCCATCCCTGCATCATGCCCGGCTGCGAGCACACCGTGCCGTTCGACGATGAGCCGTACTGCTTCACCCACTCGCCCGATGAGGGCTCGTCGGTGCGTGGCTACAGCTACCTGATCTACGCACGCCGCGCCCAGCAGACCGCCGACAGCGTCGACAACTTCATCATGTGATCCCCACATGATCAGTCCTTGCCCACCGGGCTGCACCTGCAGAGGGGTGCAACCCACGAACCCCATCCAACCCAACACAGAAAGCAACCACCAACCCCATGAGCAGTTCACAGATCAACAGCATCCGTCGTCGCATCGACCGCGCCCAACGCAACGTCGACGGGATCGCAAAGGCGGCGCAGGCCACGTCGGCTGAACTCGACATGATCCGCCACGCGCTCGACGAGATAGCGCCGATGCCGATACCGACCAACGAGGAACGCAAGTCGAACGGCAAGCCGTTGACCGAACGCGATGTGGTGCGATTGATCAACGAGGTATTCGGCGATCGACTCCCGCCCTATTCTGCGCAGAATAAGCGCACCCGAAACTGAGAACCCCCATCCAACCCAAAGGACCCCTCGCCGAAAGGCGGGGGGTCCTTTGCTATCCCCGGAAACGACCCCACGATGCTCGAACGCACGCGCTGTGTTTCTGGATCAAGCCAACCCACAACGAAAGGACACACGAAATGACTACCTACGACCGTTGCGTCATCTGCAACGGCAACGTCATCGGCATGGGCCACAACCCTGAGCCGGTGAAGCCCTACAGCGAGGGCCGCGCCTGTGACGAATGCAACGACACACAGGTGATCCCGGCCCGGCTCAGCCACCTGATCGGCAAGCTGCCACCGCCTATTCCGCCCAGAATAGGCAGGTGGGTGATGGTCGCAGCCTGGCGCGCCAGCGACGGTGACACGTCGCTAGAGGGTCAGTACCTCGAAACCTACGACCCCGATGCCTACGACGGCCTCGGCTATGCGACCTGGACCGACGACCCTGACAAGGCGATGCGGTTCGACGATGCGATGAGCGTGCTGATGTTCTGGCGGCAGCAGTCCAGCGCGCGACCATTGCGTGACGATGGCGAACCGAACCGTCCGCTCACCGCCTACACGGTGGAACCGAGGAACCTCGGTGGCTGAGCGACTGGTCACCCACTCCATCAGTTGCGAAGACGACGACAACGAAATCACGTTCGACGGCTACGCCGTCTACGACATGGCTGCGGACCTGTATCGCTACATCAGCCTGCAGTACCAACTATGCGTACGGTGGATCAGCAACCACGAGTACGAATACCCCAACCTGGATGACGAGGACGACGACCTGTCATGACCTACTACCTGGAAGACCTGACGCGACTGGTCCGCACCAAAGTCATCGTGTGTGACTGCGGCTGTTGGATTTGGACCGGGGCGTGCAACGTCAAGGGCTACCCACGCTTCGAACTGCGCAAGCAGTCATGGCTCGTACATCGCTACGCCTATGAGAAGCTGGTCGGCCCGATCGGTGACGACATGACACTCGACCACCGGGCCTGCACGTCGCATCGTTGCATCCACCCCGAACACATGGACGTCGTCACCCGCAGCGAGAACTCGACGCGTGCCAATCAAACACGGTGGCACGACCTGAAGTTCGATGCTGACGGCAACGCTGTCTCACGCCACGCGTGTGAGGCGTGCGCTGTTCGTGATGGCAACGACCTACTCAGACGGAACGGGGCGCCAGGCCCGCGATCAAATGCCTGGACTACTGCACTCGAAGAATCCGAAGCGCTCTAACCAACAACCCAAATGAAAGGCAAGTGATGACCAACCAACCACACCTGCGCGTCTGCGACGACACCGTCGACGTGCAGGACATGATCCGCGAGGCACTCGAACGAGTGCAGGCGACCTACACACTGTTGGCCCAGACCGTGATGCTTCACGATCAGGGCAACTCGAAGCTGCCTGTGCTGATTGCCAAAGCGCAGGCAGCGAACAGTCAGATGCTGTCGACGCTGCGACACCCGGCAGGCCACAAATGAGCCTGCCGGACTTCGCGGAGTACCGCACACAGATCAAACGACTGGCTGCCTTGACCGCTGAGGCACGCCAGATCGCCGTCGATGCGCTCGACGAGGGCTACGACGCGAAGAACGTACGAGCCAACCTCTACAACGCGATCAAGTACTTGAACGCTGCGGCCGAGCGCGTCGATCGTGACTTGCTCGGGGTCAGTTCCAGCCAGTCAACCGTCGATCGGCAGTACGAGAGGGACCTGTCATGAACGTGCTCGTCATCGGAGACCCCGTCAACGGCATCACCATCGTCGGGCCGTTCACCAACAGCGACGACGCCATCGACTACGCCGAACGTGACAACTTCGGCGGCGCACCGTGGGTGCAGGTGTCGATGGAGCCACCGAACCCCGAACCCCGCGACGACGAGACATCGACCATTGCGTACACCAGCGACCGCATCAGCGAGTACGAAGCGGAACGCTGGCGGCAGATGTCCGACGAGTTGGACGGCCAACGGATGCGACTGCAGAACCTGTGCAAGACGCAGGCCGAGTGGCAAGCGATCGAATCGGTCACGACCGCCGCTCGCCATCTGTTCAGCGCCTTCGCCACGGTCATGAGGGGGCGCGGCAATGCCGACCAAAGGTAAGCCTGTCCCGTACACGATCATCAGCGACATGATCAAGACGCTGCATGAGGATGACATCGTCAAACTCGAAGCGGTGTACATCGCCAAACGGTTTCGCTACCTGTTCGATGGTGGCGCGACATGCGATGTGATCGCTGTGCAAGACGACAGCGATCTGCGCCAATGGGTGCTCAAAGCGACCGGTTACCCCGGCATCGTCGGCGTTGCCATCGTCGACGACAAGGCCGACACCATCACGTTCATGAGCGGGCCGCTATGAGCCAGGAGAACCAAACGGCCTTCGTGCTCGGCCTGTGGGTCGGCGCAATCCTCGTCGGCCTCGTGTGGTGGCTGTCATGAGCAGCCCCGGACGGAACAGTGAATGGGACGACGTGTGGCTGTGGGTGTCGCTCAGCATCATCCTCGCCATGATCGTCTACGTCGTCATGTAACCCCCAAACCCAGAGACCCCCGGCCCACCAGGGTCGGGGGTCTCTTGCATTTCCACCAACCAATGAAAGAGAGCAGCAATGCCATCGAAGAAATCATCCACCTACCGCGACACGTTGAAACCGATCGGCGATCGCATCGACGACGCCATCGTCAGCGCTGTGTTCCTGATGGACAACGACGACGACCTTGACCTGGACACGATCCTTGTGTCACTGGCCGAGGCGCGTGCGTATCTGATCAAGGCACAACTCATGGCGATCAGCGCCGACAACATCATCTCGATCGACATTCCCAACGATCAGCCACGGATGTACGCCGACGAGCTACCGGTCGGTGCGCGACCGAAGCCGTTGCCGTTGCCAAAGGTGCAGCCGCAAGGCCACGCCGAGACCGGCAAGGTCAAGTACAAGCGCGGCATCACCGCCATGTTCAAGAAAGCGATCGAGTTCGAGTGCCCGTCTTGCGACGCTGAGGCAGGCACACGCTGCTTCAAGTTCGACGGGCCGGGCGCGCACCCGAACCGACTCGACGAACGCAACGACGGCTCGTTCTTCCACAAGAAGCGTGCCGACTTGGCGATCGCACACAACAACCGCATCCGCAAGCAGAACATCGCCCAATGAAAGGACAGCAATGACAGAGAGACGCAAGATTCGATCATCACCAATGGGACAGGTCGTGCTACCTGTCTCCGGCTTCCGCGATCAAGAGTTGAAGATCACCTACCTCCCGTGGTCCGATCCGATACTCGGCATCGTGGGATGGGAGTTGATCCCCGATCGCGGTCATCGCGATCGCGCCATGCTCGTCTACGTCTACCCGGTCGCAGCCGGGGGACGTGGGCTAGAGGTTCGTTGTCATCTCGCCGACGACGAGCCCAACCCGGAGAATGACCAACTGTTGGGGATGGTCACGATCCCGTCCGAGCTATTCGGACTTGATTGACCTTATTCCGCGCAGAATAAGGGATTGGTTCGGATCAAGCCGGGCCACTTTCCGCCATGCAATAAATGGCGATGAACTGCTCGAATCCACGGGCAGTAGCAACCACCAACCCATAACGAAAGGCAATAGCCCAATGGCAAGCAAGAGCAAGGAACTGTCGCCGTTGTCGTACGGCGATTTGGTGCGCAAGGTCGGGGCAATCCCCGACAACGCGCTCCCGGTCGTGTTCGTCGACGGTCAGCACCAGTACCGAGCACCGGGCATGTTCGCTCAGAACCCGCCCGCATCCGTGCCCGACTATCGCGACCACATCACCGCGATGAGCGAGTACATCGAGCAGAACGAAACCCTCACCTACGGCTACAACGATGTGGCTGTGTGCATGACTCGCGTGTTGCGTCGTTGCGACACGGGGATCACGCGCTCGAAGAAGATGAGCCCGTTCTCGTTGCCGGAAGAAATGGTCGTCGAGACCGGCTTCAACCGCGACGGCGTCATGCAGCACGAAACCATCCCCGGAGATTGGATGACGATTCCCGGCTTCGATGGTCAATGCAAGGCACGACGGAACCACGATGGCACCGGCACGGTGATGTTCCAGTTCAAGCGTCACGATCAGGCTGCGATCAACGGCCTGTTCGCGTACATCCGCGACGAACTGGAACAGCGCTCCATCTACCGGGGCCAGATCATCACGTCGGACTACGCGTTCGTCAACGTGGCTGGCTTCGATCGCAGTCAGGTCGTGTTCAACCGCGACCTGGCATCAGCGGTCAACGTGGCGTGCATCTCGTCGATTGTCGATCTGGACGCCAACATCGCAGCGGGTGAGAACCCGAAGCGGAGTGTCCTGCTGTCGGGCCCGCCAGGGACCGGCAAGACGCTGCTCGGCAAGACGTCGCAGTCGATCCTGTTCGACATGGGCTACACCGGGGTGATCTGCCCCGCAGGTGGCACCGCGACGGACATGGCGAGAGGACTGGCGATCGCACGCAACTACATGACCGGCGACTCCATCGTCGGCTTGTTCATCGAAGACGTCGAGAAGATGGCGAAGCACGACCGTTCGCTGGCGCTCGACAATCTCGATGGTTCGATCAGCAAGTCCGATCGCATCCTGATCATCATGACGACCAACTTCCCCGACGACGTTGACGCCGCGTTCCTGCGGCCGGGACGCGTTGACGACTACATCGAGGTCGGACTCCCCGACCTGGATGCGTTCACGCGCCTCATCAAGCAGCGTCTGAAAGGCAAGCTGGCCGACGAGATTGAATGGGAGCGTGCGTTCGAGGCGTACGAGGACTACACCCCGGCGTGGATCGTCGGTGGCATGAGCAAGGTGATCCGATCCGTGATCGCCCGCACCCATTCCGCCGACGACATCACCGTCACCACCGAGGACTTGATCACCGGGGCGACGTTGCTGCGCCGTCAATGGGAACTGCAGAACGCTTCGGCGGGACGCAAGCCCGATCCCACCACGATCGAGTCGATCTTCCGCACAGCGATGCGGGCAGAACTCGATATGGGCGTCGACGCCAACAACATGCTCGACATCGACTCCGTCCGCGAAGCGGCCGACAGCGTCGTTGAGCATCGCGTCAACGGCGCCCAGGTGGAGTTGGAGACCGAAACCGGCAAGCCGGTGACGGGCAACATCACCACCAACTAAGCACCTTGCCGCCCCCCTTATTCTGCGCGGAATAAGGGGGGCGGCGCTTTACCCAACCCACTTGAAAGGAAGCCATGGCTCTCGATCCCGAGAACTACATCAACGTCTACGTCTCCCTCGCACGGGCGATGTTCGAACAACAGATACCCATTGTGGTTGCTGCCGAGCTAGCGCACTTCTCGGCACAACCCGCCACCGAGGTCGCCATCCACGACGTCCTCGACGAACTGAAAGCAGAACTGTACGACTGGATTCCCTCCGACCTGAACGCGCTCAAAGAAAGCGAAATCATCACCATCTCCGGCCCCAGCCTCGAAGACGGACAGCCACGCTGCGCGCAGCTTGCGCATCTCGTCGTCGATGGTGGGTGGCACGGCGGACTGGTACACGCATCGCGTGTCGACATCAACGACGCCATCGAGAAACTCAGCAGGCGTTACGTCCCCGAGGGCGTCGATGTCGAGAAGATGTTCTGCGCCAGCGGCGGCATCGACTTCGCCACCGCAGCGAGCAAGTTCCGTGAGGCTGTCGAAACCGAAATCACGAAGTTCCGTGAGGAACTCGACTTCCTGTACCCATACCCAGAGGAAGGGGGGAAGACATGAATGAGCACACCAACCTGCTGCCGCTGACCGACTATCAACTCTCGGTCAACGCCAAGATGGCTGACATCCATCGCCAGGCGCTGATCAAGAAACTCAGCCGGATCGGCGACAACGAGACGGAGCGACAGAACACGCTCGACGAGATTCAGGCGTGCAGCGAAATCTCGCAGGCGGCTCGGCTGCTTGACGACAAACGACTGCGTCAGGTCATCGGATGAGCGACGGACAGCCCATCATCATCAACACCGAGCGGATCAGTGACACCACCAACATGCTCACGTTCTCGAACGACGAAGTGCTGTTCGGCTGCACATGGCCGAAGTGCAACTACGTCGTCGACACGCGTGAGTCGGTGCCACGTCACTACAAGACGCACAGCGGACAAGCCGCGCAGAAGCGACGAGCAGATCGTCGCCCGCGCTCGGCTGTGGTGGTGAACGAGGTACTCGAATCAGCGTTGGCGTTGCTCGACATGGTGCAAGACCTTGTCGATCGACTCGATGCGTTCGATGCCGAGTTCGCCGGTCTGCGGCGTCAGGTCGCAGAGGATGCGATCCAGCTACAAGACCTGCGCGTGCAGGTCGATGCCAACCGTGAGAAAGCCGAAGCGTACGACAAGCTGCGCGCATTGCTGAGCGTGGAAGATGCCTCGTAGGCCGAAGCCGCCCGTCGTGCTCTACGGCGCCCCATCTCGCGGCAAGAAGCATGAGTGCCCTCACTGTCACGGCGTCACCCGCGCCATCAAGGGCACATCGTTAGAGCAAGCCATCGCCAACCACGAAGCAACGTGTCCGGCGATTCACCGCATCAACCCAAAGAAAGGCAAAGCGAATGACTGACCTACCGGACCGGCCACCAAAGCCGGTGAAGAAGACAACGGAGAAGCAGCGACGAGAGCAACTCGCGCAGCAGGCACGGGCGCGTGAGCTACCGGATGCCTACCTCGACTGCCGCTCGCTCGGTCATGCATGGCAGGAATGCCAGCCCGATCGACCGGCGAAGTTCGGCGAGTTGCACGTCTACCAATGCCTACGATGCCTCGGCATCCGCGACGACCTGATCGCACCCCGCTACGGCGAGTTGTTGTCACGCGGCTACCGACATGCACCCGGCTACATGCAACCCGTCCCCGAAGACGGCACTCGGCTGTTCAGCGCTTCGGCGTTGCGTGCTGAGCGTCGGCGTCGGCGCGAGGAAGGCACACGCACATTCCCAGAGGTTCGCCAATGGGACGAGACAGTCATCACACATCAACCCAACGGTCCGGCTCGGATCAAGAATGGAAAGAAGGAATCAGCATGAACCCCGAACGAATGCGAGCGGTCGCTGACGCGATCGAACAGAGCGGCCGGTTCGACTACTCATCGTGGGCCTGCATCGACGACAGCGAAGACGACCTCTCCACCACCAACGAGTTGAAGGCGTGCGGCACGCTTCGGCATTGCGGCACATCCGGCTGCATCGCCGGGTGGGCGGCGACGGTGGCGCTCGGAGAAGACGAGGCGCTGTGGGGCCGTCGCAACATGATGATCAGCGACATGGCCGAGGCGTACCTCGACCTGACCGGTGATCAGGCACACACCTTGTTCCTCGGTCAAGCGATGGTGCTCGCCGGGTTCTACGAGAGCGACGGTGAAGCGCTCGGCAAGGCGACCGCGATCGAAGCAGCGAAAGTGCTGCGGATGGCCGCAGATGGTGAGGTCGTGCTGTGAGCAACGACGCATCGAGCATCACGTCCCACCCCCGCCAGCCCGTCAGCACCGGGCCCGACCCGTTGGTCACTGTCGTTGCCGGATACGTCATCGGCAGCCTGCTCCACGGCGGGCTCGACCTGTCGTTGATCCAGGTCGACGCCTCGACCAACGACAACCGCGCCACGTTCACCGTGGAAGGCAAGCACAACCGAAAGCGCCTGCAGATCAGCGTCCGTGAGATCCACGAGACCTGATCGGGCGACTTGAATGCCCCGCTTATTCTGAGCAGAATAAGCAACGAGCCCCCCGTCCAACTCCGGTTGGGCGGGGGGCTCTTTCGCGTCTCAGGACTCGTCAGGCGGTCTCCGACGATGCGGCTGGACATAGCCGAAGATGACCCGCATCACGCGGATCGTCGCCAGTGTTCCGAGTGCTGCCCCGAGAACGAACGCCCCGGCGAGGCTGAGGTTCTCCCACTCGGTTCCGAGCACTCACACGCGACGGCCCAACGCCTCGATGACGTTGTCGCCGACCGCGTGAACGCTGCCCCATCCGTTGACACGCTCGCCTTTGGTGTTGACGAAGCGGAAGCAATCGTCGCCAGCCAACAGCACCTTGACGTTGAAGTCATCCTCGGTCGGGTTGTACCGGGTCATCCCGTCGCCGATCCAGGCGGTGCCGTTTCCATCAAGTGCTACGACCATGCTCTTGTCGTCCTCTCCTATCGGTGGTGCGGGTGTGCCGGGGTCTGGGCCCGGAAGTGGAACCGGTGGCGGCGTCGGCTCCGGCTCTGGGTCGGGATCATGCCGCCTGACCGCTTCGTCCTGCACATCTGGGCGTGACCATGTGCCGCTCGACGTCACCGACGATGGTTGCCACGGCCCCTGGACGGCAGAGGCCGTAGCGGGGTCGATCTTACGATCCGGGGCATAGTCCTGGTGCGTGCAGACATCGGCGGGCCCGAGGCCGAGCCGACGAGTGAGCATGTTGGTCAACACGAACAGCGCATCGACCTGCGCCTGCGGGTACGCCTCGCCGACGCCGTTGTTGGCAATCTCGATCCCGAATGCGTACGAGTTCATCGAGTCGGCGGGAACGGTGCCCTTGCTGAACGAGCGCGAGCGTCCCTTGCCGTTGGTGTTGGTCGCACCAGCCGCCAGCACCCACACGGAACCGTCGCGTGCGAGCAGCACGTTGGCGATCGGGGCGTCAGGAGAGCCGTAGCACATGTAGTTGGCATCGTTCTCCGGGCTCGTCTTGGAGGCGGTGTGATGGTGCATGATCGCCCAGGGGCGACCGGGCTCGTAGCCCCCGCTGCTGCGGGCCCGGTGTTCCCATCCGTCCATCTCGACGGCGTGCAGCCCTTCCTGCCAGCACCAGTCGGCAAGTTGCGTCAAATACACAGTTCCCATATCAGGCGTGCCGCGCTTTCTCGCGCAGCACCGGCAGGTCTTCGAACAACTGGTCGACACGCAGCTTCTGGCGTTCGGTCAGTTGCTCGTAGACGCGGCGGTAACGACCAGCACGCATCTCGATGTTGCCGATCATGTAGTCGACGTCGTCGCCATCGGTCTCACGATCCAACAGGTCGAGCCGACGCAACAGGTTGACCGCCATGTCGCGCGCGTCGTCCTCGGCGTCCCATGCATCCTCCGGTTCGTAGTCACCGAAGTCACTCATTCAGCCTCCTGAGTTCAGCAGTTCACGGCGACGGTCTCGCTCCTTGAACGCCCGTGACCGTAGCTCGCTGCGCTGCTGCTGCGGGCTGATCGTGCGGAACGGCAGACCGGCGTAGCGGGCCCACGATTCGGCCTGGCGTGCATTCGTCGACGCCCCCGTCTTGTCGGTCCCTTCGAGGCCACCCAACTGCGGCATCAGACGCATCATGCGATCGAGGTTGGGGTCGAGACCGCGTGCGGCGTTGAGCGCAGCAGCATCGACGTACCACTTGCCATCGGCGCCGCGCCGGGCCTGGCCGACGAGTGACAGCGCCAGCGCGTACGGCAGCGCGGCGCCACCGACTTGCACCTTGTCGGTCTTGTCGAACTGTTGGCCGGTGAAGAAGTCGGTGCGACCAGCGAACTCGGCGGGCACCGTGATCAACGGGTTCAGGTTCGTCGCCATCTGGCCGACGCCCTGACCCGACAGCGCATTGGTGAGCCGCTGCAGGTCGTCGTTGTAACGGCTCTGCGGCAGGTCCGGCTGCATCACGATCGGCATACCTTCGGGCGGGCCGATCAACGGAATCTTGCTCGCCCACCCTGGCGTCTTGACTCCGAAGTACTCGCCACCACCGGACTTGATGTAGCTCGGGATCAGCGGGTCATCCTCGTTGCCGAGACGCAGGTTGCGCATCATCGACTGGTAGCGCAGATACATCTTCGGCTTCATCCACATCTGCGTGAACTGCAGCGGGATGTTGCGCGACATGAACGTCCAGAACGGGATGATCCGCTTCATCTGCTCATCGAACTTCGAGACCTGGCCGTAGTCGAAATGGATGCGCGTGATGCGTGACAGCGCGTCGCCAGCGGAGCCACCGGCCTGGGTGGTGTGCAGCCCGAGCGCCAGGCGCTGCGGACCCTCGACCCATTCACCGAGACCCTTCGAAGCGCGTGTCGCCTTGTTGGCGAACAGCCGCTCGGTCATGCGACTGGCACCACCGCGTGCCTCGCCGACACCGGCTTCGAGGAACTGACCACCAGCGCCCGATGCGAACGTCGCCCGGAACGCGTCGCGCTCAGCGGCCGAACGCGAGGCCAGCCATTCGATCGGGTTCTCCGATCGGCGGTACTGGTTCCACAGCTTGATCGCACGAATCTGCTCACGGGCACCGACGCCTTCGGAGGCGTTCATG
>Ga0173478_10000045_pt1 | contig 16428 bp, 13 predicted proteins | sample NitcycUS014104B1_FD_122623 | JGI IMG/M metagenome (GOLD analysis project Ga0173478, IMG submission 122623) | Soil microbial communities from Arlington Agricultural Research Station in Wisconsin, USA - Nitrogen cycling UWRJ-S014-104B-1 (version... | ecosystem: Environmental > Terrestrial > Soil... | reverse complement strand
TTTCGGTTATTCTGATTGCTGTTTTGGCCAAATACATTTTCTTCCATTTCGTTCTTCATATCATTGTGGTGATAATCGAAACCTATATACGGGAACAACCACTGATTTCTTCCAAAGTATCTCCCGAATATTGTCTCACTTTCTATGCCATGTTCTTCCTTTAATCCAATACGCCACTCGGTTCTAAGTTCATACCGGTTACCCATAAGCATAGCCTCGCCATCACTTCCGTTACTCTCAAGGCCAATCATTACCATAGCATGAAGCATAGTATTGTCCTTTTTAAAACTCTTCCAGGCTTTTGCAGGATCCGGCAGATCGGGATTCATTGGTGAGTTTGCATAGCTCATTACGTTACCCATACCTGCCATCATGTGGTATAAAATATGGCAGTGAAAAAACCAGTCACCACTTTGATTAGCTGCAAATTCAATCGTATCCGTTTCCATTGGCATTATGTCCAAAACATTTTTTAATGGTGCATAATCTCCTTGTCCATTCACTACCCGGAAGTCGTGCCCGTGTAAATGCATGGGATGCCTCATCATGGAATTATTAGTCAAAATGATGCGAACATTCTCACCTTTTTGAATTAAAATTTTATCCCACTCTGTCACCGTTTTATTGTCCATTGTCCATACATAGCGATTCATATTCCCGGTAAGCGTAAAGTTCAAAACTTTAAATGGCCCATCGGACAACGCAGTTTTTTCCGGCGACCGAAGCATTGCATAATTGAGTGTAACAATGTCGGAACTGTTACCCATATTCATGTCTTGCATGGTGTCGGCAGGTGGGGTCATTTGAATTGTGTCGCTTCCATCTAATTCACCGGTGATTTCGGGATACATTACAGAGTTCATGTCCATTTGTTGGAGACTCATTTGCATTCCCATATCATCCATATCGCCATTAGTCTTCATCATGTCGTTCATCATCTTCATACCCTCAAAATATTTTAGGCGTGAAAACTTTCGGGCAGGTATTTTGTTACCACTACCAAGCCACAAAGAGGCCGACCTGGTTCGGTCTTCAGGTGTAGCTCTAAACTCAAAACTTCCATTTTTTGGAATGGTAATTACAACATCATAGATTTCTGCAACACCGATAATAAGCCTGTCCACTTCAACAGGTTGTACATCGTTGCCATCCGAGCCGACTATGGTTATTTTACCACCGGCATAATTTAACCAGAAATAACTCGATGCACCTGCATTTACAACGCGGAGTTTCACCCTATTCCCTGCTTTAAATTGCGGTGCGTGTGTTTCGGGCTTACCATTAAGAAGAAAGCGCTCATAATAAACATCGCTTACATCCATTGCTTTCATCCGTTTCCATTCGTTAATTAGTTTCGTTCGCAAATGACCGGCTTTGATTGATTCACTATAACTCTGCACACTTCCTTTTTTAATTGCATACCAATCGCTGGCTGCACGAAGGCGACGTTGCACCTGTTCTGGATTTTCGTCTGTCCATTCACTTAACACGACTGTGTATTCTGCATCAAAATCACCATTGCCTATAGAAGTCGCTGCAGACATAGGCATCGAATGATTCATTGCTGACATATCCATACCTGGTATGTTATGTCCTTCATGGTTTTGTTTTTTAGTGGTATCGATCTCCATGTTATGACCAGAATGGTCTTCCATGTTGGCGGTGCCGGTCATGGAGCCATTCATATCCTGTCCTTCGCGTTTCTTAAAAATCAATGCACCATACATACCCGATTGTTCCTGAAGCTTGGTATGTGAATGATACCAGTATGTACCGTTTTGTACTATTCGAAATTTGTATAGATAGGTTTCACCCGGACCAACGCGTTTGGTGGTTAAATAAGGAACTCCATCAAAACGATTAGGTAATACTACACCATGCCAATGCAATGAAGTTTCCTCTTTCTTCAAGTTATTGTGTAGGTAGATTTCGGCCGTGTCACCTTCTGTAAAAACCAGGGTAGGTGCAGGTATTGAACCGTTAATAGCAATACCACGCTTTTCCTTTCCGGTAAAGTTTACCATAGTATCTGCAACATACAAATGATACACAACTGTTTTACCGGGTTGCATGTTTACCCTGCTGCCAGCTATAATATCAAAAGTTGTAGTGTCTGTTTCTTCTTCAGCGTGGTTATGCTCCTCCTTATCCACAGCCATCTCGTTCTTTTCGTCCTTTGTAACCACCGGATTTTGAACCGCAACTTTCACTGCCTTTTTAATAAGAGTCATTCTACATTTTGGACATTTGCCTGGTTTGTCCTCCTGCACTTCCGGGTGCATTACACAAGCATAAACTACTTCAGTTTTTACTGGTTCTGCATTGGGCACAGGCTTAGGCATCTCCTGTTGATTTTTAGGAGCAGGCTTTGGTGCTGCTACTTTCACAGCCTTCTTAATTAAAGCCATTCCGCACTTTGGACAGTTTCCGGGTTTATCCTGCTTTATTTCAGGATGCATGACGCAAGTATAATAGATCCTTGTAGTCTGTGCAGATGCTGCCGAAAACATAAAGATGGATATAAGTACCAGAAATAAATTCTTCATATTGTTTTTCATTTGAATCGACTTCCCGTTTTAAGCAAATTCTTTTTCACTATTGTCAATCCTGTTAAGCCTTGAGATGATGAAAGACTGTCTATAGCTTTTGATTTTCAATCAAGTTTCCATCCTGGATTTATTCCTTAAATCCAATGGTTTGGCCATAAAAAATAAATTCATTAATAAGGTTATAAGGTTTCTGTAACCTGTCCGCAAGTGAGCATGCTACTACCATAATAAGGATTTTTTATAGCCTTTTCATTACTCAACCAATATGCTTTTTTCATGGGGCAATAGGCTTGGTAAATCGGCTGGTCAGTTAATTTAACTGCCTTAGCAACCACTGCCATGTTGATAGAGAAGTTGGCAAAATATTCCCGTTGCTTTTTGAGGTCCTTAGTTTCGGAAATTTTTCCAGCATCGTTTGCCAAAGTCTGAATATTACCTTCCGAGATAACCTTATAATCTATGCTGTTGACAGTTTTGGAAAATGCCAAAGCGTTGGCTGATGCCGATGTAGCATCGCCTGTTACCAAAGCATTTTTAATATTGTAGTAATAAGTAAGAAGCTGCGGTAATTGGTACTGTTTTGTACTGTCTTGTGCGAAGCTGTATTGTGTAATTGTCGTTGCCAGTATTGCAACGGTTAGAAATATATTTTTCACTTTTTTATGATTTAATGTTATGGGGATAATTCAGGCATAGGAATGCCATAACGAGGGCAACATTAAATCAAATCATATCAGGAAAGACTGAATAGTTATTCTAATATCGGTATTGTAGATCGAACAACTTCGTCGGACAAATTGAAGCCTGTAGCCATTTGCAAGATTGGTTTCATTTACCAAAGGCTGAATAAAAGCACGAGTAACTACGACTAAATATGATGGCGCCTGGAAATTGAAATTAGTTTTTACAATAGTCTTATCTAACTGTATAAATTTGGTCACATCATTTGCGCAGCAATCATTTTGGGTATTACTGGTTGACCCGTCTGTACGTTGATGTTTATGGCTATGCTTTTCAGAATTTCCATGAGCATATTTTTGATCCGATTTTTGAGTATGGCATTTCGAAGGAGAATTAGACGAGTTATACTGATGATGCATGGAGTTGTAGCCCATGTCTATACCAATGGAACAAGCAAAGCCTACTATTGTATTCAAAGAAAATACCAGTAGGAGAAATAGTGCCCTGATTATATTTTGCTGTTGTTCTTTCATTTTAGCCTAAACAAAGGTATATGGCCAGGAGTTTTATAGCTTTATATAATTTGGTATTTCTTTTATAAAAAATTGTTGTGTTGCAAATTTTAGCCCCTTTAATCCTTTCAAGCTTATCGTTAGCGTGAGATGTGGTTGGCTGGCATATTTTTTCAATGGCAAATTTTTAAACAATTTGCCCAGCATAGAAATTCTTCTACCGTTCTCCTTCGATAAGTTGCATATCTATGAAGTGCCTCGCATGCTTTATCATCATTTTGCAACCCTTTGCGATAGCAAAATTAATAGTGGTATGTTATTACCAGAGCCCGGACCTCCGGTAATAACATACCAATTTGTCTCTATTCTATCCCATAAATGATTGACATCGATTATCGATCGCCAGGATTACTGTTCTACGTCTTTTTCTTTTCTACTAAAGACATTCCGCATTTAGGACAATTGCCTTCTTTATCCAATGCTACAGACGGATGCATAGGGCAAGTATAAACTTTAGTTACCTCAGATTTCATTTGTTCTTTTGAAGAAATGTTTAATTTTTTACCACACTTGGGACATTGACCGGGATCATGACTTGTTACATCGGTATGAGAAGGGCATGTATAATTTTTTAACTGGTCTGCTTTCATTTCTTCTTTTTTAGAAAGACTTAGTGCCATTCCGCATTTAGGACATTTACCTGGTGTGTGGCCTGTTACCTCTGGATGGCTGGGACAGGTATATAAATAATATTTTGGCGAGGTGTCTATTTTCCCGGCTTTAGTTTGAGCAAAAAGGCCAGCGGTTGCAATAAACACTGCGACTGTTAAAGCAATTATCTTTTTCATTTTTTTATTGTTTGTAATTAATAATAAATCGAAAGGTAGCTGTTGCGTAACCGGCATTAAATGACCGTTATCATGTTGTTTTATGATTTTGTCCGGCAAATTTTGAGTACTAAAACAACAAATAGATCAGCATTATTCCACTCATGGTGATCATAAGTGCGTCCTCGAGTATAGTGATGGTACTCATTGGCAAATTAAAAACAGCCCCGAGGCAGGCGCACCTAATTTTTCTTTTATTCAATACGCTTTGAAGCACTCCAATGAGACTGATACTCATTATCATTAAGGTCACCGAATTGGTTATAACTGGATTGTAACCTGTGAGAAAAGCTATACCCAAAGCAAGTTCTGTAAAAGCATATATATAACCCCAGGCATTCCATTTCCTTGCGATGATATCATACATGGAATAGCTTTCAGCAAAGCCTTGAAGATTGAATAATTTAAAAAAGGAAAAAACCAGGAAGAAACCTGCCATGAAATGATTCATCCATTTCATCCAAAAAAAACCTCCGGCTGAATATTCAACCAGTAATGTAATTCCTAAAATGTAGGCGAAAATTAATAACACAGGTTTGTAGGTTTCCAACCAGCTCTTCTTTTCTTCATCCGCAATCTCAGGTCGCATACTGTGATGACGTGCCTCTTCAACCTGATATTTTGGATAGTCTTTTAGTGCTGCCTGTAATTGGGAAATGGGCACGTGATTTTCCATATCAATTAATGCTTCTGCTTTCGCTAAATCAATAGAAACATTTTTTACTCCTTTTACGTTTGCCAGCAGTCCTTTGACCTTTGCCTGGCATGCAGAACAAGTCATTCCGTTAACATTATATGTGTGGGTCATTGTGATATTTATACACAAAGCTATTTTGACTGCCAGCCGGAAATGTTATAGAATTCTGGAAATGTTTTACAAGATTTTGCGATAGTTGAATAAAATGCTAACTCATTTTCAATTTCTCCAGCATGCTTGTAGACATTGTATCGGAAGAAGCACCATAAACTCAACTAAAATTCCAAACCAGATTTTGATTCAATGTCGCAAACCACAGCTTCATCTACAGGGATCATGTAAATGTGCCGTAGTCTTTGTATGACTTTATTTATAAATCGATAAGCGAAGAATGAATTTGCTTATCCTTTTCCCAAATACATATGACATGCTCATTATCTATCTGCTCTAACAGGGGTTGTATTCCTTTCCCAAGTGAAACCTTTTCTCCACCAGGTTTCAATACAACGACCTCGTCATTTTCTAACCAGGCGTACACGTTTTTCTCATTAACCGTTTTCAAGGTGCAACTCCTGCCTTTACCTAACTCTCTTTCTTCTGCTCCAGGTTCGCAAGTATAAATAATGCCTTTTCTATTCCATACGGTTACAGGATTTCCTTTTTTATTTAATGCAATAGCGCCGCCGTCCATTGGACATCCATTCAAAGGCCAGTTTCCTTTACCTAATTTTTGAGCTTTTGAAAAGCTCTTTCCTGCATCATGTGAAGTAATAAGATACAAATCCCTGTTTCCATTTAGCCAATTGCGAAACATAACATATACATTATCGCCTTTAATTAAGACAGAAGGCTTGCAACATTCGCATACTGTTTTATCGGGCGACGAATATACGAGGATGTTTTTCTTCCATGACCTTCCACCGTCCGAAGACCTTGCTCCATATATTTTATTATGTCCGTCTCTAAGATCCAGCCATGCAGCAAATGCATTTGATTCGTCTGCGCTTAGAGCTGTCAAATTTTCTTTCGCCACGGTATCGCGGTCGTTAACCTTGCCAGATAATTTCCAATTACCCGAAGCAGTTTTCAGAAATGAAAAAATATTTCCCGGGCTTGTGCAAGCTGTAAGTAATAAACCGTTCGCGGTGGCAGCTATTTGTGGCCCGCGGGTATGCGATGCTGCAAGCTTAGGAAGTATGGAAACTAAAGATGCGTTGGAAAATGATTTTCCTCCATCCTTAGAATATACATACATGATACTGTCTCCACTACCATATACAAGATGAAGCATGCCAGCTTTATCCCTAACTGCATTAGGCATTTGGCCATTTGCAATTATTACATCTGGATTTGTTCGTGTATTCGTATCAAAATTGAGGAATGTTCCACACAGGATCATTAACAAGAACTCTTTCATAAATTAAATTTGATCTAAAGATTTTCTTTGTTTACCACCCAGGTCTTTAAAATAGCTTGGCGTGAAACCAGTAACCTTTTTGAACTGTGAAGATAAATGCGCCACGCTACTGTATCCTAATTTCCAGGCTATTTCACTTAAAGTTAATTCATCGTACACCAGCCATTCTTTCACCTTCTCAATTTTTTGAAGAATAAAAAATTGTTCAATAGTAATGCCTTCTACTGCTGAAAATAGGCGGCTTAACTGTGAATAATCTTTCTGAATAGAATTCTTTAAAAAATCAACTATGCTAAAATGCTCTTCAATTGCACCACCCTGAACTTTTTTGACAATCAGGTTTTTAATTCTTTCAATTAATTTTTGTCTTTGATTGTCTAAAATTTCAAAACCTAATTCATTTAACCCTTTTCCTACATCCTGCAATTGTTCGTTTGTTGGTTCCTCTGCCAATTCCACTTCTCCCATGTTAACGATAACAGGCTTTAACCCTGCCTTTTCAAATTCTTGTCCGACTACCATAATGCAGCGATTACAAACCATATTTTTAATGAAAACTTTCATACTTCTATTAAATAACTTTTGGGATTCAATTGTTTTATTATTGTTGTGCAAAGGTTCGTTGCTATTTTTGAAAAGATCGGGTTTAGTACAAATTGGTTGTGTTAATCACTAGTATTTGTTCCTTCATATTATACAATGGTAGAAATAATAAATAAACCTCGCACTTTCAACATGCATGGCTTTTGCGGCATTGCTATTAATAAAGACTATGCTGGAACAGCTTTCAGACTAATGGATAAAATGTGGCAGGTAGTAAAGTCAAATAACTTAAAAAATAAAGGCCTGAATATTTGGGTCTATGAGCCCGGTGAAAAACTGTTTGCCGGTGTTGAGCTTGATGGGGATCAGAAACATGACACAGCACTGGAAGAGAAAATTATTAATCTTACAAAATATGCCTGGTACAAACATATCGGTCCTTATAATGGAATAAAGCGTGCAGGAGAAAATATGACAGCCGAATTAAAAAGAAGAGGTTTCGAGATCAGCACTCCATACATAGAAATCTATGGACATTGGACGAATGATGAAACGAAATTAGAAACAGAACTGTTAATGTGCCTAAAGTAGGTTATTGACAACCATAAAAAAACAGTGAAAAAGAGAATGACAGTACCAGCTTCCTATGTATGCCGAAATTGCCCTGCCCGGTTGTTAGCGAGAAGAACAAACTATTTTGCAAAAAACTCCTGGTTCGCAGCCGAGCAACTTGAAAATAAAGCAAGCGCAAACGATTGAAAACATTATTAAAAACCTGCAAAGCAAGTAATGGCATTTTATGACCTGGCAAAGCAGCAGAGAAACAAGCTGGTTGTCACAATCAAACTGGATATTTTCAACGAGCTTACAACAGCGCAGCTAAAAAAGACACTTGTTTATTTTGCGAACGAAGACACATACATTAGAAAGTCCGCATATTTATCAGTTGGAAGAATTTATTTTGAAAACAAAAATCTTCAACCTCAAATCATCACACAACTAAATATTCTACAACTACAAGATGATTATAAAATAAGACAAACCGTTATCAATGCAGCTGGCGAAATCGGGAAAAGGGATTTTGAAGCAGTTCAGCATTTTTTTGACGAAGGTTTGTTTGACCCTCACTACTCACCAAGAAATGCTGTGATTGGATCAATAAAAAAAATGGGAGAAGTAAATCCTTTGCCTGTTTTGAAATGGGCAGGAAGTTACCTTAATCATGAAGACAAAGAAATCCGAAGAGAAATTTGTCACGGTATTGAGCTTAGGGGAAGAAAATATCCCCAAGACATATTACCGCTGCTGAAAGAACTGCAACACGACAAAACAGCAAGAGTCCGAAGTACTTTAGTTCACGTAATAGGACAAATTGCTTATAAGAAAGGATGTATTGAAATAGTCGTAGCTCATCTCAAAAGCTGGGAAAATAAACAGCTGGTTGCTGACGCTCTTGCGGAAATTATAGACGTGCATCGTCGCTATAGAAATTTCTCAACCTTGACACGAGATGAAGCACGGCAATATATATCTGATAATTATAAATAAATCGTTGCTTCGTTCACGGTATTCAATAAAGAAGTTTGAATGATACAGCATGAATTTGCAGAAAGAGCAACAAAAATATGGAGTAAGGATAAATCTATTATTGGTTTAGCTGTTGCAGGTTCCTGGCTAACAAATGAAATTGATGAATTTTCGGACCTTGATTTAATTGTAGTAACGAAAGAAAAAATTACAGGAAATAAGGCAAAGATGTTTGATTATGCGCAGCAGCTTGCTGGGTTTTTATCTGGGTTTACAGGTGAACATGTGGGTGAACCAAGAGTTTTGATTTGTCTGTATGGCGACCCACTTTTACACGTCGATATTAAATTTTTGACACTTATAGAATTTCACCAGCGAATTGAAAACCCTTCTATTTTATTTGACACAGGTGGGCAGTTGAAATCAGTAATTGAGCAAACCGAATCCAAATTTCCTCATCCGGATTATCAGTGGATAGAGGATAGATTTTGGATCTTTGTTCATTATGCTTTGTTGAAAATAGGACGTGGTGAATATCTCGAAGCCCTGGATTTTTTCGGTTTTCTCAGGATGGTAGTTTTTGGTCCTCTTTTGCATATTAAAAATGGAAGTTTATCCAGGGGGGTAAGAAAAGTAGAAACACAACTGCAAGACAAAGATTTTGACAACTTAAAATCAACGATACCCGTTTATTCACGACAATCATTGCTTGACAGCCTGCAAACTTCAGTTTCGCTGTATCGGCAATTAAGAATTTCGCTGTTTAATAAAGACATTCGATTACAAAAAGAAACAGAAGACACAGTGATGGAGTACTTTAATAAAATTGAAAACCTATCTGTGGCGGATGGAGACAAGACAGAAGCATAAATACTGTTACGGTTACTATCTAAAATACTTCTTCAACTTGCCCGGCTTAATCCTCTTTAATTCATTCACCACAATTGATGCATTTAATTTTGCTCCTTCTAAATCTGTATGCGTATGGTCAACCGGAAAAAAAGGTTTTACTTTTTCTTCACCCATCTTTTCATATTGCAGGGCAACCAGGTTATTCAGATTAATAAAATAAGCGCCTTCCGATTTAGCGACATCTTCAGCCCATTTAGCATAACTGTCTGTAGAACGAATAACTTTTCCATCTTTCCAATCATTACGTGGAATAGGTGAGCACACTACCGGGATTGCACCTTTTGCCTTTGCATCATTTATGTATTTACGCATGTACCAGCCGTAGCTATAAACCACTTCCTGCTTTTTTCTAATAGGATTATAAATTTCTTTGCTTTCATTTCCAACACCCATTATAGTACCTCTTGCCCTCGCCGTATCATCCAGCGGGCCGCCATCATTATGGCCAAATTGCATAATGACATAATCACCTTTTTTTAAGTGCGCCATAATTGTATCCCATCTTCCTTCTGTAATAAAGGTGCGGCTGCTTCGGCCACCAATGGCATGATTGCGAACAGCTATTTTAGTAGTGTCAAAATAACCAGCCATAAAACTTCCCCATCCCCATTGCTGGTTCTTTCCTGTACCATCCCCATTTCGCACCGTGGAATCCCCAATAATATAAAGAGTTGGCTTTTGTTTAAAATAAATAAGCGTGAATGAGCTTAATACAAAAAAGAAAAAGAGTAGAATTGAACTGGTTTTTTTCATTTCAAAAAGATAAAATAAAAGGTCACTTTTGTTTCTTCATGTTTTCAAATTCCATTTTTGATATTGCCAGTACGGTTCCATGCCGAACACCTGTCGGAAACGAAATTGCATCGGAAATATCTTTCCAATTCAACAGGTCCCGGGAAGCAACAGCTCCGTATTTATGATCACGGTATTTATCAAAATAAACAATCCACTGATCACCTATTTTCAAAGATGTTGGCCCTTCCGCCCAATAGTTGCCGGTAATTGACGGTGCGGCTGCTGTATAAGGACCAGTAAGTTTTTGTGCATATGCAATTCGAATATTTTTTTCAACCGGGTAACGTGTTTCATTTTTCAGAAACATTATATAGCGGTTTCCTTCTTTTACAATAGAAGCATCAATCACACTAAAGCCCGGGTTGTAAAGCAGTTTTGCCTTACTGAATTTTTTAAAATCTTTTGTGGTGACATAATACATGCGATGATTGTACTTGCTTTCCGCTGCAGTATCTGTTATAGGAAAGCGGCCATTGATAGTAGTTGCCCAATAGATCATGTATTCTTTTTTCTTTGCATCATAAGTTATCTCCGGTGCCCAGGTGTTTCGTGCAGAATCTTCATGCATCATCACAGGTATAAACTGTTGCTCAGTCCAATTAACTAAATCTGTGGAAGAAGCATAACCTATTCCTTTATCATTCCAGCTTACAGTCCATACCATGTGGTACCGGCCATCCCTCCCTTTAATGATACAGGGATCGCGAAATAATTTGTCTTTGCTTATGGTGGGTTTTAATACAATGCTGTCATTAAACAGGTTTTCCCATTTATATCCATCATTGCTCCAGGCATAGTGTAAGCCATCGCCATTGCCTTTGAAAAACGCAAAGAGGTAAACACTGTCATTAGTTTGAGCAAATAATGCCAGGGGGAAGATAAAAAATGAAAAATATGCAAAAAATTTTTTCATACACTTTTAAGATTAAAACGCCTGGTCAATTTCCGGCCGACTATATTTCTCTTTTGAATTAGTTGTTTTTGGCAACCCAAAATAAAAATAGAGGGTACGGTTAATAGTTCCGTCGATTTTCGTGGGTTCCGATTGAGGTCCCAGGGCCGATGTATTCGAATTAATTCCTAACGCCAGCTTTGTACCAATTGGCGGAATGCAATCAAGGAAAGAAATATTACCAACAGGCAATTCGGGATGTGGTGTTGCGCCACTTAGCGCATAAAAATCAAAAAGCCGAATATATAACCCTGTGTCTTTGCTGGCTACATAAAATTTGCCTTCCACTGTATTAAATTCCATCCAGGTTATGTCACCATAGTAGCCCTTAAATTCGGGGTACACGATTGGATTATAGCTTGTATGCGTGTTGTTGTATAAGTTTTGCCAAACATTTACCGGCGTGCCTTGCAAACGATTTTTCCATTGGCGATATGGACCTTTGCCTAACCATTTTGCACCGAGCATATAATTTTCAGGGTAGTTGAAACTTACCCCGGCAAAAGGATAAGTGCCATTCAACGAATATTCATACTGCAATTCTACCCAGCCGGTTCCCTGCATCTTCCATCGAACATATTTCATTGCGCCATCATAACTAAATTCAACCACTTCGCTTTTGCCTTCTTTGTAATGCTTGCTCCCGGTGACATTGGCAACGCCTTGTACTAATACAGGCCCTTTTGCAAATGAAAGGTTATCCCCGGTAACATTTTTTGCGCTTATTAATAGTCCTGTTTTTTTGTCAAGCATTATAGAAACGTCTCCTCCTTTAAGTGTATAAGCCGTATCCGTTTCTGAAAAACTTGTCAGACTATCATTAACATTTATAAGGTTTGTAAGCAATGCATCATTCCCTTTTATCTTCCATGTCCATTTGTAAATTTCTTTTTTAAATGGCTCAACGGCTGCAAGAATTATGGCATCGTAGTTTTTGTAATCGGCAGGCAGCGATATGTTCAAAATGCCTTTTGCTCCTGGCGCTATCGATGGAGATGTCAAACTCCCCCTCTTTTCAATCGTGTAGCCTGCCAACAAATCAAATGGTTTACGATAATTCACCAGCGCCCATTGAAAACCACACTGCGAGAGGTTAGTGAAATGAAAACGGTTCTCTATTTCAATGCCTCCAGAAAAATTTTGTGGCAATTCTTGCATGCGAATTTTCACCGGCGAAAAAATTTCCTTCAAAGCAAAAAAGCTTCCTTCCTTTTCACGATGCGGGCCCATAATGCCATCATTTGCATTGAGTCCGTTTGCATCAAGCACATTATTAAAATCTGTACGAACAATTGCTTCGTCAACCAAAGCCCAAATAAAACCGCCACCACTGCGTTTGGCATTCCAATGCAATTCCCAGAAATCGCTCATGGCTGCACCAGCACCACCATCATCCTGCGCATGTAAAAATTCAGTAGGCATATAAATGAGTGAATCATCCAATATTTTTTTACTACTGTAATAATCTTCATAGTGGTTGCAATCAATTCCGCTAAAATCATTGCCCGGACGATGATGCGGATGAATAACGGGCCGCTTTGAAAAATCCCATTTGTAAAAATCATCATCAAGTTCTTTGTTGGTACCACCTTCGTTGCCGTTATCCCAGAAAATAATGCTCGGGTGATTGAGGTCTCTTATCACTAATTCTCTTACCAGTGGTTCACCGGCTTTTACACTGTAAAATTTTTGCCAGCCGGCCAATTCATCTAACACATACAGCCCAAGCGAATCACAATAATTTAAAAAGGTTTTATCGGGCGGATAATGCGAACAACGAACGGCATTCATGTTCATTTCTTTCATTAACTGCACATCCATCAAATCAATTTGAGGGTTTATGCTTCTCCCCGTTTCCGGCCACCACACGTGACGATTAGCGCCTTTCATCTTCACTTGTACACCGTTGATATAAATGCCATCCCCTCGCCGCACCTCAATAGTACGAAAGCCAAATTTTTCAGCTAGCTGATAAATAGCTCTTCCACCGTCATTTAATGCAACAACAACCTTATAAAGATTCGGCGTTTCTGATGTCCACTGCAAAGCGTTGGCAACGTTTGTACGAATTTCTATCACACTATCACCAGCTGCTACTTTTGCATTCATGCTTCCTATTTGTTTACCTTTTGCATCGAGAATAGTTGCAGTGATGGTTTTGTTCCCGGTTAAGCCTTTCGTGAATACCTGCATTGCAAAACTGCCATCAGCTTTTGCATCAATGGCAACATAGTCGACAAATTCTTTAGACACCGCCTCCAAATAGACAGGGCGAAAAATGCCACCTAGCACCCAATAGTCGGCCAAACGTTCGGCGTTGTTCACACTTGCATCAGCACTCATTTTACTCACTGTTGCTTCCAACGTATTTTTTGCACCAAAGGAAATTTTATCTGTTATGTCGTATGTAAAACGATAAAATGCTCCCTGGTGTACGGCACCTGCCGGCTTACCGTTAATCTTTAGTTCCGTATCCGTCATTGAGCCTTCAAAAACAATAAATACTTTTTTATTCTTCCAGGTTGAAGGAACAGTAAACGAATGTTTGTACAACCCTTGCTCGTCCGCAAATCGGGCATTGCGACCATTAGTTTTATAATCACGACCATAGTTGTAAGAACCAAAACCTTGCTGCTCCCAATGCGATGGTACCTGGATTTTTGTCCAGTAACCAGCATTGCGACCGCCCGTGCAATAAAAATCCCAGGCAACCGTGTTTTTATTGTCCGTACCAGAGAGATATTTAATTTCCTTTGTTTGCGAGAGAGAATAAAAACAAAGGCAAATGCCTATAAAAAATGTTAGTGTTTTTTTCATTTTTTGATTTGACTTCATGCAAGATGCTAAAGCGAAAATGCTCTTTCTATTACATATTCTTCAAGGGTGTGATGCTTACAGGCCCCAATAAACCTGAAGGCAATGGTTTCCATGACGATGCATCGAACAAACCATTCTTTGTATTCTCTCTTTTTCTTGCCGGCATATTAGTATTGTAAAATATCTTCCAGGGGATATTATTCTTATCCATATAAATAATGCGATTGGCCATAAGATTGGCTACAATAATTTCTAATTGATTGTTAGCTTTCAAAAGAGAACTAGGAACGACTACCTGGAAGGAGGGACCAATAAGAGTAGCCAATTTTTTTCCATTTAAAAATACTTCTGCAGTTTCCTCAACCTTTCCTAAATCGAGCAGCCATGAACCTGGAGTGCCAGCAGGTTTTTGAAAGTTGATAGAATATTTTGCAGTACCCGAAAAGTTTTTTACTTCTTCCCCTTCAAATTCCGTCCAGGATTTCAATTGGCTGGTATTAAATTTTTTAGGAACAACAGGGCCGCCGGATAAAAATTCAATAGTCCATTCTCCTGCTATTTCTTTGCTATCGCCATTGGTTTGAGCGTATGCATATTGATTACCGGTTTTTTTACCATTATAAGTTTGCACAATAACGGATTCAAATGGCTGTAACTGAAGATAAACTTCAATGCCATTCGCAGACGTTCTCCAACGGGCCAAACCATTTTTACCAACCATTGGATCGAACAATGCAACTGATGAAGCCTTACTGTTTACGGTCACCCAGTCATTCACTGCTTTCTCGCTACGGTTATTAATAAAATAAATTTGTCCGTCATTTGTTTTGCGTCGAATAAAGGACAAATCTTTTTGTGTGATAGTTTCTCTTCTTGTTTTGGCTGCTGATAACAAGTCCTGGATGTTATCTCCGACATAAAAAGCACCCTTACCTACTGCTGCTTTTTTGATACCACCTTCGTTTATAAAATTTAATTGGGCAAGCTGTTGTTGCAGAAGCTTTCTTTTTTCTTCGAGGCCACCCAACCCCGGTACATCCTGTGGAAGGTTTTTATAAAAAAGAATAGCTACTCCCGCTTTTGCAAGAGCTACAAGTTTTTGGAAAGTTTTTTCAGTGATCAGTTTATTTGCCGGCAGTAAAATCGTTTGGTAACTATTTCCGCCGCTTGTCAATTTATCATTGGTAAAAGCAATATTCTGTAATTGCCTATCCGAAAAAAAATCGAAGCCATATCCATTTTCAATCATCCATTGCGATAAGTGTTCAAAATCCGTTCCTACAAAATTTCGCTCCATACCATCAAAATGCTGTAGCAACTCACGACCCGGCTCCGAGTAACGATCGATGATTGGGTAATACAATAACACATCATTGTCTGGCTTGCCAGATTGTAAAAAAGATTGGGTTCTTGTAATGTATTCGTTTAGCATACTAAAATCTTTCCATTGCGGGTTGCTGGGTTGAAAATGTACAGCTGCATAAAACAACCAACCCGGCCAGGGTGCATCTTTCGGAGAGTATTCCGTTCCATGGTAAAAAATATGGTTAACACCGCCAAGAAAATAAAGATCAATTGCTTTTTTTACGTCGCCCCATGATGATAAAAAGTGTTCATCCAACCATGTTGCTGATTCAGACGAAGCCAGTTTTTTACCGGTAACATTTGCGGCTGATGAAGCAAACTTGAAACGCAATATGTCTGTGCCTTCGGTTTCCGGTATGTCAACGGCACTATACAAGTCTAACGTGTTCGCCGGTGAACCATGTGATTGATTGCGTATCAATGCACCTTTTGATTTTCCCCATTTGCTCCACGTCTGTGTAAAATATTCCAGCAATAATTCGTCTATAGTTGCACGATAGTCATATAGTACACGGGTTCGTGTATCGGTACTATCCTTACCAAATAAAACAGGCACATATTTTTTCAGGTCATAACCTCTTCTTTTTTGAAATTGAACAAACAAATCGGCCGTCCAGTTTGCCTGGCCTCTTGCGTCATCCACTTCATAGGAATCATTAAAAAAACCTCTCAGGTAGGATAGGTTATGACCTTTAAAAGCATCATCAAATTTTTTGAAATAATTATTAGCCGCAGTTAAAGAAAAATGATCAATAGCATAACCCTCACCGCCAG
>Ga0173478_10000043_pt1 | contig 16802 bp, 12 predicted proteins | sample NitcycUS014104B1_FD_122623 | JGI IMG/M metagenome (GOLD analysis project Ga0173478, IMG submission 122623) | Soil microbial communities from Arlington Agricultural Research Station in Wisconsin, USA - Nitrogen cycling UWRJ-S014-104B-1 (version... | ecosystem: Environmental > Terrestrial > Soil... | reverse complement strand
TAGTAATACCTACTCCATTTATTGCATTATCTATGTCTAAATCGCTTATATTGGCAATAGTGGACTTTAGTATTTTAAATGGAAGATGGTCTTTAAACCAATTTCTAATTCCGCTTGGTTTTCCTTGAATTATGCTGGAAATTTCTTCCATTCCTTGTCCACCAGGAGGAATTTGAATAACTTGACCTCTTTTTGTATCTGCATGAAAATGTCCGAATTCACAACTTACAGATTGAGAAGATTGTGTTCCTCCAAAACCTAGATCAGTCTCTGAATATGTCATAGGTCTTCTGGCAAAAGCTGAAGCTAAGTTTCTTGATTCAGCCCTCTTACCATCATCCACTGCTACATCTATTGCATTAAATAAAGAAGTTGCGTTTTCTTGTCTAATTAATATCTGCTCTCTTTCAATTGTCCTGATATCCTTTAGTTTTCCATACTTACTGTCAAACTCATAAAAATCTAAGGGTTTGTAGTTTAAATATGGATCTGAATAGTTATTTTCACTATTATCAGGTTGTGACCACATTATGCCATTAGGCTTGTCATTTCGACAATCACTGTCAGATTGGTTAAAAGTATCTGATAATGTTCTATATGCGGTTGTTGTTACAGACTTTGAGTAAGTAGAGTTATAAAAGAAAAATTCTGATTTTCTTATTGATACATTTTTTTCTTGCGTCCACTCTGCTGTATCACCTGTGTTTGGGAAAAAGTTTCTCTCTAATGAAGGTTCTGCTGTTCTATTCCAGGTGTTGATTCTAGTTTCTGTTAGGAAATTAGGAACCCCATAATAATATAAATAAAATTTACTTGGTGGTCTATAGTAATTAGTTTGTCTAGTTTCACAATCGAATTGTAAATCATAATCTATGTCTGGGAATATTGCTGACTGTCTTTGAAAATCTGTAATTGTCTCATAATCTACATAATACCTAGGCTCTTTTCCAATGTTTGCATAAAACTTATAATTGAAAGGTGTTAAATTTGCAAGTCCAAAAGCACTGTCTACAAACAATGGCATTTTTCTTTTTAATGTGTGTCTTGCTATATATGTGTCCCCTCCAAATATAGATAAACATGTAGATTTTGGTAATTTTAAATTTCCTCTATACCCTGTAGAAAGCCACTTTATTGAATTTATAGTGCCATATTGAGAAGGTAAGTAATTTTTTAAAGCTACATAAGGACTTGCTATATTAGTTTTTATTTCCTTACTTCTTCCTGCTGCACACGCATTTTTTTCACTGGCAACAATTATAGAGCTACTATTAATATCAAATTTATTATTGTCATAGTTTTTATATTCATCAGGATAAACTAGTGTATTTGTCCCACCCATTGTTATAAAAACTGATTTTTCTCTGTCTACGTTGTTAATACTTATTTTCTCACCTGTTGAATCTACGACTAATGAGAAATTACCTTCTTTTAAATATTTAGCTGTTTGGAGCCCACGAAGACTGTTCCCATTTTCTTGTAAGAGTTGCATGTAATTGTATTTACCACTTGAATGGTAGTAATATGCAAAATTCTCAGGTTGACCTAAATCTCTAAAAGCTTTAATCCATTCTAGTCTATATCTTCCGTAATTTACAACAATAGAGCTTATCGCTGATAAAGCTCCTGCAATGATTGATAAAACTATACCTGCTGGATTTACAGATACTACAAAACCTGCGGATACTCTGAAGTTTTCTCCTGCATTTGCTAACTGTACAGCTACTTCTGTTGCTACTTCTAATCCTGCTAAAAACCCTGCTAAATTTTTTGCTTTACTTGTTATAATCACCCACTTTGAATGGTCTTTTACTTCATCAAAATATCCATTATCAGATTGTCCAAATACATATCCTTGTATAGATAATTCTGTAGGTAATGAAGGTTTTGCATAATCTGTCTCTGGACTATGATATGTGAACTTATCATTTTGATTACCATTGTAAGTATGTGGAATAAAAGCATTTCTACTTCCATTTGTAAAATTTAATCTGTCATCACCTAAATCATTGTATGGGTAGTTGGAGTAGTGTACAGATTGTCCTGTGGCAGTGTCTGTATATTTTCTAACATCAAACAATAGCCCTGAAGATACTACACTTCTATCTTGGTTTACATCTCCTCTAAATAGTTCATACCCTGTTATCTGCTCTCTCTTTTCTTTAGATAAAAAACTGTTATTTACTGCTATATCTAAGAAAGAATTTATTAAACTCTCATTTATTGTTACTCCCAGTGGATATATTACAGAATCGCTTTGAGATAGTTGTGATTTCTCATACATGAATGGGCTAATCTTATTATCTGGAAATTTAAAATGTCGTATCTCTCTGCATGTATAATTAGTAATCGGCTTACCCTCACCATCATTCTTCCAAATATAGTTTCCACTTGAATCCACACCTTGTGTAAATTCTGCCTCAAACTGAACTCGTTCTATAGCTAATATATCTTGAGGTTTTATCTTTAAAGTGCTGGAGTTGTACAGTTCTGGGTTGTCAGGATAAGTGTCTTGACTTTCCCAATAAGCAAAATTACCTTTCTTATAAGGTACTGCTTTACATGCATTTACAACTGGTTTTTCAAATGTACAGTTTGCTCTGTAGGTTTGCCTTTTATTTAAATTTATTGCGTCATAACTAACATCAATTCTATTGTATTCTATATCTCTAGTTACAATAGAAAAACACCCATTTACAGGAGCTATTCTATACTTTGTAATATAATCAGAGCAGGTTGCAGGTGGAAGGGGTCTACTCTGAGGAACAAGCTGTTCTATTATTTTAGCATCTACTGCGATATAGATAAGATCCCCTACTATTGCTGTAATAGGTACTTCTCCTCCTGTTTCATTTTGGATAGTCCAATTTGCCCCTGTTTTTTTTAATCTCATTCTTGTACCTATAGTAGTATTTACCACTGTTGAATACAAAGGTGTTGTAGAGTTACATTTATTATAAATAGTTAACCTCAATTCATTTACAGGACTATTTGATGCATCTTTATATACATCATCCGAAGCTAAAACATCTTTTAATTTAGACATTTCCAGTATAAAATCAGTTCTTTTATTTATAGATGCTTTAAACCAAAGGGCTCCTTTTTGTATTTTATCTGTCCATCCTGCTCCTGCATTATCTGTTGTTTTACTAGTCTGTAACTCAGCAACTGTTAATGCCCCTGCATAATCATGAAAATATCCTTGAGCTGTTGCATTTATGGAGGTTGCATTTATTATAATTTCAGAATAAGCACACTCAGTATTTGAAAATGTGAAATCTCTATTAAATGCAATTTTTCTACATCCCATAAAATCTGTTTCGAAATCGACATCTCTTCTTGGGCTTCCAGTTGTTGTATCAATTTCATACAACAAGCAAGTCTGTGGTGGATTTAATCTACCATACTCTGTTGGAAAATCTGATTCTATTTTAGTCTCTATAGCATTAACTATCTGTGATATAACTATTTTCTGATCCCATAAGACAGGTAAGTCACAATTATCAAATATAGGTAGGCAGTTTTGATCTGAATAACAATCTAAATTAAAGTAGTTACAAAAAGGATATATGTTAGGTTGTGTTATATCAGGACATCCATCGTAATCTGTGCAACTCTCAATATTATCCTCTATGAAAGTTTTTAAATCTATGTACTCTTCTGTTAAATCTATACTGAATGTGGCTGCGGGTGCTATGCCAACATTTTGAATAACACATATTTTTTCTGTTTCTTCTTGAACTTCTATGAATTCTATTTCTCCTGAAGAACAAAAATCTTCATCTTCTGTTGCTGTATTATAATATTGCCAATATTTAGTTCTATCTGTTATATTACAATCCCCTAGATTAGATTCTATAGACATCCTATCTTTATTAGTAGTAGGCACTTCTATTAGATCCGAATCCTTAGCATTTCTGTTTATTAATGGAAAAAGTGCCGTCTTATACCCCCCCTCTAGTAAAAATCTTATAGAATAAGGCACGACTTCATCTCTGTTCATTGATAAGTACAGTGAATCGTTTACTCCATCCTTATACAAATCTTCTGTTGCTATGTGCGTCTGCCATTTTAGGAAAGTACCTAACAAATTAACTACTGGTTGTAAATTTATTTCTTTCTCTACTGTTATGGCAGCCCCTATTAAAGAGTTATTACTTTCTGTTAAAAATTCCCATCTTTGAATATATAAATTTTCTTTTATTAAATCAGATAATACTGTAGATTGTTTGTTTTGTTCACCTCCATAAATTACTGTTTTATCATTTATAGTGTGTATACCCTCTATAAAGAAATTAGTTACACCTACAGCATCTAATGTTGTTTGTATAACTGCTACTTTATAATGTGTAAATCTTTCATCTAAATCATTCACTTCTAACTTAATAGAAAAATTAGTGGGTGTTGATAATTCATTTTGAGTTAAAGTTACATTATCTCTGTCAAAAATTTGTATTGGATTTGTAATAGATGTGTATTCGGATATTTCATTACCCAACTGGTCACAATATGCTGCTACAAATTCATAAACACCTAATTTTAATCTTCCTCCTAATTGTATAGATACTGGAGTGATTTTAAGTAATTCGTATTTTTTAAAAATTAGTAATTTATCTGCATCTAAACAAGTTGGTATAGACTCATCTATTCCGCAAACAACTCCTCCTGTTTGTTTATATTGTTGTAAGTTGTCTAATATAATATATCTTGGAGGAGTATTATTATCTGTGAAATATATGGTTTTACCACACTTCTCATTCTTAATTACTGTCTTTTTAATAGGTGTATTAATAGAGAACTGAAAGCCTTTTTCTGGCTCTCCTGCTATTATGTGACATTCATCTGTAAGTAATGTCTCATATGTGTTTAAAGGTGTTTGAACAATATCTTCTAAAGGTTTAGCTAAGTCTAGTTTCTGCACACATTCATCACAGTCAGAAGGAATATCGTCTATATTTTGTACTTGTTGTAAATTTTTTATTTGCCCAAATTCTCCAACTCCTGTCAAAGGATTTACCAAGAAAAAAAATGTAGTGTTTGAATACACATCATTTGTGGCATTTATTACTTTAAAACCTAATTTAAATCTAGATGAGAGTAGATTAGACATCTCATTAGTTAACGTAAAAGTTCCTCCATCTGTACCATCAAAAAGTCCATTCAGTAAAGTAGAATAGTCTGCTTCTCCTAAATTATATTGATCTCTGTTTAAACCTCGCTGTGGTATGTTTATTCTTACTTCTGGTTTTGACATTATCCTTTTCCGAAATTATTGAACTTATTAAATCTTTTGTTTTTTCTGGCTATTAATCCTTTATTCCAATTATCTCCTGTTATAGAGTTAAATCGAACTTGCGCCAAAGCTGCTGTTTTTGTTTTTGCTGACTCTCCTATATAAAATTGAAGTTTATTTTGAACTCCTGCATCATCGTCATTTGCCCAAACTAGTTCAAAGACTTTTGCTTTTGCTGTAGCTACTAAATATTTATATATATTTGCATTCGGGTCTTCTGGTAAAACTACTTCTTCTGTTTCCTCATCAACTAATAATCCTTGATACCAAATACAGATAAATCCTTTTGAAAAATTAGTTTGTATTGTATTATTAATTATATTAATTTTATATGGTGATTCTTTCACATAAATATTTTCACACTTTAAGTCTATTTTACTTTTATCAAATCCTGGAACCAATTCTAAGATTACATTATTCCCATAAAAGAAATTAGCTTTTAAATCTCTGTTGAAAAAATATGTCTTTTCTGTTACTATTTTGTAATCCCCAGAAGTCATAACATGCGACTGATTATCCCAAACAGCTGATGCTTCTTTTCTAACTTTATAGAAAAAACTATTTATTAGCTCTCCTTCATCACAGCCTGGTTCACAACTGTATCCTATAGGCTCTGTCTTAACTGCTTTAACTAAAGAAAAAAAGTTATCAGGGAGTTTGCCTTGACTATTTTTAATTTCAATCATGTAAGGATAAGTTTCCAAAACATTTCCTCCAAATCCTTTTAGTTCATTTAATAAGTGCAGTCTTAAAGACACATCATCAATAAGTCCACTCTCATCATACATTTTTAAATCTGAGGTTATGTCTGCTAATATATTTCCAAGTGTAATCAACTTATTTTATTTTTTAATTGGTAATTCTATTTTTGAATTTTCCCGCCCATACAAATTGTTTAAAACAATTAAAGACATTCTATATTTTTTTCCTTTTTTTCTTAATCTATATCTTAAACCAGTATTGACTTTTTTATCGAATGCTTTATCCATTGTCCACTGATGCATGCTAGAATCTTTCCTTATAGGTATAAAAACTGGACTATATATGCAACCAGAAGTTTGTAAATATTTACCTTTAACAAAAAAATTTTTAATAAAAAAACTTCTTATTTTTCTTTCTGGGTGTCTCATTATACAAAAATACCCAAAATTATCAATAAATACTCCAGACTCATTTTCTAACAATCTTTCTTTTATTACTTTAAGACATTCTCTCATTAAAAAGAATAGTTTTTGTTTAGCTATTTTTCTTTTATATTTTGTTTTTTGTCTGTAAAATTTATGTGCTCTTGGAGAAAATATTAATTCTGATTTTAAAAATTTGTCCGTTTCTTCATATGATGGTTCTGGTAATTTTCTTGTAGGAGGGATTTGATTTTTATAACCCGTGCACCTAAATACTCTTCTAATGGCATCCTTTTTTGAATACTTCTTACCCATTAGGATTTAAATTTGGATTTACATCTTCTTGAATCTGTTTAGTTACTGATAATTGTTTTATTGTTTCTTGAATTACAATCTCTTCTAGTTTATTTGGGCATACAAATTCAAAGTCCCACACTGAATCACATTTATTATCACTACATTCTGACAACTGTTCTAATTCATACAAATCTGGGGAAATACCATATAAATTCCCCATTAAAAATTCAATGTCAGGAATATATGCATAATTGTCTTTAATGTAAAAATAGTTTTTTTTTGTTTTACCTGTTCTTTGTTTATTTTTTCTATACTGAGATACAGTTGTTGGATCAAAAGTGTATTCTCCATCAATACTTGTAATTTCTTTTAGAGTACTTCCATACTTTGACCAAAATAATTCAGGAAGTTTTTCCCTAGTTCTCATTAAAATATTACATCTCCTAAATTCTATAATTGGGCATTTTATTATATCTATTTTTATAAATTCTACACATGGTATTTCTTTATATATATTAGCTTCTCTATATAAACTCTTGTCATTTAACTTCTGACTTATATAAAATTTAGATTTACTCTCTAAAGTAGCCAGAACTAGTCTTCTGCTTATCCTAGAATCTTTAGAATTAGCTTTTAATGTGTCTAATACAATAGTCGTTATTTCATTATTGCTCATATTGTGCCATTTTAAACTGTGTTTTAATATAAATTTTTTATAACCTCGTCTTGTCTATTCATAATACAAAATTAGTGTTTAATTTAAGTTTTAACAAATTAATTAATTTTAAAATAAAAAAGACAGACATTATAAATAAGTCTGTCTTAAATAAAGAGGATGAAACCAAACAAAACCTCTATTTTTTAAATTGGATTTCCTGTGTCACAATCAACTAAGGTACATGCTGAAAAAGTAGGTACAGAACTAGAATATATGTTAACAATTCCAGATTCAGTAGTTATCATATCGCGTTCTTGAGGATTACCAAACTCATCTTCATAGTTTACAACTCCTCCTGGTGGAATATGTATAGGGTCTGGTGGAGTATATATTCCTTTGTAACAATATCTTGTTAAAGGTAATGTAGTAGAACAGTCTACACTGATTGCTATAACTTCCCCTATATTACTTATTTGATACGCTTTAGTACCCATCTTATACCAATTATTACCTCCTAGAAAAAGTGTAGTTAAACCTGAGTCTGTATATAATCTAGAAAATAATACTATTATACTATCTGGTGAATACAATAATAAGGGGAAAGTAGTTTCTCCACAAGCTAATCCTACAGATGCTTTTGCTGTAGAAAAATTAAAACTGAATGAAGTTATCTGATCTGTTTGTGTCTTGAATATTAATTTTTTTATATTATTCATTTCCTATGCTTTTGTATCCGCAAGTAAGTCAAAAATATTTGTGGTTCCTATTTGTTCGAGTCCTACACAAAATCCTTGCCCTTTTATCTTAAATCCTATGGGATTATTTATTGTAGTTGAACTACCAACTATTGTTACATCTGCTGTTCCTTTTTGAGTTATACCTATAAAAAAATTCTCAGGTAAGCCTGTTGGAACTGTTATTGTAACTGGAGTACTTCCATTATTAACTTTTATACTGTAGTTATTGTCTGCTGCTGTTAATAGATAATCAGCTGTAATAGGTTTTTGTAGATTAACTGTCTCTAATTTATAAGGTGTAGCTATAGTTCCATTTCCTGAAGCAACTGTTGTTGTACCACTAATTAGTTTGGTTTCTGATCCGTCTGGTGGTGGTATAGCTGCTATCTGGGCTAATAGATATTGCTTGGTTATTAAGCTCCGAGGTAAAAAATTTGCTTCATAATCTCCATCATACTCTAAACCTCTATTATTTTGAAAGTCTCTAAATAATGCCTTATTAGTTGTAAATATTAAACTGACATCTGTAAGAACATTACCTCTCTGCTTACCTATATACGCAAAAGGAGTGTCTACTGTTGATGATACATTATTTATACCTAATTCCCCTCCAACAGGTGTATCAAAACTCAGGGATTGTGCAACATTAATTAAATTTGCAAAAGGAAGATTTTGATTTACATCAATAACATCTTGCAATCCTTGTATTCCCGTATCTGTGTCAGTTATAAGTAGTAAATCATTAGGAACTAATGTTGTAATAACTCCTTTACCCTTATTTTGTATTTCGTATATTTCCATAATTTATTTTAATTTCCTCCAGGAATTATAATTACATTCCATTTACTATCTGTTGGTGCTATAGTTCTGTCTATTACTGGAAAAGTTAGAATATAGTCACAAATATCTTGAACTGTGTAATTGTTAGGTAATTCGTCTGTAGTTATAGTTATATTTCTAACAAAATTGTTTTGTAAATCCAATATAGCCGTTTCATCTAACGAAATGTTTATATCATTTGCATTTTCTACTACATCTACATATGTACTTCCTGTTATTGATCTGATTTCTCTCCTACCAATACCATCAACTCCTTTATAAATCTTTGCACCTAATCCAATATTAATTAGATTTAAAGAGTTATATAATTGTTCTATAGCTGCGCAGATATATGCATCTAACTGTTGAATTAGTTCTGTGAGTATTGTTCCTTTTACTATTCCTGTACAAGGTAAGTCATCACCAAAATATGTAGAACAGTCAGTTGATATTTTTACTGGGCAAGCACAAGGTTCTGGAGGACATGAAGGTGGACAAATATTACAAGGACTTGGAAAAATTGGAGGCGGACAGCCACAATTGGTCTGTTGGCATTGGTTACACATTATTTTATGTTTTATGCGTTCTCTAACGCTGTTATTCTTGTTTCGAAATTTGCTGCTTGTGCTTCTAAAACTGTTATTCTGTTATTAGCACTAATTAAAGATTGTAAATAGGCTTGTAGAACTACTGTTAATATTGTATTGGGAGGTAATAAAAGATACGAGATAGCAGATTGATGAATTATGCAATTTGTGCTAGTTTGTATTCCTCCACAAGGATCTTCTGAAATTTCTGGAATTACTGATTGAGGGCAATTATTCATGTTATTTTATTAAGGTGTTTCACAAACTTTTATTGACATTGCTTTCATCCAATCTCCTAAAGTCACTATAGAAGTATCACAAGGTAATACTAGGCAAGATAGATCAGTTATACAGTCTCCTATTGGAATATCACATAGTTGTCTATTCTGCAAGTCTGTAATTTGTTGTTTTAACTCACAAATCTCCTCTTCCATTTTAAGAAGAACATTTTTTACAACAATTTTTCCTGATTCTAATACATATGTCAGACATTCTTCCCCTAATTCACTTAAGTCTGTTTGTGTTTTTAGTTCTCCTACAAATTTATACAATTCCTGTGTAGTTTGATCAAGTCTAGGACAGCCTGTGATTTCTGAAAAATCAGGTAAGGTTTCTTCATATTCCACACACCCTGCTTGAACCAACTCTCCACAAGTTGAATTTATTTTATTTCCGCAATTACTCATTTTAAACTACTATTATTATAGGATAAGAAACCCATCCTGTTGATGTTTTTTTATAAACTAGTCCCCCTCCTGTAATTGAGGCCGCGATAACTTCAAAACCTAGTGTTGCTGTTGGGTATGCTGTATTTAAATTTGCAGAAGTTAAAGCTGTAGTGGTTGTGTTTTCTACAGTTCTAGAATTTACAAAATCATATACTGCTTTACTATGTGGTATACCATTTACACTATCTGTTATTAAACTGTATATATTATACATTGTTTGAGTACCATTTGCTCTTACTGCATATAATTGCGGTGTAGATGTTACATCACTATTTTTATCTAACTTATTCGATAGTGCTTCTGTTAAAGATGTTTCAGTAACTAGAGTCTGAATACCATCACCATCTACTTGTCTTGGTAATACAATTCCACTTCCATCAGTAGCAGTAGTAAGTCCATTCGCTTCTAATGTAGAAAAACCTGAAGAAGTACTTGTGAATTTTATGGTATTTATTGAATTATTATTATTAGCAGCATTTTGTAAAGTAATATCATCTGTTGTTGCTAAGGTTTTTGTTTGCCCTGTTGTAATATTAGGTAGTAATAAATTTGAATCTCCTGTAGAACTTGGATTTATGGAAATTATATTTCCAGCCACATCTCCACCTTCCTTATTAAAAAATGTGATTTGTCCTTTATCATTAGTATTGTTTGAACCTAATGTTATTAACTGTTTATTTGTTGTAACATTTGCAATAAAAAATGAATCAGGAGCCATATTCAATTCTAAATTAATACCTCTCATATTTAGGTAGTCAGAATTTAAAGTTGATAGTTCTCCATTAGGTCCTGTGAATTTTATTTGGCTTCCATTAATAAAACCTTCTCTACTCTCAATATAGTTTTGAAGACTTATCCCATTTGACCCTATATCCAATTTTGTTGGTATTGGATTCTCATCATCAAAATGAATGATCTGGTTAGTTGTATTACCTATAGCCAATGTTTGGTCTAAATCCTGGGAACCTCCGCCTCCTGTAATTTCTGTCCAGTTGCCATCTTGTCTACCATATTGAATACCATCTATAGGTGCTTCCGAAATACCACCAGAAGAAGCTAACAAATCAGTTAGGATGTCCTTCAATTTGGCGATTTCGTTCCACCATGTGAGTCTTTTTATTTTTTGTAGTGTTGTCATTTTTAATATGTTTCTTGTCCTCTAATCCATGTTATTGTTGTTGTTCCTGTAGTTGTTGGAACTAATCTGCATAAAGCATTTGCTGGTACATTCCATACAATGAATCCTGACTGTGTTGTAGTAGAATTTAAAACAATTGCAAGTGAAACTGTATTACTGTTTTCTACTTCTCCCGCATCTACCCAAGTTGAGCCCCCATTTGTTGAATATTGGAATAGTACTTTACCTGATGAGTTTGAACCTATACTTGCTGTACAAGTTATTTTTATATTGTATTTTACTGTAGCTATTTTTGTTGCGGAAATTGTATATGTAGAACTATTTATTGTTCTTGTAACAATATTATCTGCGGGTATATACTGAGTCAAAGTAAAACTAGGGTATGTTCCTGACACTCCGAAATTATTAGCTCCTGTTAGAACTACAGTTTGATCTGGTAATGTATTGGTTATTACATTACTTGAAACTCCTATTCCTGTTCCTGCAGTTACAGTATAATTTGGAATATTAATTACTCCTGATGTATAAGTAGATAAGCCCGTTTGACCTGTTGTAGTTAAGCTGATTGCAGCTCTTGCTCTAGCATCAGTGAAATATAGATTACTCCCCTCTGTTAAATTAGTTGTTGTCTTAGTTGCAAATTTAGTATCAAATAATGGATCCGTCTCTGTGAAAGATGCGATGTATCCTGCTGGATTTGTTGAATTATATGGTGTAAATCCTAATGCAGTTATAACTTGTCCTGATGTAATGGAAGTTAAGAAATTACTTGGGTTTCCTATTAAGGGATATTTAGCATCTAAGTTTGTTTGTAAATTATTTATTTGTGAAATTGGTAATATTAAATTTGAAACATCCGTTTTTTGCCAAATATTTGTACCTGCTTGCACATACACTAGATTTATTGGTGATAATCCTGTACTTACATTTAAGTATGGTAGGATTCCTGATGAGTTTTGTGAATATATATTCACTGTAAATAAAGCAATGATTGCTAAAAGTATTTTTTTCATTTTAATTATTTATATTACAATCCATCTTGTCCCATCACTGTATAGTTCTATATTTAATCCAGGTAAAGAAGCGTATGTATTAACTAAAGGTGTCCCACCATTATATATTACATTTGCACCTGAATCTGTATTTATTGTTATGGTTCCTGTTCCTGTATTATATAAAGCTAATTTTTTAGTTGCATTACCTGCTGGAGTAGGTAAAGTCCAAGTTGATGTAGTTCCTGTAAATACATAATAATTAACTAAGGCGGGAGTTACAGTTAGTGTCAGAGTACTTGCTGAAGTAACCGTATTTGCTATAGCTGTTGATACTGCTGAGTTTAATTGATCTAAAGTTATTAATTCTACTCCTAATATAGCTGGTGAAGCTTTTACTGTACCACTGACTTCTATTTTACTTGTTCCTGAATTAACTACTCCTATTCCTATGTTTCCAGAAGAATCTATTCTGAGTCTTTCTATCTGTGAAGTAAAAAATCTATGCATCCCATTACTAGAAGATCCTGCCCAATATTGAATATCTGCATTACCACCGAGTCCAAAACCATATGTTTCAGATACTGTTTTTAATAAATAAATTTTCAACTTATTAAAAGCCGCTGTACCTGCATTACTTGTCAAATCTAAATCCAAATAACTAGGTGTTACATTGTCTCCTTTCAGTGTAGAAATATGACTATTATTTATACTTGATGAGGAGTTGAATTTAGGTATATAGTTTAAAGTCCCATCTGAAAATAAAGAAACTTTATCAGTTTTTTCCATAATTACTGCTAGGATGGCTTTTCCATACTCCCTTCCTAAAATCATCCTACCATATGTTGTAGGATGAATGTTATCATACACAATAGGGTCTAATCCTAGAGGAACATAGCTATCACTCAATGATGGATTTACATACTGAGCTAAAATAGAACCTAGTATCTGAGCTTTATCAATAAAGTACACACCCTTATTTGCAGCTGTGGTCATTGCTTTTGCTCTAATTCCTTTTTGTAAATCATAATTAACTGCCCCTTGTCCTCTTGCTCCTGCTTGTCCTTGTGTGTAAAATAAATCAGGTAACCCAATTATAACTCTTTTCTTAGCTGTTAAACACACGTCTATCATAGTGGCTAAATCAGCTGCAAAAGTATCTTGATTAGTATTTAATTGAATGTCGTTTGTCCCGATATCAATAATAACAACAGCTGAATCAGCTATATTTGTAGGTGTGCATAATAGCTTTTGCTGAGCAATTGCCTGTCCAGAAACTGCATAATTATAAATTTCATGGACTCTAACACCCGCAACTCCATCAAGATATTTTTTTGTATAATCAGCCCAATTCATATACTCACTATCATCTGTTCTGGAATCTCCGAACAAAGCTAATTTCACGATTGACTTTCCTTCGTCTATATCACTATATGAATCTACCCAATCAGTGATGATGAATGATCCTGTTGCCGTACACCCAAATCCTATATCTGATATTTCTCCAGTTACTTTTACATTATTCTGTACAACTTGACCGTTATATAAAATTGAATAAGTGTTTTTATTCATTGTACGGATAGTAATATTACTCTTAAAAGAAGCATAAGAAGCATGTGTTCCTAATCCTGGATAAGAAAATCCCGAAGAAGTTCCAGTAACTCCTAATTGTTTTGAAAATGCTGCTGGTGTAGCTGAATCTCCTGTACCCACAAATACTCCGTAAGTTCCTGTAGTTGTTTTTATGTATAAAACTATTTCTCCTGTGCCACTCAAGTACTGAATACTTGAACTTTTCCCTACTTCCATTGGTGATAAAGCAAGGGTTAATGTTCCATTTATCCCTGCAATATTAGCTTGTGTCACACTTACTGATGTTGGCGTATAATTTACGTATGTATCTGATGACGGCCAGTCAATTCTTTTATAAGATAATGTCGTGAAATCAACTAATTTATTAGTCTGAAACTTAGCATCATTTGTACTTATTGATTGACTTTTTTCATTTATATTTTCTTTGTTTTTAGGAGTTAGCCAAATATCTGAACTTAGTCCTCTTAATTTAATTTTAATTGGATTCAAAGCATCTACTGTTGTAGAAATATTAGGAGAATCTAAAACTGAAATTATAACACCTTTATCGCTATAAATCGTACTATTTGCAAAAGCATCTTCAGCTCCAATATGGCTGACATAATAAGTACCTTTAGGAAAAAACAAAGGGATGGATATGCTTTTACTGGTAGTCAATGCATTAAATACATTCGATGAATCATCTGTAACTTCATCGCCTTTTGCTCCAAAAAACTTAACATTTAATTGAGTGAAAATTCTTTTAATTCGCTTCCCATCACTTGTAACTAAAATAGTCCCTGTGTTGTCTACACTTGTAATGTCTGTAGAATCATATCTCCAGTTTCCCTCTTGACCTAAATCAGTTGTGTAAAAATTGTTACTAATTAAAGTTCCTGAAAATGCCCTAATTTGTGCTATTGTTCTCTTATATACTATTCCATTATTTAGAATATTTAAAACATCACTTGTTGTTGCTCCTGGAACTAAACTGGCATTTGGTACACTATCTGTGGACACTACAGCATTCCCTACACCCTCTAAAGAAATTGTATTTATTGTCTTTATTGGTCTTTTTGTCTGGATACTTGCAGTTGATTCATCTCCCGTGTTTACACCACTTTGATTTCCAATAGTTGCTAGGTTCGCATCTGTAACATACCTCTTATTTAAGGTGTCAGGGACTAAAGCTGTAGTGTAATCCCCATTTTGAGCTGTTACTACACCAGTTCTTCCAAAAACACTTGATACAGCATCAGTATTATCAACTTTATCCCAAATAATCCCATTAGATATAATCCAATCCCCTACTTCATAATTCTTTAAGCTATAAGTAAAAGGTGCATTTGCAATAAAATACCATCCTGTATTAAGTAAAGCTGGTGTTGGTAAAGGTTGTCCATTTAAAGAAGGAACAGGGGATGATGAAATAACCACTCCATCATATAATCCATACCATTTAACATTTCCTAATAATGCATCATTTGTGTTAGCTAAAGGTACTTTACCATTTGAATCTAAAGGAGCATATCCATTAGCAACATTTTTTTCTGACTTGTTTTCTTTTGCATCTAGAGATGTTTGTAAATTTACAATTGTAGAGATTGCTTGAGTTCCTGTGTGGTTAGCTCTGTTTCTATTGTTTGTGTCACGAATATTTAATTGCGATGTAGTTTCAAACCCTGCGTTATTTACAAATTCTGTTAGATCAATATTATTAGCTAATTCTGTAGATGTTATGGAATTAGGCTTTACTGTTGCTGATATACTTGGTGTAGCATCATTGTAAATAAAATCAATAGTGGTTGTATCTGTTAATGTGTTACCCACTGCATCCTGAGCTTGTTCATCTGTGTAATTTGATACATCTCCTACAAATAGAAAATCTCCGTCTGTAAGTGATGTATTGTACTCTGCTTTAGTGTTTGGTATATCACCTGACTGTAGTGCAGAATTAATTAAAGATACTAAGCCTGACTGTAAGCTAACTTTCACATTCTCTGTACCAATCACTGATATAGTACCATCTGTATTAAATACTGTTTGTACTCCTGGATTTATTGTACTTCCATCATCTTTTAATGCGTGAGGTACTCCATTTACATCTGTAATATAAGTGCTTACCTCTGTGTCTGAATCCCCTTTAATATATAAAATGGCGTTTGGAATAGGCTTTACAGGTAATGCTTTTAATTTATAATTTTTTATCTCTATACCTGAATACTCACTCATTATAATCTATTGTTTTTAACTACCACTCGACCTTATTCCATGTCGGATAATTATTATATATATTTGTTATATTTTGAACAGGTTGATATCTTAAACATGTAACTTGTCCTGTATTACAATTTATTTTAGGATCCTCTAAAAAACCGTTTATCTTTTTCCAAATCCAATTAGATAATTCACAGTTGTCTGTGCAGAATGTTTTTAAGTAGAGTTGGTAGAATTCTACTTTATCCTCATCCCATCCACATCCTAGCATAAAATGATCTTTAAGATATTGTTTTTCTACTTCTTTGACTAATTCTTTTTCCCAAATAGTTAGATATTTTTCAATACTTACTTTTTCTATACTTTCCTGTCCCATTTTAACAACATTTTTGTTTATTAAATAAAGAAACAGCTTCTTGGAAATACCTATCAGCATCTATAAATTTACCTTCTTTTGTTTTAGATTTAGCCGCTGTTAAAAGAACATCGATTTTTTTAAAAGGTTCTAAGGCTTTTTTCATATTAGGGCTATAATCAAAACCTAATAAGGTTAATGATTTACCTATTTCTAAATCAATTTTATCTGTTTTTAGGTAGTATCTTTCTTTAAAGATGTCTTCATACCCACTCATTAATTTTA
>Ga0173478_10000042_pt1 | contig 17107 bp, 11 predicted proteins | sample NitcycUS014104B1_FD_122623 | JGI IMG/M metagenome (GOLD analysis project Ga0173478, IMG submission 122623) | Soil microbial communities from Arlington Agricultural Research Station in Wisconsin, USA - Nitrogen cycling UWRJ-S014-104B-1 (version... | ecosystem: Environmental > Terrestrial > Soil... | reverse complement strand
CGGTGACACGACCAACGACCGATCCCGTCACGACGGCACCAGCCGACTACGATATGGCCAACCGCACCCGGATGCAGTCGGTGACAAGGCCCGGCCAGACCGCGCCGACCGCGCGCGCCACCGGGCCGGATGTTGACGCGCCGACGACAGGGATGGGCACGGCCACCGGGTTCAATCCCGCTGCCACGGCGGAAACCATCGGCTTGGCCACCAACAACCCAGCCGTCACGCCCAACTTCTCGACGGCGCCAGCGCCCAGCCCGGCGACAGGGGCGGCGTCGATCAGCGCCCCGGCAAATGTCTACAGCAGCCCGACAGGAACCTATGCCGAGCCGACCGCGCCTGCCGCATCGACCACGGCTGACACCGCCGCACCGGCAGCACCGCAGGGGCCGATCGGGCTGGGCACCGCCGCCGGGCTGGTCAACGAGCCGGTCAGCCAAGTTGGCCAGACACCTGCCATGACCGAACAGCCGACCTACGGCGTCGATCTGGCGACCGCGCCCAAGGCGCAGTTCACGATGGTGGCGGGCAAGCCAATGCCGACGACCGACGTTCCGCAGCGTGTGGCTGCAGCTTGGGCGTCGGTGCTTGGCGAGGAGAACGTCAAGATCACCGGCCTATCCGGCCTGCGCACCTCCAAGAAGGGCGCCCGCTCCGGTCGTCATGGGCCAACGGTGGGCAGCGCCCTCGACTATAGCGTCAGTGTGCGGACGCCGACAGGCTGGAGGGAACTCAACTTCGGCAACAAGGCCGACTATGATCTGGCTAATGAGGTTGCCGTCGTCGGCGCGCGTGACTTCGGCCTCAAGGGTTACGGCGTTGGCAACGGCTACATGCACAACACCGCCATCCACCACGACGTGGTCGCCAATCCAAAGACGGGTGCCTACGAGTGGACCGGGCCAAACGCCCGATCGGCAGGCGTCCCGCAGTCGGTCAAGTCAGCGCTGGCTGAAGCCCGGGCGTCTTACAAGGAAGGATCGTTCCCGGCGCCACCGTCCACGCCGACGCCGGTGGCCTCGATCATGTCCACCGACCAGCCGGACGCCGCACAGGTGGCGCTGAACAACTACGGCAAGCCGCAGACGACCGAGACCGCATCGACCACCGACACCTCGACGGTGCCGACGGTGCCAACTGCGCCGTCAACGCCCGCGCCGACCAGCGTCACCGACACGCTGTCGCAGAACGCCTTCCCGACCGACACCGTCAACCCGACCGTATCCCTACCGAACCGCGCTCCGACGCCGAAGCCACCCGGCTGGGAGTACAAGCGCAGCCCGACCGGCTGGGCCAAGGCGACCGGCATCGATATCATCACCAGTACAATCGGGGGTCCGGTTGGCTTGGCGGCGAACCTGTTCACCGGACTGGTGTTTGGCGACACGGTTGGCGGCGTGGTCGCAGATGCGTCGGAAGGCAAGTACGGCATGAACTACTACCAGCCCGGCGATCCCTACGACCCGAAGACCGGGTACGGCGGCATGAGGGAACGCGGCGCTGGCGGCTACCGCTCGAGCACCGAAAGTGGCGACAGCGTCAACAGGCCCATCACCACCTCGAGCACGGTGCCGACACCGGCTGACGACTTCATCGAGAAATACCTCGAGTTCGATGACACCAAGCGTCCAACGCCGAGAGAGAAATTCTGGACCGATAGAGCCACCTATGGCGCACGGGAGTACGGCTGATGCCTCGTTTTGAGACGCGCGGTGGTCAGCCGCTGACCCCACCCGAGACTGGCGGAATGCCGGAAGAGATGCCGCCGGAAGATCAGGTCGCGCCCGACGAAAGTCAGCCGGTGGATAACGGCGAACTGCCTCCCGTGGCGGAAGACGCCAGTCCCGAGGAGCAGCAGCAGAAGGATCACTTCGTCGGCAAGGCAATGCAACTGATCTATTCCGATGGGATGTTCGAGCGGGTAGTGGAAATGCTCGAGGGCGGCGCTGGCCCGGATAAGTCGGGCGAAGGCGGCGATGCCGAGGAGGGCAACCCGGATCAAGGGCTGGCGACAGCGACCAACCTGATCGTCGGGCGGGTGGCGCAGAAGGCGGAAGAGGCCGGTGAGCCGCTTGCCCCCGACGTGCTCTATCACGGCGCCGCCGACATCTTCGAGGAACTGGCGGAAGTCTCCCGGCGCGGCAAGATCAAGGACTACAGCCAAGACCGTGATGCGCTCGAGCGGTCTTGGTACATGGCGCTCGATATGTACCGCGAGCACATGCAGGCGAGTGGGACGCTCAATCAGGAAGACGCCAAGGCCGGTTTCAGCCAGCTTCAGGCGGCGGACCAGAATGGCAGTCTCGAGCGGATCATGCGCAGTCTCGCCACCAACGAACACGCCGGGCAGGCTGGTGGTCCCGACATCCCGCCGGAACCGGCGAACCAGAACCGCAAGCCGAAAGGCCTTGGTGTAGCGATGGGAGCGATGTGATGGCTGGATTGGGAACGGCACTGGCCTATGCAGCCGCTGGCATGGCGGAAGGCTGGGGTAAGGGCCAGATGGATGCCATCAAGCAGACCCGCGAGGAGAAGCTGCGCCAGCTTGAACTCGATCGAGCGGAGCGGATCGAAGGCCAGCGCCAGAAATTCCAAGGCGAGCAGAGTGCGATGGATCGCGAGCAGCAGGCCAAACTGGCCGGGGCGCAGCTTGCCGCCACCAAAGAGAACACGATGGCGCAACTCGGCGTGCAGGAGCGTATCGCCGCCAATCAGGAGGCCGGGCAGAACAGCCGCTTTGACAAAGGCCTTACCGCGACGAGGGAAAATCTCGGCCTGCAGATCAAGGCGACGACCGACAACCTCAATACGCAGATCGGCGCCACCAAGGACAATCTCAATGCGCAGATCAAGGCGCAGACCGACATTCAGGACAAGCAGCTTGACTTCGAAAGGCTGAAGGGAACCACGGTCCAGCCGTACAAGAACGAGGCGGGCGAGGTCGTCTTTCAGGCCGTCGATGCGACTGGCCAGCCGGTGCCTGACCTCGTCATGCCGGACGGCACGAAACTCAGCCCGCTACCTGCAGCCGACGACACGCCGCAGATCACCAACTACAAGTACATGGCTTCGATCCCGGGCTTTGATCCGAAGCAGGCGGCAGAGTGGGCGTTTGGCGCCAAGTCGAAGGACTTGGAAACCATCGAGACCACGCTGCTGAACGGCATGGTTTCTGCAAGCCTTACGCCGCCGAATGCGAACAAGATGAAGGAGTTCCGGCAGATGGCGCATGACGGCGCTGTCGGCATCATCGCAGGGTCGGGAGGTGCGGACGTACCAGCGGCACCGGCGGTCACGCCCACGGACCCGGCAGCGGCAACGACCGCGACCCCCGAAATAAAACTCGACACTCCTGAAAAGCAACAGCAGGCGATGAAGCTGGGGCTGGAGGCGATCAAGCAGGGGAAGGACAAGAAGGCGGTCATCGCCAAGCTGAATAGGGCTGGCATTCATTACGACACGCTGCGGGCGAATGGCTTCTGATGGCCGACATCAGCACCATGTTCGATGACATCCCGGCGGCGGGGGCGGCTCCTGCGCCTGCTGCCGCCGACCCCATCGCGACCATGTTCGATGACATCCCGGGACCGCAACCGGAAGAAGACAAGTCCGTCTGGGGCGGCGCGTTTGGCCGTGGCTTCAACCGGCTGCAGCAGTTCGCCAACATCGGGCTGAACCTCGCCGGTCTAAGCAGTGACGCGGACACTGCAGCCGCGCTGCTGCGAGATCAAGCCGACGCACTGCAATATCCAGAAGCCCCGTCCTACAAGGCGGCGGCGAAGCAGATGGAGGAAGCTGGATCGCGGGAGGGGATACTCAACCAGCTTGGCGGCATGACGTGGACCGCCATCAGCAATCCGCAATACATGATTTCCGTAGCTGCCGAGAGCCTCCCGGCCTCGCTGGTGGCGTCGGTTGCCGCCAGCCCCGGGGCTTTGGCGAAAAGCCCGGTGCTGTCGGGTACAGGTGCAGGTGCTGCATCGTTCGCCACCGAATACACCGCGTCGATCCTCGAGACGATGCAGGCGCGCGGTGTCGATCTAAGTGATGCCGATGCGACGGCCAAGGCGCTTGCCGATCCCAAGCTGATGGCAGAGGCGAAGTCGCGGGCGTGGAAGCGCGGCCTGCCGATCGCTGCCTTCGATGCCATTTCGATGGGCGTTGGCGGCAGGATCGCCAAGCTATTCGGCGCTAACAAGTTGCTGGGCGAAGGTGCTGAAATCGCAGTGCAGGGCGCGCTCGGCGGTTTTGGCGAGGCCGGTGCCGGGGTGGCCAGCGGCGAAGGGGTCGATCCTAGCGCCACGTTTATGGAGACTGCCGCCGAGTTTGTCACCAGCATCCCGGACATCATCCTCGGCAGGTTTGGCATGAGGGGCGGCGGTCGCCGCACAGCCCCGCCCGGTACGCCACCCGGCACGCCCGGCACGCCACCTGCCAATGTCCCACCCGGTGCGCTGCCTGCCGATCAGGTCATGCCGACGCCGGAAGAGGAAGGTGTTTCGGTTGACTTCGTGCCGCCGTCATTCCCGGAAACGGGCGCGGCGCTGACCGTCATGTCGGATGACGACTGGAACGGGCTGAAGGTTGCCACGATCAAGGCCGGTGACACCCAGACGCTGGTCGAGGCGGCTGACGGCCAGCGGCGGCTGATCAACAACAACCTCTTGAGGCCGGTGGCGGATGTCACCAAGGAAGTCGCGGCGGATGCTGCCAAGTCTGCGATCGCGGACGCGGGCCAAGGTGGTGATGACGATAAGCGCCCCGATAGCCCCCGCCTGACGCCTGCCGATCGCACGTCGCCAATTCCCAACGACATCATCGATGACGGCAAGGCGCTGGTCGAGGCGGCGACCGGGAAGGAAAGCACCTACACCACCACCACCGAGATCGACGGCAAGCTGACCGTGGTCGAGGGCAAGGTCTCCGATCTGGTGGCCGAAAATCAGGCCACGACCAACGCGCTGATCGATCGGATCACAGCCACGGTTGATCAGCCCGAATTATTCGCGGCAGGCACGGAGGGAGCGCCGCCTGCGAGCGAGACGCCTGTGGGTGGTGCAGTGGCCCCAGCCGAGGCTCCCGTGCCTGTACGGCCCGCTGTGGCTGGAGCAGAGGCACAGGCTTGGCTGGCCGATCAGGGCTTCACCCCGGAGCAGGCCGACGCGCTGCCAGCCGAGGAGCAGGCGCAGCTACGATCGGAATTTGAAGCGCGCAATGAACCGGCGCCGGAACCAGCGGGGCCGCGAGACTTCAGCAACATGGCGCACCCGCGCTCCGAGGATACCAAGGACTTCAAGGACTGGGTGGGCAAGGTCAAGGAATTTGGCAAGGCGCGCGCCGCCTATGCCGCCGACCTCGTCGCCAACTCGGGTGGCAAGGGCATTCGGATGGTCAGCAAGACCAACCCTAACCGCAAGGCGCTGGTTGGGCCTGACATGACGGCTGACGATGCGGGCAAGTTCCGCGTCACCCGGATAGACGAGCACGGCCCATCCGGCCACATGGTCTACAACACCTTCGAGGAAGCGACGGAAGAAGCCATCAAGGACGGCTATGTCCCGACGCAGCCGACCGGGCCAGCGGCGCAGGAAGCGCTGAAGACCCGGATGGAACTCAACCGGGTGGCCAAGGTCGAGACGCCAGCCATGCGGCCAAAGGTCGAGACCCGCCCGGTCAAGGACGATGTCGCGATCACGCCAGCCGGGCGTGACGTTCCGGTCCAGTACGCGGTGGTCGAGGCCGACGACCTGATCGCCTCGCAGCGCGACGAAGGCGGGGCCAACCCGGCCTATCCGCAGGAACTGCAGCCGCGCGATCGCAGCCGGGCGATGTCCGACGCGCAGATCGCCAACATCGCCAACAACCTCGACCCGCGCCTGCTCGACCAGAACCCGAACGCCAGCGACGGCGCGCCGATCATCTCGGATGACGGCGTGGTCGAGAGCGGCAACGGTCGCGTGCTGGCGATCCGCAAGGCGTTCAACGAAGACCTTCCAACTGCCTCCGTCTATCGTGACTATCTCGAGCAGCAGGGCTACCCGGTCGATGGCATGAAGCGCCCGGTGCTGGTGCGTGTCCGGCAGGGCGAGATGCAGGCGCAGGACCGGACTGCCTTCACCCGGGAAGCCAACGAGCGCACCACGCTGAAGCTGTCGGAGCCGGAACAGGCGATGGCCGACGCCGCCGCCATCACGCCGCAGGTGCTGTCGCTGTATCAGGGCGGCGATGTCCAGAGCGCGGCCAACGCCGATTTCGTTCGCTCCTTCCAGCAGCAGGTGGTCAATCGCAACGAGCAGGCGGTGACGACCACCGGCAAGCTGGCGACAGAAGGCGTGCGGCGCATCCGCAATGCCCTACTCGCCCGGGCTTATGGCGATGCCGATCTGGTCAGCGGCCTGACTGAAAACCCGGATGACAACATCAAGGCGATCGGCGGCGCGCTGATGGATGTCGCCGGTGACTGGGCGCAGATGAGCAGCGAGGTTGCCGAGGGCAAGATCGCGCAGGACGTGGACATCACGCCGTTCGTGCTCGAGGCCACCCGGATGATCCAGCGCGCCCGCACCGAGGGCAGGCCGCTGGCCGAGTATGTTGCGCAGTCGGATGTGTTCTCCGGGACGACGATGTCGCCGGAAGCCGAGATGGTCCTGAAGCTGATGTTCCGAAACCACGTCGGTTGGACGCAGCCGGTGGGCCGTGAGAAGCTGGCCGAGGCGCTGCGCTTCTATGCGGAGGAAGTCCGCAAGACCAAGCCCGGCGTCGATATGTTTGGCGACAAGCCGCCGACATCCCACGCAATCCTGAAGGAGGCCTTGAGCAGGCAATATGCAAAAGAAAGAGAAGCCGCAGCCCAAAAGCAGTCCGGCAATGATCGAGGCGCTGGCAAGGACGATGGAACACATGGCGGCAAGCGAGCCGTCCAAGCTAAACCGGGACAGGCAGCTAAAGACCGCGCAGCAGTTCAGAGAAAAGATGCTGCCAAAAAATCAAAACTCGCAGCAAGAGTAGCGGCCAAGCGCGCCGAGAAGCAGGCGGCGCTGCGCGGCAAACTCCCTGACGAGTTCCAACTCAAGGGCCGCGTCGGTGACTTCGCCTTCGGCTACATGCCGGGCAAGAATGGCGGGCGCAACAACTGGCAGGTTATACGCAAGAGCACCGGCGCGGTGGTGCTCGGCAATCTGGAAAATCACAGCGCGGCGGCAGTCGCGGCACAGCGATCGCACAAGGCGGAAGAGAATGCCCCCGCCCGTGATGCGGCACGGCAGGCGGCGCTGTCCCCGGCGGAAGCCGTGAAGATCGAGCACCTCGAGAGCGAATACCAGCGGCTGCAGGGCATCGCCTCGAGCGAGCAGCAGCGCTTTGCGCACAGCGCGCGACCGGATGCCAACCGCCTGTTCGAGGTCATCCAAGCAGCGGAGAAGGCCCGCAAGGCGTGGATGGACGCCAAGCGCGAGAGCGAGGGCGTGGTCGCCCCCAAGTTCAAGATCGACAGCCGCAACGACACCAGCGAGCCGAAGCCGCCGCTGTGGCCGCGCAAGCTGGCGAAGCAACTCGTCAAGCGGCTGTACACGAGCCAGATGATCGCGGCGATCAAGGCGATGAACGCGATCCCGGCAACCAACGAAGCGCCAACCAAGCCGGACGGCACGCCCAACCCGAACTACACCGGCAAGTACGAGAAGTTTGGAGCCTACGGCACAGACGAGTGGTGGGCCAAGCGCGTCTACAATCTCGGCAAGGGCGGCAAGACCGGCAACAAGGCGGCGGCGGTCGATTACCTGTATGGCGTGGCCACCGGGCTGGCGACCGAGGAACTCAACGCGGAGCGCGCCAAGGAAGGCCTGCCGCCGCTGCCCACCCACAAGGTCGCCAAGAAGAAGATCGCCATCATCCTCCAAGGCGTACCGGCGGCGGGCAAGTCCTCGATCGCCAACCCGCTCGCCTACGAATACGAGGCGGCAATCACCGACGTTGACGAGGCCAAGAAGGTCATCCCGGAATATGTCGGCAAAGACCCGCTAGGCAATATGACGCCCGGCATCGGAGCGTCCGCCGTCCACGTCGAGAGCGGGGAAATCCAGAACGACGTGACGACCCGGCTGATTGAAGAGGGGTCCAACATCGTCATCCCCACGGTTGGCCACAATGTGGGCGGCATGGCTTGGTGGCGTAGGACTCTGGAGTCCAAAGGCTACACCATCCATGTCGTCCAGATGAAGATCGACCCGATCACCGCTGTCGGGCGAATGATCGCCCGCTTCCGTGCTACCGGGCGGCTGATCAACCCCAAATATCTAATGGACGTGATCCGCCTACCGCCTTTAGTCTTTGCGGCAGTCAGGGATAGGAACTTCTTCAATGGCAGCTACACCATCATCGAAACAAAAGATAACGAACCAGCACGAGTTACAGAGACTTCGGGAGAAGCACAAATCTTGGCTCTCGGAGACCGGATTGAGCGAACAGGAGAAATTCGACCGGGAGGAACTACTGATGCATCAGGCGATGTACAATACTCTCAACCAAGTTCAGGAGGGGTAACCCCCGCCGCGCCAGCCACCGGCCCGCCGGTCCTGCCAAAGACCGCCACCCGGCAGGAGGTCACGCAATACGACAACGCGACGGCCTCCTATTACACCACCGACTACTTCGCGAAGTATGCCGACGCGATCCTCAAAGACCTGCGCAAGATACTCGACAGCTACGGTCTCAAAGACATCAACCTGAAAGTCTGGGAGAAAATCCTCGTCAAGCAGGGGCATGACACCTTCACCCCGGCAGGCGCGCAAGTCGAAGACCTGATCCATGTCGCGCTGACGATGGGATCGGGGTCAGCCACCGACCCGTATGAAACCCTCCACCATGAGGTGGTCCATGCGCTGCTCGCCCACGCCGCCAGCATTGCGGAGAGGAGCATCCTGTTTGCCAAGTCGCAGCGTGACTGGATCACCGACCACATCAAGGCCAACTACGCCGAGGAAGACTGGGCGGAAGAGGGCATCGCCTTCGCCTTCACCAAGTGGCTGAAGGGCGAGGAGATGAAGCCGACGATCAACCGCATCTTCGGAAAGTTCTCGACCTTCCTGAAGGCGATCTACCAGTCTCTTACCGGCCACGACATCCGCAACGCCAACGATGTGTTCCGGCAGATGAAGAGCGGCAAGATGGGGTCGCGCACCCAGAAGTACGCGGGCAAGGAGATCACCGTTCAAGAGCGGCCCGATCCCGCCGCCGCGCCGTCCAAGCCCTACACCAAGGCGAAGGAATACGCTGGCAAGGAGATCACCGCGATCCCGAAGGAGCCTGCCTATAGCAGGCCGAAGTTCGATCGCGGGCCGGGCGCGACCGCCGCCGACATCAACTACTTTGGCGACGAGTTCCGGGGCGTGCTCGACAAGGCCGACGCCGCACTCAGCCCAAAGCTGCAGGACGTGATCACCGGCTTCACCGGCAGGTTGCCCGGCGGCGAGAAGATCGGCAGGGGCGACATGGACCCCAGTCGGCTCGAGGCCATCGCCAAGGGCGAAGACCCGGTAGGGGCGGCAGCGCTCAAGAAGGCGTTCGCTCCCGTCCGCGAGGCGCTGCGCCAGAAGTATGGCGACACCGTCACGCTCTATCGCTCGCAGCGCGCCGTGGCGCAGGGCGCGTCCCGGGTGACGCTGTCGTGGTCAGCCAACAAAGCCCTCGCGGAAGGCTACGTCCCCAAGCACAAGGACGGCACCGCGCAGGGCAAGGTGATCTACGAGGCGAAAGTCCCGCTCGATCAAATCCTGTGGTTCACGGAGCGCGCCGACGAGGCGGAAGGCATCCTCGCCAACCGGCCCGGCGATGCGATCTATGTGCCGCCGGACGGCAACATTCAGGGCGGCAAGGTGATTGCCAAGCTGACCGCCGAACAGGTCACCGCGCTGGCGGCGAAGCTGAACGCGCCGACGCAGGCGAAGGCCACCGAGGCGTTCGCGCCGCCGCCCCTGCCCAAGTTCTCCAAGCCGCAGTCTTCGGTGGCACTGCCAGATGGCAGGACGGCAACCATCGAGCACCCCGACCCGGAGACCTTCAACGCAACAGTCGATGGCAGGCGTATCGGCCAGATGAACCTGACGCTGAAGCGGAGCGCACCCTATGCGACCAGCATGAGCAGCGACCTGCGCAAGCAGGGAGTAATGGCAGCGCTGCACGATGCCGCCGAAAGGGTGCTTGGACGCAGGCTGATCCCCAGCCCAATGGGCCTGTCAGATGACGCCATCGCCTTCTGGAAGAACCGTCTCGGCAAGATGGAGCCGGAAGAAAAGCAGGCGCTGCTTGCCGAGATGGTGAAGGTTGGCGAGGAAGCTGGCGTTGCCAAGTCATCCCGGGAGCGTGCCGATCGGCTGGGCTATCGGGGTGGGTCACCCAAGTTCTCCAAGCCGCAAGGTGGCCTGTTCAAGGAGGAGACGGTCGATCTGTTTGGTGGCCAGAAGGGCCAGCAATCAATCATCCCGGGCGCCGAGCAGATCACCCAAGCGCAACTGGCACAGCGCCGTGCCGACGCGCCGATGCGATCGACCCGCAGCCAGCAGGACACCGATGCGCTACCGCTGTTCAGCGACGGCAAGAAGCAGATGGACTTGATGTTCCACCGCCCGCCCGGCGCAGGGTCGAACGCAACTCCACCCCCGCCACCGCCCATGAACCAGCCGCCGCACAACGCGGCACAGGCGCAAGCCGCCCTGCAGGGCTTCCTCGCTCGAGGCCAGCCAATCGACCGCGCCATCCGCATCCCATTCTCCCTGCTCGGCGGGCTGGACAAGGCAGGCAGGTGGACTGCATCCAAGCGGCTGTCCGATCGCTATGGGATCACCCCGCAGCGGGCGGCGCAGCGGCGCGAGGGCGCGTCGATCGGCGGCATCGTCGGGGCTGGGGTTGGCACCATCCTCGCTGGCCCGGGCGCCGGTTCCGTGGCTGGCTTCATCGCCGGTGGCACGGTGGGCGCGTACATTCTGGGTGGCCCGGCATGGACGAGCAACGGCTCGCTGCGCTGGTTCCGCTCGTTTGCCGAAAACGCCAAGCGCGGCCTGATCACCAACTACGGCCTCGACCCGGAATACATCGAGACGTTCCGCAAGTCCGACCTGTGGAAGAACGCCAAGCTGCGTGAGGGCGCCGAGCATCTGAAGGTGCTGCACAACGCTGGCGTCGGGCCGAAGGAAGCACAGGTCATCCAGCAAATCCTAAGCGGTGAGCCGGTTAACGATGCCGATATGTCGAGGCTGGCGCTGCCGATCCGGCAGGCGATCGATGACATGGGGGCCGAGGCTGTCTCCTACGGGTTGATCAGCGCCGAGAGTTTCGAGCGCAATCGCGGCGCCTACCTGCACCGGGTCTACCTGAAGAACGAAGCCGACCAGAGCACCCTGCAGGGTTGGGTCGCCAAGAAGATGTCGTCCAAGCGCAAGCGGATCATTGGCGACGAACTCAAGGGGCGCGGCATGTTCATGGAGCAGCCAGCCGCCCGCATCATGCAGGACGTGGACAGTTTCAAGTCTGGCGCGCGCGGCACCCCGGTGCTGGGCGAGAAGTTCAAGATACTGGACGAGGTCAGTTCGACGCCCAACCTGACGCCCGGTGGCCAGCCGACAGAGAAGACGCTGCGCCGCGTCTACCTGCCAGCCAACGAAGCGATCCCGGCTAAGTATCAGGGGCCGAACTGGAAGGATCAGGGAACGTGGGAGGTCCGCAAGGAGGGCGCGAAGACCACGTTGTGGCGCGACTACAGCAAGGCCGAGCGCTCGAAGATGGGCGAGATCATCGATGCCCGCTACACGATCGCCAAGACGTTCATGTTGCTGGCGCACGATCTGGCGACCGGCAAGTTCTACCACGACATCGCCTTCAACGCCGAGTGGACGCGCGGCGTGCAGCCGCCGGAAGGGACATGGAAAGAGGGCGGCGAATACAACGTAATGAATGGCCGTTACTGGGAAGACCCCGACATCCAGTGGGTCAAGGTTCCCGACACCAACATCGACAAGACCGGCGGCAAGAAGCGCTGGGGCGCACTGGCTGGCAAGTGGGTGCGCGCCGAAATCTGGCGCGACATCAACGAACTCAACCTCTCCCAGAACCCCGGCACATGGCGGGTGATCTACCGGCAGTGGAAGTCGAACCACACCTACCGGCACCCGGTCGTCCACATGAACAACATCATGAGCAACGTGCTGTTCATGGACATGGCCGACGTGCGCGGGCAGGACTTGGCGGGCGGCATCAAGTCGTACCTGTCCGGCGACAAGAACTATCAGGAGGCGCGCGACAACGGCGCCTTCGGGGCCGACCCGGTCAGTCAGGAAATCCGTGACAAGGTACTAAAACCCATCCTCGATGAGATCACCAAGCAGAGCACCGGCGCGGCCAATCCATACCTCGCCAAGATCGGCATGGCGGGCGTCGTTGCCGACAAGCTGTGGACGTGGGCCAAGGCGGCAGACAACGGCATGATGCGGGCCTATCAGGCGGAAGACGAGATGTACCGCATGGCGCTGTATATGCGGCGTCGATCGCAGGGGGAAAGCCCAGAGGCGGCGGCGGCACAGGCTCGCGAGCAATTCCTGAACTACGACATTCGCGCTCCTTGGGTGGTGGCGCTGCGCAACACCGCGTTGCCGTTCATCGGCTACACCTACCGGGCGGTGCCGCAGATCATGAACAGCCTGCAGCTTCGGCCTTGGAAGGTCGCCAAGTACGCGGCGGTCGCCTACGCGGTGAACGCCATGTCCTACATGCTCGATGACTGGGGCGGCGGCGACGACGGCGAAGAGAAGGAACGGGCGGGGCTGCGCGACGAGGAGCAGGGCAACACTTGGCTCGGCATCCCGCGCATGGTGCGTATGCCGTGGCGCGACAGTCACGGCCTGCCGGTGTTCTTCGACATGCGCAGGTGGATACCGGCGGGTGATGTGATGGACGCCACGCAGGGATCGAGCGCGCTGCCTATCCCGGCGCCGCTGCAATTCGGCGGGCCGATGCAGTTGGCCTATGAGTTCATGCTCAACAAGAAGGCGTTCGACGGCAAGGAGATCACGGAAGACCTGACGCAGACGCCCGGCGAGAAGCTGGCTGCGGTGGCCGACTGGGCGTGGAAGGCGTGGACCCCGCCTGCGTTCTGGAACCCGGGATCGCACTACTGGTCGAAGATCAGCAAAGCCTACTACGGCGCTAAGGATACAGCAGGCAACGTCTACTCGCTGCCAGAGGCGGCGCTGTCGGCTGTTGGCATCAAGGTCAAGGCGGTCGATGTCGAGGACGGGATCAACTGGCACTACAGAGATTTCATCAAGGTGCAGACCGCGCTGAAGTATCAGTTGCGATCCAATGCGCGTGACCTCGATCGCGGCATCATCAGTCAGGAAGCGCACGACGCCAAAGCCGCCCGCATCATGGATAAATTCGGGGAACTCGAGAAGAACGTCGAGGCGTTCGACAAGCGGGTCGAGGGCAAGAAGAGGGCGCAGTGATGGCGAACGATCCGCAGGTCAAGGAGTGGCAGAAGGCGCTCAACCACGCTGGCTATAACATCGCGGCAGATGGCGACTTCGGCCCTAAGACGCTCGAGGCCAGCTTGGCTTCGCTGCAGGCGGAAATGCCGCCACCACCACCCGGCACGCCGCACGAACTGCCAGCCGACTGGCTTCCGAAATCCACCAAGATGAAGCGGATCATTGCGCACTGGACCGCTGGCTCGCACACGGTCAGCCGCACCGACAAGGAGCACTACCATTTCATCTGGAGCGGGGACGGCGATGCCGTGCGCGGCGACCATGAGGTGACCGACAACGAGAGCACCGGCGACAAGGACTACGCGGCGCACACCAAGAACTGCAACACCGGCTGCATTGGCGTCAGCGTTGCCTGCATGGCAGGCGCGATCGAAAATCCGTTCTATGCCGGTGCCTACCCGATGAGCCGCGCCCAGTGGGACGGCATGATCCGGGGCATCGCCCAGCTATGCGATTTCTACGGGATCGTGGTGACGCCCGAGACCGTGCTCAGTCACGCCGAGGTCGAGACAGTTTTGAACATTGATCAAAACGGCAAATGGGATTTCACCAGATTGGCTTGGAACCCGGAGATTTACGGGGCGACCGCGTGCGGCAACCTGATGCGGCTGCATGTGGCATCGATGCTGTCCGGGGTCGAGGTCGCGTGAGTGCCGGGTGATTTCTGGCAGGGTGTTCTCTACGGACTGCTGATTGCTATGGTCCTGTGGGTGCTGATCTCTTGGACGGCAACATGAGCGAACCTCCTCCCGATCGAGTCGGCCAAGTCGGTGGTCTGGTAAAGATTGTCCAGAGCATAACATTGACGCAAGTCTTGGTGATCGCTTTACTGGTGGCGATCGCTATACCAACATACGTCTTCTGGAGGTTTCTGCACGATAGTTCTTTGTTGAATAAGTACACCTCGTTTTACGAGGAGATTTCCTCGGACAAGGTGCCATGTACACTCAGGATAGCATCGCAGCGTGGGGCCGATCCTTCTTACTCTCTCTCCACCGGCTTCGCGTATCAGGGCAGCGATCGCTATGTGGTGGGGGTCGTGCTCTCAAAGCAGCCAGACGACGCAGAACTGGTCGCATACTGCGCAACGTTGAACGCGATCGTGGATCACCTACGCCGACCAACGGAAGCGCCAGAGCCGACATTCCCCAGCGGTGGACCTATGATCTGGCACTATCAGTCGCCCGCGCCGCCCTGATCGTGGCGATCTCGATGCTGTTCATCAGCGCCGGGGAGAAGGTCAAGTTCACGCCAGACCAGTGCAAGGTGCTGCGGCAGGTGGGCGCCGACACCAGAGGGCTATGTCCCCAGCCCAAGCCGAAGAAGCGGTCTAGGATGAAAAGATGAAAACTGCATGGGTACTTTTCGTCCTAGCCTCGTGCCAGTCAACGCCGGTGGGCGTCGAGTTCACCCGGGAGCAGTGCGCGCTGCTGACGGAGCGCGGGACCAACACCTTCCTGCTCTGCCGCCGTTGGCCTAGCGAACAGGTGACGGCGGTCACGACGACAACGCCGACCGTCCGCGATGATGAGCCGGAACCCGATCGGCCTACCACGCCCGATAAACCAACTCCCACACCACCCACCCCCACGCCACCAACGCAACCGCCATCGCCACCATCAAAGCCCAATCCACCCGATCCACCTGATCCACCTGACCCGCCGAGCAAACCCAATCCGCCGGACCCTCCCGATCCGCCCGATCCGCCCGATCCGCCCAAACCGGAAAAGCCAGACAAGCCGGACAAACCGGAGAAGCCCGGCAAACCGGGTGGCGGCGACACAGGCAAGCCCGGCGGCGGCGATACCGGGCGCCCCGGGCCAGAGGCCGGTTCACGATGAGTTAACGATAGATCGGCTTGGGCGGTAGGCTCTTGCCCGAGTGCTTCGGCTTCGGCTCCTTGTCGCCCGCGATCGTCAGCAGGCCTTCATCAAACCACGTCTTCTGGGTCAGCCGCAGGGCACGAAGCTGGTAGGTGGCCATGTTGGCGTGCCGCTGATTGTGGTCCATGTGCTCATGGCAGGCAGAGCACGCGAACACCGCGTGCCAGTCATCCGACTTCGTGGCTAAACCTTTTACTGAACTCGGCAAATGGGCAAGCACAACCGTCTCAGGGTCATGATTACAAACCCCCGGAAATTCTAAAGTACAGCTTTCTCCTTTTGCAGAGGCTCTAAGCTGCTTACTGACGTAGCCCACGGCGGCGCGGTCTCCTATTCCTTTGTTGTTCAAGGTTCCCTGATGACCATGACGCAGGCGTCCTTGCAGCGTGTCGCCTGCCACCCACCCAGTATCCCGGCGGCGAGCAGCGCGGAGACGGCGATCCAACGCTTCATTGTTTCTCCCGGGCGCGCGGCGGCGGTCCTTCAATCCGCAGGAGTAGGGCGACGACGATCATGAACAGCCTACTCAGAGCAATCTCCCGGCGGCGTCCTCTGCCTCGGCCAGTGCCGCATAATCATCCGCTATTGATTGCATGATGGCGATGCGCTTCTCGGCGTCGTGCATCTTCATCGTCCCGTCATTGACCTTCCGGGAGTAGACGAACTTCCTATAGCCGACCTCGCGCTCGGCTTCCTGCGCCTTGTCCTTGGCGGTGTAGGTCATGCGGCCTCTCCTGTGTCGGGGTTGAGGGCGTCGGTAGAAATCATCTTGGCCGCTGTGCGTAGACGAACATCGCGATCATCACTCCGCTCCTCCCGGCCCATCGAACCCATTCGGGCTGTCGCCCCAATCTGGCCAGAGGCCAGTTGGTTTCTTCGGTGGAAGATTACGCAGGATGTCCTCTGCAAGACCGCGCATTTCTTCAGCGGTCATACGGAAAGCAATGCGGTTTTCCGGGTTGAGGTCTTCCACGACAAGCATCTCATTGCCGTAGCTGATCCGTGGTCCAGCTTCGTGCCAGTATAGAACGCTCACGTCGTCTCTCCTGTGTCGGGTTTGATGGCGCGGTCAACACGCAGTGCCATCGACGGGCTACAGCCGCTTTCATCAAGGCAATTTTCACAATAGAGGCCGCCGTCCCAGACGTACATTTCATCGGCTGGATGACAGTTCATTTCCTCGCTGCATGTCTCACAACGGTAGAGGACGTTCTTTGCGATTAGCTCGGCTATGTCGCTCACGGCTTCTCTCCTGTGTCGGGCTTGAGGGCGTCGCGGGCGTCACGCAAATGCCTTACTGGCACGCCGCCATAGATGCCAAATATCTCGTGGTAAGCGGCACTTTCTGCAAACGGCTTAAGCAACTCCCGCAACCGCTCAATAGTCGCTTTGGCTTCGGAGAGTTCTGCTTCGGCCCTATCGGCCCTGCCGCGCTGGTATCCTGCGCTTTTCGAAATATCCTCGTATATCTCGCGCCATTCTGCATCCGACTTTATCAAATCGAACTCTTTCAACTCGGCGTTCTCTTCTGTCAGCCGCGCTATTTCGGCCTCCGCCTTCTCCGTGTCCAATTTCAATTCATCGTAAGCGTCTTTCAGAAAAGCATATTCTTGCGCGGTCACTGTCAGGGATGCGTTCAGCCGCGCTATTTCGGCCTTGGCTTCGTGATACTGCGGGCAGCATTCG
>Ga0173478_10000040_pt1 | contig 17168 bp, 26 predicted proteins | sample NitcycUS014104B1_FD_122623 | JGI IMG/M metagenome (GOLD analysis project Ga0173478, IMG submission 122623) | Soil microbial communities from Arlington Agricultural Research Station in Wisconsin, USA - Nitrogen cycling UWRJ-S014-104B-1 (version... | ecosystem: Environmental > Terrestrial > Soil... | reverse complement strand
TTTATATATATATAATATATATAAGATACTATAGACACCCATCGACACCCGACAGGAAGGGGTGGGGTTGACAATCGGCAGAAAGTGTGGTATAATCGAGCCGTGGGCGAAACCGAACGATTGCAACGGTTTGCGACGGTTCGCCCGTCGTGCGCTCCGCCGAACACCGCCGAACACCTCCATATTACACTTTGCTACACCTCACTTGCTTTAACTACCAGCTAACGAGTTTTGAATGACTAAATTCTTTAATTCACATAAACGGAATTTAGAGAATAAGAAAAAGCAAGCAGTTAAATATGGTCATTCCCAGACTCCAAAAGCTATTTATCTACGAGAAAGACGAGCGTCTGAGAGGAGAATAAAGTATTACGCAATTCAGCCAAAGATTAAGTATGCTGCCGCAGGCTCAAAGCTAGCTGAACTACTTGTAGCTGAGACAACGCCAATAGCAGATACGGAAGTGCTTAAGAAGATGTATGAACCAGATGAGGTAGATAACTTAATAAGGTCATTACACATCAAGTATCTAAATGAGCATGAATCGAATGAGTAGCTCGGCTTCGCCGGTAAACAGCTAACTCATGTTTGGGATGGCAGTTAACCCATCTGGACGCAATATACAAGTTCCAGAGAACCTGCTACTCCTTATGAAAGGGGGTAAAGCCAAATGGATAAGACAGTGAAAGACGCTGAAATCAGACTCAACACTCTGAATGGTATGCGTCCAAACCTCTCCAATGCACTAGCAGCAGAAGAGGATGCCATTAAATACAATGGCGTCAAAGGCTGGAATGAGTATCTGCGAAAGCAGGAACTCCGTCGTAGCAAGAACTCACGTAAGAGGAACGGCTAATGGTATTTATGATATACCAACTAATAGCCAAGCTACAGAATCTACCAGCGTTTAATCTGGTAGAGCGTGACACTCTACTCTCAATCATCGAGCATCTCAATGTGAGAATTGAGCAGCTAGAAGATAGAGTGCTAGAGCTAGACAAGAAAGTCAACGGATGACATGGTTATGTAGCTGTGGAATAACGAATTCTTCAGCTAACGAATCGTGTCCGGGTAAGCTAGCAAGCTGGAAGCAAGACGTAGAGCACAAGCAAGTAACTCCCAATACTCCAGATTGGATACAGAGTTACTTGGCAGCAAAGGAATTACAGATGACTCCACAAGAGGAACTGTTTGCCAAGCTCTACAATCACCAAAAGGTGTTGGTTAAGGATATGGATTTAATCCAAATCCGTGACCATAGAGAAGAGCTACAACAGATAGCCTTTGAAGCTAAGGCTAGACTGTCGGCAACAGACGATGAAATTCGAGAACGTAAAGCCAAAACCAATAACAAGGAATGGTTAGTCTCAGAGACACAACCGAATCAGACGGCTACGGATGCTATCAATGCTGTCAAACGAAGAGCCGTTCGTCTTACTAAGATGGATAGGCTAAAAGAACAGCTTGAGAAAGCTGGAATTGACGAAGCTACTGTCAAAGAGATGGTTAGCAACCTTGAGAGGAAAGCAACAGACAAGAATCTCAAGGTAGTCACATTCACCAAGTCAACTACCGAAGTATCCGCTGTTCAAGTGAAGAAGGAAGCTAACAATACATCTACACCGTTCGACGTTAGCCAACTCCAATTCGCTAAAAAGGACTAAGATGCGAATCAAGGTAGAGCCTTTCTTGATGAAGAAAGGCAATCGAGTTGCCAAAGCAGCTATTGAATTTGAATCACATGATAAGCCATTAAATGGTTTTCATATGGTTGGATTCACTATCTGTGATGACAAGGAAAAAGGATTGTTTGTCCTTTTTCCAGCAAGTATCGTCAGGAAAGACGATAGTGGAGCAACTAAACCGTTCTTCTTCTTAAGACCTGAGTCTGATGAAGATTTGAACAATCTTGAGGAGGCTATTTTAGATATTTATGAGAGCATGACGGGTAAATTTAATACCCCCGTGCTACGCACGGATAGAAAGATTGATTAAGGGTCACGCTGATGATAAATCGGTCATCACATGACACTATCAACAAAGGATAGATACGCATGGCTTTAAGCTCAATCATCAAAAAGACATGCGACCAGTGCGGTAAGGTGGCTGTTGAGAAATCAAGAATTCAATTTGGAAAGTCCAAGTTGATAGCTCTTGAGTGTGGTCATATGATAACAGAAGAGGTAATGACTTCTTCTGGTATTGCTCACATTCTTAACAACACTACACTCTGGCCGTATCAAATTCTTGGTGTTGAGTTTCTTGAGCGTGCAAACGGCAAGGCTTTACTAGCTGATGAGCAAGGACTAGGAAAGACAATACAAGTGCAGGCATTAATTAAGCTTCACCAAGCTGAATTACTTCCAGCCGTTATTGTTTGTCCAACATCAGTTACAGAGCAATGGCACCATGAATTCAGACACAAATGTGGAATTCAAGGCTTCCTCTGTCAAGTAATCAACTCAAGCAAAGTTATGGCAGCGCCTGGGTTTGATGTATACATTACAACATACGACTTGATAAAAGAAGAGAAGCTCTTCGATATGGTAAGAGATAAGATAAAACTGGTAGTCATTGATGAGTGCCAGCGTATAAAGAATCACTTATCAGGAAGAGCCAAAGCCATTCAGAAGTTTTGCAAAGACATGGAGCATGTCATACCGCTCTCAGGAACTCCAATTAAGAACAATGCTGGTGAGTATTTCACAGTGTTGAACTTGATTGCACCAAGGCTCTTCCCACATTATGCAACATTCATTGAGAGGGATTGTGATTCCTATCATAATGGATGGGGCTATAAAGTGGGCGGACTTCGTAACTCGGAGTTATTCCACGAAAAGACGAAGGATTTCATTCTTCGTAGAACAAAGGATGAAGTCTTGCAAGACCTTCCAAAGCTAACAAGGAAGTTCTTTCACTGTGAACTAGACAGGAAAGTAAACAAAGCCTATGCTCAATCATTGAAAGAGCTAGAGGATTTGTATTACAGTGAAGATGACTCATTCACTCGTCAAAGCAATATGCTTGCAATCATGACGAAGATGCGTCAAGTAACGGCAATCGGGAAAGTAGAACAATGCGTTGACTTCGTAACAGAATTCATGATGAGCAATGATAGACGAATTACAATCTTTGCTCACCATGAAGTAGCAATCACTCTCTTGAAAGACAAGCTAAATGCTTGGCTATCGGACAATGGATTCAAGCCGCTGTTACATTTGCATAGTGGATTGAATCCTTTACAACGACAAGAGCTTCTCACGACATTCAAAGATACAGACCACAGAGTAATGATTGCATCAACTCTTGCCGCTGGTGAGGGATTGAACATTCAATTCTGTGCTGACGCTGTGATGTTCGAGAGGCAATGGAATCCAGCTAACGAAGAACAAGCTGAAGGTAGATTCCATAGGTTCGGTCAAGAGTATCCAGTCAGTATTACTTACATGATTGCCAGTGAAACTATAGATGAATATTTCACTGAGTTGGTAGAGTCTAAACGAGCAATCGTTAAGTCAACATTAGATAACAAAGAAGTTCAGTGGGACCAAAGCTCACTAATGTCTGAGTTAGCTAACACGTTGATAGCGAAAGGTAGAAAGTCATGGAGCCTGAAGTAAAAACTTCACAGCTGCAAAGAGAATCTGAATTCATAGCAAATCGGATTCCATTAATTGTTACTCAATATATCGAGGGAGCAATCACAATTAGTGAAGTCAACATGCAAATCGGCAATCTACTCATTCTGATTAACAACTTTCATTTCGACTGTGAAATGAAAGCGGTGGAGACGAAGTAATGAGCGGATACAGAAAGGTTGTCTTGCAAGACGGCGGTGAGGCTGTGCTGCATCCACAGTTAGGAGATACAATGGATGCAGCTATAGTCTGTATTAAAATGGGAGCCGCTGTTCACTTCCAATGGGATTGCTTGCACTGTAATGTAAGACAGACGTTTGAAACACCAAACACATTCAACATTCGTGGTAAGTGTGAAGAGTGTGGCAATACATCAGACTTGCTGAGTCCATCTGCTCACGTTGGATTTATGATGGTGGCAGGTTCACCAATGGATGCAATCACCGCGTTGTTCGGAGAAGAGAAAGAAATAAAAAAGCGAGACAGCAAAAAGAAGGGAGAATAGATGCCAAGATACCTAGTTGAGATTGTCAACACTCTAACGTATCGAGTAGATGTTGACGCTGATTCTGCTAACGAAGCAATGGAAGCAGCAGAGGACATTGAATACTCTGACATGACAGAGATTAGTGATACTACTGATTACTCTGTCATCAGAGAAATTGAGACAGGAACAGAGCCAAGCTAATGGAAATGAATGAAGTGAACATAGGACAGAATAAGTTTTGTGGTCCTGCTGTTCTCTCCATTCTAACAGGGAAGAGCACAGATGAGTGTGCAAGGATGATTGGTTCAGTAAATGGTGAGTATAACATCAAAGGTGTTATGCTTCACCATTTACTGGAAGCCGCTTCTCGGTTAGGATTTGATAACAAGTCAGTGGCACACGCAACTACTCTGTATGGCACACTAGTTAGACTCTCTCACGAAGATGGAATCTACATCGTAACGGTAGCTAATCACTTTGTATGTGTTGAAGTCAAAGATAAAATCATTTACTTATGTGACAATCATACAAAGAAACCAATACCAGCAGGTGCGTCAGCGCGATTACTACAGCAAGTCAAGAACGTCAACCAAGTTTACAAGCGACGCGAACCTCTTCAATTATCGAATGTGATTACATGCACTACGAAATATGTTAATGATAGAATCGTAGTGACTGTTAAGAACAACGTCACATTTGATATTGAGAAGTATAACAAAGAGTTGGATATAGCACGATTCGGGTTCAATACTATCGAGGAGATGAAGCAGTTCATTGACTCACTTAACGAAGGAGCTAACACATGGCAGACAGCAACGTCTACGTTGCAAGACGTAGAGTAACAATCACGACTGAGCAATCAGACATCATTATGATTGCTTTCCTTGAAGCTAGAGATGGAAGAAATTTCAAGCTAGAGTACAGCATGATGATTGATAAGTCAGACCTGAATCAGACCAGCACGGCATTGCTTGTCATTGCTTGGATTGATTTCGATGATAAAGAGATGCACCATCCAGACCTGACAATTGCGAACAGCTAGAAAGGAAATATGAGCAACTGTGACTGTGAAGAGTGTCAAAAAAGGAAAAGTAAAACAATGGATAGAGTAACAAACGAGTCAGCTGTAGATAAACTCATAGCACTAACACTTGAATTTCATATCAAGACTGGTGCTGATATTGAACTCATCAAAGAATTCATGCGTAAAGTTGGTGAGGTTCATACTATGGTTGCGCTAAACGTGATGAAAGAGGAAATTTTAGGGAAGGATTAGTATGGGATACATGATTGCAATGGGATATTGTGCAGCCTGTAAAGGAATCGTACACTTCAATCCCAACTTAGTTCCATCAATCAGAGTGAATGGTAAGAGAGAACCTCTCTGCCGCTCTTGTGCTGAAAGATGGAATGAGCTACACCCTGAGAACGCAAGACCTATCAACGACAAAGCATACGACGTGACTGACGAAAGCTCATGGGAAGATAACTAATAACAATCCAAACAATCCAAAGGAGACAAGATGAAAAGATTACATTGGACACAGACAGCAGAGGGTCGAGCTAGGATGAGGGAGATAGCATTGGCAAACAACAACGTGCTCAAAGCAAGAGCTGCGAGAGCTAACGGTATCAAAGCACGGAAAGATAAGGAAGCGGAAGCTAAAGTGAAGAGAGAGATTACACTCTCTATTCATGACTGGCAGGTTACGTTCTCGGAAAACGAGATCAGGATTAGGAAGTAACTAAAGAGTAGGTGAGAGATGGGTAGACCAAACATCGTTTTCGATATGTCTAAATATGATTTGTTTAGACTATGCGAAAAGAGATTCAATTACAGGCATAACCTAAACATCGGTTTGCCTGGTAAGTCAATACCATTGGATAGAGGTTCTCTTGTCCACGTAGCGGCTGAGACTTACTATCAGGCATTGAAAGATAAGCACACTCTAGCTGAAGCAGCGACAATGGCACTGTCTAAGATTAGAGTAGCAGCCGTTGTTTCGACAGACCTAGACAGCGAAGTCGTCAATCGAATCATTGATGTGATGGAAGAATACTTCGATTACTGGCAGACACAAGACCAGAACCTAATCATCAATGAAGTAGAGCAACCATTCATGTATGAGTTGTTTGCTAACGATGATGTTGCAATCTTCCTCGCTGGTAAGATCGACTTAATTGTCAGTGATAACCGATACACTGAAGAGCCTTGGGATCATAAGTCCTACGACAGATCATACGAAGTAGGACGAATGAGCAATCAATTCAAGAACTACTGTGTGTTCACGAAGAGTAACTTTCTCACAGTAAACAAGATAGGATTTCAAAAGACACTTAAGCCGCACGAGAAGTTCATCAGAACACGGCTGACATTTGATCCATTGATACTCGAAGAATGGAAACAGAATGTAACCAATGTGCTGATGACGAACTACTTAGCTTGTGTTGCTGAAGATAAGTGGCCGATGAATGAGACTAGCTGTGATAAGTTCAATAGGAAGTGTGAGTTCTACGAAATCTGTGACAGCTCTGGACTTCCTGCTAAGAACTACAAGATCAATTCTAATTACGTTAAGATAGAACCTTGGGATGTAACGAGAGTAATGAAGAGATCATCCCAGATAATTGAGGAAGATAAGGAGAAGAGAGAGCAGGCTAACGATGGCAAAGAAACCTAGCCACGTTCACAAGTTAAGGAAACATAAGTATCCGACTGGCACTATGATATTCTTTTGCACGTTGCCAGACTGCTACCATAAGATAGATTATATGTTAGCACTTGGTAAGCAAACACTGTGCAATATATGCGGTGCTGAGTTTACCATGAATGAGACTTCACTTAAGCTGCTTAAGCCACACTGTGAACAGTGTGGTAAAGTAAAGGTGAAAGATGCTGAAGGCAAGAATAGATATGTTAAGAAAGTTGGAAATAGAATCTTAGTTGGCGCTGCTGTTGCGACTAGCAATAACCTACGGTCACGTCTTGACAACGTAGTGAAAGAATCTGAGGAGGACATTTAATGTTAACATATGTATACCGTCTATGCTGGTTCATCGCTCGGTGCTGGCACGAGAAGGATGATATGTACATTAGTCAGAGTCACATGAGTGAGATACTACGTGACAAAGGAAAGCAATGAAAGCATCTGACATTGTTCTAGACTCTAACGTAAGTATGCTGCTTAAAGGTACTTACGGATTTGGTAAGACGATAGCCGCTGCTAGCTTCGCAGTTGATGGGCCAATCTATCTAGCTTACTTTGATAAGAAGAAGCCTATTGAATTGGTCACATTCTTCAGCAAGCATCGGCCAGACATTCTGAAAAACATCGAATATGATGTGTATGGTTCTCAGAACGCTAATGAGTTTCTTAATAAACTGATTAGCTTATCTTCAGATTGCAGATATTCAGCTGTGATCTTAGATTCGGTGACTAACTTCACCAGTGCCGCTGTTAACTGGTCGTTAGGATTCAGAAGTTCAAAGCTCAAAGGCAAAGATAAAATCATGCCTGACTTTGATGAGTATAAGGTTGAGACAAGCCTAGTTACTCAGTGCTTAGACATTTGCCGTTCTTTACCGTGTCACATCATATGGACTGCACATCCAGTTCAATCAATAAAGATTGAAGGAAGCGGAAGCACTATCAAAGTAACCAAAGCTAATCCAATCGTGACATACGGTAGTAAGGTAGCTGGTATTATTCCTGGTAACTTCTCAGAGATATACCACTTCTCAAAACTCAACGAGTGGGATCAGTCAACTGGCAAGTCAAGAGTTAAATACATAGTAGACACCGAAGCGGTCGGTGATGACTATGCAAAGTCAAACTTGGGACTGAAAGAAAGTCTTGACATTACAGACAGACTGTTCTATGATGTGTGGAAGGAGAAAGTTAAACAATTAAGGGAGGATATAAACGATGCTGTAGCCAAAGAAAAAGACAAATCAATCAATCCATTTGTTAATTCAGCTAACTCATCACAAGAAACAAAAACATCACAGTGGAAAACCTAAACAGGAGAGTGAACAGTGAGAGTAATACTTACACCAGACGATCTCAAGAAGGGTGATCTTGCCGAACCTGGCTGGCATCCTATGGAGATCACAGACTACACGGAATCACCGGCAGATACAGATGGTTCTACTAACTGTATCTTCCATCTGAAGATCACTGATGGTCCTAGCAAGGGCATTTCTCCACGCAAGCTCTTTAATGAGAAGGCGTTGGGATTTGGCAAGAGCCTTTGGTCAGCTTTGAATTTCCCTTATGATCCAGCTAAGGGATATGAGCTGTCTACTGAACTGTTCCGTCAAGCTATCGGACACAAGGTTCAGGGATACATTAAGCGCGGTAAGAGCAACAAGGGTAACGAATTCAACGACGTAGTTGATTTCCGTCCCATTCAGTAGCTAGTTAGTACGGCAGAAAGAAGGCTGGATGCCATCGAATAAGTGCAAGTTACAAATAAGATGGGTACACAGGCCATGTGTATCCTTTACATCCAGCCGCTTTTTGTTCTGACTTTCGAGACGAAACGATAAAAGGAGGATAAGTGAAAACAGAAGCGGAGATTCTAGCATACGTCAACACTCTCTTTACTAAAGCGATGGTTGATTTAACAGCGTTCTTACTAGCACCGCCTGACCAACCAACGATAACATCTCCAATGGTAGCTGTAGATACGAGTGCGAAAAGCGGTGGACAAACGGCGATGTTATGTCCTGATTGCGGTGCTGAGATGGCACTGAGAGCTAACCGTACAACAGGAAACAAATTCTGGGGATGTAAGAAGTATCCAAATTGTAAGGGTACTAGAGATGAGAATGGTCTAAGCAGAGCTGAGAGAGAAGAAGCGAAGCTAAAGAAAGAAGCTGGCGGTGACTACGAATATCCTCAGACAGATGGTTTCTCATTCAATAAGAAGCGTGATCCTGTCAATGAGGTAGCACCGGAACCAGTCGAGACAACGGCACCGTTCAATGGTTGGGTTAATCCTTTCGCCAAGAAATGAAATCACCACCCGTTAAACAGACATGGGTAAGCAGATGCTTGGACATATACAATTTCCATGCATCTCAATTAAGAGAAGAGCCTAGCTGGACTATGGATAAGACAGCTAAGGCTCTTCACCGTTCTATTGGTTCTGTATCCCAAGATATGTTATTAGCTAGTTGGTTAAGAACACACGAGAAACAACTCAGAAGATTTACCAGTGCTAAAGATGCCCTCCAATTCATTAGAAGCAGAAAGAAAGAAATCAGAACATCTGATTTAGATATATGATTTCTTTCTACTGCTCTAAATGTCACCACCTCATTAAGAATGAGCACACCCCACAAACCGAAGGCCAATCCATCATAAACGAATCCAACCTCTGTGAATCCTGCACACCAAGACCAACCTATATCTATCCAAACGAATCCAAAACACACTGTAAAAAAGGCCATCCTTTTGATGGTATAATGCAAACAAAAAATGGTATCCGCCGCTATTGCAAAACCTGTCAAAAAGAAGCCGATAAAAAATACTTAAAAACCCACATCAATCCACATCACAGAAAGAGTAAGGGACAGACGCCTCCAATAAAAAAGGCTCCAAAGGAGTAATAAAATTAATGCCAAGATACGTTCCAGGTATTGGTCCAATTGAACCAGATTTAATGATCATCGGTGAAGCACCAGGTAAAAATGAGAGTGAGCAAGGCATTCCTTTTGTTGGTCCGAGCGGTGAGATACTAAACGAATGCTTAAGGAAGGCTGGCATTAGAAGGAATGAATGTTACATCACTAATGTATGTAAGTATCAACCACCGCTTAACGATCTAGAGAAGCTACATCTAATTGACGTTAGACTTAATGAGCAAGCTGACTTGCTGTGGGAACATGAAATTAGAAAACTCAAACCAAAATGTATCCTTGCTGTGGGTGATACTGCTCTTGAGCATACTTGCGGTGTCACTGGTATCCTTAATTATCGTGGTTCAATCTTGTTGGCAAAGGATGGGATTACTAAGGTAGTACCAACCATACATCCAGCCGCTCTGTTCAGTCACTATCAAGAAGGGAGTCAAAAAGGTGGACTTGAATACACCTATCTCAAACTTATTGAGCACGATATCCAACGAGCTGTTGAAGAATCCAAAACGAGAATACTATCACTTCCAGATAGGCAAATCGACGTATGTCACAATTCGCTTGATCTGCACAGATTCTTCGATAGATATAAACTCCTTGATAAAGCGACGATTGACATCGAGTCGATTAATTGCGTTCCTGTATGCATCGGTTTTGCATTCTCAAAAAGCCATGCTATATCAATTCCTCTGCTTAGGAAAATTGGGAACAACCAGCTTACTGACATGGGAAGTGGAGAGCTTGATGAATGCTGGAGAACAATTGACACTCAACTTCGAAGATTAAAGTTAATTGGTCAGAACATTAAGTATGACGAGTTCAAGCTCAACTTGATTGGCTTTGAACTGCCAACTATATACAGTGACACACTCATTAAGACAAGAGTTTTATTCCCTGAGCTACCAGATAAGAGGTTGAATGTCCAGTCATCTATATGGACAAGAGAGCCTTACTATAAAGAAGAGGGAAAAGAGTTTAGACTTGGTAAGCAGAAGATAGATAAGTTCTTGCTGTACAATGGACGTGACTGTGCCGTTACGTTTGAGGTGGATGAAGAGCAAGAGCTTGATTTGTATGACATGGCACAGCAGTTCAATGTACCATTAGTCGAATACTATTACAACTATATGATGCGGAAGCATAAGTTCTACCTGAAGATGGAGAACAACGGCTTCTGCGTTGACACACAGCGGCAGAAAGAACTAAAGAAGAAGTACACTGAGCTAGCTGTAGTGCCACACACCAGGATAACAGAGTTGGTTGGTCATGAAGTGAATGTTAGTTCCTATCCTCAGATGTTTGAGCTTCTATACAAGGAGATGAAGTTCAAGCAGATGAAAAGAAATCCAACGAGTGAAGATACTATTGTTCAGTTGTTAGGAAACCATGCCAAAACTAAAGAGAAAAAAGAACTCCTCATTGCAATCCTTGAGGAGAAAAGAATCAAGACGCAAAAGTCAAGATACATTAACTTTTGTCCAGATTATGACGGAAGATGCAAAACTAGTTTCAACATATCAGCGACGGAAACTTGCCGCTCTTCTACTGGAATACTTAAAAAGCCAGTACGACCGAAGAAGATTGGTCTTGCATTCCATACGATTAGTAAGCACGGACGTCTCGCCAAAGACATACGCTCTATGTTTATTCCAGATAAAGGAACACTCTTTCTCAGTGCAGACAGCTCTCAGGCTGAAGCAAGGATCGTAGCTGTCTTATCTGAAGATTGGGATTTGTTGACTGCATTTGATAAGGTTGACATACACAGAAGAACGGCTGGTTTAATCTTCGGCTATACCAAAGAGTTAAATCTTTCTACAGCACCAATTGCAGTAGTTGATATTATAGAAAAAGATGGACCGGAGAGATTCTGTGGAAAGAAAACAAGACACGCCGGCAACTACAATATGGGTAAGAATCGGTTTATGGTCGAGTTTAATACTGATGCTCAGAAGTTTGATATTGCTATGTCAATTAGTGAATGGCGTGCTGGTCAAATGCTTGATCTATTTCATGCAGCGTCACCTCTTATCAGGGGGAAATTCCACTTTGATATACAAGAGTGCCTCAAGAATACGAGAACGATCATTGACCCCTTTGGTGGAGTTAGGATTTTTAACGGGCGAATGGATGAGGACTTATTCAAAGAAGGATACGCAAACATACCACAAAGGACGGTTGCTCATTTGGTTCAACGGGCGGCGCTCCAAATAGATGATGAATTAAATGGCGATCCAGCCGCTCTTTGGCTCTCGGAGAACCACGATTCGCTAACGATGCAGGTACCCATTGACAACTGGGAACCTTATGCTAGACTGATGAAGAAGTACTTTGAAGTACCAATAGATTTCTCTACTTATTGCAGCTTGAAGCGTAACTACACACTAACCATTCCCTGTGAGATCGAGACAGCAGACACAAACTATGGCGACTTTAAGAAGGTGAGGCTATGATCTTTATCATTGCTGGTTCTTATAAGAAAGCAAAACAATTTGCTAAGACTCAGATGCTAACAGATGATGAGTGGATTTCTACTCTAGATTTGGATGATCTGAGACAGCTATCTAATTTCCATGTGATAGTCACAGATTCAGCATCTGAATTGAATCCATCCTTCTTCGAGAAAGTGTTTAACCTAGCTTTGATAAGAGGTAGAATAGGAAGGAAGTGAACATGCAAATCACACTATCCAGAGAAGAAGCCATAGCCATCCTGCAAATCCTAAGAAGCAACTGGATACCACTCGATCTACAGAAGGTGATATTCTTCATGATCACTAAGATTGAGAAGGCATTAGAAGAAGATAGTGAAACATATTAATTGGGTTGAATCATTAGTCGATGAGTGCAGTCACGTAGAAACACCACAGAATTGGCTCTTCTGGTCTTTCTTGTCGTGTATCAGTGCCGCTGCTGGAAATAATTATTATCTAACTACATTGAAAGGTGATCTAATATACAAACCAAACCTCTATATAATGTTATTGGGTGACAGTGGTTTAGGTAAAGGGTTTCCTATCAACAGAGCCAAGTTACTAGTCACCAAAGCTGAGGTCACGAGAGTCATTGCTGGTAGGAGTTCAATCCAGGCTATCGTTCAGGAGCTGTCAAGGACTAAGACTAAAGAAGGCAAAGCACCAATCACAGATAGTAGGGGGTTCATAGTCAATGGAGAATTATCGACAGCTATTATACAAGATCCAGACAGTCTCACTATTCTTACTGATTTGTATGATGGTCATTACAACCCTGAGTGGACTAACCTTCTCAAAGGAGACGGTGCCGAGAAACTTAAGAATCCTTATATTACTGCTTTGTTTGGCAGTTCTCCTGCTCATTTCTATGATTCTATTCCCCAGGCCAATATAGAAGGTGGATATATCGGCAGGAATCTAATCATCTACGAAGAGAAGAGAAGTCAAAACGTAGACTTGTTAGATGATGAGAACGATAAGGAAGGTGATAAGTTTGATGACTTCATTATACCAAAGTATGTGCCACACCTAAACAATATTCACAGTAAGAGTGGACAGTTAAAGCCAAGCGATGAAGCTAGAGCATTGTTTAATGAGTGGAGAAGGAAGTGGAGGGCATCACAAACATACGATAAGACAGGCTTTCTCAATCGAGTACCAGATCATGTACTGAAGGTTGGCATGTGTCTTGCATTGGCTGAGTTTGATTTTAGTGGGACAATCGAACTACATCACTTAGAGACAGCTATTGAAAGAGTGACCAGCTTAGTGTATGCTAGTAAGAGGACAACAGATGGAAGAGGCATTGATCCACTAGCCGCTGTCACGAAAGCTGTGCTAGACATCTTGATAGCGGCACCGAATAACCAGTTGGCTAGGAAGGGCTTGCTTTGGAGACTGTATGGTACTGCTAATAGCTTCACACTAGATCAGGTGTTAGAGAATCTAGTAGAGATGGGATGGATTAGGAAAGAGAAGGTTGGAATTGGTAAGGAGTTAGACTGGTTGGTTCACTTAGCAGGTGAGCCGAAAGAATCTTACATGAAGTACGTTAAATCGAGAGGTGAATAGAATGGTTGGCACTGTTAACAACGTCGTAGCGTCGAAGAGGTTTGGGTTTATTCTTGGAGAGAACAACCAAGAGTATTTCTTTCACGCATCAGAGATGGTTGATCATTGGGAGGTACTAGAATCATTGTTCGCAAAGTACGGCAAAGGAAAGATCAAGGTCACATTTGAACCTACTAAGACTGAGAAGGGACCACGAGCTAAAGGCGTAACTCTATTCATGGATAGAGAGGATTAGTTACGTCCATAAGTCTGAGTGCCAGTCAACCCAAGTGTATTAGAAGGTGTCATTATAGCAGCCAATGCTGGATCATCTTTAGCTAATTCATATAGATCTTTAAGTACAATCGGTGCAGTCCTTTCGTACAGTGCTCTCTTAACCTCGAAAGGTTTGCCATCAAATTCTCTATTGTTCATCCAAGCCCATACAAATGATCCCGCAGGTGATAGACGATTCGTGAAGAACCTCTCAGCTACAGTAGCTCTGTTCCTAAAAGCTCCACCTTTATCAAAGTCTATTCTCCTTCCCGCATCTCTGCCAGAAGTAGGTGTTTCCCTGTTCATCAAGAACTTCATAGCTGCTACAGGAAATTGCTGATACCCACCAAACAAATCAATCCTTGTATCTCCAACTCTAATCTTCCTGAAGTCTGAGCTAGCTGGATCGTCAACAACCTTACCACCCATCAGCTTAGCTAATTCACCAACTGCCAATCCACTACCAGCAACAGCAAGTAATGATCTTAATGCTTGATTCCTCATGACTGGATCATAGCTTGCATACTTCATAGGATTAAGAACAGCGTTCCATGTTCTTATCTGACCAGATAGATTCTTTGGTGCAAACATCACATCATTGATTGCTCCAAGATTCCTTTCCAGTTTCCACTTACCGACGTTAAGAGATCCTCTACCAGTAGCATCGTTGATGAACTTAGCGTATGTCTTAGCCTGATGTAGGTTAGCTTGAGGATCTAATCCAAGCTTCATTGCACTCTGCATCATAGCTACGAATTGGTCAGACCGTAGCTTGTTAAGGAATGCTGTATGAGCACGACTTGACTTACCGACACCAGAATACTTCTCAAAGGCACTACCTTTGTTAGTAGTGAATAGCTCCTCTACACCAGCTAGATCAAGTCCCATTCTCTCAGCAAATGATGGAGTTGGTTTACCAAACTTATCAATACCAGGTTTGAAGAATCCAGATGGATGGTCAATGATTGATTGAGCCACAGCATCAGCCGCTTTTGCTGAACCCCAAGCCTTCACCATGTCATCAAGAGAAGTCCACCATGCTTTGTTGAAGATGAATGCTTTACCTTGACGACCAGGTGCAGAGAGATCCCATGCTGTAAGCAATGCTTTGTTAGCACCGAGAACCTTACGGATGTATCCTGCTCTCTGTCCTTCAGGAAGCTTATTCACAGCAGCGGCAGCTTCATCAAGGAGTTCATCTATCTCATACTGAGAGTTAGCTGGATTAGGATTCTCAACTGCTCTCTTTAGTCTCTTAGCAAGAGATGCTGTTGCTGCCTCTGCTTCCATTGAAGCTGCTACTGCCTCTTCTGGTGTTAGAGCTGCTGTATCTGGTGACTCCTTTGGTGATTCTTTTGCAGCTTTAGCAATCTCACCATTACCAGCTTCCTGTGCTGTCACTTTCGGAGTAGCTTCTGGTGCCGCGCTAGCAGCAGGTTCTTGATTCTTTCTCCAGATAGATTCGATTCTCACTACTCCAGGTTCAGCACCAGATAGCTGATTCTTAATAGTAGTTCTTACACCCTGACCAGCTAGTCTTGCAGATGCTTCATCCATCCCAGTCTGTTCCATAACAAACTGAAGATACTTATGATCAGATTTAGATCTAGTCTTTTGTGCAATGATGAATAGAGCCTTATCCAAGTCATCAGCAAAGCTAGGAGAGAAGCTATCTGCTCCGATGTTAAATCGTGGTTTAGCTCCTGCTAGTTCTGCTGGTAAACTAGCCGCTTTCTGCACCGTAGCAGCAGGTTGTGTCGTAGCAGCGGCAGGTTTATTCTTCCTTGTATTACTCCATGTCATCTGCCCCGGAGTCTTTGGCACTGTTGGTGCAGTTGATTGCTCCGCAGGAGCAGATTTAGCTTCGGTAGCAAGAGCTTTAGCTTCTGCTAACTCTTCAGGTGTGATTGTTCCAGATTGCTTCTTCTGGAATAGCTCATTCAATCTATCAATATTTAATGATCCAGATTCATCACCGATAAGTCTCTTAACTTGTCCCACTCCCTCTTTAACAGCAGGACCAATACGTGTTTTCATCTGCTCAGCGATACGACCTACTATACCAGTACCAGTCTCTTCTCCAAGTTCACTAGCTGAAAGCCTAAAGAGTTTTCCAGCATGAGTACCAGTATAACCTCTATCAATAACATCCTTCAATGCACGCATCTCTGGACTGCTATTTGCTACGTTCTCCCATGCTTGATTGACTGCTGCAACATACTCATCAGCATCAGACTCTAAACTGAATCTTCCTTCTGGTGGCTTATATATCTTATCTAGTTCAGTTCTAACCTGACGATGGAATTTCTGACCAAACATCTCAGCTAAGCTTGCACGAGCTTTATCTGGAGATTTTGAAACTCTCCTAAAGAACTCTCTCCTATCCATATTCTCTGATAGGCCAAGAATATCTCTGATGCTTCTCTTAGCTCCAGGTTCGGGAGCAGCTTTGGTGAATTTGCTAACTGCTTTACCGACTGATTGACCAAACTTAGATGCTTTAATCTCACCCATTATCCCATTGATATTCTTAATCATCGTGTCTATATCGAGTGAACCTTCGTCGTTACCTCGAATAAGAGACTTGACTCTATCAATGAGATTCTTTGTATATTCGGATGTACTTCCGGATGGCTCTGTAATGCCTCGATCCATTGCCGCTTTTAGCAGCTTGAATGCTACCTTACCACGTCCTAATCCAAGGCTAGATTTAACGGCTAGTGTACTGATACCTCTACCGTCATAATCTGTTGCAAGATATCCAGTGGGATTACCATCAGCATCACGAAATTCAATTACAAGACGATCCGGCCACATCCGTTCTGATGGCATGATAGTCATTCCTGGCTTACCAGAATCAGGTCTAACATTATCAGATAGCTGACCATCTGCCCATCTATTCCATGTAGCTACAGCACTCTCACTAATCTTCTCACCTCTATTTGGTCTACCTCTTCTTCTTGCCGGTCTGTAAGGCTTCAGCTCAGCATTAATTACTGTTTCACCAGAGATAAGTTTATCTGCTCTTTCTGCTCCACCAATAGCAGCTAGACGCTTACGTGATCTCTCCCTCATCTCAGGTGTTACTTCAACCGGAGGCTT
>Ga0173478_10000039_pt1 | contig 17452 bp, 8 predicted proteins | sample NitcycUS014104B1_FD_122623 | JGI IMG/M metagenome (GOLD analysis project Ga0173478, IMG submission 122623) | Soil microbial communities from Arlington Agricultural Research Station in Wisconsin, USA - Nitrogen cycling UWRJ-S014-104B-1 (version... | ecosystem: Environmental > Terrestrial > Soil >... | reverse complement strand
TGTGAAGAAAAAACTTGGAGGCATTGTGGTTGTACATGAAAACCGGGGTTTGAATCCACATATTGAAGATGTAGCAAGAAGAGCTGCTCTGGCAGGTTTTATTTCAATTGCTCCTGATGCTTTAACGCCATTAGGTGGGTATCCTGGGAATGACGATGCGGGGCGTGAATTACAGAGCAAGCGCAACAGGGACGAGATGTTAGAAGATTTTATTGCTGCTTATGATTATTTGAAAGGTCATAAGGATTGTAATGGTAAAGTTGGTGTTGTAGGTTTTTGCTTTGGCGGAGGAATTGCAAATTTTATGGCCGTACGCATTCCGGATTTGTCGGCCGCGGTGCCATTTTATGGAGGTCAACCGGAGGTTGAAGATGTTCCCAAAATAAAAGCGCCGCTTCTCTTACATTATGCAGCATTGGATACACGTGTTAATGAAGGTTGGCCAGCTTATGAAGCCGCTTTAAAAGCAAACAAGAAAGAATACACGGTTTATATTTATGAGAATGTAAATCATGGCTTTCATAACGATACAACGCCGCGTTATGACAAGGCGGCGGCAGAACTCGCCTGGAAACGTACAATTGATTTTTTCACTGAGAAATTAAAATAAACTATTCTATTTAATTAAACCAAAAACGAATAGAATTGTTACAGCACAAGTGTGCGACGCAAGGGACGGTGATAGTAATACTACAGATTGCGCCATAACTCTTTTTTGTTATCTACTAACACTAGTGATGACAACCGAGATCGCTCTGCTGAATTCCGCATTAATTTAACCAGTAATTTTATAGCCATGGTTCCCGTTAGCACAGCAGAATTAAAAAAAGTTATTGCACTCAGCGATGTGCCGGAGGAACATTTGCAATGGATTTTAGATCATTGCGAATACATGGAGTTCGAAGATGGAACTCCTATAATGAGGTCTGGAGAACCTACCACGAGAATGATGTTTATACTGGAGGGCAATATTGCTTTCTATAAAGACGTGAATGGGAGAGAGGTTTATTATTTTGCGTTTGGCAACGACACAACTACAGGCGGTGTTAGTGGCCTGATACCCTATTCGAGAATGAAAACTTCTCCCGGAACTGCCTACGCTGTCGGGAAAGTAAGAGGGTTAGCATTAGAAAAAGAATACTTCCCGGAACTGGAACGGTTAAATCCTGATTTAATACAGAGGCTAATTGGCTACATGACCGAAAGGGCAAGAGCATTTGCCACTATACAATTGCAGCACGAAAAAGTAAATGCGTTGGGGAAGCTTTCCGCTGGTATAGCACACGAACTAAATAATCCTGCATCTGCTATCAACAGGATATCATCGGAACTATCCTGCAGAATGAAATTAAATCTTGAGCTCACCGAAAAATTATTGTCTCAAAATATAAGTGCGCAACATATTCAAAGCATTAGGGAACTGGTGACAGTGAAAGAAAAAAATAAAGAGGGTGATGCCAGGCTGAGTGCTATGCAACGGATCGAGAGGGAAGACCTGATCTCTGACTGGTTACAGGAAAATGGCCTTGATGATAACCGTGAGTCTGCGGAAACTTTTGCCGAGGCTGGCTTTTCTACCAATGATTTTGAAATTATAAGAAAAGATTCTGGCAAAGATGTTTTGATACCTCTTCTTCAATGGCTGGAAAACCTGGTGACATCTCAACGAATTATAAAAGATCTTGAAGAAGCTTCCACCCGAATATCTACCCTGGTAACTGCCATCAAGAGTCATGTGCACATGGATAGAACCAATGAATTGCAGCCCACCAATATTCATAACGACATCGATAACACGATCACCTTAATGGGATATAAGCTTCGTGAAAAAAATATTACTCTAAAAAAAAGTTTTTGCAAAGATCTTGTTGATATACCAGCTTATATTGGCGAGCTGAACCAGGTATGGACTAATCTTATTGATAATGCCATTTATGCTGTTGACAAAAATGGTGAGTTAACCATTGAAACATCGTGCGACAACAAAAATGTAAAAGTGAAAATTATTGACAGCGGGGGTGGCATACCAAAAGAAATTATTTCAAAAATTTTTGATCCGTTTTTTACAACAAAAAAAATGGGAGAGGGCACAGGCATTGGGTTAGATACTGTAAGCAGGATCGTAAAACATCATAACGGGGAAATTAAAGTTGAATCTGTACCGGGCAGAACAGTATTTGCTGTATGCATTCCGGTTATTGCTGCGAAAGAATAAACTTGCAGGGAAAGAATTGAATAGTAACCACCATAAGAAATGAAACTTCCATTCATTATAATTGTTGATGACGATGTGCAGGTATTGCGTGCTATACAGCGTGACATGAGAAATGAGTATCGTGATGAATACAGGGTAGTAGCAACCGAAACACCTGCTGAAGCTTTGGAATTAATCAAAGAATTGAAACTTAAAAATGAAGCAGTTGCCATATTTATTTCTGATCAACGGATGCCCGAAATGGAAGGCGTTGTTTTTCTTCAAAAAGCAAAAGAAATTTTTCCTGAGGCCAAGCAGGTTTTGCTTACTGCCTACTCCGATATAGAAGCAGCAATAACGGCAATCAATAATGTAAAACTTGATTATTATTTGCTAAAACCATGGAACCCACCGGAGGAAAAATTGTACCCTGTTATCAATGAATTGCTCGAAGACTGGCAGGCATTTTATAAACCTGATCACGAAGGCATACGCATCGTCGGCTTTCAATGGTCACCAAAATCACACAGGGTAAAAGAATTTCTTTCAGGGAATTTAGTTCCTTATTTATGGATGGATGTGGAAAGCAATAAAGATGCGGCGCAATATTTAACGAGTGCCAAAACTTCACTTTCTGACCTGCCATTGGTTATATTAAAAGATGGTTCTTTTCTTGCCGACCCTGACCTGCCACAGCTTGGAGCAAGGGTTGGTTTGCAACAAAAAGCAGGAAGTGAAATGTATGATGTGCTCATTATTGGTGCGGGGCCAGCAGGGTTGGCAGCTTCCGTATATGGCTCGTGTGAAGGATTAAAAACATTGCTGGTAGAAAGAAATAATCCAGGTGGACAGGCAAGCAGCAGTTCCCGCATTGAAAATTATTTAGGATTTCCTTCTGGTCTTTCGGGTGCTGAGCTGACACGAAGGGCCATTTCTCAAACCACAAGATTTGGAACAGAAATTCTGACACCAAAAGAAGTAAAAAGTATTTGCATACAGGACGGTTATAAAATTGTTGAAATGAGTGATGGGTCAGTGGTACACAGCAAATCAATAGTTATTTCAACCGGCGCCTCTTATACGAAACTTGGTATCGAAAGAATTGAAAAATTTACCGGTGCGGGTATCTACTATGGTTCTGCCACTGTCGAAGCACACGCCTGTAAAAACGAGGAAATATATATTATTGGTGGGGGCAACTCTGCATGCCAGGCTGCTATGTACATTAGTAAATTTGCCAAAGTGGTGAACTTATTAATACGTCGTGATGAACTGAAACAGACTGCTGCAAATTATCTTGTTGAGAATATTGGCAAAACACCCAACATAAAAATAGTACCAAATACCGAAGTAATAGCGGTAGACGGTGATAAAGTTTTGGAAGTGATCACACTTAAAAACAGTAAAAACGGGGAAGAGAAAACAGTGCCCGCAAAAGCTCTATTCATTTATATCGGCGCAAAGCCGTGCACATTTTGGCTAAATGACATGGTGATGAAAAACGAAAACGGTTTTATCTACACCGGGAGCGAACTGGTGAAACAAAAAACTTTTAAGTCGGTTTGGAAACAAACAAGGGAACCTTATATGTGCGAGTCAAGTGTGCCTGGAATTTTTGCCGCTGGAGATGTACGCTTCGGTGCACTCGCCGGCATTTCATCCGCTGTTGGTGAGGGTGCTATGGCTATAAGATTTACACGCAAATACCTACAGGAAATTTAATCCTGTTCTATCTTTAAATAAATCAATTACAATGGACCGGTACATTATAATCTCTGAACATACCGCGGAAGATTGCAGGCTGGCGGTAAAACATTTTATACAATACCACGCCAATTTTCTCACGCATTTTGAGTGGGGCTGCCATGATAACGACCACCATGCTTATGCGATAATTGAAGCAGAAAGCCATGAAAATGCTCTTATGTCTGTGCCGCCATTATTTCGCGGAAAAGCGAAGGCAATCAAGCTTGTTTATTTTAAGCCAAAGGAAGGCAAAGACGTAAGTCATGAAAAAGCCTGAGTTTTTCTGCCAGCTTACATCATCTAATGTTTTAGAATTGAATTGATTTGTGCACTCAGTATATAGAGTTATAATTTGTGCCCATGAATGCGCTCCAATGAAGAGGCTTTTTTATTTTAATGTTAGTGGAGGTTCTATGAATGAGCAAGCCAAGGGGCCTTTGCAAGTCATACAAGGCATTTTCATATTTTACCGAGCTGTAAATAACATCGTAATTATTATCATTGTTCAAATCGCCTATCCATGGGGTAGAAGCAAGGTTGGTATATTGTAGCGTATCGCCAAGTGAATAGTTTTTGTGATTTTTAAAGTCAAATACAAACAGGTAACTGTAAAATAAATTTTCGAATTGTTTTCTTTTTAATGCACTTTGATTTACTATCGCTTCGTCAAATCCATCTCCGTCCAGATCAGCGACCACAGCGCTTGCATATTGAAATGCAGGAATAGTATCTGAGTATTTTACGTTTCCCGTTTTTCCATCTACCATAAACCGTATAGACCGCATTAGTTTTGGGAAAGTACCGATCGCAAAATTGGCAAAAAAATCAGGAACAGAATCATTGTTAAAAAAGCCTACGGCGGGCATCGTGTAGGCTTCGGTACCGGGAAATTTTGTTTGCCACATCGACGAATCGTTTTTTCCATTTATTGCCAGCATTTGTCCATCTGCAACATTTATCACAACATCTTTTATTCCATCATTGGTTATATCCACCAGGACAGGAGATGAAACAAATCCCTTTGACTCACTCGAGGCTAAAATTTTTGCAGCGCTGATATTGCCGGCCATAATATCGCGCAACGAAGTTTTATAAAGATGACCACCAATTGTTTCGCCACCAGTGCCGAAAATCACCGCCACGCTATTATTTTCTGCCTGTTCACATACTATAGACATGTATGTCTCTTTACCATCTGGCATCAATACGTTAGCTAAAATGTTTCCTGTTTTACTGCTAAGAACAAGTAACCTGCCTATCGGCCGGTTTGTATCAAAAGGTTCTGCATGGGCATCACCACCGTTTGCAATGAGGAGGTCTTTGATGCCATCATTATCCTGGTCGGGAACAAATTGCGGCGTTGTAAAATTATACCAGCCACCATCCGATCCATCAGGCTTTTTTCTTTCCGGGAAAAAAGTCCAGATAGGTTTTCCATTTGCACCATTGATAGCAGTTAGTTGAGCCCAGCGACCGCCAATAAATACATCAGGAATTTCATCACCGTTTATATCCATAAAAACCGCAGAACCTACATATTGATTATATCCTGGTACGGCCCACAATGGTCGGCCAGATGCCCCATCAAAAGCAATTATTGCGGTATCGGTAAACTCTTCTTCTTTTCCACCTGCTCCCATCACAATATCGAGAATGTTATCGTTATTAAGGTCCACTGTTCTTGGTGATGAATAGGTTCCTACGCTATCTACATAAGTAACCCAGGAATCTGTTGGCTGTCGGTCGCTACAAGCGATAAGTGTGACCAGCAAAAACACAAGAATTTTTTTAAAAAAACACATTTATCGTGAGGGGGGTTCAACTATTATAAATTGATTATCTGGTAACGAAAGTTTTGCTTATAAAAACATTGATTTTTTTCTCGCGATGTAATGCTAACAAAAAAACCAGATATTTTAGTTTAGTCTGTACAGTTATACTTTAAAGTTATCCCGCTGCAGATCAAACAAAAACTGGAATAAATTTGTTTCTGTTGGTATTTCCAATTTCTTTCTTACCCGGTAACGACTTATTTCCACACCTCTAACAGAAATACTCATAAGCCGGGCAATTTCTTTGCTGGAAAGATTCATACGTAGGTAGGCGCAAAGTTTTAGTTCGTGCGGTTTCAGCCCCGGGTATTTTTCTTTTAGCCTCACAAGGAAATCACCGTGCACTTTGTCAAAATGAATAGAGAACTGCTCCCATTCTTCATTTAGCTTTTCCTCTTCTGATAGAATGCGCAATAATTTTTTCAATTCAGGATCAGACTTTTCTTTACCTGAATTATTAAGATGCTGTAATTCCTCTTTTACTTTTAAAAGAAACTCTTCTTTCTGAACCAGGTGCATAGCTGTAGTAGCTAATTCTGTATTTTTAAATTCTATTTCTGTTTCCAGTTTCTCGTTTCTTAGTTTCACAACTTCTTTTTCTGTTTTTTCCAATTCCAACTGGTGCAAATAAACAGTACGTTTTTGTTCTTCCTGGTGTTTTTGTCTCTCTAACAAAAGCTTTTTTTGTTGTTTTTTATAAATGAGATAGATGGTGAATGCTGCGGCCAAAAAATAAATACTAAATGCCCATAATGACTGATACCAGGGCGGTAGCACTGAAAATGAATAACTACTGATTGTGGATTCGTTTCTTAAATTATTTCTTGCCTTTACCTGGAATTTATATTCACCCACGGGCAGATTAGTATAATCTTTTTCTGTTTTTTTTGACCATTCAGACCAATCGTTATCAAACCCTTCCAAACTATAGCTGTATTCAATATTTGCCTGCTGTTCAAATAATGGTGAAGAATATTCAATATGAAATGAGTTCCATTGATTATTGATAGAAGGAATGCTATTTTTTGCCTGGGTTTTGTCTTCATTCACGTTGCCGAAATAACCGCCAAAAAGAATACTGTCTTTTTTACCGGAAACTTTTACTGTTCTTATATATACGTTTAGCGGGTGATTATTTTGTTTGTATTTCTCGAAGTTGATGTGATAAAAACCTTTTTCACCTCCAATAAAAATATTATTATCATTAAGCGGGTATACATGTTCAAAGCCGCTGAGAATTTTTCCGTTTAATTCCGGCAGATAAATAATGGAAGGTTTCAAAGTTGAAAAATCAACAACACCCATATTTTTGTTTTGGATAAACCAGACATTTCCACTTGGATCCTCTTTTAAATAGCGAACAGCCTTATTGCCAAAGATCTCTTTAAAATATGCAGACGGTTCAAATTTATCAGAAGCTTTATTGTATTCATAAACTCCTTTTTCGGTAGCGATAACAATTCGGTTTTTTACTTTGTAAACATGATTATTGAGAGAAGAGGGAAGGTTGTTTACTGCGGTGTATAGCTTTACAGTATAGTTATTGGATTCGGATAATTGAATCTTATAAATGCCTCGATAGGGATGCGAAACCCAGATGGCATTATTGTTGTCAATTACCAGGAAGCGTGAGGACTCTGAGAAGTTGCTGATTTTTTCTTTTTCAAAAAAGTTATTATTCGTTTCCTCAAATAAACTTACCCCGCGATAGTTACCTGCCACTATCATAGATGATTGTTGAAAAGTTTGAAGCGGCTGAAATATCCAGAACCCTGTTGCCCTGGAAACCGGTATCGCTTTATTATCTTTTATTTCGAAAAAGCCCTCATCAGTTCCGGCAAGTAACCTATCATTTACCACGTACAGCCCCCAGGTTTGTCCTTCTTTAACTCTTTGGAAGTCGCTTTTTGCATAACTCAGATCCTTCAAAGGAGGAACGGCTAATTGAAAAATTCCGTTTGATAAACCAAAAAAAAGATTGTTTTTGTGGTTAATCACCGCGTACCCGGCACCATCGTTCATGATTGCGGGATTAATATGTTTGATTGCATTGTTAAAAGCTATAAAGTCAATACCATTATCTAAACCCAACCAAATGTTGTGATTCTTATCACTAAATAAGCTGCGGACATTACTGTTTTGCAATCCTTCTTTTTTTGAAAAGTTTTCAATTACTACTCCTGTTTTATTAATGAGATAAAAACCGTTTGTATAAGTACCGACTATAAAATGTTCTGCATCTATTTTAGTCGCTTCAGAAAAATTCTGGTGAGGATCTATCTCCATTCCAGAAAGGGTAAATGGTAGTAATTGGTTACCGGATAAAATATACAAACCATTTTTATTGGTCGTAACCAGGCAAGAATCTTTACTTATAGGCAGTATATCTTCAATATCAAATCCAGGTGGTAACAGTTTTTTTTCAATTAATGAAGCCCAGCGGTTATTTTGAAAAGTCCATACCCCTTTCTGTTCGTCCTGCGCAATTAGTTCGTTATTACCCTCGCCAATGAAAAGCCATGAAGGTGACTGGAACACGGTCATCTTGTTATTTGAATACTGAAATATTTGATTGTTGGACCTGAAAAAAATGTCATCGCCGTGCCTGACAATATCCCAGATGTCAGCAAATTTTCTGTCAGGTTCCGGCAGTAAATTTCTTAAAGAAGTATAGACGAGGTTACCGGTTTTATCCGGTGAAAAAAAACCTATTTCATCCTGCCCGCCTATATAAACGCGATTGTCTTTACCAAACTCAATAGACCTGACGATCGTTTTATTTGGAAGGGGATATAACTTCCAGTAGATACCATCAAAACTTAAAAGGCCCTCATTGTTTGCGAAATAAATTCTTCCCTGCTTGTCTTGCTTTATGTCCCAATTCTGTGCACCAGCATTATAATTTAGCTTTTCATAATTAATTATTTCACGTAGCCCGATATACGACTGAGCCATAGAAATCAACGAAAAATTAGTCAGTAGTAGTAAAAAACCGACCCTATTAATCATTCTGGCAAACCCGTAAAAAAACATCTTGGCAATTTACTAGCTAAAACATCAATCCGTCAAATTTAAAAACTCCTATTTGGTCTGGATGTAGTCCAGATGTAGTAAACTCCGTTTAAAATCAAAGTATTTTTTGATGGAAGTAGTAGAGATGTAGCAACATATTTTTTTAAATTTTACTACTACTATAATTTTGTGCGTATCTCTCGCTACTCAAATCTTGCCAAAAGACTACAACTAAAATTGTTTGCGTATGAAAAAAATTAAAACGACTGTTTCCTGCTACGTCTTCTCTAAAAATCATCTTCTTTTCAAGTCACTAGTGTCAGAGCGGTACACATAGTAGCTCCCTCTTTTCTTACCGCTTTGTCGCTATAATTTTTAAACAATGAAAATTTAGAGAATGATACATCAATTAAAAATGTTTTCAATACTAGTACTTACCGTAGCATTTTTTGGCTGTTCGCCTGAGTCCGAATCCGATTTGGGTATTCGGGCAACCGCTTCTTTTACTGTAACACCAGTCGCGGGTAAGGTGAACACATTTGCTTTACAAAGCACCTCACAAAATGCGTTCAATTACCAATGGGACAAAGGCACCGGCAGCTTTGCAAAAGGAAATCAAATGGATACTGCATATTTTCCATTAAAAGGAACTTACACGGTAAAACTGCGAGCCTTTGGAAGGGGTGGTTATGATTCTACAGCTCAAACGGTATCGGTAACAGTAGATGATATTTTAAATAACCCACAATTTAAATTGTTGACTGCTAAAAGTTGGAAGTTGAACCCGGATGCGGGCGCCAACGCCATTGTTGTAGGCACTGAATCTAATCCCTCACAGTATTTTGGCGGCGGTCCGCTTGCTGATTGCCAGAAAGATGATGTGTATACATTTACTACTGCATTAAAATTAAACTATAGCGCAAACGGCGCTACTTTTAATGGAGGCAACCTTGCTCCGAATTTTACTTGTGGTACCGACCGTAGTTATAGTAATGTTAGCTTCACTTTTGCTCCGGGCACTACCGCAGGAGCCGGGCTAGCCACGATTACTTTACCCGGTGCAATTCCAACCAATTTCATAGGGGTGACTGATATTTCCTCTAATAACTACAGAATAATTTCTATTTCCTCCACTGCTATGGTTTTACGATCAGGGACGGCATCAGAAACTGTGCATCAATTCAAATTCATTGCACAGTAATCAGAAAACAAAAAATCATTTGCCAGTATTAAAACTAAAAACTGCATTATGAAAATCAATATTCGGGTTTTATTCAATCTTGCTATTTTATTGTGTTTGTTTAGCGAGGTTAGTGGCCAGGGCCTACAGGTTACCGGGAAGATAACCAGGCAGGCAACGGGAGAGCCATTAACTGGCGCCACTGTAACGGTTAAGGGTACCACTACAGCGGCTATAACTGATGAAGGGGGTAACTATTCCATATCTGTTCCGTCCGTTGGTTCCACGCTTGTGGTGTCTTATACAGGAATGGTTAACCAGGAAATAGCAGTGCAAAGCGCGGGAGTAATAAATTTTACTTTAGAAGGCAGCGCCGAAAATGTTTTAACTGATGTAGTGGTAGTCGGATATGGCCAACAAAGAAGAGCCAATGTAACAGGTGCTATTTCCACTGTTCGCACCAAAGAATTAGTACAGGCACCTGTTACTGATCTTAGTAATGCGTTGCAAGGACGGGTGCCAGGCATAATTACGAAACAGGCTTCCGGCGAGCCGGGCAGGGATAACGCAAATATCTATATAAGAGGTAACGCAACCTTCGGTGCCAGTATGGAACCATTATTCGTGGTTGATGGTATCGTACGTGCGTTCAGAGATTTTTCACAACTGGATGCTAACGAAGTAGAATCCATCAGCATACTAAAGGACGCTTCTGCTGCTGCCATATTTGGAGTAAGAGGTGCGAACGGAGTTATATTGGTTACGACTAAAAGAGGGAAGTCCGGGAAATTGACTACGAGCTATTCATTTAATTATGGCTTTCAACAAGTAACCAAGTTTAATAATAACCTGGGCTCTTATGAATATGGTACATTATTAAATGAAGCGCTTTTGAACGATGGTTTGCCTTTGGCCTTTACCAATCAACAGTTAGAAAATTTTAAAAATGGTACAGACCCTATTCTTTATCCAAATACAAACTGGCAGAAATTGGTACTGGGAGGAACAGCGCCTCAAATGCAGCACAATCTGTCTTTCAGCGGAGGTTCTGATAAAATGCGGTATTTTGCCTCATTAGGTTATCTTAATCAGGATGGTTTATATAGTTCTCTAAATTATAAACGTTATAATGCCCGAATAAACCTTGATCTGCAGGTAACTAATACCACTAAATTGTCTTTAGACCTTTCAGGCAGGCTTGAAGACAGAACCGCTCCCACCACTGGTATTTCAGGCATTTTTGAACATACTTTAAGAAATCCCCCAACAATTCCAGCGGAATACCCGGGTGTCGGTTACGCACAGGTCGGTTCTTATGTAAATACATTGAGAGCAATTGATCCTGCAGCTGGTTATGATGACTCTGAAAACAATACTATATTAACCAATATACAATTGGAGCAGCAAATACCATGGGTAAAAGGATTATCTATAAAAGGAGTGTTTGCTTATGATAAACGGATGAATTATGGAAAACGCTGGAGTGATAATGTGTATGTATATACCAAAAATCCAACTACGGGAAATTTTGACCGGTCTGCATACAACAATCCAAGCTTATCGGAAAACTATTTTCAACAATATCAAACAGAATTGCAGGGGCATATTAACTATACCAACCGTTTTGGCAAACATGGTGTATCAGCGCTTGTTCTTCTTCTGCAACAGGAAAGGCCACAAAATCAATTTGCTTCCTCAAGATCAGGATATGAGTTTTCGTTTTTTGATGTGTTAAGCCAGGGCCCCGCAACAAATGCCACCGGTACTATTACGGAAACAATTTCAGGAACAAAAGATCGCTTTGCACTAAGAAGTGCGGCGGGCCGTATAAACTATGACTACAATAATAAATACATGTTCCAGGCAAGCCTTAGAGTAGATGAGTCAGAAAATTTTGCACCTGATAAAAGGAGAGGATATTTTCCGGCCTTCTCAGCTGGTTGGGTTCTTTCCAATGAAACATTTTTTGAAGGGGTAGGCTCAACAGTTAATTTCTTAAAGTTGAAAGGTTCCTGGGGCCAATTAGGGAACGATTTAATCCAGGTTAATGGCCAGAATGTTCGCTTCCTTTATATTCCCCGTTATTCAACTGTTGCCAATAACTACGCTTTTGGCGGAACAACTTATCCAGGATTAAATCCCAACGCTTCAAATCCCGACGTTACCTGGGAAACATCAACTAAAATGGATATAGGTTTTGAAGCACGTCTGTTCAAAGGATTACTTGATATGGAGGTGGACTTCTTTAAAGAAAATAGAGACGATATCCTTGCGGTCCGTTCTGCGCAAATTCCAAGCACATATGGTGGACCCCTTCCTGCTGAAAATGTAGGTGAAGTAGAAAATAAAGGAGTAGAAATATCGCTTGGGCACAATAATAGAATCTCAAGTGATCTTTCTTATAACATCCGTACAAATTTAACCTACGCTAAAAACAAGATCATTTCTGCACCACAAGGAGCCAACGTACCGGAAGCATTTAGTGTGTTAGGACGTTCAATTAGCTCATACTATGGTTATAAAGCAATCGGCATTATAAAAGACGCTGCTACCATGGCGGCGTATGGCAAAACAACTGCTTTCCCCATAGGTTTAGGCGATATTATGTATGACGATGTAAATAAGGATAATAAAATTGATGACGCAGACCGCCAATGGCTAAGCACTGGTTCTATACCGGAAGTTGTGTATGGAATTTCCGGCGGAGTGGTGTATAAAGGTTTTGAAGTAAATATTCTATTCCAGGGAGCCACCAATGTAAATCAGCAATTAACTAATAATGCAGGCTTCGCATTTTTCAATGGTGGAAGAGTAACAAGTGAGTGGTTAGACCGCTGGACACCTGATCATCCTGATGCAAAATATCCTCGCTTATCCTCTAATGCTACGGCATCCACCAATAATTATCAAATACCAGGGGGACCAGCTTTTGGCAATGGAGGAAATAGTTTCTGGATTGAAGATGCTTCTTATTTAAGACTAAAGAATGTGGAACTGGCTTATACATTCCAGCAATCCATTTTATCAAAAATTGGTGCATCACAATTAAGAGTATTCGCAACCGGTCAGAATTTGGTGACATTTACGAAGCTTCAGAATGTTGATCCGGAAAACACGAACGTGAGTGGTTGGTATTACCCGGTTCAGGCCGTATTCAATTTTGGAGTTAATGTCCAATTCTAAACACAATAAATAATTCAATAAAAAAGAATATATGCTTACAAGAAAACTTAAATGGATAACCGGTTTATTTGTCCTTGGTTTGATTGCCGGCTCTTGTAAAAAAGATCTTCTGGATGTATTTCCAAGCGATTCTCTTTCCGATGCCACAGTATTTACAGATATACAAGTAGCCAACCGTGTGTTGACGAATATTTATGGCACTATGCCCAACGGATTTGCCCGCAGGGATCAGAACCCAGGTGACGCAGGCTGGTCAAGAGGAATGAGTGCTTTTGCAATGGCAACCGATGATGCGGAGGCAAACAACCTGGCCTCTTCTACGCATGCACTTAACCAGGGAAGTTTGCCTACTACTTGGGCTTATGCAGAAGATATCTGGGTGCAGAATTATGCAATTGTCCGTAAAGCCAATTCTTTTATGGAAAAAATTGATGCGGTACCGGGCAATGAACCACAAAAAGCCCGGATGAAAGCAGAAGCACAATTTCTTAGAGCCTTTGCCTATTCGGAGTTGATTAAATGTTTTGGAGGTGTGCCTTTGATGCTTACCGCGGGTCTACCGGAAGAATCAATTATACCACGGAATACTTATGAAGAATGTGTCAATCAAATTTTAAAAGATTGCGATGCAGCTGCTGCAGTTTTACCCGTTGTAATGCCAGCAAGTGATTTGGGTCGTGCTACAAAAGCAGCCGCATTGGCTGTAAAAGCAAGGGCCCTTTTATATTTTGCAAGTCCATTAAATAATACTACCAATGCATTGAGCCGCTGGCAGGCAGCTGCTACGGCAGCAAAAGCAGTAATGGCATTTGGTCCTCCCCCAGGCTCAGGGGAATATGGGCTTCACCCGGATTATTACAGGTTGTTTTTAGATAAACCAGGAAATAAGGAAATCATTTTTTCACGCAAATTTCAAAATCCAAGCATCAACCCAAGTGATGGCGCCCGCAATAAATGGTATATGAGTGTGCCGGGTGTAAATGATGGTGCGTGGGGTGGATTTAGTCCTACTCAAAATTTAGTTGATGCTTATGAAATGAAAAATGGAAAGCCAATCAGTGATCCAACCTCAGGGTACAATGCTCAAAGCCCTTATACTGATCGTGACAGTAGGTTAGATAAATCTATTTTGCACCAGGGCTCTGTTTATAAAGCAGGCATTATTATCGAAACATTTCGTGGAGGCAATACCAATAATACAAATCGCCTTGATAGTTCTAAAACCGGCTATGGCCTTTTGAAGATGGTCGATACGGCTAAATACGGTGCTGCCGGGGATGCTGATAATGATTGGATATTCATTCGCTATGCGGAAGTTTTATTGAATTATGCCGAAGCCCAAAACGAAGCGGTTGGTCCGGATGCCACTGTATACGATGCCATCAACCAGGTTAGAGCAAGATCAGGACAACCGGCAGTTCCGGCAGGCCTAACCGCGGTGGCTATGCGAAGTCGCATACAAAATGAAAGACGTGTAGAACTGTCGTTTGAGGAACATCGATTTTTTGATGTCCGTCGATGGAAACTAGGCTCCACTTATTTTAAAGACCCGGTTAGAAAAGTACAGATTACCAGGGAAGCCAATGGCACACTAACTTATAGTTATCCAAAATGGGAGGATCGAGATTATAAGGAACATCAGAATCTTTTACCTCTACCTCAGTCAGAAGTTGATAAAAATAAAACACTGGTGCAGAATCCGGGTTATTAGCGAAGAAGTGTTAGGTGTATTTATAAGGTTATCTTTTTTCATTAAGCAGTCGTAAGAATAGCCCTGGTTATTTAGCCGGGGTTATTATTTCAACCTTTTATAAATAATTTTAAAATGCGGCTCCAGGTTTTTTCATTTTTTTTATCCCTGCTGGCTTTTGCTTGTGGAAAGCAGGACAGAAAATTATTTGAAAAACTCTCTTCCGCAGATACAGGTATAGATTTTACTAATAGCATTACGGAAACCAGGGAACATAACGTATTTACGTATCAATACTATTATAACGGTAATGGTGTTGCAATTGGAGATGTAAATAACGATGGCCTTGCTGATGTCTTTGTTACAGGCAATCAAACAGCATCCAAACTTTTTATTAACGAAGGAAATTTTCATTTTAAAGATATCACCCAAAAAGCGGGGGTAGCTGGCAATAATGGATGGCGGACGGGTGCCAATATGGTTGATATAAATGGCGATAGCCTGCTCGATATATATGTGTGTTATTCAGGTTTTGGAAAAGATGAAGAAAGAGCCAATCAGCTCTTTATTAATGCAGGCAACGACAAAGACGGTGTTCCAAGTTTCATGGAAAAATCTGCGGAATATGGTATTGCTGCTGTGGGAACCTATACTAGCCAATCTGCTTTTTTTGACTATGACCGCGATGGAGACCTCGACATGTTTTTATTGAATCACGCAAATGAATTTTATTCCCCCTTTTTTAACACCCGGAGATTAAGAACCTTAAGGCATCCGCTTTATGGAAATCGCCTTTATCAGAATAATAATGGCCATTTTATAGATGTAAGTGAAACAGCAGGAATATTTGGTGGCGGTAACAATTTTGGCCTGGGCATTGCCGTGAGTGACATAAATCTGGATGGCTGGCCTGATGTATTGGTGAGCAACGACTTTCATGAGCAGGATTATTTTTATCTCAATAATAGGAACGGCACATTTAAAGAAGTGAGCCAGCAAGTGTTTGCGCACATGAGCAGAAATACGATGGGTCTGGATATCGCCGATTTTAATAATGATCTTTTGCCCGATGTTGTTACGCTGGACATGTTGCCCGAATCGAATTACCGGCAAAAAATATTACAGGGTCCAGATGAATATGATAAATATTCTTTGATGGTGGACAGCGGCTATGGTCACCAGAACAACCGCAACATGTTGCAGCTGCATAGAGGATTTACAGCCGACAGCCTGCCTGTTTTTTCCGAGATCGGGCAGCTTGCAGGAATATCGAATACAGACTGGAGCTGGGCTTCTTTATTCGCCGACTTTGATAATGATGGTTTAAAAGACCTCTTTGTTACCAATGGCTATTTGCGTGAATCCACCAACCTGGATTTTATGAGGTATGAAGTGGCGGAAGCATTGCAACAGGTAAAAAATAACGGCCTGGATGTTTCTACCCCCCAAGGTTATGCAACGAATATGCCCTTGTATGACCTGGTAAAAAAAATGCCATCTACCAGGATCAGTAACTACATGTTTAGTAATAGAGGAGATCTAAGTTTTTCCGATCAAACGAAACAATGGGGATTAGATGAAGAAGGAGTGAGCAGCGGTGCTACTTATGCGGATCTAGATAATGACGGAGACCTTGATATACTTGTTTGCAATAACAACGATCCTTTGTGGGTGTACAAGAATAATACGAACGAAATCTATAAAAATAATTTTATTAAAATAAAACTTGTAGGAGATCAAAAAAATATTTTCGGATTAGGTGCAAGAGTAATTATTACAACAGATAGCAGTGAACAATTGCAGGAAATGAATCCGGTTCGCGGCTATCAATCATCAGTGGATTACGTACTCAATTTCGGCATAGGCACACAAAAGCAAATAAAAGAAATAAAAGTTTTTTGGTCCGCGGATTCGGTAACGATTATCAAAAATCCCTCAATTAACAAATTAGTAGAAGTAAAAAAGGAGTTTGCAATTCCTGTTATAGATGCTAATACTAATCCAAAACCTTCGCCACTATTTACAGATATCACTAATGAAAGCGGAATAGATTTTATTCATAAAGAAAACAGTTATGTTGATTTCAAACGGGAGTATTTGATGCCCTACCAACTATCGCGGCAGGGGCCGAAGATGGCAAAAGCTGATGTAAATAGCGACGGTCTTGAGGATGTTTATATTGGCGGTGCTGCCGGTCAGAGCGGGATACTTTACCTGCAGGTTCCGAACAATAAATTCAAAAAAGCCGGTTCTCAACCATGGCGCAGCGATTCATTATCAGAAGATGTTGGTTGTCTGTTTTTTGATGCTGACAATGATGGAGACATGGATCTATATGTAGCAAGTGGAAGCAACGAATGGTTGATGCCCGGACCAGAATTACAAGACCGGTTGTATGTGAATGATGGCAAAGGAAGTTTCAACAAAAGGAATGATGCATTGCCTCGCGAAGTTTATAGCGGCAGCTGTGTTACGGCATCTGATTTTGATAAGGATGGCGACATGGATCTATTCGTGGGAGCAAGAACTTTTCCTGGCTATTATCCATTAAGTGCCGGCAATATATTATTGAGAAATGACTTCGATAGAGCAACCGGCCACTTACGTTTCACTGA
>Ga0173478_10000031_pt1 | contig 18687 bp, 19 predicted proteins | sample NitcycUS014104B1_FD_122623 | JGI IMG/M metagenome (GOLD analysis project Ga0173478, IMG submission 122623) | Soil microbial communities from Arlington Agricultural Research Station in Wisconsin, USA - Nitrogen cycling UWRJ-S014-104B-1 (version... | ecosystem: Environmental > Terrestrial > Soil... | reverse complement strand
GCCTGCATTGCCGGATGAAGCGCTGTTATTACCTGCACCACTGCCCCGACTCGAGCCGGTCGGGCCGGACGAGCGTGAGCCGCCGTCGCCGGAAAGCGAATGACCGCCGTAGCCGCCGCCGTCTAGGCTGTGATCGCGTTCGGTTTCGCCGCCACCGGGCATTATGCCCTCACTGTCTCAATGCGCCCGTTCTCTGGATTGTAGGTCCAGACCTCACGGGTCGGTTTCTTGGGCCGTGCATACTTGTTCGTCGGCGTTGGCCGCTGGGTCTGGTCGGCGGGCATGGAGCCGCCACCAACCAGCGACGACTCGGGAACGTCATAGCCTTGGGTGATGCGCTTCTCGCGCTCGCGGATTGCGTCACGATCGGCTTGGGCTGTTTCTTGTAGCGCCTGCGATTGCAGGTAGCCGCCTACACCAGCACCAAGGCCAGCGATCGCCCCGGCCCCGGCCTGACTGCCAAGGAAGCTGCCGATCGCCTTGCCGAAACCACCAGTGGCACCCCCGGTTGTCGCCGCCAAGGCTGGCGTTGCTCCGGTCGCCGTCGCCGCCCCGGTGAGACCTTCCCCGAGACTGGCCCAGAACCCGGCGGCTGGTGCCGCCGCCCCTCCTGCCGCCGCTGTTGCCGCTGCGGGTGCCGCCGCTGCCGCCGTGGTGAGTACGCCCGCTGGCCCGGACGCCAGCACGCTGCCGACGCCCTTGAACAGATTGCCGAGAATGCCGCTGCCGCCAAACAGGCTGGACAATCCGCCCGCCGCCGTGCCGGTCGCCGCGCCGGACGTGAACAGGGTCGCGCCAACGCCGCGCACCGCAGAGCCAAGCGTGGCGGCAACCCCGGTGCCAACGCCCGCAAAGACCTTCGCTATGCCGCTGACGAGACTGGACATTGTTTTTCTCCGATAAGATCAAGCCGATGGATTGCTCCATATTCCTTCATTCCCAAGGTCTTTAGCAGCCGCGAGGTGGCCTCGGGGCGATCGCTGATGACGTAGGATGCGGCCATGTGGACCTCGACCACCAGCGGACAGGTGCGCGCCCATGCCAGCATGTTCTTCAAAAGCATCACCGCGTCGGTCGGCTGGGCGTGGTCGTTGACCGCCCAGAACAGGTCGGTCGCCATCAGCTTGTCGCCAATCGCATAGACCCGATGCAGCGTGGCGTACATCAGCCCGTCGATATTGCCGTCGTTTTCCGCCACCTGCAGCCAGCACGCGCCGATCCCCTTGTGGCCATGACGGCCCAGCCCGGCGCCGAGCAGCCGCTTGGTCTCCCCGACATCGACGTTGACGATCCCGTCCTTGGCGTAGTGGGAGCGCGCATGGCACTCTTGCAGGAACCGGGTCATGCCGTGGATGTCGATGAATTTGGCGTCCCTGATCATTTAGTGAAACTTCCCCAATCCAAGTCTATGTCGTACAACTGCTCGACAAAGTCGATCTGGCCCGAGCGCATATTCTTCGCCGCCGTAAGATACTTGTCTCTCGTCTTTGCATCGAGCGCAGTATTATTCATGATAGACTGGTAGGTAGACTGGTACATTGTTTCCATGCTGGTCAGGAACGACGATGCGGCGTTGCGGTCGGATGACGACAAATTCATGTTGGCGATGCGTTCCTGCAGGTCTCGGGTGAGCCTCCCCTCCTGCTGCTGGAAGGCGATGTCAGCCGTCTGCGCGGCTTTCGCCGCCTCCCGGTCGAGCTTACCCTCCCTCATGCGGAACTCGATGTCGTTCTCCTGCAGGGTTTTCTGCAGCGCCCGGTTGGCCGCTTCGATACCCTCGGTCGAGGCGATCTGCCGGATTTGCAGGATGTCGTTAGCTTTGATCTGGTTGGCCTGCAGGGTCCGCTCGAGCGTCCGGTCGAGTTCCGCCTGTGTTGACAGGAAGCCGCGCTGCGCGATGTTCTCTGCCGTCTGCCAGCCACGCGCCGCGACATTCTCGCCGGTCTGCCACTTACGCTCCGCTTCCGCCTGCGCGCCTTGGAATGTCTGGGTGCCCAGCCGCTCGCTGGTGATAAATCCCTGTCCGGCCTCGCGCTCGCCGGTCTGGAAAGTTTGTTGGGCTTCCTGCGCGGTCATGCCGTATTCGAACGCCTTCGCCGCCGCGTTCTTGTTGGCGGCGGTCTGCGCGTCCTGCCCGGCGATCGGGATGACGTTCTTCAGCACCGCGTCCTGTGACGCCTCGACGCCCATCGAGGAATTGAGCAGGCCGCGCCGGTTGGCGACCTTCAGCCCCTCCACCGCCGCCATCCGGTTGAGTTCGCTGTCCTTCGACGCCAGCTTGGTGACCTGATTGGCCATGCTGTCATCGACCTGCGGCAGGCTCCCGATGATGTTCTTGGGGTCGTAGGCGGCTTGCCCGGTTGCCATATCCTAATCCCTTCAAACGTATGACTTGGCGACGAACGCCACGCGATCGTTGTCTGCGCCGCTGTAGCCGATAGGCCGGTTGGTCTGCGCGCCCAAGCGGTTCTGCGAGCCGATGGTGATGTGCATGGAGCCGCTGTTGCCGTCGACATCATCGACGTTGGTGCCGATCATCGTCAGGTCGACGGTGCTCCACCGCACCGCCATCTGCATCAGGATGCCGTTGGCCGACATGTTGATCACGCCGTTATGGCCGGACCCGTCGCGGTCCGTCGCGAAGGCGTAGCTGTCGACGTGGGTGCCGATATTCACCCCGGCCATCGTCGCCATCCAGCAGCCGTTGAAAGCATGATTGAAGGTGACGGCGACCGTGCCGGACGTGCCCGCAGGCGCGGCGTTGCCGATCCCGGCGAAGACGCCATGCGCCCCTTCTTCAAAGGTCTGGGTGAAGTTACTGACAGCCGCACCGGCGACCGTGATGCTCGAGGCGATCAGGCTGTCGCCATCGCCGTTGTAGGCGGCGACGAACAGGAAAATATCCCGCCCGCTGAAGGCCGGATCGAAATTCATCGTGGTCGAGAACGAACTGCCCTGCGTGCTGGTGGCCTTCGAGTCGACCAGCTTGAAGGCGCGCTTGCCGTAGAAGTGCGTGGGGATGATGCAGCTTAGGCCGGTGCGATCGGCCAGCCAGTTGGCGGCGGATGTCGACGCCGTCGAGACGACGATCGCGCCCGACGAAATGTCGAGTTCGTTGGCGATCTGCGCCGAGGACATGGCCCCTGAAGACTGCAGCGTCATGGGATCACCAGCGCCTCCAATCGCCTGATCTTGTTCTCGAGGTCGGCAATGCGCGCTTCCTGATAGTGGTAGGCGCTGGCGACATAGGCGAGCAGGCCGTTGTAGTTGAGCGACAGCTTGCCTTCCTCGTCCTCGAACACCAGTTCGGGAGCGCCCGCCTTGATGACTTCCTGCGCGATCATGCCGCTCTGCTTGCGGTCGCTGTCGGTCCACTGGAAGTGATAGCCGTGCAGCGCCAGCATGACCCGGTGCGCCACCACCGGGTCGATCGGGACAATCTCCCGCTTCAGCGTTTCGTCGGAGGTCGCGGTGACGGTCGCTCCGCTGATTGCGCCGGATGCGGTGAATGTAGTGACGCCGGTGATTGCGCCGTTGGCGTTGATGAAGACGGCACCAGCGTCGAGGCCACCGCTACTGACCTGCCCGGTCGCAGTGAGCGCGGTGACGGTGACGGTGCCGCTACTGTAGACCCTCAATTCTCCCGTAGCCGATCCGCTGCCATTGGGGCGCAGATAGACGTTGCCAGCGCCGGTCGTTCCATAGATGGCGGCGGTATCGCTCGAGATGCAGTAGCTGTCGAAGGTGAAGACATCAGACGTGGTAAGGGTGCCGGTGCTGATGCTGGCGCAGGAGAGCGCACCCGCGGAACTGATCGACGCCTTGACTGTACCGCTGACGAACTGGAAGCCGCCGCCGCTCACCATGTTTATGTTGCCGCTGGTGACGTTGAAGCCGTAAGTCGTGCCGTAGAGCGCGATGTGCTGGGTCAGGTCAGTCAAGCTCGAGCCGACATCCGACCCCATCGTTATGCCATTGGCGGCAAAGCTGCCGTTGGAGACTAACTGTGGGGTGGTAAGGACACCTGTCGAACTGATCGTGCAGCCGGTGTTGAGCGTCAGGGTGGCCAGCGAGCCGTTGTTGCGGGCCATGATGTTGGCCGGTCCCATCGCCAGATTTGCCCCGGTCAGCGCGCCAATGGCGAAGGCTGGCTGGGCGGTGTTGGCGGCAGGGGCCGTGGTGCTGCCGACGTGCAGGGTGGTGGTGAGATCGCAGTCGCCAGCAATATTGACGCCCAGATTGTCGAGCGTCAGCCGGGTGGACATGCCGCCAGCGACCATGTTCTGGATGATGCAGGTGGCGTCTTCCGATCCGTTGGTAACGTCGGTCGCGGTCCACTGCAGATTGCCGTACTCGACGGTGTTGTTGGCGCTGTCCCTGCCGCGCGCGATCACCCTCGCGACAACACCCGCAGCGGCGGGCGTCCACACCTTGTCCAGCATGAGATACGGGTAGGTATCGACCGTCGCGAAATTCGGTGCGGCGTTCGGCTGCGTGGAGAGGACAAGCGCGCCGTTCCAGCCGATCGTGCTGCCGTTGATATACATCGAGGACGCAGCCGCGCCGTTGTACGACTGGAACTCGTTGCTATCCATGATGATGCGGCCACCTGCATCGCCGCCGACTTGGAAGGCGTGGGTGGTCGAGTTGTAGGCGGCGTCATCAGCACTTGCAGTGGCGGTCAGTCTGAGCCGGGGCGTGGTCGTGGTGATCGCGGTGTTCGCGGGAGCAATCGGGTGGACTTGCAGGCCGGTGAGCAACGCGCCGTTGACCTGTGCGGACAGCCGCAATTCGCCATCCTCGCCAATGCCCACGGCATCCCCGACATCGATGATGTGCGCGGAGATATTGGCGTAGTCCGTGTTGCCAGCGGTCGGGGTCAGGACGTTCTTGCCCCGGAAGTTGATTGCCCCGATCGCATCGCCATCTTGCGCTGAAGGGCTATTGCGCTCGAGCCGCATGATGGGGCCAGCGGCGGCGCCGGGGTCCGTGCTGGTCACCTCGGTGACACCGTCGAAAATGTAGCTGCCGCCCGCGAAGGTGAGTTCGTTCGGGGTGTGGGTGACGGTCACGTCACCGGCGTTGAAGTCGATGACGCCAGCCGATGGCAGCTTGAGGTTCTTCTGGGTGATGATGGTGCCGTCATGCAGGACGCTGAACCTGTCGGAGCCGTTGACCTGCAACTGAAGCAGCATCGACTGCACCGAATAAGCCGACTGGCTGACGTTCATCTTGATGGCGGAATAGACCGTGGAGGCGTTGTTCCACAGCGCCGACATGGCATTGATATACATATTGGCCATGACTTACCTCTTCAGCCCGCGCCGTGAGAAATTGTAGGTCTGCGAATGGATCGTGTGCTGCCGGGAGGTCGCTGACGCATGGACCAGCGTGGCCGCGATATTCGGGCCGATGCCCTGCAGGTGATATTCAAGACGCGCTTCGACGGGTATCCAACTCAAGCTGAAAATGCCGCTATCCCACGACCCGATGCCTTGGTCCCACGACCCTATGGCGCCATCCCAGTTATCTTGCGTGATGCTGGTGATGAGGGTGGCCGCGCCAGCCTCGACCGGGACTGCCACCACCGCGCCGCCAAGCCCCCTGCCGTAATCGACATCAAAGGCCACGCCCAGCGAGATCGGGTCCGGCGTCGATAATTCGAAGGTCACCTTCATCCAGCGGGTATTCTGCGATGGCGATTTGGCGGAAGTGAACGGGAGCCGGATGTAGCTCTGGATCACGCCGCCATCGAACGACGTGCCCCGGTTCATCTCGTAGACGTAGCCGTCCCACGCGCCGACGAACAGCCGGTCGCCATCCCCGTTTTGGACTTCTCCAGCGCAGGCGCAAAACACCTTGGCCGGTATCTTGAACGGCATCGCCTCCGGGGTCTTGCGCCCGATGTAGAGGGTGATCCCGGTGGTCGCTCCCCGAAGCGGATCGTCGGGAAAGGCGGGGTCAGGCTCGTTCCAGAACAGCCGGTATTGATCCTTGGCCTTGATCTTCATCGAGGCAATCGGCGTGACTTTCGGGGTCTCGCGCTTCTGCCTGATCAGCGGCTCGATCGGCTGCGTCATGGTGCCCATGTGCCAGTCGCCAAATGCCGGTGTCGTCGGTAGGTTGCGGATGCCGCCATCATCGAGAAAGGTCGGCTCGTCCATCATCTGCACGGTGAACGGCTGCGCCCCGGAGGCGTCGGAGATCGGCTTTAGCTGCCATGTCGTGCTGTCGTCGCCGGTCAGGTACTCGATGCGGTTCTGGGCGAAGATCACCAGCGAGGTGTTCGCCGCCGCCAGCATTCCGGTGAGCGGCGTGCCAAAGGCGATCTCGCCCGCGCCGGTGGTGGTGATGTACTCGAGCGGCTCGCCCAGCGACGAATTGATGAGACTGCCGCTGGAGAAGCCAAGGAACAGGTGGTTTTTGTAGTGGGCAATGAAGGAGGGAGCGTCGAACAGCGCCGACATGCCAATGCCCGCACTCGCCCCCACCGGATCGCTGGCGATGTTGGGGTAGTTGCTGCCGTCGATCGGGAAGACGATGGGATGATCGCCAACGGTATAGTCAATCGGCGCCGATGGTATCCCCAGTACGGTTGCTGGCAGGACGCCCGCTGGCGGCGACAACAGGCCAACGTCAGCGGTAACGTCGCCGCTGGTGCCGCTGGTCGAACTGGTGACGCCGGTGAAAATCGGGGTCAGCACCGTGCCGGTCCACTCGTAGGCGCTGTCCACCGAGTTGGTGAAATACATCGAGGTGCGTGACGACGCGCCATAGAAGTTGTGGTTGGTGAAGTCGTACTGGCCACCCTGCTTCAGCGCGATTTGCTCGATGCTGACGAACTTGGCATCGGCGCCGCTCGAGGAGGTCAGCGTCTCACCGAAGACGAAGGTGCCGAAATACTCGGAGACGACGAGGTAGCCTTCCGCCGTATTGTTGGGGGCAACCGCCCAGTTGCCGGATCGCCGCACCATCCGGTCGATACGCGCGCGCGCCCCGGAGGTCATGCCGATGACCAGTTCGGCCTCTGCGAACGATATCGAGCCTAGATTGAAGGTCAGCTTCTTGCCAAGCACCGGCCTGACCCAGCCGCCGCTGGTGGATTTGAACATGCCAGCGGTGCCGTCGATCTGGTCGCGAAAGGCGTACAGCGCCCCGTCATAGACCCAAACACCACGCACCGGGCCGACGCCGGGCACTGGCGAGATGTTGCCGCGCCGCTCCTCGGTGATGTCCGGGGTGCTGCCATCCGATGGACTGAGTTGCCCGTCGTAGCGCTCATAGCCGCCGACACGGGTATAGCCGCTGACATCCGGCTCGTAGTTGAGCGAGGCGATCGCCTTGCCGGGTGGCATCGCGATCGGCGCCGTCACCAGATCGAGACCGCCAAGCATCATCGAGGTTGCGACTTCGATGCCCATCAGGCCAGCGGCGCTCCCCATGTGACTTTCGGAAGCTGCATCGCCTCGAGCATCGAGAAGTTGGGCAACATGCGCAGCCGGTAGATCGGAATGCGCGGGCCTTCGTCATAGCCCTCGAGGTAGGTCAGCGCCGCGTCCTTGATCAGCAGGTGGAAGTCCGCTGGCATTTCCGGCACGTCGTCATCGGCCATCAATAGCTGCGGGCTTTTCCGGTACTTGCCCCGGATCGTGTAGACGTTGTCGGGGATGGGCGAGAACAGCAGCCTGCCGTCGAGGCCAACGGTGTAGATGTGCGGCTTGCCGGGCGTCTGGGTGCCGCGTGCCTGCGTTTCGTAGAAGTTATCGACATCGAACCAGCGCAGCGGTCCCTCTTCCGCCACGCCGGTCGAGGTGAGGTAGCTGGACAGGCCAGCGTCGGCCCCGTCCTGCTTGAACCCCCACTGCGAAAAGCGGGTGATGGGTGTCATCGTCCGCTCGTCGGTGAAGGATGTCGCGGCATACTCGCGCTGCCCGGCAACCGTCTGGCCGACGAACCGGCTGTTCAGCCAGCGCCACATGCGGTGCGCGTTCTGGATGTCCACATAGGCCTCGCGGACGAAGTCCACGACCTGCTTCAGACGATCCACCTGCCCGACGACCGTCGTCGGCTTGACGCCTTGGATGGTGCCGGACTGCTGTGCCGTCATCTGGCAGAGTTCGAGGAATGTCACGCGGCCTCCTCGCGATCGTCGTCGTCTCGGTCGTCGTCGTCGCGTGCTGCCGCAGACGCCGCTGCCAAAGCCGCCGCCTCCAACTCTTCCGCCAGCTTCCTCTCGGCGGCGTTCAGCCGTGGCTCGATGTGATAGACGCTGACCGGGTATTCCGGCACCTTGCGATAGCCGGTGATCTTCGAGTCTTCATCGGTCTCGGCAATGTGGGCGACGGCGTTCTTCAGTACGTGATACCACTTGTATTCAACCCAGCAGGTGCGCGCCCGGGGGATCATCATTCTTGAGTCGTTGACGCCGACGAACACTGGCTCGTTGCCGCCCGGCTTTTCCTGCGGCTCGATCCTGATCTGGACCATGCGCTTGCCGGGCGTATGGCGCTCGCGCTTCGGCTCGACCCGCTTGATTTCAACTTCTTCCTTGCCGTCGTCGAAGTCGATGAAGTCGGTCGGAAACCCGGCCTGCGCCATCTTCGCCTTGATGCCGCCGACGCCCATGTTGGCGCGGACATCGAGGCCCATTGTTGCCGCGACCGCCTGCGCCAATGCGCTTGCATTGAGCATGTCGATCGGGATTTGTCGGATAGCCATAGTCAGACCTTTCGGAATTTGACCTCGAGCAGTTCGATGGCCGACAGGGTGAGGTCGTTGACCGTAATCGGCGTGCGGCAGGCGAGGCTGAATGCCTGCCCCTTGGCGTCATAGAAATCGAGGGTGCCGTAGCAGTCCTCGAGGATGATGTTGTTGATGCCGGGCGGTGCTGGAGACTGCGGCGGGATCGACGCGGTGCTGACCGACGCGGGGCTGAACCCCTGCTGCTCGATCGACAGGTCATAGAGTTGGGAGCCGAGCGCGGGAGGATCACTCGGCTCCCCCTGTCCTACGTCGGCCCCGGCAGGCACGACTGCTGCGGGTTCCATTGTCGGAGCAGGTTCACGGGCAGCTTCCTCGCGGGGTTCCTCGCGGGTTTCCTTGATCTTCTGGGCTTGCGTGGTCGGCGTGGTTTTCTTGGCCATGAGAAGGCGTCCCGGTTGGAGGGAATGCCGGGCGAGTTACCCCGCCCGGTCATCGATCAGGTGTTCTCGCGCAGCGCGGTGAAGCGGCACGGGATACCGGCAGGGGCGACTGTGCCGCCGACCGTGAAGCCCTTGCTGGCGCCTGCCGTGGTGCCCTCGTAGCGGGTGATCGCCGCCGCGCCTGTCACCACCGCCGTGCCAGCGGCGCTGGTGGTGGTGGGCTGGTTGGCCGGGATGGTGGCATCGCCACCGGCGGCGCTGGTGACCACGCCGGAAGACAGGTTGGTGACGACGATGTCTTCGCCAGCCGCCGTGAACGTCCCGGTGATCGAGTTCTCGTCAAGGACGAGCACGCCTGCGGCAGTGCCTGCGGACCATGTCGCGGCAGATGTCAGCACTTCCCTGACGATCGCGGTGGCGCGCGAGGTCATGCCCCGGACGATCGCGCCGGGGAGGATGACAACCGTGCCACCGCCGGTGAACGCCATTACGGGAGCAAGCCACGCTTCGGTGATGGCCAGCGTGCCGCTGCCCTGCGCGACCCTGACCCAAGTTGGGACGTAGCCGAGTTCGACGTTGATGGCAGCGCCGGTGCCCATGAATGCGCCTGTGCGTATTGCGGGTTTCATGATGATGATCCTAGAGGTTTGGGCCGGTCACTTGATGAACCCGGCCCGGAGGGGTTGAGGTCGATCAGAGTGCGGTGACGGCCACTTCCAGCCGCGACATCCAAGCCTGATTGAGGATCAGGGCGGCGTGCCACGTTTTCCAGCCGACATAGCCGCGCTGGCCGAGCGGGTCATCCTTGGTCTTCTGGCCAACCGGGATGACGGTCGGAGAGACCGATCCCTGATCGCGCAGGGCGACCATGCCCCATGCGTCCTGACCGAAGTAGACGATCGGATAGACATCGGCGTTGACGCCACTGGTCGAGACCATAGTGCCCTTGGCGCCACCGGCGTCGAGGAACGGATTGAGGTCTGGCGACAGGATGTAGCGAACGTCTTCCACCGAGCCGATTTCAAATTCGGAAATCGGCGACCGGGTGCCGTAAGAGGCCACCGTCGAGAAGCCCGGCATGTTGCGGATATCGGCCTCGACATCGGTGTGCGCCACCGCGACATAGGCCGCTTCAACCGCCCGCGTGGCATAGTCGCTGGAGGGCGACAGCGAGCGGGTGATCTTCTGGGCCTTCAGCGCCTTGAGGCTGCGGAGAACCGCGCGCTGCTTCTGCAGGGTGATCGGGGTATTCACGTCGGTGCGCAGGGTGCCGTTGGCGTAGTAGACCTGCGTTCCGGCGCGGATGATGCCGTAGTTGAGCGCCTCGATGGTGCGCCCGATGTTCTCACCGGCCTGCACCGTTGCATCGTTTAGCACAGGGTCTTCATGCAAATCTTCGATTTTGTCAGTAATAACCACGACTTGGCCGTACTGACGCAAGGTTGCCGAGACATCTTCGTAAGCAAACTGCGTCTCGGTCGGAGTAACGCCTTCAGTCAACGGGATAGTCTGGGCGGAGAAGATCTTCGGGCGCCGGAACTTTATTGTGTCCGACTTGTTTTTCGGCATGGCTTTAGTTAACCCGAGCTTTTCGAGCACCATGACGGGTTTTGCATGTTTGAGCATTTGACGTTCGGCATAGATCGCTGTGCGCTGTGAAATGCCGCCGTCGTTATAGGCAGTGATGGTCATTAGAGCGGTCCCTTCGAAGACCGCTCAATCCCTCATGCTTTGCGATACTTCTGCTCGTCCGGGTCTATTGCCGCCCACGCTTTCCAGATTTGCTCTGGATCACCATTTTCAGGAATGCCGCTTACAGTGGGTCGAGACCCGGCTGTGTGGGGTGATGCCGATCCGGCGAGTTGTGCCGCGCGCCGTGGATTGAGCCTTTGTTGCTGTGCAGGCTGCGCCCCATTCGGGGCTGCAGTCCCGGGTTCTTTGTTCGACGCAACGAAAGACTTGAAAGCATCCAGCGTCTCGATCGCACTGTAGGGATCGATGATCGCCTCCTGATTGGTTACAAACGACTTACGGAGCGCTAGGGGCTGATCGACTATCCATGCGCCGAATGCAGGCCCGTACTCTTTCAGGTATGCCTCCCAACCCGGATGGCGCTCTTCAAGCATCTGCTCGTTGGCCATCAGGTCTTGGTCCATCTCGGCATCAGCGGCCTGTTGGCGGCTTTGCTCGATGGTCTCAAACCGTGAAATCTTTTCCTCGATGCGAGCGTGCTTCTTCTGAAGAGGCTCTGCGATCTCGGGATAGTCAGCGGCTAACGCCTCGAGAGGGTCGGCGGCTTCTTCCTCTTTTGGAGCGGCAGGCTTTTGCGCAGCAGCCTCGTTCCGCTCCTTGAGCCTGCGCGTGTAAGCAACAATCCGGCCTTCGATCGACTTGCGGGCGTGCTCGTTTGGCGCTGACTCGAGAGCCTTTACCTGTGCATCGTGCGCGGCGCGAAGATCGGGCGGCGCATTGGCCCAGATGTCTGGCTCTTGTCGCTGATCAGTGGCGGCTACCTCGGCAGCGGCTTGGTCGGCAAAGTCATCATTATCCTTTTCGGGCTTCTCTGCAAACTGCGCCTTTTCGTCCGCGTCTTCCTTGGCGAATTCAGCCCACAGTTCTTCGGCGGTAGGCTCTACCGCTTGCTTTACGTCGGCCATGACAATCTCCCTGTCATTCAAATCCCGCTGCGATCCTTGGGACGCAGTTCGGATGGTCTACTGGTGATGGGGGTGACGGCGGCTGGCTGGACCAGCGTCAGTATCTCGCGCATCGCGGAAATCCTGCCGCGCAGGAACTGGCTTTCGCCAAGGCTCTGGTCGTTGGTCTCCAGCCGGGTGCGGCTCGCCTCGATGACCTCGTTGGCCTTGGCCGCGACGGCGCGCCACGTGTCGGTATAGGGGTCCGCGTTCATGCCACCATCTTCTGCTTCGGCTTGGGCTTCGAGCCGCCGGTGACGTAGCCGCCCGATCCGCCCGGCACCTCGCCTCTGGCCCGGGCTTCCGCCGCGTTGCGCTGCTCGACCGCCACCTCGGATGCGAAAATCCGCTCCTTGGTCTGCTGATCCATCTCCTTGCCAGCCAGCATCGCCTCGATTTCCTGCACGCTCATATTAAGCTTGGCGACGGTCATCATCATCTGCGCGTCGTAGTTCAGCTTGGCGATCCGCTCTTGGCTGGCGTTCTGCTGGTTCTTCGCAGCCACCTCGAGTTCCATCTTGCGCTGCTCGAGGTCGAGCATCTTCTGTTGCTGATCGGCGGCGGCGGCAGCGGCCTGTGCCTCGGCGCTGTTGGCGGCGGCTGCAGCCATCACCGCATCGATCTCCTCGTCGGTCAGCATCACCTCGTCGGTCGGGATCATGTGGGCTTGGAAAATCTTCTTTAAGAGTTCGCGGTTGCGCAGCATCGGCCCGTAGATCGGGTGCCCGCCAAGCTGGGTGGCGATGACCATCAGGTTCTGCGCCTGCAGTTCGCGCATAAGCAGCACGCTCGAGCCGCGCGCATCGACCTGATAGTCGCCCTTGATCTCCTCCTTTTCGGAGAACTGCATGTTCCAGTCGTAGGCCCGGCGGATATCGGGCACCGTCACGTCGTCATCGAACGTCTTGACGTAGCTGCGGAACACCGTGTTGGCGGAATTGTGCATGATGGCGGTGCCGAGCGCCGTGTTCATGGCGTTCTGGGTGCCGACTTCCCCGGTCTGCCCCTGAATGATCTGCGGCACCGCGCTCATGTTGTCGATGAAGCGCTCGCATAGCGTGATGATGTTGGCGAGTTCGACCTGATGGGTCTCGATGTGGAATAGCTGGAACGGCGGGTTTTCCTTCTGGATGCCGTTCTTGGCGCGCCAGACTTTTCGCGGCTTCAGCGTGTAGTTGCCGTCTTCCGGCTCGATGTTCTGCATGTCGATGACGATCTGCGGGCCGCTCGAGATGCCGCCATTGTCCATCATGGCGCGGAAGGCGCCGTTGATCCCGGCCTGCGGGTCGCGGATGATCGACGGCATTCCGTAGCCGAAGATCGACGCCTCGTCCTTGGCGAGGCAGTAGACGGAATAGATGCACTCGCCGCTGTCGTATGGGTACAGCGCGAATTTCAAGACCTCGCCTTGGCAGAACCAGATGCAGGCATTGATCGACACCAGCGGATCGACTTCCCCAACCTGCTGCATCGCCTGCCCGGCAATGCCGCTCACCGTCGCGTCTTCGCTCTGCATGAAGTGCAGCGCCAAGTCCTGCATGTCTTGGCTCTCGAGCGGGCCGTAATATTCCCAGACGTGGTAGAGGTCGCCGGTGACCTGTTGGGTGGCGGCGCGGATGTTGCGAAGCTGCGCCAGATAGGAGGGCGCCGTGGTCGATGGCGCCAGTCGCAGCAACCGGCGGATGGCGTCCTTGTCAAACCCCTGCAGTTGCGCCAGTTGGCGCAGCCGCTGCTTGTTCATCAGGTGGCGCTCGTAGACGCCATTGCTGTCCTCGATCCGGGTGGCGTCCATGTCCGGGAAAAAGCCCCAGATATCCACCGATCGGTAGGCCGGGCGATCGCCATCCGAGATGTCCAGCTTGTGCTCGCCGCTCTCGGCGTCGGTCTTCCAGCCGCGCCGCACCTTGTCGCCGGTGACCGGACCCTTGGTGACGCCGGTGCCCAGCTTGCAGGCGCAGTCGATCTGGTCGCGCTTGATCGTCTGATACCGGCATTCGGTTAGCTGGTCATCGATCTCGGCTTCCATCAGGTCGGCCCGCTTGCGGGCTTCCTCGAGCCGCGCCGCCAGCATTCCCGCCGCCTGCTTGGCCTCGTCGGCTTCCGCCGTCTTGGCTTCCGCCACCTGCTGCAACTGACCGGCCTGCTGTTCGGCCTCCACCGTCTCCGGGGGCGGCTCTTCTCCGGGCGGGGCTTCCGGCGGCAGGGCTTCGGCTGCGGCTGCGGCCTGCCCCTGCGCGGCCAGCGCTTCTTCCTGCTTCTGCCTCGCCCTCTGTGCCGCCGCCTCGGCATTGTCCGACAGCGTCGGCACCGGCGTCGGATTTATGCCCCAGTTCTTGTCGTCGGTCGGAAACAGCAAGTCCTTCAGGCGCGCCGCCAGCGCGTCGGTCTTGGGCCGGGTGTAGTTGATGAACAGTTGCGACCGATCCGTGTCGTACAGGTTCTGCGCCGTCGCCGAGTCATAGCGGCCATGATACTGCTCGAGGTCTTCGATCCACCGCGTCTCGAGGCTGGTCCGCTTGGCAATCCGGCTGGTGGTCTCGGCTTCGTGCCTGCCGACGATCTCCCGCATTTTCTCGCGTGACGGCGGTTTCGGCTGCGGCGAGGCCATTTCGGGTAGCTGGTTCTGCGCCGGTGGCGTCATCGTCATCATGTCGGCCATCAGTACCCAGCCCTCACATCAGCATTGATCAAGCCGGTGCCGGTGGTCTTGGCGCCGAGCGGCGGCATCGTGGCAATCCGGTTCCAAGTCCGCCACAGGTAGCGCATACAGTCCATCAGGTGGTCGTTGGCCTTGATCACCTTGCCCTTTTCGTCACGCTGGTAAACCCGGTATTCAGCCTTGAACGACTGCAGCGTCGAGAAAATCTTGATCTGCCCGAGCGCCAAGGCCTGCCAGCAGGCGATCAGCCCGGCCTCGACCTCGTTGTTGGCGTCGATCAGGTGCAGCCCGAGCGAGCGGTATTCTTCCTTTAGCTGCTTGCCATCGCGCTGGTTGGAGCCGTCCGCCGCCGGGTCGATGCAGCCCCTGATCCAGTCGCCCCGGGCCTTGATGGCGGAAGCGTGGACGATCGGCAGTTGCTGGCCTTTGTAGTGCTCGCTGTACAGGTACATCGTGCCATCGACCGGGTTTTGCGCGGCCCACAGGCAGGCGGTGCGGTTCCAGCCGACATCCAGCGCATAGCCCTTTTTCCATCCCCACGGGATGACGAACGGCTTGACCTCGATGTCGCTGATCGGGATCGGGTAGATGACGCCGGATCCCATCGACGGCTCGCCCTTGGAGCGCGCATCACGCAGGAACGGCGGCGTCGAGTCGAGCAGTTCCTGCTTGGTCGTCTCGTCCAAGTGCGGAACGTCGTCCCACCCGGCCTGTACGATGTAGCGTGAGTTGCCGACTTCAGGCATCGTCAGAGATACCCCGCCGCCCATGCGATGATGAGGGCGACCACGATCCACATCAGGATGGCGATCGGCAGGCCATTGCCCAGACCGCGAGGAAGCCCGTCCATCAGTTCACCAGCCTCGGCACATGACCGCCGCCGCCGACCATGTCGAGCAGCACCAATATGCACAAAATGCATATCACCACGACGCCAGCCACCTTCAGCATCCGCTGCGGCGGCTCCGGGATGAACTGATCGACCACATAGACGAACAGGTAGTAGAGTATCCCGATTACCAGTAAGTATATGATTAGATTGATAACTGAGTTGATCATCGTACTATCCTTCAGCCTTTCCGGTAAAGGTGCACGGTATAATCGGCGGCGAAGGTGTCGGTCAGCACGCCAGCGCCGCTCACCGTCACCGTGCGGCTTTCGTCAATCACCGTGAGGGTCTGGCCCGCCCATGACGGGATGGTGAATGTCCCGGTCGTTGATCCCGGTCGGATGCCCATCGCAAACAGGTACTCGTAGCTGGCGTCGGCGCGGGTGGTGTAGAGCAGCGGCACGCCATAGGTGCCGCCATATGGACCCTGCGTGACATTCGATGAAGTTGCGGCGGTGACCAAGTTGGTGTTGGGCGAGAGTAGCGCGTCGGCCAGTGAGTTGATGCGGATGATCAGCGCCGTCATCATCGCCTTCATTGGCGGATTGTGCAGCATGTGCGCGAAGTCGCGGGCGACGGCGTAGTTGCCGAAGCGGTGGTCGAACAGGCAGATGCCTTGGACGCCCTCGATCAGGCAGGACCATATGGCCTTGCGCACGTCCTCCGGATACGGCCTGTCGGCGTTCTCGCTGGTCGTCTCCACCACCACCCAGATGGGCGTGCGGCCTTCGTTGAGGTTGCGCAGTCGGCGCACCCACAGATGGTAGGTCCACACGCCCCAGCGATTAGCATCGTCGCCACTAGGCGCTAGGGTGTAGAAGTCGCCGTACAGGATGTCCGGCAGTGCCGCGAAGCCCCGCCAATCCCGGTTGGCGTCGTCCATGTTGGAGCCTTGCGGCTGGTGCCAGAACGTCTGGTTGATGCCGACGACGCGCCCCATGCCGATCAGCAGCGGGCGGGTCGAGTCGATCGCCCGGATTTCGTTGCACCATGTGCGGATCGTGTTCGGCGGCGAGTACGGCGCGAACTGGTCAGGCTCGTCAATGATCTGGTAGCCGCGCACCAGAGCGGCATAGGCCGGGTTTTCCTGAACGGCGCGAAGCCCGAGTTTCTCCGGGTCGTCAAAGAACGAGACGAACGGATAGTGGTCAAGCCCTGCCGCGATGACGGCTGGCACGTACTCCTCTGTCCCGTATCCGGCGACGAGGGTGTTGATGCCCATCTCCGCATATTCCTGAAGGTAAGGCGGGTCAGCGAAGAAGACGCTGATGTGGAATTTGTGGTTGGGTTTACCGTTGACCCACTGATCGTAGTAGCTGTTGAGCGGGTCGGGCACGAACACCGGATCGTCCGCCTCCCATTCGACAATCGGGTCGATGTAGTAATTGGCCGGGACATGCTGGTCGGGGATTTGCTGGGCAGTTCCCAATCGATAGACCGATCCGCCTGTCTTTTCCGTTCCGGCGACGGCATACGAGTTGACCACCAGCGGCCAGACGACATCGCTCCACCAGAAGAACACGTAGTCCGACATGGCGTAGTCGGAGGTCGGTGAGTAGTACGAGCAGAAGTATTTGGTCTCGGCCTCCATATCGATGGGCGTGGGGAATATGACCTCACGCCAGCCGCCACTATCGGCAACCCAAGTGACGGTGGTGCTTCCAAGTTCGCGCGCCGCCCCGCCGGTCCCCCCCTTGTCCCACAATCGCACCGGAATACTCCCGGCCAGATTGGGTGCCTTGTAGATTTTGCAGCCGACGAACCGCACCGGGATGAGCGACCGGAACTCCAAGCCGAGGGTGAGCGCTCCAGCCGGATCGGTCTGGAACGATGGGCCAGCCACGTTGGTATTGGTGACGGCGCCCCACGCTATGCGGGTGTCGAACAGTGCCCGGCGGATGGTGTGGATCGCCGTCGCGCCGCCGATCGGGAAGGTGGCGGCTGGCGCCGTGGAGACCAAGCCGGACGCATCCGTCGCCGTCCCGGTGGCGTGGACCTCCGACGCAAGACCGCCACGCACCGTCGTGACAGCATCGGCAATGCCGACATTATCGCTGGCGCCCGGGCCGACGACGCCGGTTCCGTCGTCAACCAGCACATCGGCGCCGTACCAAGTGTCATTGTTGTTGAACTGCGGTGCCAGACCGGCAACCCCCACGACAAAAGAGCCGTTGCCGGATGGGGTCTCGGAATTTCCCGCCGCGTAGAGCGAAGGCGTATCGACCGAGACCTTGGCGCCGGGGACGGAAAAGTGATTGGCCTTGGCGCCGTAGCCGCCAGTCGGAAGATAGATTTGCGTCCAGTAGTAACGCCCGGCAATCAGGCTGACGGGGGCCGAGAAAAACACCGTGTTCCATTGGCCCGCAGCAAACCCGGTAAAGTCCGCCGTCGCCAATATGCTGTCCGGGGTGGTGCCGGTGCCGATCCACAGATAGGCTTTCGGGCCGGTCGCCGGGACCGTGGTGCCTGCCGGTATCCAGATGCGGATGCCCTGCACTCGCCAGCCGGTGACGCCAAGCACGTAGAAGCACGTCGAGACTGAAATCTGCGTACTATCACCGCCAGCAACGATCCCGGCAGGCGTTCCAGTCCCGAAGATCGTGAAGGTCGCCATTTAGCCACCCATCAGATCGTGCGTCCAAGTGACGGTCAGCGTTTCGCCCGCCCCCTTGCTGCCAATCCCGGTGAGGAGAGAGCGAGAAATCGTTGCTGCCGCCGCGCTGGTCGCATCGGTCAGCGCCGCATTGACGATGACCGCTTCGGTGATGGGTATCGCGCTGGTCGCCTTGCCAGCGGCAAAGGTGCAAACGTAGGTGATGCGCCGCGCCGATCCTGACAGGGCGGAACTCGGGGTCGCATCGAATGCCTGATGGCTGTTGGCCAGATAGGTCGTCAGCGCTGCCCCGGCGCCACTCTTGGAAGCCGACGTGCTGCCGGTTCCCAGCTTCATCCCGGTGGGCGCAGCGGGTGGGCTGGCGATCGCCGCCCCGCGCTCGGCATAAACCTGATCGCCTATCTGGGTGACGAGGTTCGGGCTGCGACCACTTCGCAACACCACGCCATCCCGGGAGATTTCCCATTCGACATTCCCGCGCAAGGTCATGGCGTCCATGTGATCTCCTTAAATCCTCAACACCCAGACGGACGGATCGGATGTGGCCGTCAACGAACCGGCATCGACGCCGAGATGGTAGGCGATGGTCTGCGTGTCGATCTCACGCGCATTGACCCGGATGATCGCTGGGCCATCGGTGGGGATCGGCAGCGGCCAGCACCGGATCGCCAGATCGGCGGGTGCGG
>Ga0173478_10000030_pt1 | contig 19307 bp, 17 predicted proteins | sample NitcycUS014104B1_FD_122623 | JGI IMG/M metagenome (GOLD analysis project Ga0173478, IMG submission 122623) | Soil microbial communities from Arlington Agricultural Research Station in Wisconsin, USA - Nitrogen cycling UWRJ-S014-104B-1 (version... | ecosystem: Environmental > Terrestrial > Soil... | reverse complement strand
CGGCCTGGAGAACCTCTTCTGGGCAGTAGCCTACGGCGTCACACCAGGCGGAGAAGACGTCTCGAATGACGGCAGCTTCCGCCGGGCTGAAGTCCGAGTCAATGCTGTAGTTCTCCGGGGGCGTTTGCGAGCAGCCGAAAAGGACCAGGGCAAGGGCAAAGCGCTTCATGGTTCAGACCTCCACAATCTTCAGTATGCGACCGTTAGAGCCTACCAGCTGCCCGAACCGGCGCCCGTTCTTGAGGCAGAGGCCGCGGAGCGTGGCGACGAGCTCGGGGAGCAGCCGGGCGATGTTGTTGGTTTCAGTCTCGGACAAGTGCATCGTGACTAGCATACCTATCTTGAACGGGCAGCACCAGGAAAACTGAAGTACCAATGTCTGAAATTATCGAGTTTCCGTTTGACTCCGGGGCCTATGAGGCGGCCGACCGTAAGTGGCTGCCCAACGAAGTCTTGGCCGTGGCTGAGAACGTGCGCCTAGACCGCGACGGACGCCTCACGGTGCGCCCTGGTGCCACCGCCCTGAGTTCCGCCACGATGAGCGTCAACGCCCTAGTGCCGTTCGACCTGGCCAACTACAGAGGCGCCCTGGTGGCGCTAGGGGGCCAGCAGACCGCGGCCGCTGCATCGACCGACCTGTTCGAGTGGCTGCCCCGCGCGTCCAAGTGGCGGGCCACGTCCGGCAACGACGCCAGCGGTGCGACCAGCCGGCGACTGCCGACGCTAACGGACCTGCGCGAGGTCGGGGCTATCCCGGACCAGGGCGACTCCGTCCGGCACATCTCGCTCGCGTACGGCGCCGGCTACATCTGCGCGGTCATCGGTAGGGCGACGGAGAGCACGGTACACGTGTTCGACCCAGCCACCAACCAGACGCTCCTGTTTGAGGACGTGGCGATGCGCCTTGCGCGCGTCTGCTTCGCGGGCTCGGACTTCTGGGTCACGGGCGTGGACGGCGACGAAGACATAGTCGGGGTGAACTTTGACCCGCTGACCGACGAGACCTTGTCCAGCGTCTCAACCCTGCTCTCCAATGCCACCGTCGTGGACGACCTGGCCGTCTCGACCTTCGGCACCGGCTGGGCTGTGGCCTGGTGCACGGCGTCGAGCGCCCTGGTCCGCACCTATTCCAGCTCCGGCGCCTCTGTGGCCAACTGGACGGGCCTCGCGGCAGAGGCGGACAGCGTGGCGCTGGTTGGCAATGCCGCCGGCACCCTCATCACCCTGGTCTATCAGAACGCCTCGCGAGAGTACTTCGCAACCACGTTCAATGCCGCGGGCGCGGTCCAGAGCGGGCCGACTGACATCTTCACGGGCGCAGGCGGCAGCGGTGTCCGGCTCGGTGCCTGCCTCTCCGGCAACCAGGTGTTCGTTACGGGCGTCAACGAGCTTAACAAGCACGGGCTGCTTATTCCGTTCGCACAGGCCGGCCATGGCCTTGGCACCCTGGTCACCTACCACGACGCGCGACCACACATGGCGCCTATTGCCGTTGGCTCAGAGGAGTTCAGCGGCTGGGTGGACCTGACGGCGTCAGACTTCGAGCTCGGCACATTCCACGTGGTTGGCAACCGACAACTGCCGCAGTGCTTTCTTGCCCCGCAGCAGATTGACACCCAAACCACCAGCGCCAACGTGGTGAGTAACGGGGCGACGGATGGCACCAAGCTGTACCTGGCCTTCGTCCAGTTGGCCGAAAACACTGGGCTGTCAGGCCAGAGCCTGCGCGCCACTATCATCGAGTCGTCCACCGTCGCCACGGAGCGGCGCCAAATGGCGGAGGTGGCAGGCGAGCTGCTCATCTCCGGAGGTCTGCCGCTCACGTACGACGGCCGTACCATGGCGGAGATTGGCTTCGCAGAGTGCCCCATTGTCACCTTCTCCAGCGAGAACACGACGGGCGCCCTGACCCAGGCCACGACCTACCAGGTCAAGGCTGTGTGGAAATGCTACAACGGCAAGAACCTGGTGGCCCGGAGCCAGCCCAGTCCGCCAGCGGCTCGGCTCCTCACTAGCACGAATGATGCCATCGTGTGGGCAGTCACCACGCCCCACAGTCTGCGCCGCCATGCCGCCTTCAGGGACCAGAACCTGACGGTCGTGGTAGAGCTCTACCGGACCATCGGCGACGGTGGCAACTTCCAGCTCGACGCCGTCGCGGTCATTGACCCGTTGGACGACAGCGCGGAACTGGTGACCATCACCAGCACCCAGTCCGACAGCTCTCTTTCGGACAACCAGGTGCTCTACTCTGACGAGTCCGGGCTTGAGGTCAGCTCACCGGACCCGTGCCGCTACATATGGCCAGCCCGCGACCGCGCCTTCACAGGAGGCCTGCCTGCTGACGACACCTGGTTCTACTCGGACCTGACCATCCCCGGGCGGCAGGTAGCCTTCCCCTTCTCGTCCAAACTGTCCTACATTCGCCGGCACAACCAGCCCATCACGGCTGTGGGCGCGTTCGAGGCCGTTGGCGTGGTCTGGTCCAAGGACGAGATTGCACAGGTACCGGGGCGCGGCCCGGAGCGCAGCGGCACGGGTGAGTTCGACAGCATGCTGGCCGTCCCGACGCCCGGCGGCTGCATCGACTGGCGCTCGCTGGTTAGCACCCCGGTCGGCTTCTTCTTCCAGATGGCACCGGACAAGCTCATGCTCTTGGGCCGAAGCCAGCAGGGCTCCGCCGCTGGAGAGGTGACCTGGATTGGGCAGCCCGTCCGAGACACCCTGACCCTCTTCCCGGTCATTACGGCGGCAGTCCACATCCGCAGCCAGATGGCAGTGGCCTTCAGCTGCAACGCTACGGACGGCCTCTCGGGCCGCATCCTGACGTTCGACCTGCGCCGGCAGCAGTGGTTCGTGGACAACGTCGGCGGGCCTGTGTCCGCTCTGGCGGAGCTCGACGGGCGTCTCGTGTGGCTATCTGGTGGGACGGTCTACCAGCAGGACCTGTCCCCCGGCTCTGGTACGTTCGTGTCCCACACCATCCAGACAGGCTTCGTTCGCGTCACCAAGAACCTTGGTTGGGGCCACATTTACCGGGTCGGCCTGCTAGGGACGGCCTTGGGCGCCTGCTCTGTGGAATGTTTCATCGACTACGACGACGGCCAGGGCCTCCGGTCGCTGGGCACGGAAGTGTTCGCTGGCACGGAGGGCACGTTCGAGCGCCTATGGTCCCTGTCCATCCACAAGACGTCCAGATTCTCCCTGCGCTGGGTCGTCACCCACTCCGCCCCGACCGCGGCTCTCCGGCTGAATGCCTGGGCTGCCGAGGTTGAAGGCTCTAAAAACCTGGTCCGTGTTGGTTCTACTGGACACGTGGCCTGATTCTTGCTACACTAAGGATAACCAATGGCTCAAGCTAACCAAGCGGACTTCTTCGGCACGGGTGCAGACCTGTCCGGCGGCACGGGAGTCCAGCGACCTGCCCGTACTCCGGAGCAGATTGCAGAGGAGGAACGCAAGCGCATCTACGCCAACTACGTCCGAGGGCTCGATGCCAACGGGGCGCCTCTCCCGGCCTACGGCACGCCCAAGAGTGCGGGCGGCACGGCCAATGGGTTCCAAGTGCAGAGCGGCACTGGCGTGAGCTCGACCCGCTTCCGGCCTGGTGCGGGCGGCGTCCAGATGCCAGGCACGAACGCCAGCCCCTCGAACGGGCCGGCCGTGCAGGGTGACTTCAACCACAACGGCGCCTTTCAGCCCGGCCTCACGCCAGCTGGCGCTGCCGGGTCGGCAGTGGCCGATGACCAGGCCGTGGCGCGCGGGCTGGCGGACGAGGTCCTTGGGTCGCAGCCGACCGTTGACCCGAACAACAAACTGACCCAGGCCAACATTGACCGGCTAACCCCTGTGGTTGACCCGAGTCTCGGGCGCAACGCAGAGATTGACCGAGCATTCGCCATGTCCGAGGACCTGGTGAACCGCATCATGGGTGCCCCGAGCCAGACGGCAGCCATTGCGGACCGGTCCCTGTCCCAGCAGCTGGCCATTGGCCGGTCCAGCCCTGGAGGCATTGGCGCTGTCCAGGCCGGCGTCAAGGGCGCCTTGGGCGCGGCGCCTCAGCTCCAGGCACAGGCGAACCAGGCCAGCATCCAAGAGCAGCAGGCGCGGGCTGGTGCGGCCACGGGTGCGGCCCAGATTTACGCGGGCGTGGCTGCTGGCACAGCCGACCGAGACGTCCGAATCGCAGAGGCCAACCAGGGCGCGGCGGTGAGCGTCATTCAGAACCTGACGGCCCTTACCGGCATGGACTATCAGTTCGACACGGCCAAGATGCAGAGCGTAGGCCAGCTGACCAGAGACTTCTTCCAGAACGCACAGGCGTTCGCCGGCATGGACGTACAGAAGCAGATTGCCCAGTGGAACGACATGACGGCCAGGTACGGAATTGACCAGAACTTCAAGGCCGCCATGGAGGGTATCGCAGCGTCCGAGAACATCGGGCCGCTTGACGCAATGAAGCTGGTTCTTGGTGGCGCAGCGGCCGCTGGAGGCTTCGCAGCAGCATGAGCACCCGTCAACCTAACCCCAACGACCCGAGCCTGGTGGACGTCTATGACGACGCTGGGAACTACCTGACGACCCTGCCCGCTGACACGAGCGCCGTGGAGCAGGTCGCGGACCCAATGACCGGCATGGTTACGCCTCCGGTCGACTCTGCCGGGGCGACCGACATCTCGGCCCCTATCAAGGCTGTAGGCCAAGGCTTCGCAGCGGCGGCCGGCGACCCTGAGCGCCAAGGCTCCACCACAATCGAGGCTCGCATGGGCGAGCGCGGTCTAGACCCGGAGGCCGAGGCCGCCATGCCTGCTCCTGGTGAGGCTGATGAGTTCATCATGGAGCCAGGCTCGGCGGACAATGCCCCGGCCATGTTCCCAGGGACCGAGGGTGGCTGGATGGAGACCCAGCGCCAGAGCTCCGGCATGAACCCTGCGGCCGTCAGCCGCTATGGCCGGGAAATTGACGGCCTGGCCGAGCAGGAGCGCGGGGCAGCTCTGGACGAGGCGCTGGCGCGCGAGATTCAGCTGGAGGAGGACGAGAAGCGCCAGCTGGAGCTGGAACGCGAGGTCAAAGACGCGCAGGCCAAGCAGGCGCTGGAGCAAAAGCAAATCTTTGCTCGCCGCGCCAAGGTCGAGCAGAAAATCGCTGACGTGTCCAACCAGGAGCCGGACCGGCACCGAGCCTTCCCAACGGGCTTTGGCGCCGTCGCCACGTTCATCGGGGCGGTCGCTGGTGGCATGCTCCAGGGCCTGAATGGCGGCGGCTCTAACCCTACGCTGGACGCCCTGATGCACCGTCTGGATGAGGACGTGCGCCAGCAGCGTCTGACCCAGTCCGAGCAGCTCAAAGACCTGACCCGACAGTTGGGCAGTATCGACGCGGCAGAGGACATGCTACGGGCCAAGCAGAAGGAAATCGTCCTGAAAGAAACGGAGGCCCGACTCCTTGGTTCGCAGAACAAGGTCGCCCCGGCCCAGATTGACGCCTTCCGCAAGCGCATGAACGCGGAGATTTCGAGGCACCGCATCGACGCTCTGACCAAGCTGGAGCGGGACATGACCATTGCCGAGGCCAACGCGCCCGGCTCCGCCCCCACGCCCGTGGACGCGGAGAGCTACCGGGCCCGGTCGCTGCAGCAGTACGCGGTCGAGAACGGCGTCCCGCCCAAGGAGGCGCACAAGGCCTGGACGGCCTATAACAAGGACTTCAAGGAGCGCGCCACGCTCCGGGCTGGTCTGGACACGGCCGACCGCCTGATTGCCGCGTACGAGCAGTCCGGTGACGTGGCGGGTCTCGGGCCCTTGGCCAAGTTCATCCCGTCCAGCGTCAACACGCAAGATGCCAAGGCCGTTCGCCAGGTCCTCGGGTCTGTGACGGCGCAGTACCTGAAGGCCATCTCCGGTGCGGCTGTGACCGAGCAGGAATATGCCCGGACCATCGAGAATCTCCAGGGCTCTGGTGACTATGACTCGGTCAAGCGTGGGCTCGGTATCCTGAAGCAGAGCGTGTCCAGCGCCGATGAGGAGTCCCAGGTCGAAAACCCCATGTTCTTCCGCCTCCGCCGAGAGCTCAAGGACATGAACCGGGGCGCAGGTCTTCGGGGTAATGCCGGCCGTTCGGAGCAGGACGCGGCGGCGGGTTCGCCCGTGGTCATTCCGCGCACCAGCAGAATCGCCTACGAACACAAGAACCCCGGGAACCTGACCTACGCCGGCCAGGCCGGGGCGACCCGGGGCGAGCCCAAGAGGGGCGGAGGCTATTGGGCCAAGTTCGAGGACGAAGGCGCTGGCATGCGAGCGCTGGCTCGGCAGGTGCAGATTGACCAGGGCCGGGGGCTGAACGTCCGCCAGTTCGTGGAGAAGTACGCCCCGGCCCATGAGAACAACGTGGACAACTACCTGGCCAAGATGCAGCGCCTGACTGGTGCGGACGAGTCCACGCCGCTGTCCGAGATGAGCCCAGGTCACGTGGCGTTTGCCATCGCTGCCATTGAGTCTGGAACGAGGCCTAGCCGATAATGCCTGAAGTTACCAAAGACACCCGAGTCCTGAAGGACCCTGTCACAGGAGAGCTCATCTCCGTCCCAGCCGCAGAGGCGGACGAGCGGGCCAAGCGAGAGGGCCTGGACTTCGCAAGCCTGAAGGAAATCTCGACCTTCAACGAACGCGAGAAATACGGGTCAGCAGGCCATACTGCACTCGGTGCCCTGGAGCTGGCGGGCGAGTCGGCCACCTTGGGCCTGTACGCACCACAAGGGGCAGACGCGGCAGCCCGTAGGCAAGTGCTGCGACGGGAGAGCCCCGTCCTGGCCTTCGGCGCCGAGACCGCTGCCGTGCTCCCGGGCGTGGCCGCTGCCGCTGCTACGGGCGGCCTAGGCGCGGCTGTGGGCCTGTCAGCCAGGGCGGCTGCCGCTGCCTCTGTCGTGGCAGAGGGTGGCGTCTCGGGCTTCGCACAGGAGCAGGTCCAAGCCCGGGAAGGGGGCCGGGACATCGACATCGGGAACGTCCTGATGTACGGCGTAGGCGGCGAGATTGCCGGCCGGCTCATTCCCAAGGCCTTGGGCGCGGGTCTGCGCAAGGCGGTCGGGGCTGGCGAGGACGTGCTCTCCGGAGGCGCGGACAACGTGCTGGTGAGGGCGGAACAGCGCGCAGGGCAGTCCGGCTCGGACGTGGCACAGGCCGCACCAGGGCCGGAGCGGGACAGGTTCTTGCGGGACAACGGCCGGGACATCGTCAACGATGCGGCGGAGCGTACGCGCCAGTCCCTGGACCGTGCCTCGTCCCAGTTCACCGAGCTCGGAGACGTGTCCAAGAAGCGGGCCAAGATTTCCCGCCTGGTCAGCAAAGAGCACCCGGGCCAGGACAAGTGGGTGGCGGAGCAGTTAGACAACATCAACACAGCCCGGGCTGAAGTTGAGGCGTTGGGCGACGCTCCGGGCCTTCAAGGCATGGCCAAGAAACTCAAGACGTTCCTGGATGATTCTGAGGCCCGTCTGTCAGGCTCGCGCAAGGCTACCGACCGCTTCATCGAAGCTGACGCTGTTAAGCGCGGCCTTCAGAAGTATCACGTGTCTCTCGGCCGGTCCAAGATGAACGCGCAGGACGCGGTCTACCACGACCAAATGATGAGCGTCGTCAACGCTGTCCAAGAGAGCTTTCGCACAGGTCTGGAGTCCGAGGCGCTATGGGGCCGGGCTGGCAAGTTCCAGGCCGACGTCAACAGCGCATGGCACAACCGTTGGTTCAAGGGCGCACCAGTGGCGGAGGGGGACCTAGCGCGCTTGGTCGGCAAGGACTTTGACGCCAAAGCCATCACAGAGTTCGACCCTGCCAAGATTCGTTCGTTCCTGGAGAAGGACAAGGTTGGCCGCGGCCTGACACAGGAGAAACTGGAAGACGTCCTGACCGGCTATCAGGAGATGGCAGAGGCTCACCGCAAGTGGGGCATGACCGATGACAAGACCCTGGACAAGATGCAGGCGGACATCTCCGAGGTCAGGAAGGCCATCGGAGAGGCGGACGAGGTACAGCAGGCCAAGCCCCGTGCGGACAAGGCTGACCAGGCGGAGGCGGCGACGGACCAGCTTGCCATGGCTGTCCCGCTGGTTGGCCCTGCCTACGTGGGCATCAAGCGCGCCCTCCGGAACATCAACACGGCCGGCAAGACGCACATCCGCTCCAGCGCCAATACCATGGTCAACGGCGTACGCCGCGTGGCCAAGGGCCTGGACGCTGCGTCCAAGGTTGGGGCTCCGGTCGGGGCCGTGGCAGCGGGCCACCTGCGCGAGCGGGAAGGTACAGATTCCCGGTTCAAGGGCACCTACCCGACCATGACCCAGAGCTTCCAGGCCAAGCGCCAGCAGATTGTGACGGCCATGCAGGAGCCGGACACGCTGGTCGACGCCATTGCCTCCGGGACGGGCGACCTGGCAGAGGCCATGCCTGATGTCCACTTCCGTCTGGCCGAGCGCATGGTAACGGCCATGAATTACTTGGCCCAGAACCTCCCCCCTGGTGTGGAAATGAGCCTTCTGGGCAAACATGCCACGCCACCGGACGTCCAGGCCATCCGTCAGTTCGCACGGCTGTGGGAGGCTGTCATGGACCCGGGCGCGGTCGTCCAAGACTTCTCTACCATGCAGGCCACTCCGGACCAGGCACGTGCCATCGAGGCAGTACACCCGGACATCTTCGGGCAGCTCCAGTCCGACGCCCTGAACGCCGTGGTAGACAGCCCAACCAGGCCGCCCTACGAACGAATCCGCTACCTGGCCCAGATGTTCAAGATTGGCGACAGTCTAGGCGGCGTCTGGAAAAAGAGCGTGGCCAAGAACATCAAGAACAGCATGGGGGCGGAAGCGCCAAACCCCGAGGGTCTGCCCAGCGGCACGCTCGAAACCTCCATCGACAGCCCCCGAGGCATTGCCTCCATTGCGTCCGGGCCTTCGTCCGGCGCTTAACGCTTGACTTCGTGCAAGAAGTCTGCCACAATAAGGAAACCAAATGGGACTCAAGAATTCCGGTAAGCTTCACGAACGAGCGGCCCCCTACTTTCGGGCCTACCCTGCCGCCACTGCCACGGACATTGACTTGACCGAGGCCGTGGCCAATGCGCGCTGTGCAACCAGCGGCCTTCTGGTGACCGGCACGGGAAACCTTGTCATCGAGGATGCCAGTGGCACGGAAATCACCCAGGCCGTGACGGGCGCCATTCTGGTGTATGTGCCGTTGGCGGCTGTCCGTCTGGACGCGGATACGACGGTTGACGTCATTGCCTACTGGCACCCCCGCGGCGCTGCGTCATGAAAAAGTATCTGTACCCCCGACCTGAACCCCGGGGTACGGAGCCTGTCATTCTCTCGCCCGCCGTTTATGACGAGCTCCGGGCCCTGCTGGACATCCAACCCGCGCGCGTGAAAGACAGCCGCGGAGCCCATATCGAAAAGGCCTAATGGCGCACTACCTTGACACTGGCCTGGAACACGAGAAGTGGTACCGGGTAGACAACAGCGACGACGCAGCCCAGCTGCTTCTGCGCACGGCCCGGGACACGCTCCGGGACAACGGCCCTCGTCGTGGTGAGGCTCGCGCCTACGCCAGCCTGTTCGAGGGCCTGGAGCTCACCAGCTTCGAGGGCTCCGGCTACCACTTCGACAACCGGGACGTGTTCGGCGACCTCCTGGACGCGCCCATCATCAAGAACACGGCCCGTGCCATCGGCATGACCGCTGTGGCCAAGCTCACCAGCAACGACACGCCCCTGGCTCAGTTCATGACCAACCGTGGCGGTTGGGAAGAGTCCGTCAAGGCTGTGCGCATGGGCCGGTTGGTGGACGCAGAGGTTGAGCAGCCGCAAGGCCACTTTGCCACGCTGCATGAGATGCACCGGCATGGGGCCACTCTGGCCATCAACGTCACCGGCTCATACATGATTTTCTACTTCCCGGGCGACGATGGCGTCCGCTGTGAACTAGACGATACCATGGCCGTTGGCATCGAGCAAAGCGGCCGGTTCGGGCGCATCACCTCCTTGGTGCGCACTGTCTTTCGGGACGCGGACGAGCTGGCGGCAGACTTCCCGGACTTTGAGGACGAAATCTACTCGAACGAGCAGGTCTGCCTAGACGGCTCGGCCCTGGCCACAGACTCGGACTATGACAACGACCTTCGCCCTCAGCGCGGCGTCCGAGTAGTCCAGGGCTGGCACTTGAAATACAAGGGCCAGGTTGGGCGCGAGATGTGGGTGCTGGAAGACGGCACCATCCTGCGCGACCGGGATTTCGACCGCAAGCACGGCCCGTGGGTCAAGTGGGACTACGAGCGCGCCCTTTACTCTGTGTGGGGCACGCCCATGACGCGCAACATCTACGAGATGGCCATGCGCGAGAATCGCATGCTGTGCGACATGGACAATGCTGAGCGGAACAGCCCTCAGTGCGTCCTGGTGCTCCCGGAGAACGCGGAGAGGGAAGGTGACCTGGACGAGGCCCGTGGTTGGGCAATCATTCGGTCCAACGTCCCGCCCGCCAACTTCAACTTCGTTGCCCCGCCCAAGTACAACGAGATGACGGCTGCGTTCGTGGACCGGATGAATGCCGGCTGCCACGACGTCTCAGGCATGGCCCAGCAGCACACGGCTGCGACCAAGCAGGTTGGCACCACCAGCGGCAAGCATGAGCACCTGGTGGCCCAGTTGGCTACAGAGCGCTATGCAGACCAGGAGCGGCGCCTGATTCAGGTCCGTGCCGTGGACAACGCTCGGCGTATCGTCGAGGCCCTGGAGGAGCTCCTGGAGGAGAACCCGGACTTCAGCCGAGTGTGGGCCCATGGCGACAAGGCCGAGGAAATCAAGGCCGCCGACCTGGACCTAGACGCCTCGAAATACACCATCTCGGTGGCCGCCGTCTCGGAAGAGAAGGACAGCCCCAAGGCCCGCATGGAGATGGCATACGGCTGGTTGGAGCAGGGGCTCATCACTGGCACGGAGTTTGCCAGTATCCAGCAGACCTACGCCACGCAAGAGAAGTCCTCGCTCATCCTGGCCCAAGAGCAGTGGGTGGAAAAACAGATTGACAAGTGGCTGCATGCCAAGGACGAGGACAGGCTTGAAGAGGGCTTCTACCAGGGCCCGACCGAGTGGATTGACCTTCCGGCCGCGCTCCGTCAGGTCCAGCTGGCCCAGCTCCAGGCCCGCTCGCGCAACGCCCCGTCCGACATTCTGGAGTGGTTTGACAAGTTCTTGGCCGAAGCCTCCGACTACGTCGACCAGGACACGGCACAGGCCCAGACGAGTATTAGCACAGATGCTGCCGGCGCCGGGCAGATTTTCCCAGGCGTAGCAGACCAAATGGCCGCACCGGCCGCACCAGGAGCCCCGATTGTCTGAACAGAATGACGCGGCTGATTTCGCCGCTGCCTTGAACCAGGCCGCTGACGCGGCAGAGGAGACGCCCGATGCGGACGAGTCTCAATCTGATGCAGGAAAAGGCAAGATGGCCGACAAGTCCGCCTTGGACGACTCGGCCGGAGATGAGACGGAGAGCGAAAGCGCTGACTCTGAGGCTGACGATTCCGATGCTGGTGAGTCTGATGGACCGGAGGCGGACGAAGAAGCTGATGAACCGGTATCCGACGATGTAGCGGGTATCCGACAGAAGTTCATTGACGGTGACATCGAGGACGCGCTCAAGGAGCTCGGGGTGGACCCGAAGGTCTTGGGTGTCAACGGCCCCAAGCTCATCGCCATGCGCAAGGGCCTAGCCGAAGCCAAGGCCGTCAAGGCCCGGGCGGACGGCGTCTTCCGGGACGCAGCGGCCAAGGAGCAGCACGCGCAGGCCATCATTGCGGACGGTAAGAAGCAGTACGGCCACCTGGTGGACCTGAAGAACGCCCTAAAGCTTGGTGAGTACACGGCTGCCAAGGACATCCTGGAGGCCCTGGCGCCCGACGGCGTGTCCTACAAGCAGATTGCCGAAGGCCTGGCCAAGGCCGCGGCCGGCATGAGCCCGTCCGAGGTCATCTACCGGAAGAAGCTCCGTGAGATGGCCGCCAAGGAGCAGGCGGACGCGGAGGCAGCCGAGCAGGCCAAGGTCAAGGCGAGCCAACCAGCCCCTGAGGCTGTCCAGGCCAAGAACCTGGAGGGCGCCAACAAGCTGCTCAAAGGCACGGCCCTGGAGGGCGTGGCCGGCGCGGCTGAGGTTGTGGTGAGGCTGGCTGCCCAGAACTGGGACCCGGTCAAGAAGGGTCTCCGCGTGCCCAAGACTGAGCTCGTCAAGCTAGCGGCCAAGGACCCGGTCATCGCGCAGCTTCTGGAGCTCAAGCAACTCAAGTCCAAGGGCAAGCCCGAGGCCAAGACTGAGGCGCCTGTCGAGCGGGAGTCCGGTACGGGCAAGTTCAAGAGCCGGCGCACGGTCATCGTTGACCCGAAGGCTAAGGAGAAAGACGAGTTCGCTGCAGCCATGGCTGAGGCGGCTAGGATGGAAGCTTCGGAGCGTCGCACCCGTGGCGCAGGAAAGGGTCGACGATAATGGCCAACATGCGCCCACTGTCCAACCAGGTTGTTCTCAAACCGCGGGAGGACTTGGAGGACAACTTCGGAGGCCTCATCCGCGTCAACAAGCAGACCGGCTTCATCGAGCCCCGGCCTGTGTACGGTGAGGTCTTGGCTGTCGGCCCTGGCGACCAGCTGCATCCGGACATCCCGGACCTGCGCAAGGGCGACCTAGTGGTGTGGAACCTGGCTATGATTGGCCCGCCTGTGGTCATCCACGGCCAGCCGGTCATTACCATCTCGTTCTCCGCCCTCTTGGCCCGCATCACCAACCCCTTGACTGACCAGGAGGACTACCAAGCCCTACTGGACGTTGTCATGACAGAGGACGCCCCGATGGCCATGAAGGAGCAGGTCTCTCAGCTCATCCACCTGCCGGACACGGTCCAGCGGGATGGCATGAAAGAGGCAGCTGGCGACTGTCCCATCTCGACGGTCTGGGAGCGGGTAGTGACGGCTGGTCGTGGTATCACCTTCGCTGGCCGGACACTGTGCGCCAAGTGCAAGGACCATCTGCAGCGGACCGAGGTCCCGGACGTGCGACGTGGCGACCTTGTTTGTTTTAATCCTATGCACGCTATCGAATGGCGACGCCGTGGCAGAAACTTCCGGTTCACACCGTATTCGGAACTGCGTGGCGCTCAAGAGGCGTGAGAAGGCCCTCAACCCTGACCTCGTCAAGCGTCTCTGCCGTGCCATCCGCAAGTACCCCAACATTACAGCGGCGGCAGACGCTTGCGGAGTCAACCCTAGGGAGCTCCAACAGTGGGTGAAGCGAGGTTTGTATCCCAACCCGGACCCGCTGTACGGGGCTCTGGCTGAGGCCGCACGCCGCTCGCTAGGCCTGGTCAAGGGCAAGCTGTTCCAGAGTCTGTTGGTGGCCGCCACAGAGGGCGGCGCTTCGGGCCTTGGAGACCCTAAGTGGGCGGCCTACCTGCTGGAGCATATGAAGGAAGACGGAGAGATTACCTGGACTTCCACTGTGCCCAATGAAGGCGACATGCCGGCAGTCCGGCGACACCTGTTCCAGAACCCGAGTCCTAGCCTGCTCCAGGACATCCACGACGCCGGCTTCAAGCTGGCCCCGCTGGAACCTGGAGACGCCCCGCCACAGCTTGGTGCAGCTCAGGGTGAACTGGTTGACGATGACGAATGAGTCAGTCGCACGAACAGACGTCGTGGCCGCGCTGGCAGTACCGGCAGACGGGGCTGGCCTTCATGTCGTTGGTCCACATGTCGGCCGGCTCTTCATCGTCGAAAGCAGTGACGGTGTCATACCACGACCGCTTGTACGGGTCGTCCAACGGCCCGGCCACGGCGCTCCAACATGGGATTCCCATGTCTTGGAACGGGTCCAGGGCGTGAATCATGTCAGCAAGCTCGGCCGGGTCACGACGCACAACAACGAATGCGGCTTCTGGAATGCTTCTCATTGCTGAACCCTCCCATGGCCAACCAAGCTAGTCAAGAGAAAAGTGTCTGACTGGGCCTTCTCTGACCTACGGGCCACGTACGACCTGCGTAAAGGGCTGGCCCCGTGGGCTCTTAAGGCCGACGCTGACGGCTCGGACCTGAAGGCCCTGCTGTGCGGACGGCGCACGGGTAAGACGTCCTACATCGCTGTGAAGCTGTGCATGGACGGCCTGCCTGGTGAGGTCCATCCGTTCGTGGCCGCGACCCAGCAGAAGGCCCGGGACATCCTGTGGCCAATCCTGGAGCGCTTCTCCCGGGACTCTGGCATGAAGCTGGACTTCAACCGGTCCAAGGGTCTCGTCACCACAGACCGGGGCGTCAAGATTCAGTGCATGGGCCTGTCAACCAAGCCGGAAGTGGAGAAGCTCCGTGGTGAGCGCTACCCGGGCGTGGTGTTCGACGAGTGTGGAGCTCTGAACCAGGACCTGCTTCGGACGGCCGTGTTCGAGGCTGCAGAGCCGGCTACGATGGACTTTGCCGGCCGCGGCGGGTTCGGTATCATCTGCTCCGGGACGCCGTCCTACGCCCCCGTAGGCTTCTGGCACGATATCTGTGGTGGGAACGAAGGCCAACCAGCACACGGGTTCACCGTCCACAGGGCGACCATCTTCGACAACCCGTACATCCCCAACGCCAGGGTCATTCTGGACAAGAAGATGGCCCGGAAAAAGTGGACAGAGGAGAACCCCGAGTACCAGCGGGAGTGGCTCGGACGCTTCTGCCTGTCCACGGACGGCCTGTGCTACGGCAAGGCCTGGAACGGCGTCGTTGAAGACCGCGCCTTCATGCCCCTGGTTGGCCAGACCATCATCGCCTTGGACTTCGGCGAGTCCAGCCCGTGCGCCTGGAACGTCATCCGAGTGACGATGCACAAGGAGCAGATTGGCGACATGGTGCACGAGCAGATGGTCTGCCACGTGCTGGAGTCCAAGCGTCAGGTCTGCACCTCGTTGAACGAGATTGCTGGCATCACGCGCCAGCTCATGAAGCAGTACAGCGCGGCCTACCTGGTAGGCGACTCGGCCGAAGGCTTCGGCATTCGCCAGCTTATCCAGCAGTACGGCCTGCCGTTCGAGAAGTCCGAGAAGTCCGGCCTGAAGCAGGAACGCATCTTCATGATGCAAGGCATGCTTCGTACGGGAAACATCCGAATCTACCAGGACTGCGCGGACCTCATCGAGGAAATCCAGACCGTGCCCTGGAATGAGGACCACGATGACCACCACCAGTCCTACTCCGACCACTGCTGCGACTCTCTGCACTACGCCATTGAGCGCGCCATGCAGCTGCATCGCATCAAGCCCGCGCAGCCAGCGCCCGGGTCAGAGCTCGAACAACAGCAAAAAGCCGACGCCTTGAAGCGTCGGCTCATTGCCGCTGCCAATGCCCCTAAGAGGGACAAGAGGCGTTAGGCCAGAACGGCCTTCACCGCGTAGCGCGATGTCCCGCCCTGCTTGTTAAGACGACGCATCTCGTTCTCAAGCTGCATGACATCCTTGGTTGGCACTGGCTCGCCGACAGTCGTCTCGCCAGTGCTCTTGTCCACAATGACGTAACCGATGATTTGCTTCGTGGTCATACTCAATAGAACGGCTTGGGTGGCAGACGCTTTAGCGCTACCAGTCAGAATCTTGGGTTTCTCGTAACACAGCAATGCACAGCACGTAACAGTGCTTTCGGACCTTCGGCGCACCCTCCGGAGGGTCCACGGTGCAGTCCTCAAAGAAGACTTCGTCCACAAGTCCAGAGGCTGGCATACAGCATCCGGCGCCCATCCGGCACCCGCAGTGCCGGCCCCGCAGGCTGTACGGCGCCGCTGGCCCCATTAGGCACGGACCATGACGGTGAAGCCTTCGAAGCCCAAGGCGTCCGCCCGGTTGCGGGCCCACTCTGCGTAGGTCATCGGGGCGTCAACGCGGGCGGCCTCGCCGTTGCAGTGGAAGCAGGCACCGCCGTTGATGTGTGCGTATTCGGGGAAGTGGCCAGAGCTGCCACAGCGCTTGCAAGAGCGGCTGGCGTTGGCCGCGTCAACCTCAGAGAGGTAGGTGACGTAGTCGGGGTCTGCGGCCACGACCGGGGCGCTTGAGGCGGCGATGAGCAGGTCCAGCAGGTTCATGCCCTAGTAGTACGGGCTCTGGCGGACGAAGTAAAGTCAAAATCGTCACGACCGCGGGTCCATCTTCGGATTCCAGTGGTACATGTGCGCCGTGCCTTCAATCTTGTAGGCAATCCGGTTCTGCTCCCGCAGATAGCAGACCGCGTCACTCTTGTCCGAACCGCGGCCAGATACGTCCGTCAGGAGTTCGGTCCGGGTCATCCAGCGGTCAGCAGACCGCAGCTTGGCCGTCAGCTTGGTGGCCATCTCCGCCACGTTCTTTTTCACGCCCTCCTGCCTGGTCTCGACGCCCGAGGCACGGAGCAGAACGCCGCCACCGTCCACGGGCACGAACTTGGTGACGAAAGGCTTGCAAAACTCCGTGTCGTGCTCGCTGATTTTCGTCATGCTCCAGTCGACCTGGTGTGACCCGTCGTCTGTGGGCACCAGGCGCCAGACGGCTCCGGACCGGTCCTGAATGGCGCTTGACCCACGCCCGCTGAACTTGGCACTGCGCCCGGCGCCCTGCTGAGGCTTGCCCTCATGGTGGAGGACGATGAAGGTGCAACCGATACCGCACTGCGCCTCCGTGGCGTCTGACACGAGGGCCAAGGCCTGGAGCACGGCTCCGAAGGCCGAGCTGTTCTCATCCATGTCCGGGGCAATGCCACGGAGAGAGTCAATGACGCACAGAGCCCTGCCGAGGCACACGTCGCCCAGCCTCTGGACCGCCTCTGGTTGGACCTCTCCGCCAGCCGTCAACTGGCCCTGGAACACGACCAGGTCAATGGGCATCGAGGCCAGGTCAATGCCACGACCTTGGGCCAGCTGCTGGTAACGGGAGCTGGTGGCCCGGCGGCCCTGGTCCACGTCGATATGCAGGACGCGGCCCTGGCGGACGGGCATTGACCCGAAAGCGGACTGTCCAGAGGCGACTGACAGGGCTACCTCCTGTGCGGCGAATGTCTTGCCGGAGCCGGCATACCCGTTAATGACACAGGGCCGGCCTGGGGCGAGTCCGAGGTCTCGGACCAACCAGGAGATGGGTCCGAGAGGCTGGCTCATCTCCGAGGCGCTAATGAGCCGGAAGTGGCCTTCAGCGGGAGGGGCGGGAGGCGGGACGAAGCCGACGTCTTCCCGTAGACGTTCCTTCACTGCCGCCGGTATGAGCTCGCCCGCTGTGTGCTGCTTGTCACCGGCCGCCTGGTTGACCTTATACCAGAGGCGCTCATCGTCCCACGGAGGGCGACAGCGTTCGTTGAAGATTTTCAGGGCCTTCATGGCCGCGTCGGGCGTGAGGCGGAAAGACGAGCGGAGGATGCAGGCCGCCTCAAACAGCCGGTCGTCCCCGCCTTCACCAGAGACCGAGGGGGGGAGCGTCCGCATCATGCGCTCGACGGAAGGCCAGAACGCGGACCCGTCCGAGAGCAGCCCGTCAGCGTTGTCCGTCAGGTCGGGCCGCTCCGGCGCGCTCTCCACGGTCGGGCTGGGCATGGACGCCGGCCGGCCCTCATTCTCACGCCACTCAGCGTTGGGCGGGGGGACGTAGAACGACCGGTTGGGGTTGCAGCAGGCCGGGTCCTGGGTCAGGGCGTGCATGGCGCACTTGGCCTTGAAACGGTTTTTCCAGGTCTCGACGTCGTACGACTGGTCGAGCTCCAGGACGACCCTCCAGCGAGGGGCCTCTGGCGTGTGTGAGTGGCTGGTGTGCGCGAAGTAAGTCCAGCCCGCCAGCTTGTCCCAGGGCGGCTCTCCGTTGTCAAAGTCCAAGGCCAGGGCTTCCACGCTCTTGGTGTGGCCGACTGTCTTACCGCCTTCCATCAGGGCCGGTGCCCACAGCGGGGCTGTCTCCTTGTCACTCGACGCAACCTCCCGGAGGACGGAAGGCAGGTCGGCGAACGCAACCTCCGCGCCCTGTGGCTCTGAATCGTGCTTGTCCGAGAAGAAGGAGATTTTCATGTCAGGCCGTGAACAGCTTTCCGTCAACGATAACACGCCCGTTGTGGATGTGCTTGGCATTCAACCAGAATTCGCCGTTTTTCAGGATGTCCACCGTCCCAAAGCCGTGGACCGAGTCCCGGCGGATGGCATCCTTGTGGCGGTAGTCGATGGCCTCCGGGTCTCCCAACCAGCCCAGAGTGGCACCCACGTGACGGTCACCGTTCAGCTGGCCCTGGTAGTGGACCTGTAACCTGTGCGTGTGGCCGAAGGCGACGGACGCGCCCATGTCCCGACAGGACTCCCGGGCAGCGTTCACACCAGCCCGGCCGAAATCGTGGCTAAGCTTCAGGAAACCAAGCGCCAGGGACTCCTTGTAGGGCGTCATGGCCCAGTTGCGCTTGTCCAGGTGCAGCATGTCCCGCCAGTCGACGAAGGTCCGGAGCTCGGGGGCGATGGCCAGGACAAATCTAGCCAGCCTGGACTCATGATTTCCTTCAAGATAATGCTTCTGCCGCACCTTGCCGGCCTTGCATGCCGCGTCCAGCTGGTCTAGCGCCACGTTGACACCTTTGACCTCCTGGTCGAACGGCAGGAGCCGACCCGGGTCCTTGGGGTGTGAGCTGACAGCTGCAAAGTCTGCAAAGTCGCCCATGCAAACGACCGTGTCGTACCCACCACCGGCGATGACAGCGAGGGCCGTCTTGAACGCCTTCTTGTCATGGTAGGGCGCGTGGGTGTCGGGCAGGAGAAAGACCTTTTGAATGCCGGACTTGAAACCGGCCTTCATGGCCGTGCTGGTCTGCTCCGCTATCTCTCGGACTCTGCGACGTTTGGCTTCGGAGATGGGCTTTTTCACAGTTCAGTTTCCAGTCTTTTTCGGGCGGCAGCCAGGCGTTTGTTCAATTCGTAGTAGGTCAGCCCGTCGCGCTCCCGGACGCCCTGGATAGAGAGTAGAGCCACGTCGCGCACCAGGGCCAGTTCCGAGGACGGGAACACTTGCGGCTCAGGCTCGACGGGCAGTTCCCAGGTCAGCTCACACATCTGCGGCTTGGACGAGCGGAGCTTTTCCTCACGACGGATGGCGTCCACAATGCCGTTGCGTGCAGCCCTGCGCACGTAGTGGTTGTCCGTGCACGTCTTGCTGGCCATCCAGGCCGAGATGCGGGCCTCTTGGGCCAGGTCCTCTGCCAGGTGTGGGCGACGGCGCCCGGCCTTACGGATGATGTCCTCGATACCTTGACCTACCACT